>ERZ1740072.731-NODE-731-length-12973-cov-7.064561_pt1 | contig 12973 bp, 8 predicted proteins | sample MGYA00581733_ERZ1740072 | MGnify/ENA primary metagenome ERZ1740072 (study PRJEB43018, sample SAMN04849741) | marine metagenome | isolation source: floating plastic debris | place: Pacific Ocean | collected 2008-08-30 | study: EMG produced TPA metagenomics assembly...
CCGCTACAGAAAAGAATAAAGCGACAAGACAATGGAGGTAAGAATACTAATCCAATTTTTTTTCCACAGTGCACAGTAGCAACATTAAAAAATTGTCGTGTCGATTCTTCTTGCGTCTCTAGAAAGCAGCATGATTGGTTTCTAATAATGGATGTTATTCCCACACAAGTGAAATAAGAAAACCACAAAACCGTGATACTTGTCTTGGCACCACTGGGTATAGCATATCTATGGGCTGACAGCTTGACCAAACTTGATTACTTCAAGTGCAATCACAGGAGTTGAGGTTGTTCAGTTTGCATCTGTGGCTTCGGGTTTTTGGCTTACTGTTCTTGCCATCCGGAATGGAGAAATTGTAAACACAGCACAGCTCCATTAGGTTTTCATTGTTGGCTTGCAGCAGAGCTGGATCTCAGTAAATAAGCATTTTCATCTGAAAATAGGGACGCTGTAGCAGTAGAGGCGCCAGCTCATTAATATTTTCTAAGGATATGAATTGTAACAGTACACTATTAAAATGAACGGCACTACTCAATCTAATGCCAATCTGAATACAAAAATCATGTGTGACACAGGGATGTAGTGTCAATAGGGTTTAACAAACATGATTTTGTTTGTTTCTCATTACAAGTGGCAGTAGAAATATGAATATTCTTTGAAGAAAATACACTCCAATTAAAAATTAATAATCGTTCCCAGTTTCTCATCAAAGAATTTATTTTGGAAGCCTTGCATTACATGAGGCAATTGTCTGAAATATTATGGTGTCGCAGCAATTCAGCATTATTGAATTAATTCTTGTGATCAATCCAGGACCGATTAATGAGTGTCAAACCAATGAGTAAAAACATGATGTTGTTGGAAATGAGAAACCTAACCAAAGTCACTGTTTTCTTTGCACATGACATGATATGTATTGGTCTTTATATAAGCAAAGTTCCAATACTTTTATGGAATCATGACCTGTTCTGAATATTTGCTGTCATTTGCCAAATTTCCCACCTTATGTAAAGAATTTGATGGTTCAATAATGTATTTTCGAATGTGGCTCAGAAACGTTGAAGGGTTATTATGTAGGAAGTGCAAGTAAGACTATTATAGCCTCCAAGTGGCAGTCAAGTTCATAGCCTGCTGACAGGCGTTTTGTTTGTAGATTATGGCGACCTATTGCTTGTTACAATTCCAGGTGCTTATGCTTGACAAAAATACTGTTTTTACAAAATATTGCATTTCAAAAGAGTCAAATAATTAATGCTGTGGAGTGCTAACACAATTGAACGACCACTAGAAAAGCTACCACGGCATGCGTTCACTTGAATTAACCATTGTATGAAATCAGTTAATTTAAACAAAACAAAAATATTAATATTCAAATATTAGGGCTGGCTTCATTACCCCTACCACCTGTGAACAGCTTCAGGGAATTTCAGTCATAAAAAGTTTCAATGTCTTAAAAATGAAGTAGTTTTGATTTTTCCTACTTATCTCTGTCGTGTATCCCTGTGTCCATCACTTTTGGTATCAACTTGATGGCAAAGAACAAGAAATTTTTTTTATCAGTTGATGTGTACACTGTAAGAATTACTGAGTAAACTGTGCGGTATTGTCTATCTTGTCCTAAGTCAACGCTACCAGATTACCCAGGTCTTATCTTTGTTCTTAGTTGAGATTGAATTCCACTGATTCAAATAAATGGCCCAAAAATGTGATATCATTGTAAACACATGAAAGAATAATGGAACTATCCAAATGATAGGACTTCTGTTTTGATGACGAGTTTGGAGCATTTTCTCTTCAGTGTTGCATTAGGTTACAGGCTACCTGGCTACCCAATGTTTGTTGGCGATGAATGAAATATAACTTTTTTGCACCATCTTACAACAAATGCAACAGGCAAATAACCCATCCTAATCTTATTTTTTCATAAACACAATAATCTTTTACATATTTTTTACTTTTTAGCACGACCATCATTCAGGTTACTCTATGAGGAAATTGAGGCTAATGTCGGTGAGGACTATGTTTTATTACCATGTGAAGTCACTAATCGGGGAGATAACTTCCTGCATTGGTATAAGGACGGTGTACCCATAACCTACAATATTACGAGGTAGGTCAAATGCGGCGCAAATATGACCTGCATTTTTCATGCATTTTGTTGTAGTAACCATTTTTCTCCATCTGCATACCATTAGCGGCATCAACAATGTAGTCTGCATGGAAAATATCCTGTAGTTGTACATGTAGAATAGATGTTGTTGTTTGCTTGCGTTTTGCTTTCAGTGTCATCATAAGCGTAAATTTTCAAGATTGACCCTTGGACAGAACAAACGCCTTGAAGAGATAACTTGGCAGAACCAGGCAGCTAAATGCGGTAGCTTTGCATGAAGGCCGGAATTCATGTTTTGTAGTTGTTGTAAACTGCATGTTGTGCATGGTTACTGACAATGTTTATGATTGTAAGTTGCATGAGCGGTATGTGCATTAACCCATTTGTATGTCTGTCTGTTTAGTATATCAAGGAATATATATAGCCTTGGTGAACAGAGGTAAGAAAGAAGGCTCTAGCTCTCCCTAATCAAGGACACGAGCTCAGTTCATAGCCCAAAATCTATTTTTTGATGGGCTGAACTCGTGGATTGAGTTGATAACTACACTGTGTGAATTTATTTCTCGCTCTTCTCACTTCTTAACTCTAACCTACTACTCTGTACGCTCATTTTTCCTCTTTTTGCTATCCTTTGCGGATAATTCCTCACTTACCAACGTAGGATTGTTTCACAAGTCAGTAAATTACCTGCCTTGTGATGTCAATGCCTAGCCATAAGTTACCATGATTTATTTCCTACAGTATTATTATGTTTGCTTTAAGAAGCTGCTGAGCTATCCCTCTTGGACACATTCCTCCCTGATAACCGAGCCCGTGGGAGCATGGACTAAATTTTGGGATGATAGGATTTGATGTTACGAAATATTTACTCCTGACTGGGTTTGTAATCAACAAGTGGTCATAAAACTGATAGCAGCTGGGGGACTTTGCCGTGTTAGTAGCTTGGCAGTGAGAAAACTTCATTAAGCCAGCCAGACAGCCAGGGATATATCTCTGTGACATGACTGTTACATCAAACCCTGACAGCTGTCGGCAGCAATCTGATTTCTCTCTCTATGACAGGCCAGAATTGTAAAAGCAGCTATAATCCTCAGTCCAATTATAGTTTTTATGATGACCTCAAAATGTCTTGTTCATCTGCTATCAAACGGATGATCTGACATTATCGCTTTCGATTTTGCTCCCCTAAATGGATGGGATTTGTATTCCAGGTACCAAGTCACAAGGAATGGGCTTCGGGTAAAAAACGTGAAAAAAGAAGCTGCTGGTGTGTATCAATGTGTGATACTGCTTCCTGACCGGACTAACATCTCCAAACAAGTAGATCTCAGAGTCGCTGACATGCCAGACCATCTATTAATGGATGTTGGTAAGTTTGCCTATTTTAAGGCTGGTCTTTTTGACTTTGTGTTACCTACATGTATATTCTCCAGAATAGACTTCGGGACAAAATTCCATACCTCAAACACCCAAACACCATTTATTATCTTGACTATACCTTCACTTTTCTAAATAACAAGGGCCGGCAAACATACGTGTAAGTACGGGCCATGAAATTTTTTGTCGTGCCTACTCTATCTAAATAAAACTACTTGTCTCTTGTTTGCAGGACCTCTGGAGTGGGTTGGTGGTGATGAATCAGACCACATGTCCGTAACTGTGAAAGCTTTCACTCAAGCACAGCTCAGGTGTATGGTGCGCGGTGAGGGAAGGATAACTACAAAGTGGTTCGAAGATGGAGTAGAGATGAAAACAATGCCTCCGTTTCACAGAGATGTAAGAAACATAACTTGAAGGATGGTATTTCTGCGCCGTTCAAGAGCTATGGGGTCGGCGGGGATAAAGCGCAACAACATCTCTATTGTTGATTGCCGACGGCATTGCAGTTGTGTCTAATAGCGCAAGTGTCACATACAAGCGCAGCAATTCCCACTGTACTGCGTTTCGGTTATTGACGCCGGCAAGCGCAAGCATAGGCTATGCTATGCTTGTAATGATAAACTGCTATGAACGACATGGCTGGATTGTGTTCTTCAGTTGAAACGACTTACACTATGTGCCGCTGGCTTGTAAGGCACGTCGGCAAAATGCTAATCTGTAAGCTTGCTAGGCTCAAGCATTGGATACTGCTGGAAGCATTAGTTTTGCGTCAACACTCATCAGCTAGGTTCTCTACTGTCAGCAGATAGCTACCGCTATTTGTTTCTACATGTCATGAAATGCATGCGTTCACAAACTAACTGTGTCGCTTGCTACCTCCAAGTTTTCAAAATGCCCATACCAACTTGCCAGTGTGCTGGATTGTTTTAATTGACGCCGCTTTTGGCTTTTTTGCAGTTTGATGGCTCTAGATTTGTTATTACAGTGTGGTCAATTGGTTTCGGATTGTATCCCAAACTATAACATATGTGTACTTGAATTACTATAACCTGGATGTCATTGGGAAATCAGTGGTAGTGGTGGATTTAATTGGTCCTGTTCAAGTCCATGAATTCGCTTTATTCGACGCTCCACCAATCTGCTCAAGATTTGATAATTAATCCACCTTTTTGTATTTATTTACAGATGCGGTACAGGAACAGTTCTGTGAACACCTTCGCTAGACTGATACTCAAATCTTTATCTGAGGATGACAATGGGAAATCCTTCAAATGTGAAGTTACTCAAGAAATGAAAAACGGCACCATTCTAAAACTCACCAGGACTTTCGACATAAACGTCAATGGTACGCAACAATGTTATTGATATACTTCATTATTCAGATGGCCATCACATGTACATACTACATACAATGTATAAAACTACATATTTGATTGCTCATACAATCTCCCTCATAATTATATGCCATGCGTTTATAATTTGTAGTATCTGAGCTATAACAATGAATAAAAAGTAAATAATGTACGGGGTTTTTAGGTAGCCTATGATTTTTTTAATATTCTTTTGCGTTAAACATTTAGCTTTTTGTTGTGGTTATTATTATTGTTATCACGATGTTTTGGTTTTGACAGAGGCTTCTGGGATACCCCCTGTTATAAAAAACGACCAGACAGAGTTTACGGTATACGTTGGACAGAACTTCTCAGTGGAGTGTAAACTGTTGAAACCAGAAAAATTAGACAGGGTTGTTTATTTCGGTTGGTTCCGATATTTTGGCTATAACGAGACAGAAGAAGGGCTTCCGAGAGTGCACCGAGGACCGATGCTCGCCAGCAAAGCTGAATTCACAATCAACAATGTGACACATGAAGATGGAGGGCAGTATGTCTGCATAGTTGCTGATCAGCTGAAAACTGACTGGAAAGTCTTCAATGTAACTGTCAAAGACCCAGAAACTGGTAAGATAAATCGCACTCAGAGCAGGATATGCTAGTGTTATCCATACTCCTTGCACTGATACCCTCTCACCAGGAGTAGGATTGAACTCCCTGCTCTTATAAAGGCAAAAAATTGTTTTATCATTTCTACTAATCATATCTTCTGATATATTTTCAGAAACTGAAGGAATGACATGGGTTAATTTCAAGAACAAGGACCAGAACACAATTACGATGTTGGTTGGAATATTCTGTGGAGTGTTTCTAGTAGTCGTTGCGGTGTCCGTAGCTGTCTGTGCTATCAAACGTAGGAAACCAGAGAAACAGCCCAAAAAGCGAATCATTCTCCTTTCACCGGTAAGGAACTGTTCTGATGTTCAAGTTTTATGGTCTGAACACTGAGATAAAATGTCACAACCGCCCTTGAAACTTTCATGGACCCCACATGCCATGTGGACTCTCGTTTTCAGCTTTGTGACAGTGTGTTTGTTATTATATTTATACAGACGGAGACCTATCATGATTTTATGAAGGATTCCAGTTCTGACCTCATCGAGCCTCTGATGCCTCCGATGGTGCGTATTCAGGGCGGCAGAAACCGTCTCTCATCTGAGATCTGCTCATACTCTGATTATGAGTTCCCTCTGGACGAAGCGTGGGAGATCGCCCCTAGAAACAGGTTAGTGGACTCTCTTATAAACTTGAATAATTTGTGCAGCGCTGCATTGGTTTTAGGCTTATACCTACAACCACCCAGGCAAAAATATGTTCAGTATGGTATGAGCATGAATGGCGATGCTCTATGAATGAAATAAATTGGCAGCGAAGCAATTCTTGTGTTTTGTATATTGTTAAACTTGTGTTGCTGTAAACATGTTGTGAACAACTGGAGCGGGTAATAAATCTGACCTCCAGTAGCAGCATTGCCAGCGTATCATAATTAGGTAGATCCTTGACATCATGTTCTGAACACACTGGCCATAATAAAATTAACAGCTAACATGTATGACTTTTTACACTTATTCACCTTTCCTTTCATGCTTGGTTCATATAAAAACAACAATATTGGGCTGAGGGAGGCCTGTATGCCCAGCGTGACCCATTGCCAATGAACATAGACTGAGGGCATTAGTGGCAGGTTTTTATGTTCGGGTGTCAGTGGTGTAGATTTGCATGCATTGGTTTTCTCTTTTTTGTGTGTACATGTACATCGCTCATTGCAATTATTCATGACATAATTATCATTAATATGAAATATGATTTTGCTGCCAACTAGGTGCATTCATATGTGAATGTGTGCAATTTATATAGTGCAAACTATAATTAATATCAAAGCGGAACAGTGCCTTTTCTATGTTAATCACTGACTTCGGGTTTTTAGTTGAAATGAAATTATTCAATTTCTTTTATTCACTTTAATTGCGTAACGATAATTGTTTTACAAATGCTTAATGAACTAATTAAGGTGAAGGTAGATTTTTTGATAATAATATCACCCGCTGACTTTTGGCAAGGTAGCTCTAACACAATGTCAAACTGTTACAAATATCTGTAGGCTACCCAGATAACAGTTGAAATGTCTGGGCGTAAAATGTCAAGTTACAATACTCTTGGATAAACTGAATGAGGATCAAGTATTTAGCAACTAGTCGACGATATGCTGTGAAATTTCATACTTTAATCCAAATGAAAATATGTTTTCAGTATCATCAATGTATGTTGGTGTTTTGGATTATATGCTGTTGTCATCCAGCAGGGGATAAATGCATGGTTTTTACAATTTAACATTTTGACTAATCGAATATAAATTCTTGCCATATTTGACTGACAATTTTGGAAGGCGTTGGAATTTCATGCCATGCAATTAGAGTTGACGCAAACTCAATATTTTCCCAACATGGCTCCAGTGGATTCATAAGGCGCAGCACAAGACATTTTCGGTTGCATAGCATAGAAACATGCACAAACTGCATATCGCGCGACAGCAGTTGTTTGAAATCTGAGCCTGCGATTGTTTGTTGTTCAAGAGGTTTAAAAATAAATCTGAAGCGTCTAAAAAACTGTACAAATGCCCAAGACATCCCAATGATGCCAGACAGATTGGGAGACAACTTTACAGTTCATGCCAAGTGTATTAGAGTTGAAGGAATTGGAGGACCCGCACCTCATCATCGCAGTATGTGTGCCTATAAGGCCAGTGTGGGCGGAGGATCGGGTGCCACGCTTCCTGAGCTAATGATTGGATTATTAGATTGTCTGTGTTAATGATAGACTGACATAATCATATCCAGCAATATTTACCCTCCTTGTAAGATTTCGGTCTGCTTCGAATTAGTATAAATCATCGAGCAGGGGAGCGCAATTCAAGCTCAGAGTACATGCTAGTATATGCTGCATTCTTTTGCCGTTGTATTTGTTTATATATTCCAAAATAATCCCGTTACCTTGACAAACAACGTGTTTACTGAGTGGGTTATTAGATAGTGTCCCTCCAGTAATTAATACATTTCTCTGTTGTCATTTTATCTGCGTTGAAAGCAACCTTTTAGCGGCACTCTCTAAATACCCAGGCAGCCAAAAGAACCTACTGCACGGCCCCCTGTCACAGTCCTGACACTAAACACACTCCAGACTTAAAACCTAATGACACTGAATCTGATTGCTAACGTGATACTTTCATTATTAATACATAGTAAATCGTAAAATAACACCTCACTGCAGATTTGTATGAAATGCAGTATACTGATGATGATCTTTGCTTGACACTTTCAGGGTTAAGATGCAGCATCTGTTAGGAGAGGGAGCGTTCGGCTGTGTGTACTACGCTGAGATGCTACCGGAAGCTGCTGACGATAATAGCGAGACTACGCCAATCGCTGTAAAAATGCTAAAAGGTAAATGAATCATAATGTGTAATAATTTCATTTTGGTGCAAACTCCCAAAGAGGGCAAAACTGTAAGTTATTTACTTCCTACGCACTCTAACCCCTGGCAAGTGGCGGGAGAATTTTCATAGATGGATAAGATTCTTTGGATCTAGTACTCACTGCACTTGTCCATGATTCCATCTCTTATCGTTACTCGCATTACATAACACATGGCAAATCTGTTGGTAGAAATCACTATCTAATAGCGAAGACATTATTAACATCAGATTTATCAAGATTTCAACACCCCTCTGATCAAACAAATAGTCCTATCTCGACTGTAGACCTGGCCAAAGTAGCCACACGGTGATTCTTAAAGACTACAAATCAAGACACTGCATCACGACTCTTGCCGTGTCTTTCTGATAAGAACTTACCTCACTGTTTTGTTTTGAGGGCTTTGGGGCCACATTCTGACGTTACAACACAGCGCCGCTATCTTTACAACTTTGTTTTGCCGGACACGGTACTGCTTGAATTGGTGAATAATAGGACCACAGTGGATGAGTGTTATTGCCCTTCTCAAAATCTTTTTACTTTGAATCACTTCTTCAGTGAGCCACTCTGATGTGGCTTTTGAGATATTTTAGAGCGTTTTAGTCGCCTGGCCATGACTTGGATTTGCTGTATTGTGTAAAATGAAGCCTCCACTTGTCATCGAACTCCGTGGGCACATATCTCATATTGCTAATAATTACTGTATTTTTACGGAAGCATGGAAGCATGGCAATTCATTGCTACTCCGATTGGGTACTTTGGTTTTAGCTAAATAAACAGATCTTTGAGCAAGTTTATTATGCATTTTGGAAATGTTTAACTGTCACTAGCTACAAAACTCCTATGAGAAGTCTCAAACAGCAAATTTTAAGAGTGGAACTCAACAAAGTCTCATAAAAATTAATTAGGAGCCCATTTGATGTTGTTTATTACCCATGTTTACTAAGTGATGTATCCATGTCCATTTATTTCACGGCTTTCATGTTTCATGTTTTTAACGTTTTTCAGCCGATGCTACAGACAAAGAGTTGGTAGACTTAGTTCAGGAGCTAGAGGTGATGAAACGCTTTAGTAAACACAGGAACATTATAAATCTGGTCGGTTGTATGACCAGAGACGGGCCGCTCTACGTTATAGTAGAGTTTGCTCGATATGGTAACTTGAGGGACTTTTTGAGGGCTCGTCGGCCCGTCAGTACATACGGTAGTCGTATACTTGGCATGCACCAGGCTGAGGACATTCAGCAGCTAACTATGAGAGACCTTGTTTCATTCGCTCATCAGATCGCCTGCGGCATGGAGTATCTTGCCTCAAACCAGGTATTTGTCCACAACATGTTTGAACACAAATTCCATTAGTATTTCAGCTTCTCTTTCCCATTATTCAGCATGTCCACCAAGGTAAATACATATGTTTCATTGGTTTGCTAAGTTTTGAAGAAGGGAGTAAGGATGTTTGAAAGGTTATAGGGATGTTTTGATGTGGTTAGCAGAGCTTTTGAGCTTTTAATAGTCACAAAAATCTCACAAAATGCCGTGAAAAAATTAACAGTCTGCTGCACTGAGACTTGTGGCCTGTAATTTGTTTACAAATTTACAACCTGTCGGAATTTTATTGTTTGTGATTCGCCTATCTGAAAAGGGTCGTTTATTAGCTAGCCTCTGAAGGATGGTATTTCAATTGACTGCGCTGTTCAAATAAAGCGGTACATTTACTGTTTCTCAATATCACTGAAGGACTGTGGTGATTTGATGTGGTAAAATGAGTTTGGATAATTGTTTTCTGAGAGTTTTTTAAAGCTGTTCACAAAAAAGTGTCTTGTGAAAGATGGGACTTATATTCCTCAAAGGATAATCACTTTATGCATAGAAATCATCTTTGCAGTATTCTGGAATTTTGTCAAGTTTTTATATGAGTCCGGGTTCACTTTATGACTTCAATTGCTGCAAAATCATTTTGGGTAAGTGAAAACATATCCTGCTGTCTGCATGATGGCAAGATGAGATAATTACTGGTATAAAAAATTATAACACCAAACTCTGTGATAGCTTATCCAGCGCTAAGCTCAGAAGTTAATCGACCCATCAGAGTCAGAAAACTGCGGGTCAATCTAAAACACACAACTTTCATGTTGAATCACTGCTTTGCTTATGAAACCGCCTGTGTCGGCTGGGTGGAACAGACCAACCTTGCACATTTACAATGTATATTTGAAACGGTTTGTGTTCTTCCAATGTTTCTTGCATAACACGCTGCTGTGCGGTTTGAATTTTGATCAAAAACTAATTGAATTTGATGTGGCGGTCACAGAAGATAACGGATCAAATATTGCCTCATCTTTTGACGGAAATCTCTCTGCACCTAACTAAAGGTGAATCAGTTTATCTCCCTTTATTTTACATGTTTGACCAACAAGAAAAATCAAGCTGCCCGACCTTCCCTGTTTTATTTAGTCATTTTGTTTACTATAACAAACATGAGCTATGTGTGTAGTAAACACGTTGCAGTCCCTTTGTGCTCGCTTCTATTGCTTTGTCAGAGGTTTCAGAGCTGCTGACACAATCTGCAGAATTTTATTTAGAGTTTTCTACTCTTTTGCTTTTAGTGCCTTCACAGAGATTTAGCTGCCAGAAATGTACTGGTTGCCGAGAATTATGAGATGAAGATCGCTGACTTTGGTTTGTCTCGTAATGTCGCGGAGTCGGACTACTATCAGAAAATGACAGCAGGCAAACTACCCATCAAATGGATGGCACCCGAAGCGCTCGTCGATAGAAAATACAGCACCAAGAGTGATGTGTAAGCTTCTTTTCTTACATAAACCTGTATCTTTGTTTATGGCGCTGACTTATTCATGCACAAAAATATGCATTGTGATTTTGGGACCAATTGGTGGGATCATTCAGTCATTTGAGCTGACAGATTGGAATTCAGTCAACCTATTTATTTTCCAATCAAACTAGGCCAAACTAGGAGTCGTGACTCCTGTCGATGATTTGCGCATGCTTAGCTGAAGTCTACAAGGATTGTCAGGGAAAAGCTTAGCAAAACTGACAATGCTGTCAATGTCTTCCATGTGTTTTCTTGAATAACATGCCATTAGCTGATCTATTCTTATTATTGATATGATACGGAATGGATAGTCTATACTGCCTAGCAGATAAGAGTAGCCTGTACTAAAAGCATCTCCAGTTTCACATACGTACCACCTAACACCTGTGTTAAGTGGTAAATAACCTGATCAGTTTAAACATCCATTATTGCAACGAGATGGACTTTACATTGCAATTAACCACAATAGAGTAAAAAATGAATGCACAATAAGCTTCAACCTGCTAACCGTCTATAGGTAAACACCTGGGGGCCACTGGTATTTATTTTTAAACGAGGTAATGGTAAAACAACTCCTCTATGTCCCTGGACACAATGAAACCCAACTCCCCGTTTACTGAATTGTGCTGACAACAGCAATTACACTGCAATGTAAATGTCATCTCCAATTCAATGTGGTATTTTACCTAATCCGTTACAGTGAGTGCTCGCCTTTGCCCTCGGCAAAAAAGATCAGCTCATTCCAATTCCATTATTGTGCAAGTTGCCCTCCTGTCTTCCTGACTGCATGATTCACCTTGTTCTCGTTTTTACCCACGTTTCCTTGCTATTTTTTTATAGATGGTCATACGGCGTACTGTTATGGGAGATTTTCTCGCTCGGTGCAAGCCCATATCCTACAGTACCACATGAGCGTTTGTTTGAGACGTTGAGGGAGGGACATCGTATGGACCGACCTCCGCACAGCTCACAGGCTATGTATGCTGTGATGAGGCAATGCTGGATGTATCACGCCGCTCAGAGACCAGCCTTCTCTGAGATTGTGGTCGATTTGGAGCAGATTCTCTCCGGTGTTTTATCAGAGGTAAGCAGAAAGTCTGTGCTAGGTAACTAGTAAACCAGTGTATGGAACCTAAAATCTAAAGCTTTCTAAAAATTGTATGAAAAGTAGCCCGTCAAAATTTTCAAAACAATGTGGTATACTTGGTTGACGACTACTCTTTTAGAAAACATAAAACTTGGTATCACAGTGGCTGTCGAAATCTTCTGCTACAAAAAATCACTATAAATTGGCATCAAAATAGGTCTAAGTAACAAGATAGGATTGCCCAACAGCACGCTATGAAGTGATGACTTTGAATTTCCCCAAAGATAGTTTCAATGCTCTTGAAGAATGCCACAATGTGGTTAAAAACAAAGCAGCTACTGAAGTGAATTGCCATCAAGTTGTCGTCAATGGTCACGTTTTTGATGACTTTGGCTGATTGTGGGGTGTTTTAATATCAGCGTGCACTCCCTCATAATATAAAAATTGGCAATAAGCTACCAAGTGGTAAATGCTTTTCCTCAAAACAGCTACCACAGGGTACCGGTATTCAATGTCGTTGCAACAGGGCTCTGCATACAATCTCAAACCATCAACTCTTCACTGTTTTTTATCGAGAAGTTTGCAAGTGCTGCTAATTCTGATGGTGGGATGTTGATGAGGTTATGAAAGTGCAGGTTTACTTGTGCATCAAAAGCAAAACACAGATTTATTTAATAAAAAATTAGCAGCGGTAAGAATAGTG
>ERZ1740072.732-NODE-732-length-12969-cov-8.267539_pt1 | contig 12969 bp, 8 predicted proteins | sample MGYA00581733_ERZ1740072 | MGnify/ENA primary metagenome ERZ1740072 (study PRJEB43018, sample SAMN04849741) | marine metagenome | isolation source: floating plastic debris | place: Pacific Ocean | collected 2008-08-30 | study: EMG produced TPA metagenomics assembly...
TGTAGCTGGTAATAGAAGGCAAGGTAGGAATGCGTGTCAAAAATTTCTCCACAAAACCACGATGCCTAACATCGCTAATTGCTATTGTGTACACAAGAGATAAGTTGTGCTAATAGTATGCAAGTAGTGAAAATTGCACGGTAGTATTTGAGCGTTGAGACATTGTAAAGCTGGTTGTGCAAACCTGCTGAAAAAGCATAAGTGTAAGTTGTTCCCTTTTTTAGTTAAATACCAGTTGATTCTCTTTTATGCATGTCTTTCTTTCCGCTATTTGGTCGGATATGTGTTTGCTTCATAGGGTAGCAGCAGGGGAATAGCACTTCAGTGCTCTTGGAATTTGGAATCGTGTTTTTTATCCATCCATTCATCCAATGAAAAGAATGTTAATTATGTTTTTTGCATTATTTTTCATCCTTTCCAGAATGTTAGGGGAGCTACTGTCACATGTGGACTATACCACTGCAGTGTTAGCCACAGGATGTGCTGTGTGTTTCATTGCATGGCTGAATTCAGGAAAACCGCAGAATTTACCTCCCAGTCCTAGAGGTCTTCCTGTTCTTGGTATTCTACCCATATTCTGTAAGTACAAGCGTTGTGTGCTCTGATGTAAATGAAAGTATTATTATAACTCCCCGACAAGAAGCCATGCTGCTTATGTGTGAGTGAGGCTTATTATTGTTTGGGAATAAATTCACTGGATTAATCCACTCTCTTGCCTACAAGCCATAACTTGTAAATGAATACAGATAGGAAGATGCTGTATTTCAGCAAGGAGTTCAGTGATTTCAGTGATGGTATACAAGCCACTCGTTAACCATTAACTTGGAATAATTTGCCGGTAGGGGCAGTGACTTGTAAACCATCTGAAAGACCACGCTCAAATATGAGATGCATGGCTTCATATTGCTGACTTAATGTAGTAATGCAAGCAAGCAGCATATGTGGTAGTTTTTTTGCATATGGGTCATAAGAGGTGTTTGCGGGCAACTCAGTAGCAACCTCTTATTATTTTGACTGTAATGCTGGAAATATGATGAAGAAAACAAGAGTGTGGAACTATACATATGCTAGTTGATGTACATGCAAATATAAATACAAATTTGGTAATGGTAACATGATAAAACTTCTAGCTCATGGTGGTTTTCTATATTCTAGTTTCCAAGCTGAGAGCATCAAAACACATCGACTACATAGTCGGGCTACACAAGCAATACGGCCCTGTTCTGACATTCAAGGCCGGAGCTGTGCGATTTGTGTGGATCAGCGATGGCAAAACGGTCAAAGAAATGTTCAAGCGCGAAGAGTTTTCATTGAGACCAATGAAAACTCTGCCTGTTCTCCAAATGGTAAATGATGGAAAATCAAAAGGTTAGCTTCATTGAATTATACTACAGTGCCTCTATGGATTAGTTGCGCCAAAAGAACAGTTTTTTTGCATGGGGAATCCATCTGTGCCCCCTCGCGAAAACGTCAAAGGCCAGGTAATGTCGGTTTTTTTAAAAACACATAAATTGCGAGTAGAATTTGCCAACTAAAGTCTTAGTACTTCATGACAGTAGCATGCTTTACTTACTTACTTATCATCGTTTATATACATGTATCTATATTTATCTATATTGAGTCTGTATTCTGTAGAGTGATAATCGTGTCAACATTATTTAACTAAACCATGGTCCCTGCTGTGTTCATGTGATAAATAGGACATGTTAATGTGTATCCCACAATGCATTGGAAATCCCAGACACACCCAGGCAATGATAGCATATATGAAAAAATTGTGGGAATGTTGTTAACATGCCCAATGGCTCTTGCGCTCTGTAAAGTTATAACTGCAAAATTGGCATCTGTTGCGGTAATGACAAGTTGTAAGTGGCAAATTCATTAAAATATTTAGGAAGCATTAGCAAAGCATCTGTTGTTTCAAATGAGTCGCTGCTGTGCATGACCCTTCATTTCTGTTGCTGAAAATGCCAATATGGGAGATGCGTGAGGTCATTTTATTCGTTATTGTACAATACTTTAAGTGCCTTAGATAGCTCTAAATCAAGAGTTTTTACATGTACGTGACAAAAGATTTTTTCACTTTGAATCATTTGGATCAATTACATTTCCACTATTAGAGGCGATGAAAGACTTTGGTACCGGTATTTTATTCTGTTCTACGAAGGTATTGCCCTGAACAATGGTGAGAATCATATAGAGATGAGAAGGTTTGCATTGCTGGCATTGAGGGATTTTGGTGTCGGCAAGAAAGGCTTGGACGAAATTGTGCAGGCTGAGGCGACCTCACTTGTCGAGCATTTAGAGCAGATGGCAGCAGAGAATGATGGCGTACTGTCAGGAATCACAGCTTTAATGCAATCCGCTACTGCTAATATCATTCACTCCATTGTGTTTGGATTCAGGTGGGTACATCAACTGTCCAGTTGGTCAAGTTAGTGTAGTAGAGCTCCAAAAGAGATCCTTGTTTACTCTGAAACTATTTTTTCTCATTCCACTGTCAGACGGCTGAGAAACCAGGCTATATACAACTCACCAACAGAAAATCAAAAACTATTGAGCAACCTGTGGGTCAAGTTTGATCCATTATGCCTGCATTGGAGTTGCTCCCCCTCAACTCGTCACGCCGCAAAATGGATCAAACTTGATCTAATCAACCTGTGTAAAAACTAGAACATTATTTTGTGTCTTTAAATTATATGCTCATTCTTCACGGGTGGACAACTCCTCCTGGTAATAGAAATGTCTGAAGAGAAAACATCACCTCGCTGTGGATTTGCGTGTAACCGGCGGATCGATTTAGTGGTTGTATATTAAGCTTCTTTCACTACTCCTGCAGCCTGCAATATATATGTTTTTTTCATTTTGGGGATGGTTTTACTCTTCACTTTCAGAAATGATTACGAGGATGGTTCTTGGAAAGATCTTCTCGAGTTGATTCTGTCACTGACAGAACTAAATCCACTCGCAGCTCCAGTTAACTTTTTTCCAGTATTGAAACATGTGCCATTTATCCAGAAATATGTCTCCGGAGGCATGGTTGGTATTCTTAATACTTTAGTAATATTTTTGATAATTGCATCTCTAGCTGTTGTTTTGTGAGTTCAATATTAAGATAAAGAAGCAAGTCTACAAAAATTGGATTTGAGGGAATGTATTCTGATGGATATTTTACACGCAAAAACATCCCTTCATAGCTTTTCAGTACAGAATATTACCTCCGCACCATTCATTAAACTAACATGTTTGTACATGTAGTTACCATTTTAGCACAAACGGCTGATATTTGAGGAAGATGTTAAGAAGTACATTTACGCTCAAATTGACGATCATAGGAAGAATTACTGTAAAGGAGAAATCCGTGACTTCATAGACCTTTTCATTCAGTACGAGACTGAGCAGAGGGATTTCTATGATGGTAAAACTCCTTCATTAAATTTATCCTGTACACATATTCCCGAGAAAAACGTGGTGTGCAGAAAGGGGAAGATTTGGTGTTTTTACCTCTTATGAGTATACCTTAACCTAGCTTGACTAGCTAAAATTAACCAATCTAGTAAAAGTTTTAATCTCTTTTCCAGCGGCTTAGTCTTCTGGCCAAGTCTAAAAACACTTAGATAACTCCTAGATAACACCTGTTACTTTGCTCAATTGGTTTGTAATACTTTGATCACTTTCCTGCTTCATAGTATTGCGATCTTTATGTGTTAAGAATAATTAGTAGGCCTGCTCTTTTTTTATTTCAGTGGAAAACATCTACACCACAATTGTGGATCTTTTCGGAGCTGGTATCATAACAACAGCCATATCACTATCTTGGTGTACAATATTCTTGGCCAAATACCCTGATATACAAAAGCTGATCATCACTGAAATTGATGAGGTAAGGAAACCAACAGGCAAGACAGTGTAGCTTCAATGAGGTAAATTAAGCTATCCAAATGGTAGCCAACAGTTCTCTGTGACTTTGTATGAAAAGAGAATGTCAAACTTGCGTGGTCTAGGCCAACATATTGGCTTAATTTTTTCTTTTTGTATACAAAAACAGACAACAATTTGATCTGAGATGAAATGTTAAGAACTACACATTGAGCGTTATTTGAATTGTTTGCGCATTTCTAGGTTGTTGGGGATAAAGTTTTTGATAGGAAGGAAAAGGACAGGCTGATAAAGACGAGAGCTTTTGTCAATGAGATGCTCAGATATGCATCCATAGGTGAGAGTATAGAGATGTATTCGTTGGGAGTTAGTCACAGTTTATGAGTCAGATCTTCACACTTGTAATTTAAGATTGTGAATCTTCCCTCTTCTGGCTGAGCTGAAAATCTTTGACTTTCACTATAAATATTGGAATCTTCATTCTTCACATTCATGATTATAATTGTCTTGCGATCTTACATCTTCATCGGGTCTAATATTCAGATCAAGTTTGATCGTTTGCCTGAATGGGAGTTGCTCCCCCTCGACTGGTCCTTTTAGTGTGACCAGTCGAAGGAGCAAAACACGAACGCAGGCAAAGTGGATCAAACTAATATTCATGCGTCCGGAAAACCTGTAGAACCCGTTTCATTCCCATTCATTAACATTTGGAATTCGCAATGCTTTTCTTTATCCTAGCTGGATTTGCCGCACCGCACACAACAGAATATGACACAGATTTTGATGGATATACTATACCTGCTGGGTCTCTGATCCTGGCTAACATATTTGCTATGCATCATGATAAAGACTACTGGGGTGACCCTGAAGTGTTCAGGATCGACAGGTGGATCGGAACAAATGGAGAATTCCTTTTGCATGATGAGCACTTCATGCCATTCTCAATGGGTAAGTTCCTATGCCAGCTTAGCAACAATGCAATGTCCTATATTTTTGTGAAACTACTAGTTAAGTTTGAGGTACTCTTGTTAATTGAATAGTGGAATTTATTGTTTTGGATTTTGTAATTTTTAGGAAAGCGAGCATGTCCAGGTAGACAGATAGCATTGATAGAAATCCTGTCAATACTCGTGGTGATGCTTCAGAACTTCACATTTGAGCAGCCAGCTGGTTATCCTGAGTTGTCGGCACAGCCTGGAGCGGGTCTAATAAGAGCACCACAGAATCTGCATCTTAAGATAGAGAAGCGCACCTAGACAGGAACTTAGTTGAGAACTTATAGTGGAGATTCTAATAGAAAGAAATATAAACTATAAATTTCAATTTGCGGGGCATTTAAATTGCAAATCTTGACCACCAAAAGAAACTACTGCAGATAATAAAAGTACTGTACATGGGTATTTTGCGATTGTTGAATGAGTCTTTTGTACGTTGATCATAGTCATAGCCTATATGCTGTGACTTAAATGCCAAAACAGCAATCCAATGAGTATAGGCTAATTATTATCAACATCAACAATGCGGTTATTTTTCGAACAAGGAGTTTCATCTTCTAGAGACATGATCGGATAACTCTGAGTATTACAACTCCTTTTTCAATGAAATTTTAATTATTTATCTCATGTGCTTAGGTCATTATAACTTTATCATATGTGGCAAGGCAAGTCGTCGTTGCTGGTAATTTATTTCTTAAATAGATTTTTTTACTGGGGAATCCGCGAATAATTTGATTGTCTTTATTAGTTATCATCTCTCATTTTTTTGTCATTTTCTAAGTCTGCATGAGCTTCATTCACTTGACGACGATCCAGATACAGGTGGCAGTACCATGTTGATGAGTACCATGTTGATGATGAAAAAAGAAATCGTCAGATCGATGAAATACAAGTTCTAGTAAAGCTTCAGGCATACGTAGGCGATATTGTTGTATCTCAATTCATCATTTAGGGTTGGTTGATTGAAAATGTATAGTTTATGTACGATCCTTCAGCTGAGAAACAGAAGCACAAACAAAGAAAACTTTATGGTTATCAATCAATATCAACCACATACAAACCTACCACACTTTGCCCATTGCACCAACTTTCAATACACTGGCCAATAAAGTCCCAGCGGTTGCTATAATATGTCATATTTTAGCAAATGCCTGAAGTGTATTGCGGTAAAATTAACTTATAATTTTAGTTTTGATCTAACATATATTGACAGCTGGCCTTGCCAGCTTTTCAAAGTCTTTTGTTGCCGTCTAGGACATTTTATGTAACAGTAGTCAGAGCATTACTCTTACCCGCTTATATAGTTGGGGTGAATATAGGGGACATACTTTTGTAGACACGATCGATCGTTAATACGTGCTTATTATCTGCCAATCATTGTTTGCCTGCAGTAAACAAGCTTGCAGTGTTGCAGGCTGAAATCTAGTAAAGAAGTTTGATGCATGCTGCATAGCAGAGCAACATAGTAAGGTGAGTAACGTTATAAATTGGCAGCTGTTGGGCGGTTTTGCTTACTAATTTCTTGTTCATGGATCTACATTCTTGGCACACAGCATAGGGTACATTAAATGGTTTCGAAATAGGCTCATACTTTGGTTTCTCTGCAAATCTGATCGCGTCTAAAGTCAAAATGATTCAGCTATAGTGTTCATGCCTTATAAATTAAGATAGCTATGATGTCGTTGAAAGTGGCAGTGGCACATTGATCGTACGGATTGTGATGATATCCTATGACACCTCCCTATATCATATGAGCTGGATTTTGACCCATTTCAATTCAAAGCCAGGGACTTGAGAAACTTCTATGTAGACTGCATGATCCAACTCCCCAGACTGCAGCGAAAATGCTTTAGGTAATTTGATTGTTAGTCAGGCTGCCCTGCTCCGGAAAGAAAGCAACATTTGGTACCTGGGTTGGGTACAGGAATGTTTAGCTGATATTGGCAGTGACATTGATGTTGCTATATAGCTGTAGTTGTCTGCCCCTTCTTCAATAAGTGATAACTCCAGTGGGAGTTACATGTATGCCACAATATTTTCACTGCATGGTGTTGTGTTGTAAAAAAACCTGGGATGTCACACTTCTATGGCACGATGAACACATCGAAAGCATTGCCATCATGCAAAACCTGACACACAAACACACAACGCTTGATATTTACGATGAGCTCTGAAACCAAACAATTTGTACTCAATTGAATGATGTTCAGCATGCTCTGCCATGCTATGGTAAACCCAAGACCCTAAACAGCTCATGCCAGAGAAATAGGTTAACGATACTGTGCCGGCTATGGAAATTCTAGTGCGCAACCTGATGGGCAATCTCTTTTATGATGATGCTCATCAACCTTACATATTTGATTCACATATGGCACTAAGTGGTCAGATTCTACCTGTCCAATTCTTGGCTGCAGCTGTTTTTCACTTGAACCTCAATTCAGAGAGGATTACTGATTTTGTCTATTACTTAGAGGCGTGGATGTAGTACGTATTTTATCCAATCAAAAGAAAATTCCGCACTCAATTAGGTGACATTTGATGCTAGATTTTCTCAAACTACAATGGAAAACAGGATAATGATGATAGATCTCAAACTCGATCTGTTTTAGACAGTACCTGAACTGAAGATGATAGAGTTTTCCAAATTTCTACCGTCTTTGGATTATCTGACCAGCCTGTTGGAGCCAGCGAGGTGAGTATGAGCTTTTTTATCACGGTTTGTAGCTCATTAATTAAAAGGCATAGATAGTTGAATTTTCATTCTTACTCTACAAAATATATATTCTTTCCCGAATATAACTATAATATGCTTCCCGTTTTTTTCCTTCTTTTTCTAGATCTGCCTGGTTATTGTCCCATTGTTCCAGATATACAAGGTTATGTCCTGCCATTAGATGTAAAACAACCCCATTTCACTTCAAAAACAAAAGTCCACACTTGCTTTTATTCACTTCTTCATGGACTTTCACAGTGTAGGTAGTGTGCAATTGGCAAGAAAATTCTACCACCCTTTACCTTGCTGTGATCTGGGAAAAATAGCATATAAATGTTAAGAGTTCCAATTCAGCAGATCTGCTGATTTTGCTTTTAGTGTGCCTTTCAAAATCAAACCAAAGTCAACCTTACATCATCAACTCACCGGCTGGCTGATGAGATGATACATGTTATATTTTGACATAATATGGCACCACCCATCGATAGAGAGATATGACGGTATTCTTGTCATAAATCCTTAGGAATCTCATATTTTTAGAGCAAAAGTTCTTGACTTGGCAGAATTATTGAAACAGCAGAATAAAGTCACATTAACTTTAGGATCTGTTTCTCTGATATGCCTCCTGGTATGGCTCAACACTGGGAAACAGAAAAATGTACCTCCAGGTCCTAAAGGATGGCCTGTGGTCGGTATTCTACCTGCATTTGGTAAGTGAAATGAGGAAGTTTTTACTTTTTATGGCATACTGATTCACAATATTATTTTGTACAATGAATGTGTCATGAGTGTGAATGTTTCAATTTTAACCTTCATGGCATTTACTGATAAGGTTCAGATTATCTCAACGAAACAAAGTTTATTTCATTGAAAACAAAATCTAAAAAAAAGCAACCAGTAACTAAATCAAGGCAGAGTAGCCAAATGCTTCGCCAAACTTCAACCCATTTCATATAGGTCACTACATGTAATTGTGTCACCGATTTTTGCTTGTAGTCAAAGCCCTTACAAAAGGCACTCAGACAGAATTCCTCCATGACATTTACCTAAAACATGGACCGATCACAACATTCACAGCAGGATCAATGCGATTCATATGGATCACTGATGGCAGCATGATAGCTGATCTTTTCAAAAGAGAGGAGTTCGCTACTCGACCATTCCAGAAACTAGCTGTTTTTCGCAAGATTACTGGTGGTGTGGAGCAAGGTATGGTGTGATACACGTGATAAAGTACCGCACGATGTCAGCTTTTTGGGTTCGATTTGATATCTGCCCTTTCAAATTCGATTTTCGGTGTAAAACTAGTTCTAACTGAAACCTTCTTCCTAAAACCCAAAAAATACCTCTCCAGACTTACCAAAACTGTATTTTGATGTTCATGACTTTTAGGAAAAAAGAAAATCACTTTAATTTGGACGCTATTTTTGCTTGATATCAATTTTCGAAGTTGGTTGCAGGTATTCATAATCGATGTTGAGTTCACATTCGATGTCAATTCGATATATATTGAAATATCATGCAGTACGTATGTGATCACCAGTACACAACACATCACCATGTTACTATCCAAAGGCCTGTTTCCCGAGCTTATTCTGAAGCTCTCACTTTTATTGCTTTCTTCTTGTTTTCATGGTTAGACCTACCCTACCGCTAGTCAAGGGTATATTCACGAGTTGCCTACCCACTACAGAATAGTTGAAAATTCAAAGTCAAAACAACACTTGCTGTATATCTATGTCCCATGGTCAAACAACAAGCAATTTCAACTGAATAGGATGTTGTGTTCTTAATATTTACCCAGGCATTTTCACAAGCAATGGAACCATAAACACGGAGATGCGACGCTTTGCACTGCTTGCGTTTAGAGATTTTGGTGTAGGCAAGAAAGGCCTGAATGAGATTGTACAGACAGAAGCTACAGCTCTCACAAATTACTTTGAAAAGGAGGCAGAAAAGAATAACGGAATTGTTTCCAATATCAAGCCCAAGTGCCAGTCAGCCACTGCCAATGTGATTCATTCTGTTATATTTGGATTCAGGTATGAATTTTTTCAGGAATTGTGTATACTTGATTGGTGAGCAGAAAACTGCTGTGTCATTGTAACATGATAGGAATGCGTTAACCATGGCCAACCATGTCTGCAAGTTTATTTATGGCTACTGAGATTTAGTTGTTTGACTGTGTTTTGTTTCGTTTTAAGCAGTACAATGCATTTTTTCTCTTGCAGAAATGAATACGATGACCAAAAGTGGGCTACCATAGTAAACAAACTGCTACTATTCTTCTCAATAAATCCGTTATCGTTTCCTGAAAACTTCTTTCCAATCCTGAGATATTTGCCTTTCCTTAACAACATGCTCTCTGGAAAACAGGTTAGCCTTATCACCCGTCCAATAATTGAAGTTTGTAGCTTGACTTGACATCATTTGCTTGCCAGTGCCACTTGCTCAGCTTACCACACACAGCATGAAGCCTTTAATAGCAACTTCCCAACAAAGTCTGTATGTTGACTTAGATTTTTCAGTATTTTGAGATTTCAGTTTTGATTTTGTTAGCAGCTGTGTTATTTTTGTAGATGAAGACATTCCTTGAGTGTGAGGAGTATACAAGGGCTTACACTAACTCACAAATAGAAGAGCACAAGTCTACATATTGTGAAGGAGAGATCAGGGACTTCATTGATCTTTACATCAAATATGAAAGGGAAAACAGAGAATATTACACACGTGAGCACAGCGAGAATGTACTTCTTTCTCATTACAGCAATAAAAAAGTACATTATACCGATGAGGGGCCAATCAGGTAGCTCAAAAATAGAGTAAATACAGCTCAGTTCAGGCAGTTAGTAGTCCCTAGCCCCTGAGATGTCCCCATGCCCAATAAATATTGAATTACACTACACTGTAACTATGAAGATTACTATCAATGACCCCTATTGAGTTCAAGTACTTCCTATATTGATATCATTCGTGCATTAGTGAATAAGCAACCGCCAAAGTTATTGATCTTTTACTTAAAAGTTTTGCCTTAATTCACATTTAAATGCATTTTTTATAGCTACAAACATATTTGGAACTATCATGGATCTGTTCAGAGCGGGAACAGATACTACTGCAACAACTCTCAGCTGGTCTTTTATGTATTTGGCTAAACACCAAGATATACAGAAGCAAGTACGAGAGGAAATAGATGAGGTAAGGCATTACTTGATGTGTGTCTGCACCTTTTCACCGCTGTCGTTACATGTTGACGCGACTGTTGAAATTCTGCTATCAACCGTGCCCGTCCTTGTTTAGTTAATAATAATTATGAGATGTTTTCATTGCTTTACACAATGATCTAACCGTACAAAAACAATATTGTGATTGTAAAATCTTAATTTCCTCAATAAGTATTTGCAACATTACATGTACATACTAAGTTGTCTCCTCTTTGTACAGGTATCCATAACTCCTTTTGCTTTAGCTTGTAGCCTGGCTGCACAATTGTGGCTATATGATCATAAAGATTCGCCTGTTTTTGAAGCTTCTCTGTTGTTGAAACGTTTAATGTACCTGTCATCATCTCATACCATTTTGCTGCAATGTGAATTTAATAATTGAACAGGTTGTTGGAGATGCTCCATATGACAGAAAAGTTAAGGACAAACTTGTGAAAACAACTGCGTTTATCAACGAATTATTTCGCTATGTTTCAGTAGGTAAGTATTTACTTTCAAAGATTGCAATGGGAGCTCTAAAAGTTATCATGAACACAAGACCATCAAGTTATGTCCTCTTCATCTTTGAGTCTGAATTTGATCAAGTTTGTTGAATCCTTTGATGTGTTTGGCATTGCTTCCTTTAACGCTACTGACCAGTTCAAAGCACAGACAATCCAAACACATGTAGAAGTATCAAACTATGTCTAGGTCTGGATGAGAAGATTTTCATTACACTAGCACAGAAATGCAATTTACAAACACATAATCCTCTGTTTTTCAAATTCATGTTATGTACAACCTTCGGCCACTTCATATCCATAACATACTAATAGTGTACAAGGGACCATAACATGTACATGTAAGGTATCCTGAACAAAACCATACCACTATTTCAACCAAAAATTCTCCAGGTAAATATTGCTTGAACAAGAAAACTTGCTATTACAGCTGGAATCACCCCTCCTCATACCGTAACCCAGGACGTGGTAGTTGAAGGTTATACCTTCCCCGAGAACTCATTGATCTTCGGCAACCTCTACAGTATACACCACGATGAGAAATACTGGGGCGATCCACAGAACTTTAGAATCGACAGATGGATTGACGATAAAGGACAACCACTGTACCATGCTGACCACTTCATGCCCTTCTCAATTGGTGAGTTGTTACAATGTGATGGGTCGGGTTCGGCTGCAATGTCTGGAAAAATCAGAATGCTTGGGGACAAATAGTACCGGATATCACAAAAAGATAACTTTCATAAATTTATATTATACCAGTGATTTTCTCACAGAAGGTATGGGGTTTCAGGTTTCAGGATTTTTAGTTTCAGGTTTGGTTGTGGGTTGTAGGAGAGTATCCTTCATAAGCTTTATGAAAGTAAATGCCTTGTGATGCTATCGTAAGTAGAAATTTAATGCTCTTTGCCCGCGTGCAGTCGGAGTAGTGGTGAAACCTAGGCCAATACAAGTAAAGATGAACATCTGAATAAGGATTGTTCTTTGATGCTGTATACATTGCTTGCTCAGCATTAATATACCAACTTTTTATATTCATTCCCCAAAGACCAATTTTGCAGTCGAGACATACATGTACAAAAACATGGGTAAATGCCTGTTTAGCAGTGATGTAAATAAGCAGCCCTTATAATGTTGTCTTAAAGTCTTATTGATCTTAAACAATGTATTTTTCTAGGAAAAAGAGCGTGCCCGGGAAAACAGATTGCCAGAATAGAGTTGATGCATTTTCTGGTAGAGATGTTACAAAACTTCACATTTGAGGTACCAGAGGGGTATACGGACATGAGTGATCAACAGGCAGGGGGGATTATCAGAGCGCCTAAAGATTTTCACGTGAAAATTACCAAACGGTTATGAAATGTGAGAAATACATGTCGATGCTTGTCACAAAGAGACAGGTTTCTGATGTAAACAAGGAGTTAGATTCTAACTCCTTGATGTAAATACAGGATATTTTAAAAAATCCTTCAATGCATTGTCTTGGAATTCCGAACCATGCCCAGTGACTGAGCATTTCATGGAATTCCACCTCAAAAGTGCACTGTAGGAATGCCCAGTTATTGAAAGAAGGTCGCCATCACCATAGCATTATTGAGTTGATATATTATTGTATTCCAACTCATGGTATGAACTCAAAATATTATTTTTTCATAATT
>ERZ1740072.733-NODE-733-length-12964-cov-4.462003_pt1 | contig 12964 bp, 6 predicted proteins | sample MGYA00581733_ERZ1740072 | MGnify/ENA primary metagenome ERZ1740072 (study PRJEB43018, sample SAMN04849741) | marine metagenome | isolation source: floating plastic debris | place: Pacific Ocean | collected 2008-08-30 | study: EMG produced TPA metagenomics assembly...
AGCGACGCTGCTCCCACCACCGAGCAAACGCAATCTGCTGATTCTGCTCCTGCCACTCCAACCGAGACTGCCAACCCCACCATTCGCACCGGTACCTTTGTGGCCGCCGAGCATGATACGACTGGCGGTGTTGAGCTGATTAGTGACGAGGGGCAGCAGACTTTGCGCTTCGATGACAGCTTTTCAAGTTCTGATGGGCCTGATCTGGTCGTGGTGCTGCATCGATCGCCTGATATTCTGGCCACAACGTCACCGCCCGCCTATCCGATCAACGAAGCGGACTATGTGGTGATTGCGCCCTTAGCGGCGACGACCGGCGCTCAAGACTATGCCGTCCCGGCAGAAATTGACCTTGAGTCGTTTGCGTCTGTGGCCGTCTGGTGTCAGGAGTTCAACGCCACTTTTGGGGTCGCCACTCTGCAGTAGCGCTCAATGCAGCGGGCTCAAGTGCCGACGACGGCTCAACGGCTAGGTAAAGCCTGCACTAGCTTCATGGCAAACTCTGGCTCATCGCGGGTCAATACCTGATGGGCTAGACCACTCTGGGCCAGCAACGTTGTGTAAGTGGCAGCCTGTTCTGGTGACGAGGCAATCATGATCGTGACGGGAGCTGCCGCTTGGCGGTAGACTCCCAGCGAGCGCACATCGAGTGAAAATGCGCCCGCGCGAAAATGCGGATTTTGGTTGCCATCATACTCAAACTTGCTCAACATCAGCTGCCAAGAGCAGACCGTGGCTGGATTCAGCGGCGGTGCGGTTGACTGCGTTTTGGCCCGAAAGGTCGCCTGCAGAGCAGAAAACGGAATGTCGATACCGAGCCACTGTTCGGCTTCAGTATCGATCGAAGTGCAATAGGCCAAACTATCCCAGTTTTGGCTGTTGCGCAGAATGACTTTATAACGTTGCCCATCGCCGCGCACCACCAATCGCACGCCCTGCCAGCCTGATAAATCAAAAGGGGGCTCAAAATTACGGGTGCGCACGCTGGCAAAACCACCAGAGTTGGCGGTAGAAACGTTGCCCGCAAACCGTCCATAATCGGGTAACAGAGCCAGACCACTGGCGCTGGCCCCGCCCATGACCACGTCATCCACAGCCCCCCAAACGTCTTGCAAGACTGCTGGGGCAGCTGTCCGAAAATCAAACAGCGGATATTCTTCACTCGCGGGGAGCTGCTGCAGATCGGCGAGCTGTGCTGATAAGCATTCCTCGTCGTCGGGGACGCCTTTCCACAATACGGCTGGCGTGTTGATGATGCGATTGGCAGCGGCGGGCGGTAGCGGTGAATCCAGCGGCAATAGCTGCGATCGCACCGCAATGCCTTGATCTTCCAAAATCTTTCTCAGGGCATCCGCTGCGGGTCCCGCCTCGGATAGCAGCACCACTGCCCTTGTCGGTTCTAGGACATCAGCCGCAGGGGCTTGGGGATTCGCAGCAGCGCCAAACATATGCTGTAACCATCGAAAATTGCCAACCAGCGGAACTTCACCAAAGAAGTTCAACGTATCTACCAGTCTAAGAGGATTCCAGCGATCGTTCGACTGAGTCATGGCGATTTCTCTGCTGAGTAGGTCTAGGCAACGACGCAGTTTTCTCAAACTAAGTTGATCGAGTCGAGTGGCCGCTGCTAACAGCTTCACACAACCGCACTCAATTGCACATCGATCCGAGATCGCGAAACCACACTCATCACCAGTAGCACTCAGCATTTTGCATGTGCAGGGCAAAATGCTGAGTGCTACTTAGGAAAATTAATTAATGCTTCTTACTGAACTCTGACCGTTTATTAGCTGTTTTCATGTATTAGTAGCATCCCAGAAGCTACCGCCGATAGCTTCTGGGATGCAAGAAATGCCGTAAAAACACCAGTATTGTTGTTTTCCAACCTGGGCATGCTTAACAGCGAGATCAGGACTTTGCCACCTTTTTACTATCTTAATCAGAGCTTTGAGTTCTCATAAAGACGGGCTCTATTTAAGGAATTCGTCGTCAATCTACGGGATATGTATAGAGATGCACGAGCTTTTTGAGGCTATTCGTCCATCTTTGTTCGCGAGAAGCCGAGTTGTGCTCTGTCTAGCCATCAGTGCAAAATTCACGGCTCTCTCCCTGACCCGTCATCAGCACATCAAGGATATCTAGCGTCAATGCGAATCTTAATCTACTCCTACAACTACCATCCTGAGCCCATTGGGATTGCCCCCCTAATGACAGAGTTGGCAGAAGGTTTAGTGCAGCGTGGTCATGAGGTGCGGGTGGTGACGGCCATGCCAAACTATCCAGAACGCAAACTCTATCCGGTCTAGCGAGGCTAGGGGTACATCACTGAAGAGCGCAATGGCGGCACGATTCAGCGCTGTTACGTATGGATTCGCCCCAATCCCGGACTGCTGACTAGATTTCTGTTAGAAAGCAGCTTTGAGGGACTCAGTTTCCTGAAATCTTTACAAGGTTGGCGACCGGATGTCATTTTGTACACCAGTCCTTCCTTACCCGTTTCGGTTCCCGTGGCGCTGCTCAAGCTCATCTATCGCTGCCCAACGGTGCTCAACTTACAGGACATTCTGCCCGAAGCAGCAATTCAAACCGGGCTGATTAGCAATCGCTTTGCGATTCGAGTATTCGAAACGCTGGAAAATTTTGCCTATCGTTCCTCCACGCGGATTAGCGTGATTGCCGAAGGCTTTCGCCAAAATTTGCTGGGTAAGGGCGTTCCCAACAGCAAGATGAATATCATCTCGAACTGGGTGGATGTGAATTTCATTCGCCCGATGGACAAGTACAACAATGCCTTCCGGCAGGCGAATGGCCTCGGCGATAAGTTTGTGGTGCTTTATTCTGGCAATATTGCTCGCACGCAAGGGATTCAAACGGTCATTCGGGCGGCTGCGCAGCTACAACATCTAAAGAATCTGGTCTTTGTCATTGTGGGTGAAGAAAGCCAGCTATCAGACTTAGACGAGCTTAGACAAGAACTTGGCATCCATAACGTGCTGTTGCGGCCCTTTGCCCCTCGCGCAGAATTGCCCGAAATGTTAGCTGCCGCTGATGTCGGCTTGATTGTGCAGAAAAAAAATGTGGTCGGTTTCAACATGCCATCGAAAACGCAGGTGTTGCTCGCGAGCGGTCGCCCGATCTTGGCTGCCGTTCCGGCTCACGGTACGGCAGCGCAGGCGATTCGGGCAAGTGGCGGTGGTTTGGTCGTCAAGCCAGAAGATCCCGAAGATTTAGCGCAGGCAGTGCAAAATCTCTACGAGAACCCGCAACTCGCTGAGAGTTTGGGGCAGCAAGGGCGTCGTCATGCAATGCACGAATATTCGTTTGAACAGGCGCTCAACCGCTATGAGTTGCTGTTCAAGCAGGTGGTACTCGAAAATCGCGGACTCTTACCCTATGCAGCAGACATGTCGCCCCAGCTGGCACCAGCTGCCGAAACACCGGTGAATGCTCCGCTGCCGCCCCATACGCGATAGTTCTGCAGGGAAATCAGGCCCCGTCGCCTGCGGCTGAGGGAAGCTTAGCGCTCTAAGATGACCTTGCCGCAGATCGGATTTTGCCAGCCCGATGCGAGTTTTTGCCAGGTGACCTGGTCGCCCTATAAGTGATAACCATTGCTGTGGAGTGTGTTGTGCGAACCACAGTATGGGGTATCGAACTCGCTGGCTAAAAAAAGAGCGCAGCCAGCGAGTTTCCCCCCTTAGTCGCAGCACCATCGACTAGTGGCTGAAGCGCAAAGCGGCCACCGGTGACTATCGAGCTCAAGTCTATTGCCCCTCTGGAGGAGAGGCAAAAATCACTGACTGGAAGGCTTTCCGGACCTTTACCGACGCTCATCAAGGCAAGACCCCAGCGGCAATGGTGACGTTGTGGCCGGTGCCCATTAGTCAACGGACGTTCTCACGGGCACTGCAGAAAATTGACTTTACGCGAAAAGGTAGTGCGACTCCGCGTCGGTCTCCGGCGCTAGGGAACGCGTCCCCAGACAAAGGCCGATGGCTCCCGTCAACGGGACGCGGCGAAACGAGCCGAGTTGACCACTCAAGTCGGCGAGCCGAGAGCACCTCGTTGGGTCGATGTCGATGAAGCGGGCATAGATGAGCGGGCCAACTACAGCTATGGTTACGCGCTGGCAGCAGCATGCATCTACGATTAGAAGTCAGGTTGCATCAATATGATGACGGCCTATCGAGGCAACGAGTTGATGGCCTCACCTACCATTGAGGGAGCCTGGGGATGGGGTGATTCTCGATCATGCCACGTTTCACCACGGCGGACGGATTGCCGAGTTGATCGCTGCCGCAGAATGCCACCTGCTGTACCTATCGCCCGACTCGCCCGACCTCAACCGCATCGAGAAATGCTGGGGGCGGTTGAAAAGTCGAATTTGTAAACGGCTATCAGAAAGAGTCAATTTACGTGCAGCGATGGCAGCAAGACTGCAGCAAGCCGCGTCCTAATCAAGTTGTCTACAGCGATATCTTTAGATGTTTACCTGAGAGCGTTAGCTTACAGAAGAACATCCGTCCCCGGAATGTCCCCAAAAATCTTTTGAGAATAGTCAAGCAGAGTTTTATTTTGGAAAATTTCTCGATAACGGTTGTCATCAACAAAATGCTTCCATCGGTCTAAAACCTGCATTTTGCTACCTTTACCGTCCATCTGTTGTCCTTCAAATGAACTGCCACCGCCAAGGCTAGCGACTCGGTTAATGCCGGAGTCTGTGAACTCTAGTTCCAGAGTTTTTGCAATATTTCGGCGATAGTCAACATCATCAACCCACAGATTGTAATTGATGCAAACTTTGTTCTGCTTGAGGTACTGTGTTTCATCGAGAAACTCTTTAGCGTACTGAATCCACAACTCTACAGCGGTTGACCGGGTAGATTTCACATCTAACATATTGCTTTTAAAGCGGCTCGCGAATAGATTAAATGGATCCCTTAAAATTAAAATTTCAAATCTCTGACCACTTTTGCCAAGATATATATCGTGAAAATTCTCAAAAATCGGATCATAAATACTCGGCAATGCATGATCTTCATAACCACAGATGAGGCAATCGAGATCAACAAAATCACCTTTTGCTAAAGGTAAATAATGCTTATGAGCCCATTGCGTGTGCTCTGGGTAAAAGTCAATAATTTTCTCGTATTTATATCGATAGGGGTTACACCGCACTTCCAAATTGTTGAGGTGTTCTACTTTGCCCAGTTGCTGGGCTTTGATCCATTCCGCAACGGTATGGTTACCAGTTCTACGCAAACCAATGATTCGCAGCTCTTTTTTGTTCGTGACGGGTATCGTAGTGAAACTTTGACTCAGAAGGCGAGTCATATCCTCAGTTGAATGCTGGACAAGTCTTGTGCCCTTTCTCACTAACTTATTAGACATCTGCCAAAGTGGATTAGGGTGCATCATGTGGCGGTCTGATCGGATGTTGTGACGTACTTATAGAGCCCACACAGCAGGGACTGATCGACGATTAGCTTCTAGCGTTCTGTGTTGGTGACATTTCTTTCTCGAAAAATGCTTGTAGAAGTCACTGGTTGGCTGGCAACAGGCAAGCTCTAACGCTCCTGAATGACAAGATTTCAGCGCTTGTTGATGGTCACTTCAGACATTCCTTCAAGATCGCTGTCGGCGTTTTGCGCAGATTTTTTGCGATCACCTCCCATCAGATGAGATCAATACTTGACCGCTAGCCAGCCGGCCGCGATCGCGGCGCTACCAGAAGAGACAAGGCTGAAAAACAACCACCACGCCGCGATCGCGACCTGTCGCCGGGCGGCATCCGCCTGACGTTGCAGATCAGCTTTCACAGCCATCGCTTGGTCTTCCAGCGCTTGCTGGGTGGCCGCGATTTGTTCGACGACCTGTTGGCGAGCCGCATCTAAAGTTTCCGCGTCGGTGTGGAGGCGATCTCCTGCCGCCATCCACAATGCTTGCGACCAGTCACCTAGTTGTTGAGTGGCCTGCTGCCAGCCCGACTCAAACCAGTTCAACACTTGTTGGATATCTTCTACGGTCATGTCTCGACGATTTTCGAGCGTTTGCCGGAGGGCAGTCACATTGAGGACTTGCTTGAGATCAGACAGGTCAGGCCAGAGACGGGGGCTGGGCAATAGCCGCATCGCACTCTTAAAAATATGGGTCAAATCTTTTGCCATCTGAGCCGGTTGCAGAGCTGCTTTATCTTGGAACTGGAGATAGTGGCCAATTTCTCGCGCGAGCTGTTGCACAATAGTTTGAGAAGATTCTCCGGCTCGCACGATCCAGCGGCGGGGGACACGGCTTAAGTCTTGACCGACTTCCTGCAGCCAGCTAGTCAGTGAAGCTTTAGTTTCGGCGGGCAGCTGCAGGCGTGCCGAAATGGCGCTCCAGTCAATCTCTCCCTGCAGCTTTAGCGATCGCAACTGCGTCAGCAAGTCTGGCTTCAAGTCTTCGAGTGAAATCGTTGACCAATCCACCGTTTGCAACGTCTGCTCGCAGATCTGCGTCACCCGCGCCATCAGAGCCTGATCGCGGGCGGCATCATCCACTACCCACGCTGCCTGCAGGGTTTGACTAAGGGCTTGCACCTGCTCAGGGGTGATGCCCTGTCGCCTTGATAAGACAGCCGTGATAGCGGCTAAATCTAGGTGAGCTGCCATGGCTGCAGTGGGTTCAGGCAGGTCTTGCGCTTCGCGTAGGGTCTGAATTTTGGCAGACAGATGGTCTGGAGTGAGGGAATCTAGATTGGTATAGCGACAGTAGGCCATGAGCTTGGCTTGCACTGTCGCCAATGCGGGCTCCCAGTCAGGCTCCTCTAGCTGTTCGTTAACTTGGGCAAGCACCGTCTGTTGTATTTCGCTTAATTGCTGAGTGATGGTGGCTACGCGATCAGCAGCCAGATCCCCTCGTTCTTGCAGCCACTCCACATAATGATGGTGATTGAGTTTGCTCAATTGCTGATGTATGGAGGCAGCAGCAGCTTTGGGATCATACAGCCGTTCATAAAACTCCTCTTTGAGAACCTCGGGATGCAATGACCAGTCAGGGGCATGGCGAATATAGTCGCGAGCATCCTGCAGAATGGCGTCAGCAAACTCTGGCGAATGGTCGGTGGCAGCGACTTCTGGCTGCTCCCGCAAGGATTGCACCTGACGCCAAACGGCATCAGCATCCAGGTTAGACAAATCAACTTGCTCTAGCAGGCGCTGCAACATCTGCTGCCAACTGGGCAGCTCCAACTGCGACCATAGCCCCGACGCCATTGAGGATGTCGTCATTTCAGCGGTCATGGATGGGGTCGAGGTGAGGGTAGGCTCCAACTCTTCGACAACAACGGTCGCTTCCTCTGCGGACAATTCAGTGCGATCGCTCAGCTCCTGAATGAGGAGTTCTCGCTGCTTGATCAAGAGCTGGGGTAACTGCTGTTTGAGGGCGGCGATTTGCTTGACTTCAGCCACCAATGCTTCTAGCTGAGGAGAGGTCGTCTCGACCGGTGTAGGGGATAGTGACTGCAGGCTACGTCGAATTGTCGTGATGAGTCGTCTGCCGCCCGCGATCGCCGTGCCGACAATCGAATCGGCAATGGCCGAAAGCGTCGTCGAACTGAGCCAGAGAAACAGTAACCAATAGGCTGACCACAGAATCAGGCCCAAAATGCTACCCCGCCGAGGCTCGGCAATTTGGCTAAACTCCGTGGCGAGTAGCACCGCGACAAACATGACCAGCGAAAGACTAGAAGCAACACCAAACCCGATCAAATGGGTAAAGGGCAAAGCTATCTCAGATGACGGCGATGTATCCTCGTCGTCCGACCTATCTGCGGTCGAAGGCAGAGAGTCCGGGGCTGATTCGTTGATTGCGATCGGCGACCAATCCAGCACCGTCAATCCGAGGGCGATGCCGAGGTTGGTCAGCAATAGCTGCAGGACAGCCGCGATCATTAACCCTGCCACCAGGGAGAACAAAACTTCCATAAGGCCCACTGGCTTAGCCTCTCAGTAATTACGCACCCACGGAATGGGAGCGGAGTCGTTCTAGGCCTATTGCTCACACGAAAGCTTTAGTTTATCGAGCTGAGACAAAATTCACAGGTTCGCCGCCGCAGAGGATAACTACAGCTCCTAGTAAATAACGGGATGCTGGGTGGCCATGGCAATGATGTTACTCACCAGGCAGCAGCCAACGTCGCCTGCGTCATCGGCCTACATGCCCATGATGTTGTAGCCCGAGTCAACGTAAAGAATCTGCCCGGTGACACCGCTAGATAAATCGCTGCATAGAAACGCCGCCGCTTTACCCACTTCTTCTTGCGTGACGGTGCGGTGCAGCGGCGCAATATCCTCTACATGGTGAATCATGTCTAAAATGCCCCCGACTGCAGAGGATGCCAGTGTGCGGATCGGCCCGGCCGAAATGCCGTTGACGCGAATGTTGCTACTGCCCAAATCCGCCGCTAGGTAGCGTACATTCATTTCTAAGGCAGCTTTAGCGATGCCCATCACGTTGTAGTTGGGAATCACTTTCACCCCGCCCAAATACGTCAGGGTGACGATGCTGCCGCCATCGGTCATGAGGGGTTTAGCAGCTCTGGATAGGCTCACGAGCGAATAGGCACTGATATCTAACGCTAGCTGAAAGCCTGCTTTAGACGTCTCACTAAAGTCACCCATGAGGTCATCACGATTGGCGAAGGCCAAGCAATGCACCAGAATATCTAGCTGTCCCCACTGCTCTTTCACCGCATCAAAGGTCTCGGTAACTTGCGCTTCATCCTGTACGTTGCAGGGTAAAAACAGTGAGGGATTTAACGGCTCAACCAGGTCTTTGACCTTCTTTTCCATCTTGCCCTTGGCATCGGGCAGGTAAGTCACGCCGAGATCAGCTCCGGCTGCATGCAGCTGTTGCGCAATGCCCCAAGCAATAGAGCGGTTGTTGGCAATGCCCGTGACGAGGGCGCGTTTTCCGGTGAGATCCAGCATAGTAGTTCTGATATGAGCCACTTAGGAGAATACTCAAAACTGGGGACACCTGGATAGTCCCTCAACGAAATCAGCTACAGGTTCAAGGGAGCGCTGCCAAGTGAATGAAGCTCGCAGGTATGCTTAACTCCGAGATCTAGAACTGTTATGCAGACTCGCAATATGCAGGCTGGGCACAACCCAGCAGCGACTACCGACTGCCCGGAAGACTTCTGCTGGCCGCATTAAGCCATTGAGGGGGAAATCAATCGTCTATGGCGACTCTTCTGCTTCGGCGCCGACCAGCAAAACCTCACCATGCAGCATGCGCTGGGCGGCATCTAACAGCGCTTCTTCTAAGTAGGGCTTGGTGAAGTAACCGCTCGCGCCGAGGTCAACGGCCATCTGCCGGTGGCGATCGGCTCCTCGCGAGGTCAGCATGGCAATGGGGATCTGTTTCAGCGCACTGTCTTTTTGCATCCGCGACAGCAGCTCTAAGCCATCCATGCGAGGCATTTCGATATCGCAGAAGACGAGGTCGCAGGGGAGGCCTGAGCGCATTTTCTCCCAGGCTTCTTGACCATCGCGGGCCTGTTCGACCCGGTAGCCAACTTTGTTGAAGCTCATCGACAGCAGCTCGCGCACGGTAATAGAGTCGTCCACAATCAAGACAGTTGGCTCTGCCTTGGCCACGACGGTTTCTTCCGGCGGTACCTCAATCTGCGACCAGATCGAAGATCCAGCTTCGCGACGGACGCGACCCTGGGCAATATCAATTAGTTCGAGCACATCGCCACTCGGCATCACGCGGCCATCCCCCAGCACGGGCGCCCCGGCAATCCCCATTGGTTTGGGCACCGGGCCTTCTAACTGCTTGATCACAATTTCCTGTTCACCGAGCACGCGATCGACTTCAATGCCGATGTAGGTGCTGGCATTCCGCAAAACCACGATGGAAACCATATTGTCATCTTGGTTACCGCCATAAACGCGACCTCGTCCCAAGGCCCGATTAAAGTGCAGCAGCTCTGATAAAGGTTGGAATGACAGCAGCATGTCGCGCCATTGAATCGCGTTTTGGCCTTCATCGTCTGTTTGCACTCTTTCGCGAGGCACATCAAACATATCTTCGACCCCGTCCATCGGGAAGGCAATGCGCGCTTGATTATTCAGACAGCTCAATGCTTTCGAGATACTGAGGGTCAGCGGCAAGCGAATGGTAAAGCTCGTGCCTTTGCCCATGTCTGAATCAATGGTGATGGAGCCGCGGATTTCTGCCAGAGCGGTACGCACCACATCCATACCGACGCCCCGACCCGCAAAGTCATCAGCTCGATCGCGCGTACTAAAGCCGTGACGAAAGAGGAGTTCGTAGGTCTCTAGAGTATCCATGCTGTCGGCATCGGCCTGAGTAATGATGCCTCGCTGAATAGCTTTACTCTTAACGACATCTGGGTTAATGCCACCACCATCATCTTCAATGTAGATGACGGTTTGATTACCCTGATAAAAGGCGCGGACGGTGATTTTGCCCTCACGCGGCTTGCCCACAGCAGCCCGCTCTTCGGGAGACTCAATCCCGTGGGTAATAGCATTATTGACCAGGTGAGTCATCGGATCATAGAGCCGCTCTAGCAGCATCTTGTCAATGAGAGTATCGCGACCCTCGACCACCAGGCGCGCCTCTTTGCCACATTTGATCGAAATATCTCGCACAGCGCGGGGCAAGCGATCGGCGGTCTGGGCAAAGGGTACCATGCGAGCCTTATTCAGCCCTTCTTGTAGCTGAGTGGTGACCTGCCGAAACTGGCGCGCAATCTGATCCGTCGATTCTACGGTGTAGGCAATGTCAGAAGAAGATTCCCGCACTCGGACGATCAGTTCGATCATTTCCTGGGTGAGAGTATGGAAGCCGGTAAAGCGATCCATCTCCAGAGCGTCGAAGCTAGCGCCGGTCGCATGGCCATCCCCGTTGCCACCGTGTTGATTGGGCGCTGGGGCAAGCCCGCCATTCTGAAAGGCCTGCCGACTAGCTAAGAGGGAGCTTTCTAAGAGCGATCGCTCATAGAGATCGCGCATCCGCTGCCCGACATCGTTTAACTGCTGCACTTGAAACAACAGATTGTCGAGGAACTGGCGGAAGCGATCTTGATCCTGCTCTAAAGAATTACGGTTGACGACCAGCTCACCCACCAGGTTGTTGAGGTTGTCGAGATGTTTGACGGAAACTCGCATCGTTTGGTCAACGATCCCCCCCACCCGGCGGGGGGCACGTCGAGCGCTCGTGGAGCGAATGGAGGCAGAGGGGCCACCCAACGCTTGATCAGCTTCTTCGAGGAGCTTTTCTAAATCACCAAAATCGTCATCAGCGGCCGCGTTGGCAGCACTTGCCTCGGTCACCTTAGGGGGAGAGTCGTCACCAATGAGGGCATCTAGTTCGTCAAAGTCGACATCGCCCTCCCCCGCGTCAGTCAACCCGTTGGCAGCATCGGCTCCGAGCAGATCGTCGAGTTCGTCGAAGCCAGCGGCGGTTTGCGAGCCAGCAGGAGCGTCGTCGAGCAGCGCGTCTAAGCTGTCAAAGTCGGCCTCATCAGTACCGGTCTCAGCGACACTGGGGGCATCATCCAGCAATGCGTCGAGGCCATCAAAGTCAGCCGTATTGTTGGTAGCAGTCGGAGCATCTTCTAACAGCGCATCCAGATCGTCTAAGTTGGTCTCCTCACCAGCATCACTGACAGCAGGGGCATCCTCTAGCAACGCGTCGAGATCATCGAGGCGGGTCTCTTCCCCTGCTGCACCAGCCGTATCAGTCGGAGCGTCATCTAATAATGCGTCGAGCCCCACCAAGTCCTCGGCAGCGTCAATATCACTGCTGGCGGTGATATCCAACCCGGCAGTGGCAGCATCGGTCGAGGCATCGTCGAGCAGCGCATCAAGCCCCACCAAGTCCTCAGCATCGTCACTGCTGGCGCTGATATCCAATCCTAAATCAGCAGTCTCCGTCAGCTCAGTTTCCAGGTCATCGCTTTCATCAATCACATCATTGATGGATAAAAGGTCGTCAGCTGCTGACAGTGCAGACTCCAGCGGCGCGCTATCCGCTTCGTCAGTGGAAGATACTTCAAACAAATCAGCAGTGTCTGCCCCTGCTTCGAGATCGTCCAACACCATACTGCCGTTGATGTCCACTGGGTCGGCGGCCGTCAAGGAGTGCTCGGACTCAGCCGTTGCTGCGCTTAACTCATCGATCTCCAACAAACTATCAACCGCCGCTGGCTCATCGTCAGTCGTCAGGTCAAACGCTTCAGTAACGGCGGTATCGGCAGTCAGCAAGTCCAATTCGCCAATGCCGTCGGTCGATTCGCTGACGGCAGTCAAAGCATCAAGCCCATCATCAAGAGCCGCGGTCGTAACGTCAGGCTCAGCGGAGACCGTACTCTCAACCGCTAAAAAGTCGCTATCGCTGCTGGCATCGGTTGCCTCAGGGCTAGAGAGGAAGTCGTCAAATTCATCCGATTCGGCAACTGTCTCTGAGGTTGCCGTTGGCGTCGCAAAGAAGGCATCAATGTCATCTTCTGGGATGACGCCTGCGGTCACTGCCGGGGAGGCAGCAGACGACAATGGCTCAGCGTCAAAAAAGCTATTCTCATCTGTCTCATCACTGCTGGCGATCGCGGCATCGTCCCCCTCTAGAGACAGATCGCCAGTGAGCTCTGAGCTGGCCTCACCCAGCTCAGCTGCCGGTTCACTTAATCGGCTGTCGAGTGGCTCATTTAGGGCATCGAGCTCTAAGTCGTTATCATCGGCGACGGCAAAGTTCAGATCAAGGGCATCGGCAGCAGCAGTTGCCCCCTCATCAGTCACTATCCCATCAAACGCCATGGCCACATCATCCACGGCCGCAGCGTCGTCAGTGTTGAGCAGAGCATCTAAATCATCCCCACTAGAAGCGAGAGCATCGAGTGATTCCAGATCAGTATCAGTCGCTGAGGTGGTTGCTGTCGGAAAGGTGAGGT
>ERZ1740072.736-NODE-736-length-12924-cov-8.447976_pt1 | contig 12924 bp, 4 predicted proteins | sample MGYA00581733_ERZ1740072 | MGnify/ENA primary metagenome ERZ1740072 (study PRJEB43018, sample SAMN04849741) | marine metagenome | isolation source: floating plastic debris | place: Pacific Ocean | collected 2008-08-30 | study: EMG produced TPA metagenomics assembly...
AGAATGATGTTTCATTCTATATGTATATTGATTTCAACTTCTCCCGGATTTTCTCTGTACTCTGGTAGATATTATGGTCTAAATTCCATTAGCAATATTAATTTACCACGGCGTTACATGACTCTTTTGTTCCATTAAGTGAGTAAAATCATCAAGCCAGGTTTTCTAGATGAATTTCAAAAGTTCACTTAGGTCTATTTTAACATTTAAAGCTTCCATTTGGTCATCTAATTCTGCAAATTCCCAAAGTTAATTCTATAAGCTTTGCAGAGATGGAAAATTCTTTAGAGGAGTTAAGTTGTCAGAGTATTAACTGGCAGGATTACTCCGCATTCACACAACTCTGGCTCAAGGTGTGAACATAATCGGATTGAGTCAAAGTATCACACTATCGCAGTCAAATAAATTCATGCATGATAGAGTGAATTGAAAAGCTAATTTCAAGTGTATATACATATTAGTTCATTATTCACACATATCCTTTATACAGGACTCTTGGAATTTGTGAAATATAATGTGAATATTATAAGGTATTATCACACCATTACGCTGCCTATGATGTAACTGTTCTGCTCAGCTTTGTACATGGTTTATTTAACTATTGTAGTAAAAGAGTGAATTGACCCATGATCAGAAGGGATCAGGCCCAGATCACTTTTACAATTACAATGTCATGATGTTAAACCCTTCGTAGCCCCCAGCTAGTCTATTGCAGCTAATAGCGATAAAAGAGAATCCGGAATGGGAAAGTCTGGCTTAGCCCATGCACAAAAATTGCATTATACCCGAAAATTTTACTGATTGAATTTTCCTCAGCCTAAAGATTAAGTGAATTTCAGCATTTTAAATACTTCTAATTAAAATTCTACTAGTTGAAATTAAAACATTATTGCACAATAAGCATTTAGATTTCTCCTTTCCCAAAAAAATCTGCCAAGTGCAATGGTGAAATTTTCATGACTTTAACTGATTTATGACCCCAGTTCAAGACCACAGCATGTTATAAAGCGAACGATTAACGGATTAAGTTATTGAATCATCATTAATTCACTTATTAGTAATGTAATATCTATGGCGCCTTCCTTTTGGTGAGGCGCTGCAGATCTGGGGAGAGCGACTCGGAATGGTTGAATACCTACCATGATTGTACAGCTGCTAAGTCTGAATAAAATGATGGATATTGGCCGGAAGCACCAGGGAGAGAAAATAAAGATGGTCTGTGAAGCCCTGAAAAAGAGGAATCATAACTTGAGCAATAAGCATCTCAAAAAACAAAACACAATTCACTGCGCCTTAATACGAGGTGCTTTTTTCGAGGACCATAAAAATTTGAGCTGAGAAATTAAGAATTAAAAACCTTTGATGTTGTGGTTTTAGAAGGGAAGTGTAATAGCAGCTTCTGTTGTTTTTGAAACGTTTGATGTGTTATTGATATTAACCACATTCAGTTGCCATGGCAATAAGCAGTTGATGTATAAAGTATGAGACAGTTCATGTAGGGGTGGTGGTGAGGATGAGTAGTCCACTCATTTAAAGCTGGAAGACAGTCTAAAAATGGGCTCATTCAGTGATTACAGCAGCAATTCGCTCTTTTATAATACCACAATGTAGGAGATACATGTAAATGTATCGCATAAACAAGAATTAGCCGTGTCCTCATAAGACACAAGAACAAAGACACAGTAATCCAAGAGAAGTATACACTGATGCAGCGTTACTTACAAGCAAAAGCCGGCGATATGCTACCAGGTCGGTGGTGGTCTACAAATAGGCACAGTTAATATGTATCAACTATTAGATTGCGCAGCCAGACACATAATATGTACAGTATCGCTACTGAGAATTGTAGCATGCATGCATTTGTAAACTGGGGATTCTTCCTCAGTAACCAGCCACCATATCACTTGACACAGACCACTTAAGTAGGTATGGAGTTATCATCCCATGTCATACTACTGACAGTTTCTCGTATTCAAAATGATACCAGCATTACGAAAGAAACAGTATGAGTATTGTCAATCGCTGTCGATAACGCTGTCAGCGTCTAACGGGGTGGCTGCCTACTCAATAGGAGTACCACAGGCCAACCCAGAAAGTCCATGTACTGTCTGCAGCAGGAGCACGGCAATGACAAGGAATGACAATGAGCAGAGCATGCTGGCTGTCATCAGCCATTTACAATGTTACAACACAGTTTTTTAGCTGTCAGTCCCTCACCAAGTTGTTTCAGCAAGACAATGGTCCTTGTGACATAAATGGCTGACAAAAGCAACGGGGTGGATAGACCCCCAATCACTTTAGAGGAGCTTTGAAAAGCGACAAAGAATTAAGGCAATTAACCCCGTTAACGTTATTATTGCCAATATCTTACCAAGACCAAAAGCAACAGACTGTCAAGCTCACCTGATTTGTCTAATGAGAGTAATGGCAATCCAGGGATACCAGTATGTGCTGGTGGGGGAGCTAGGTGGTCAAAAGCTGACCCCAATCCTTTGAGTCCCGCCTAAAATCAAACAAACACACTTATAGTACTGATGACGGAGCAGTCTGACAAAAACATACACATATATTCCTACCTGGACTACGTCTACAAATTTCAAACATCAAAGCAATATAGCTGGAACGACGCAAGGGTTTTATTCACATCATAGCAAACGGTATCTCCATAAATTGCATGTATTTATAAAGGCACCATCATTATTTTTTCGTGGGTTGAATTACTAGACAGCACAATAGCTTCACAACCACGGCTTTCAGTAAATCAACATTTTGAGGTAGAAGTGTCATGGTTTTATAAATGAGGTGGTTATAGGAACTGTAAGCTACTCAACTAAATTAGAATACAAGGCACTGTTGATAAAAACTACCTGGCAAAACTGCTAATTTGTCAAATTCATTTCATGCCAAAAATTTCCCACTTGACATCTTAAATAGTTTATCACTTTTTACTAGTTGACATGTTGTTACTCAAGAAAATTGAATGCTCAGTTTATGGAAATTTGAAGTGAGTTTCAAACTAGGTTTGGGTGGCTAATCGCCCCTTCCAAAAATTAAATGCATAGCTACGAGAGAGGGTTATTATGATTCAGTGTGGATAATGAAGAATGGAGATTATCGAATTTATGGTTGTTTATGAGAGAGAGGGTAATGTGTGATAACAACACTCGCTTTCAGTGTTTCGTTGTTTGCTTGAGATCAGCAGGCCGGAGGACTGGAAACAGTGAGTGAAAGAATTCGTTGTAATAATGAACTGTCATTTAACTGAGACTGTCAAAACTGAGATAAGGTGTTCACTTCAAAAAGAACCTGCTAACCAAGCTGAAAAGGCCATATGATACCTCATATAATAAGTAATAAAGTCTAACAACAGAAGCACAGCTAGCATAGACAATAACTGATCAAACACACAATCACAATCGCTCAAAAGGCTGATTGTATTCCAGTAGATGTAGAGATTCAAATTTCCACATTCCTTTCACTCCCTAGCAGATTATTATAAAGCTTCGCATGGATCAACATGATATAATAATAAGTGTAAATTAAAATACAAGAGAGACAATAACCCAAAAACGACTCTTGGAAAAATAAACACTTGGACATTATCACAGAGCCAGGCCCTTGTTCCAGTTACAATGTTGTGAGTTTTTTGAACTTAACAAAACAACCAGCAGCAGGTTACATAAAGTATTAATAATTGTTGTGTGTTCCCCAACAACAAAACCAGCCTAGTAAACTTAATTGTATTTAATAACTTCAATGAGCCCATGAATAGGGTCTGATAAAACCTTGATAAAAATCATCATCGATACTCCTGCACAACCTGTATACAATATTTAAACTAACAGTATAGTGGTATTTTGAATGGCCACTCAATCATAGCTTGCTCGTTGTTCACTTCCTGAGTATGAGAAAGGTGTTTGCGTTTGGCAAAACAGTGGCCAAGCAAATCCCATACTATCTCACAGCATCACAACCTACAGATTACTAATGTCGCACAGATAATTATGGCTTTTCGCAGGACTACAAAGATCAAAGGAGCCGAACAAAACTTGAATATACTTAATGACCTAATCCCGCCCATATCATTCAGACCACAAATTGGGATATTGTAGCAAATAAGCAAATATGAAATGTTTCCTATGAATTTTGATTGTATAGTCCTCCCTGTAAAGACTGCCTAGAGTCGATAAGGTTGCAGGGGAGACAAAACCAGTTACTACAACTAGGCTTACCAATGTTGCGGCAACATAAACTGATATTTTGGGCAGGACAATTGAATAGCACATGTCCATGTAGAAAGAAGAGTTGACCTTTTGGTCATCATGGCTGGAAGGATATTTCGAGATAAATTTTAATAGTAAATGATGGTGCTGCATACCCCTATATCTCGGGACGGCCTTCAAACCGCTGTTATTCAATAAAATTTAGTGACATGTTACTGGTAGGTTCTATGGTGCATCTGTATATAAAGCAGAGGATAATTTTTGGGTTCTCCCATACTTTGATTGCAGGTATGGATCTGCAGTAATATATGATTCATCTCCTCCACAGCGGGGCCTGAGCACAGCGTGTCATCAACAATCATACAGCTGAAAGAATTGGTTGAAACTGAAATAGTATCTAAATTTGTTCAGAGCTTGCCAGGTCACCAAAAGTATGCCTTTGATCTTTAAAAGCCGCACAAATAATTATAGCCCCTGTAAATCAACAGTTTAATCTAACTGATGATCATTTTATACATGGTGAGAGGGGGTGGAGCACATCTACTGCTTCCCTCATTATACAGCAGCTCCAGGCTCTCAGCTTAGAGGTAATTGTGACAATTTGGAAACGATCAACTCAGCTTGAAATTTTGTACCAGCCCGTGGCCCAAAGATGATGTTGGTTCAGTTTGGCAAATCCAAAACCGTACATTAATATGCAGCTTTGGGATTTGTTACCAAATAGTATTGTTCATCATTATACCCCATAAGTATATGTATCCCCATGCTTTTTTACAAGGTTCATGTATTGAAGTGACGTGAACCTGTGATAGCGCATTCATCCTCTCCCTATATATTTGCTTGTTTATCCAAAGAGATATACCAGTACTGTGTATTTTCTAACTTCTTGGGTTCAATATGATGACCAACCGGGTACCTTGCAAATATGTCGTTAGGTCCATAATTTTATCAGTTATAATAATTTTATTGAATTAACAGCTAATGGTGTTTGAAATTAAGGTATTGAAATTGTAGGACTTTCGAAATCAGATGAAGTTGCATTGTTACATCTTGAATAGGTCGGCCAGCTAGACAGCATGATGATCGATGATAGCATTACTCACTAAGAAATCAAATTGATTTATCGTTATTAACTCTTCTCTAAATTGGTGTTCATTGGAACCATCAACTGAGTGACCATATTATATTATCGACAAGTGAGCAAAATAAATAGGATTGTCACACAAAGGCGTTGCTTTCTAGCCAGAATTTCGAAAGTGAATTCTAATAATAAAACTCTGTTGGAGGTTACGGGATGAGGCTTTTCGCCCTTCTGATCCATTACTTCACTACAATGAGAAAATATCGTTTGAGCTCTGGTTCATTGTCTCTTTGATTACTTCCTAACAAAAACATTCAAATTGACGAACTAAGATTGAATGATGGCCAGCGTTCTTGATTGTCACTGCTTGATCACATTGACCAGAGTACTGTCACTTCAGTTGAGATTGCCAACTGATGACAAAACACAAAACATTTTGCTGTATTCAAACTGTCTCTTGTTGATAACTTTATACCTGTGATTCATCTGATAGCAAACAATCAGGTTACAATACCATATTTCTTTGCTGAACAAAAGAAACTGAGTACATCTTTATTATCTTGATTTTTTGTAACGACAAGTTTTGAAGATGACCATGCAGTCACAGGTGGGGGAAGGCGTGAATGTCACTAGCTGCTGAGCAAACAGCAAAAGCATATTTGATTTGACCGAAGCCTTACCATTTCGTGAAGGGAAGGCGAGAAAATGCATTACAGGCGAAACCTTACAATATAATATTTCGGAACAAAACGAAAACCAAAGAGTGAGATGATTGGTATGGAATTAATCAGGATAGACAAGATAAACAACTGATATCAGAGTTCCGCTATATGAAGCTGTGACACCGTTTTTATACCCTAATTGCTTGTTTCACCTACAAGTCAAACAGTGAAATCAAAGTTAAACAGCTGTGTAATAAAGAGAGCACAAAAGACAATGCTGATTATAATGTTAAATTTCCAGCTGATTAAAAGGTATCATAACTATTTTTGCGTGTTCGCCTAGCACCACCGCTTTTTATCCACTCCCAATTTCCCGATAACACTATGCACTAATATTGAAGAAGCCTAATCAACAGCAGAAACAACTTTTATCTGCATCGACAAAACCCAAAACCTGGCCATTCATAGAGATAGTGACACGCAACATACACAAATTAGGGCAGACTCAAACATAAAACTTGAGTTAGTAAAAACTCATTACCACTCCATACAAATGCTATTACCAGCCAAATAAAAGCTTTCTGACTACCATAGATGAGTGAGCATTTCAAGTGAATTGCATGTTTGAGTGAGATTTTGACAACATGAATAAAAGGTTGTTTTGTTTGTTTCAAATGCGCTTTTGTGTGACATATACCTGTTGGTTTTTAGTGAGTAACTCAATATTTGCTGAAGGAATCAACAGTGTTAGCACAGCTACACTACAGTGATACCACCTCATGGGTTGACTTTTTTATTGCTAGGGCAGTAATTAAATTACATTACATAGTTTGTTTCTATGTTTCCCATGCAAGGACTTCAAGCCATATCGAAGGGCGAGAAAGTTTCATGTTCATTCGAGCTATTTTGTAAGACGTGTACCCAGAGTATTATTTGTGTATTTCATCGAATTCGAGTGGAGAAAACTCTAGATCAGTAGTAGCTGGGGAATAATTGACCTACCTAGAACTTTGACTAACCATCTTCGGGAGATTCAAACAAAGCCGAGAAGAGACTAGAAGCCACCTCACCATCAGGTCCATGTTATTTTATGGTAATACTTGTCTCATTAATCAACAAACATGATTAAAATCTTATAATCGTGACCATTTAACAACCACAAACTAGATTGTGAGACAGTAAGGCTGTTTTATACATTATCTGGTGGTCAAACCATACAAAAATAGTATCTCTGTCTCACTCAATCAGCCAAATATAAGTGAAGGGCCTGTTTGGTAAGAGAACTATGAAAAGATGTCAGCTATCATACTACAATGTCATAATCATGTTGCGATCAAGTAGTTGCTGCTACTCATATCAATTTTACTGATTTTCGTGTTGTGACCTCACATTGAGTTGTTACACTACTCTCTGTTGATTCAAAATTCACACCGTTCAACACATACCTGTTATTATGTTGAACCAATTGAGCAAATTTTGACAACAATTTCCCAGGTACGAGACCAGAACTTTTCATGGCAACCCAATCATTAAAATTTGTATTGCGGGCTACGAACACATGGCCAGAGCCAAGGCCTACAATTTCAAATCAGGGGTCCAGAACTCATACAAGGATACAATTTGAATGAGACGTGCAGTGTGTTGATAGGTGGCATTAACACAAAAATGACAAAGGACTAAGTTTGTATGCCGGAGACAGTAGTCTGCGTCTCAGTCGTTATACAAGATTAACTGAGAAAAGTTAACTACATAATCCAAGCGAACCAGCATTTTAGTAATCAAACCTTTATTACATAATTTGGTGATAACCGCAGAGACATTGTTAAGTGTTTGATGTTAATTATAATTTTTAAAAGACTTTCTCATGCTAATCACACATTGTCTAATTTATTTTGACAATTAGTACAACATTGCCAGATGGTTTGCTAGACAACCAGTCAACATTGCAAGAAGTCGGGAGATGAAGACATGGAAAGTGGCAAGTTTAGATGGAACCACTCTTCCCACATAATTTCACAAAACTTGGCAGGCGGTTCCTGGTACTCATGTAACCCAGCCACTTCCACAAATTAATTTGTTAAATCTTCTCCTTACAAGGGGATCAGAAGATGATCTTCTCTAATAACGCCCCTGATCTGCTATTTTTATAACATAATCCACAAAAGCCAAGATTGGTAATGTATCCAGGGGCACCCTCTCCACTGTTGCTTATGGGATTGTAAGACAAGCCACCAGATATCGTCTCAGGGGGTGCACTGTTATATATTACAAGATTCCCAACCCAATAATGTGAATGATCTCACCAGTCAGACAACTTACAATTACAACAATGACTCAACTCGCTATGTTTTTTATTCATTGGCAGAACTGAATTAGTACATGGGTTATAGTTCAACTTGGCCATCAAAAAACGGCATTTAAACAGAAGTCAGTGAAGAAATCATCAACATCAAAGTTCTGATCATAATTTGCGCAAACATTGGCCCCAACCACAGCCATTATCTCAACAATAAGTTTGTGGTTCATGCCTCAGGAATGCCAGTTCAAATATTGATACCTAACAATAATCTCTTACTGCTTTCCATGTTAGTTCCACAAGCATTTATCGTAGCCGCTGTGTATGGTGTTATACGCAATCTTAGATTTATTGTGTGCACTAACTTATATTAGGCAGAGTGACTTCATATTATTATAGTAATGCGTTTTAGGGCCCTTCAGTGACAGCAGACACACACAACTTGGCAACTACTGGTCAATACTGTGTGCATAACAATGATAATGAGAAAAATATGTCAGTTAGAAAAATTGAATTATTTAATCATTTTTTCCTGACCTGCCTATTCCGATTTGAGTGAGTTGCTAATTTCGTGTCAAAGTCAAGAGTGTTATTAGAGAAAATGACAAGAAAGCGAAATGATAATGTTTAAAAAATGCTGATTAGATGAGCCATCAAGATTGATGACTTTACCAGGATGCTTGGTTTAATAAAATACATCAGCCCTCAACATGAATAGAAATGCCAGCTGTCCATACTACAGGAATAATTGAAAAAAGAGAATACCACAAAGTAATTGGGGAGGATGATGGTTTCTAACAGCAATTCACCACAAGGTAAACCAAGTGGAAACACTAAAACAGAAGCTGATGTTACGCAGGAGTATAATTTGGCTTGAGGACATTCTCAAGAACCATTGAGTGATACTAGAATGTTGCTAATTGTACACATGCACAGTGGTGATTGAGGGATTGGATGCAATGATGGTTAGTGATACGATGATAGACAGGTCCTAATCTGGGATGAGTGTATCAAGAAGGACACTTTCTCAGTTTTCTAAACACTCAATGATTCCACATAGGACAGCGATTGCATGCTCTACATTAGCGATATGACCATAATCTCATTGTTGGAGACACTTCAAATTGCTTGGATTAGCAATGAAAAACTTACCGGAGCACCATTATAACCATAAGGATAGAGAAAAGGACTGGGTTCGTGTTCTGAAGGTAGCCGTGAAGTACTTCCATTTTTTTCTGCAAACAGATAGAAAAGTCATTATGAGGAGTAAATGGGTGGGATTATGGGTAGCCTGAGTACTAATTAAATCACACAGAAAGTCAGCCTAATTGATTAGCAATGTGAAAAAAACAAAGCTACTTGTTAATCAAGTCACAATAGACCTGTCAATAAAAACAAGCATGTATCATTAATGCATGGTTGCTTTAGACATTGTGATTCTGCATGTTTATTGTGTTTGAAGACAGCTCAGGTAAAAGAAATTAATGGACAGAATACAGTAGCATCACAAATGTATAGGACCTAATAATTATATCAATTATGCACCAACAAGCAAGCTGATCCATCCGATAACGGGCATCGGTCGGAAAAATAATTTTTGCCCATCTCAAACCATGACAAATTATGAAGAACTTCCATGTATTATGCATTTTAATATTTTCTTTCTGCAATTCTGCTCTTTAGCATCCAAATAAATTGATATGTTGGCATTTGCGAAAACTGGGTTGAGCAAATTCTGCCGAACGCATCTTGATAGTGGTATTTACAGCTGTTTTGACACAAAATAGCTGCTCATCTTGGCAGATTGACCATCTCAAAAATAGCCTGAGACTACTGCTAGTAAATAATTGATGGATTGAAGAGTTGATTGTGCTGTTCTGTTCAATTAGACATAGTTGATAACGAAAACAGGTGCATTGTGCTGATAGTTTGAACTACAACAGAAAAGCATCTGCTGTTTGCAGAGGGTTCTGGTAAAAGTCACTGACTCACTTTGGGTTTTGATTTTTAGAGCGGCAAGAAAACTAGTCCTACTAACTAGGATTACTGATACTGAACAAGAGTAGTAGCTGTGTTTGTACCATCAATGTGGTGGTTTGAAGCTTTGTTTGCCAAGCTTTTATCTAAATTCCTTGCTTGGCAGTCTGCCTCAATAGGATGAATCACTTTTTGAGATATCAAATTAAAAGAACAGAGACTCATAGCATTTTTAATTGTGACACATGAAATATAAAGAAAAAGATTTTGCTCACTTCAAAGGTTTTCAAGTCTTTCATGTGGCTTAATTGTGGTGAGCTCTTTTACCATTTTTGGTAAAACATAACCATAAATTTAAGCTAACGATTGATCTCAAACCTAAGCAGGCAAACTAGTGATTTATGATCCAGACTCACAGCCTGATATGGATATTTTCAGAAAATTATAAAAACTATTTAAAATAAAAATAATACCTTGAAATAATGCGTACTTTGATGTTGGGCACTGCAGGAACTATGAATGAGCCATAACGTGGGAAATTTTGGGACACGTGTTAGCGCTAGCTAAAAGTTTTCACTCGATAGATAGCCTACCTGCTTGGTCTTTATTGTTGTAACCAACTCCAACAATTCCTTTTCCCTGCAAATAAAATAAAACACGAGTAGGCCTACATGGTCATGGCTGCACAGAGATGATGCGCAAATAAAACTTGGCAAAAAGGTATAGCATAACACCTAGCATATTTAACTTCAATTCCGATCAATGACATAAATGTACAGTTCTACCATGGATTTTTAAATCCTGTGCAAATAAAACGAACTAATAATTTAACACCAGAGAAATTAGCTGTTATGTTTAAACTACAGTGTGAGTTCAGATACCATATAATATAACATTAGTCTAGGCATGGCTATTATTACATATATTGGGCAGCACAATGTTAATCAGCGCCAGAGTGTGATATCTATATTTTACAATAAATAATTCAGAAAACAATAGCAGATGTCTTGCAACCTATTTGATGACAGCAAGGAGTAAAACTGATTGCTGGAAGTTTAGTGAAAAAATGGAAAGAGGCAGCTTCAGTAAACACCGAAATTAAAACATATAAAGATATATTTTTTAATGAGCAGAAATTTAAAAAAAAACCAGATGGGAAGCCTTGGGAATTTTTTTTAGGAAAAGTAAGAGCTTTGCCAGGGTTTTTCATCAAGAATCTCTGCTCACATGATCCACCACATATCACTCTGTTACTGGATGAAATTTAGTGTGACAAAGGAGCGTTACTCCTTGCTGTGACATAGCAAACTTGCCAAGCATACAAGAATTTCAGACAGACAGAGCCGACAGCACAATTCGTTATAGTGAAGCATCAAAATCAAACACGAAATTGGTTGCTTCAGATGGACCAACACCAGATACAAAACACTGCCGCGATTGCCATTCTCAGGCTGAGGCGCATCCATCTTGCACTGGCGCAATGCTGAACAATCCACCATTTCAATCCCTACCCGCCTCCAAAAAATATGCTCATCAATGGCGATGAATACCACTGGCAACCATACATTAGTCGTGTTTGAAGTAAAGAGCACCTGCACCGTGCACACACCTGCTCAGTTTCAGTGACTAATCCAATCTTTTCCTCTGATATATCCTCAGATGTCCTTTGCTCCTCTTGTTCACCTTCATCATTGTACACTTTCACCTCATCTGGTGGGGCCAGATCATCTCCACCACTAGAACTCACGTGAGGCATACTGTCATAGACATAAAACTGCTTGTGATCTTCTCTAGGGAAGCTGTCAGATTGATAGAATGTCACTTGGTTGATAGCTGTTATTTCTGACACTCCACTACTCAAATGACCCGTTCAACACACAGGTCAGCTCAACTCTCAGTGAGTAGCGGATCGTTTGATCTCATTTCTACTAAAGAAAATTAGCCAATGGTATAGCTGGATTTCCCATTGTTTGATTCATTCACTCTTGAACGCGCACCTGCTACCACGTGACAAACTTTTGGGAATCCCTTAGGGAATAACTCCTAGCAGTATGGATAATAAGAATAATGCAGGGCCATGCAGCCAATATACTGTATATATATTGTTGAGGTGTTCTGTATATAAATTAGCCATTTGCTTGCGTATAAAAAAGCATCTTTCTACTGTATGATATGATGATGAATGTTGGACAGCTTAATATCACTATGTATTTACAAATCATATGGAACCTTCATAGATATTTTTGTCACGCATCTGACATTCGAAGACAGCCAGAAATGAACAACTTTTACTGCTTGGATCAACATGGCAAAAAGACATTCTTGACTTGTCTTGTAATGGTCATTTTTTGATGACCCTAGAAAGTGTAGAGTCATTCTAGAAGTCGGCCTAAGGAAGAGCATACAACATATAGCCTACCCTTGCATCTTGAGATATCACTCGCAAATCATGTTTTACACGCGTTCCAGCATATCGAAAACCTCCTGCAATGATTTCATTGGCGATATTTCATACAAACATATCTGTTAATATAGTGGGCTACAGTGTTGGATCTTGAAGTTTGAGAACCAAACAAAATGTTCTTTCAAAAAATTTGTAATGTTCACCTAAACAGGGTGGTCTCACAACCAGTTTGACCACTTGCTAGAACGGACGTTAAAGCATGTTGAGTATCCAAATGTGAT
>ERZ1740072.737-NODE-737-length-12915-cov-4.602177_pt1 | contig 12915 bp, 14 predicted proteins | sample MGYA00581733_ERZ1740072 | MGnify/ENA primary metagenome ERZ1740072 (study PRJEB43018, sample SAMN04849741) | marine metagenome | isolation source: floating plastic debris | place: Pacific Ocean | collected 2008-08-30 | study: EMG produced TPA metagenomics assembly...
GGCGGGATCGCTCCGATCTCCGCCCCGGTAAAGACATGCAGCGTGTTCATCTGATCATCGACAACAGCGTGGTCACTCACCCATCCACCCATCAGCAGATAGGTCCGCAGCAAGGGCGGCATGCGCAGCATTGCCTTGCGCGCGTCTGGCTTGCGCCGCAGCCGCGCAGCGTAGCGAAAGACCTTTGGGGCCTTGACCCGCGGCAGCCAGCGCTTGGGTGCGAGGTGCCGGGCCTTGAGCATCGCGAACGCATCGAGATATTGCGCTGTCTCCGTGCCGGCAAAGGACGAACAGCCAAAGAGCAGCTCCACGCCGTTGTCATCCACAAAGGCCGTCATTGCCCCCCATGCCACGCGCAGAATGTCCGGGTCCGTGACCTCCGGATGCACGCAAAAACGGCCCATCTCGACCATCTTGCCGTCATAGGCCTCCAGCGCGCTCAACTCGTAATACTGCGCCGAATAGCTGCGCGAGATCTCCGCGCCGGTCAGCGGCAGCATCCGAAAGCAGCACACCAGTGCCCCGTCGGCACTGCGGTGGATCAGCAGATGTGTGCAGATGTCATCAAACGCGTCGCAATCAGCCCCCGCCCCGAGGCCAAAGCAGTGCGCGCGCAGCGCTTGTGCGGCGCGGATGTCGGCCCGGGTCTCGGCGGTCCGAACGCTATACCGGCCCCGTTTCAACTTGATCATGGGCGCACCCTCCTGCCGGGCCACAAGCATATGTTGTGGCGGGCCATATCATGTGGCTCATGACAATGCGGTGACGGTGTCAGTTGCCGAACGCCCCCTGGCTTGGCAGGATCCGGCCAAAGCTGCCCAGAAGCTGACGCAGAAACGGCGTGTCGGTCACGCCACTGTCGGTCACGCGCCGTTGCAGCACGACCACCCGCCCCGCCTCGAGCCCGAAACGTTCGATATTTTGCAGCACGCCCTCTTCGTCGAAGCTGATGGCGAGCACTTGACGGTCGATCACCTGCGGGCGGCGCGGGCCAAAGGTGCGCACCGTGTGCGCCACGTAAAAGAAGTCTCCGCCCTCCAGCACGCCCCCGGCCGTGGGCGAGCCCACCACGTCCTCGACGCTGGCGCGGGTATCGATGCCGACAACGAGTTCCTGCAGGTCTTCCTCGGGCGGGATGTAGCCGTGGTTGCGCAGTTGCGCCGAACAGGCTGCAAGCATCAGCGATGCCGTCAGCAGGATCGGAAAGGTCCAGGTCCGCATATGCGCTCCCATTGTCTTCGTCGTCGCGTCTTTTCCGCGCCCCTCTTGCTCAGGTGCTGCGGTGCTTCTATCTCGCTTACCCAAGACCGCGTCTTCATTCAAGAAACGAAAGCACATTCCATGTCAGGCTCTGCCCCGTCCGCGCGCGCGCTCCGCGTGTCCGATCTGCCGCAAAACGCCAGCACCGCGTTCGAGATCGTGCCCGATCGGTCGGAACTGGACGCCATGGCGCACGCGCTGGGGCTTGATGGTCTGCGCAAGGTCCGCTTTGCCGGGGCGGTGACGGCACAGGGCAAGGCCGACTGGACCTTGCGGGCGAAACTGGGCGCGACGGTGGTGCAGCCCTGCGGCGTGACGCTGGCGCCGGTCACCACGCGGATCGACGTGGACGTGTCGCGCCTGTTTCTGCGCGATCACGAAGAACCGGATGCGCCCGAGGTCGAGATGCCGGAAGACGAGACCGTAGAGGCTCTGGGCGCCTGGATCGACCCCGAGGCGGTGATGATCGAAGCGCTGAGCCTCGAGATACCGCCATTTCCGCGCGCCGATGCTGCCGAACTGGGCGCGGTGGTGCTCACCGAACCGGGCGGGCAAGCGCTGCGCGATGCCGATCTGAAGCCGTTTGCCGGGCTTGCGGCTTTGCGGGCGCAGCTGGATGAGGACGAAAACAAGGGCTGACCCCCTTGTGCCGGGCGCAAAGATGCGTATTTTGCCGCGCTCACGATATTTTGGGTTGGACATGGCGTTGGGCTTTGCCTAAACGCACGTCACGCCCGCAGATGGACGATCAATCGCGCCCACCGATGGGCACCTGAACAAGCGCCCGATCCCGGGCGACCCGCAACACGCACCCGCGCGAACGCTGCGCGGCCCTGCCCGAACCTCGAAGGCCCACCACAATGGCTGTGCAACAGAACAAAGTGTCGAAGTCGCGTCGCAACAACCGCCGCATGCACGACGGCTTGACCCCCTTCAATGCAAACGAATGCCCCAATTGCGGTGAGCTAAAGCGTCCCCACCACGTGTGCGCGGCCTGCGGTCACTACAATGACGAGGAAATCGTCGCTCTGACCGAAGAGGTCGATCTGGAAGACGACGCGGCCTAAGTCCGCAGGAGCAAAGGCAGGCAGAACGCGATGACGGCCCAACCGACCGATCCGGCCGATCACAGCACTGCCACCGCTTTTCCCATTACGCTGTCGGTTGATGCGATGGGCGGGGATTCAGGCCCCGCAGCCGGCGTGTCCGGCTGCGCGATCTCTGCCAAGAAAAACCCCAAGCTAGGCTTTATCCTGCACGGCCCCGCCGCAGAGCTGGAGAGGCTCGTGGCGCGGCGCAAGACGCTGGCAGGCCGCGTCACCATCCGCGACGCTGCGGGCGTCGTGACCATGGACGACAAGCCCAGTCAGGTTGTCCGGTCGGGCAAGGACACCTCGATGTGGTCTGCCATTGACGCAGTGCGCTCGGGCGAGGCGACCGTGGCGGTCAGCTGCGGCAATACCGGCGCGCTCATGGCGCTGTCGATGATCCGCCTGCGCAAGCTGCCGGGTGTGAACCGCCCTGCCATCGCCGTTCTCTATCCCAGCCGCAACCCCCACGCCTTCAACGTGATGCTGGATGTCGGCGCCGATATCCGCGCCGAGGCACCGGACCTGCTGCGTTTTGCGCTGATGGGCGCGTCCTATGCGCGCAACGGGCTCGAGCTGAGCCGCCCGCGCGTGGGCCTGCTGAACGTGGGCACCGAAGAGCACAAGGGCCGGACCGAGCTGAAGACCGCGCATGATCTGATTGCCGCCAATGCGGATGCGGCCGACTTTGACTTTGTCGGCTTTGTCGAAGGCGGCGATATCTCGGGCGATGCGGTGGATGTGGTCGTCACCGACGGGTTCACCGGCAACGTGGCGATCAAGACGGGCGAAGGCACCGCCGCGCTGATCGGCGACCGGTTGCGCGAGGCGTTCCGGCACACGCCCCTGTCGCGGCTGGCCTCGCTGCTGGCCATCACGTCGCTGCGGCGGCTCAAGAAACGGATCGATCCGCGCCGGGTGAATGGTGGCGTTTTCCTCGGCCTGAATGGCACGGTGGTGAAATCCCACGGCAGTGCCGACTCGACAGGCGTCTCCGCAGCGATCAAGCTGGCGGCACAATTGGCCGAACTGGGCTTTAGCGACAAGCTGGCCGCGCGCATCGCAAAAGCGACGCAGCTGGCGGAGGAGAGCGAGCGATGACGATCCGGGCCGTGGTGCGCGGCGCAGGGCACTATCTGCCCGCGCGTGTTGTCGAAAACGCCGAATTCGAAGCAACGCTGGACACGACCGACGACTGGATCCGGTCGCGCTCGGGGATCGAACGCCGCCATTTCGCCACTGACATGGACACCACATCGTCCATGGCGACCGCTGCGGCGCGGGCGGCACTGAGTGATTCGGGGCTGGAGGCGTCGGATATCGACGCCATCGTGCTGGCCACGTCGACGGCGGACCTCACCTTTCCCTCTGCCGCGACCATGGTGCAGGCGGAACTGGGCATGACCAGTGGCTTTGCCTTTGACGTGCAGGCGGTCTGCGCGGGTTTTGTCTATGCGCTGAGCAACGCCAACGCGTTGATCCTGTCGGGTCAGGCGCGGCGTGTTCTCGTCATCGGGGCCGAGACGTTTTCCAAGATCATGGACTGGACCGACCGCAGCACCTGCGTGCGCTTCGGTGACGGGGCGGGCGCGCGCGTGCTGGAGGCTCAGGACGGCACGGGCGACGCCGCTGACCGGGGCATACTGGCCTGCGACCTGATCTCTGACGGGCGGCACCGCGATCTGCTTTATGTGGACGGGGGTGTCAGCACGGGCACCAGTGGATACCTGCGTATGCAGGGCAATCAGGTGTTCCGCCACGCGGTCGAAAAGCTTGCCGCCACCGCCCATACGGCGATGGACAGGGCGGGTGTGACCGCCGACGACGTCAACTGGATCGTGCCGCATCAGGCCAATATCCGCATCATTCAGGGCACGGCCAAAAAGATGGATGTGCCCATGGACCGGGTCGTTGTCACCGTGCAGGACCACGGCAACACCTCCGCCGCCTCGATCCCGCTGGCGCTTTCGGTGGGCCGTGACCGCGGCCAGATCAAGGACGGCGATCTGCTGGTGACCGAAGCCATTGGCGGCGGTCTGGCCTGGGGTGCGGTGGTGCTGCGCTGGTAATCCCGGCTGCCGGTTGCGCATTTTTCCCACATGACGCGAATTCGTGCCAGTTCACTCGATTGGCCAAGCGCTTGATATTGACTCGGAATTTCACGTCAACCTATGGTCGGCCAAAAGGGGGACACGATGACTGACAAGACTTTGACCCGCATGGACCTGAGCGAAGCAGTGTTCCGTGAGGTGGGCCTGTCGCGCAACGAGAGCGCGCAACTGGTCGAAAGCGTTCTCGATCACATGTCCGATGCGCTGGTGCGCGGCGAACAGGTCAAGATTTCATCCTTCGGCACCTTTTCGGTGCGCGACAAGTCGGCCCGGGTGGGCCGCAACCCCAAGACCGGCGAAGAGGTCCCGATCAATCCCCGCCGGGTGCTGACCTTTCGCCCCTCGCATCTGATGAAAGATCGCGTGGCGGCCGGCAACAAGTCCTGAGCCGATGGTAGCCAAGTCCGCCGACGCCTTCCGCACCATCTCCGAAGTGGCCGAATGGCTTGGCGTGCAAACCCATGTACTGCGATTCTGGGAAAGCAAGTTCAGCCAGGTGCAGCCCGTGAAACGGGCCGGCGGGCGGCGGTACTACCGGCCTGCCGACATGCTGCTCCTGGGTGGCATCCGCAAGCTGCTGCACGAGGACGGGATGACCATCAAGGGCGTCCAGAAGATCCTGCGTGAGGAAGGCATGGCGCATGTGGCCGACATGTCCCCGCCGCTGGATGATATCACGGCGGCACAGGTGGACGGTGATCTGGTCGCGGGCGACGGGGCCATTGAGGCCGAACTGGTGCCGCCAACGCCTGAGCCGGAGCGTGAGCCTGAGGTCGAAGTTGCGCCCGAGCCGGTCGTTGAGGAGACAGCAATCGAGGCGCCGGTGGTCGAGGCCGCAACGCCCGAGCCTGTGGTCGAAGAGCCGCAAGGCCCGCCGGTGATCGATGAGCCCTTGCCGGAAACGCCAGAGGCGCCCACGCCGGAACCGATGAACCTGTTTGCGGAACCACCTGCGCCCGACGTGGATGATGCTCCGCCAGTCGACGAAACACCGGACACCGCCGCCTTGCCGCCCGAGCCGGATCCCGCACCAGCCCCCCTGCCCGCCTTTCTGCGTCGCCCGACACCGCCGGAACCGGGGACCGAAGCACCGGAGGACGCCCCGGAACCTGCTGCTGTTCCCAGCTTTATGGCCGCACCGCCACAAGCGGAGCCGGCAGCAGAAGCCGAAGCGCCCAAGCCGCAGATCATTGACGTGCCGGAGGAGCCTGACCCCGAGGCGTTGGAGGTCAAGCCTTCGGCGCTCGGCCTGGCGGCGCGCGCCGGAGCGCTCACCGAGGCGCAGCGTGCGGCCATTGCGCCACTTGTCGCCGAACTGACCGCGTTGCGCGACCGCATGGCCAGCGCCCGGCGCGACAGCCGCTAGGCACTGCTGCAGGCAATGCCAATTCGCTCTTGCCCCCGGCCAGAAATCGGGTATGACACCCCTCACGTCGGGCTATGGCGCAGCCTGGTAGCGCGTCCGTCTGGGGGACGGAAGGTCGCAGGTTCGAGTCCTGCTAGCCCGACCAACACCACCCCGCCCCGCACCCCAGGGGCCGCCATGCTCAGTCATGGCCCATGTCCCACAAGGCTAGTCGCATGACCGGGGTCCTGTCCGACACACAAATCTCCGGCCTGATCGAAAGCGGCGCTTTGGCCGCCGACCCGGCGATCATCCCCGCACAATTGCAACCGGCGAGCCTCGATTTGCGGCTTGGCCCGGTGGCCTACCGCGTGCGCGCGTCGTTTCTGGCCGGCGCGGGCCGCAGCGTGGCCGAGCGGCTGGCCGAGTGCGAGATGCACCGGGTGGATCTGTCAGACGGGGCTGTGCTGGAAAAGGGCTGCGTCTACGTCGTGCCGCTGATGGAGCGACTGGCCCTGCCGGATGATGTGCAGGCTGTGGCCAATGCCAAAAGCTCGACCGGGCGGCTCGACCTGCTGACCCGGACGATCACCGATGGCGGGACCGAGTTTGATCGCATCGCGCCGGGCTATCACGGCCCGCTTTATGCCGAGATTTGCCCGCGGTCCTTTTCGGCGCTGGTGCGTCCCGGCATGCGGCTGAACCAGATACGCTTTCGCGACGGGCAAGCGGTTTTGAGCGATGCCGCCCTGACCGCGCTGCACGACGCCAGCCCGCTGGTGGATGGCGTGGCTGTCATTGACGACGGGCTGGGCTTTTCCGTCGACCTCGCCCTGCCCGATACGACACTCGTGGGTTACCGGGCGAAACCGCATACCGGCGTGATCGATCTGGACAACATCGGGCACTACGATCCGGCGGAATTCTGGGAAGACGTGCACAGCACCGATGGCCACATCATCCTAGACCCCGGTGCCTTCTACATTTTGGTCAGCCGCGAGGCCGTGCATATCCCGCCCGACTACGCCGCCGAGATGGCGCCTTATCTGGCGATGGTCGGTGAATTCCGCGTGCATTACGCGGGCTTTTTTGACCCCGGCTTTGGCCATGATGCGGCGGGCGGCACCGGCTCGCGCGGCGTGCTTGAGGTGCGCTGCCACGAGGCGCCATTCGTGCTGGAGCATGGGCAGGTCGTCGGGCGTCTGATCTACGAGCGGATGTCGGAACGGCCTGCGCAGCTGTATGGCGCTGATATCGCGTCGAATTATCAGGGACAGGGCCTGAAACTCAGCAAGCATTTCCGGGCCTGAGGCCTACGACTGCCCGTCTTGTTCTGCCGCCCGCCGCGCCCGGCGTTCTGCACGGACGCGCTGTTTTGGCGTCATCTGGTCGGGTGGGATGTCTTCGAGCCGCTGCTTTTTCGGCGCTCCGCCACCCTTGGACATGCGGTTCACGCCCGCGTCGATGCCCTTGCTGATGGCTTTGCGCATCACGATGCGCATCACCATGTTGATGATCTGATTGACGTTCATGGACCTGCTCCGCCCGATTGCCTCTGGCGTAGCATAGCGCGGATTGCGGCGTTTTTCAGGTTATTCGTCCTCGAAAAGCTCGGACTGGCCTTCTTCGGCCTCTTCGTCCGGTTCCGTCTCGGGCCCGGGCAGCGTGCCGGGGGGGGGCCGGTTCTCCAGCAAGCCAGCCGCACGCAATTCCTTGAGCCCGGGCAGATCGCGCGCGTTCTCCAACCCGAAATGGTCGAGGAAGTGCTGTGTGACCACGAATGTCACCGGGCGGCCCGGTGTCATCTTGCGGCGGCCAAAGCGAATCCACTCCATCTCGAGCAACTGGTCCACGGTGCCGCGGCTGACGCTGACGCCCCTGATCTCTTCGATCTCGGCGCGGGTGACGGGCTGGTGATAAGCAATGATGGCCAGCGTTTCGATGGCGGCACGGCTGAGCTTGCGCTGCTCCACCGTCTCTTTCTGCATCAGGAACCCGAGGTCGGCGGCGGTGCGGATGGCGTAGGAGTCGCCCACCTTCATCACCTGCACGCCGCGCCCCTCGTAGCGTTTGCGCAGGTGCACCAGCGCCTCTGCCGGGTCGCAGCCATGGGGCATGCGCGCCGCGAGCTCGCGCACGGTGACCGGCTCGATACTGGCAAAGAGAATCGCCTCGACCATGCGCTCCTGTTCAGCGATGGGTGGCGCTTCGAACAGGCTTTCTTCAATCTCTTCAGGGTGTTCCATCACGCTTTTCATCTTTCTTGCGCACCTCGATCGGTGCGAAACTTTCGGTCTGGCGGATCACCAGCTGCCCTTCCTTGACCAGTTCGAGACTGGCCGCAAAGGTGGCAGCGGTGGCCGAACGGCGCTTGGCCGGGTCCATCTCCCAACCCTCGGGCAGGTAGGACAGGATGTCGGTCCATTCGCCCGCATAGCCGATCAGTCCGCGCATCCGGTCCAGCGCCTGTTCCATCGTAAACACTGCGTCACGGTCCATGGTGAACGGGCGAAACTCGTCGCGGGTGCGGATGCGGGCATAGCCCTGCATCAGGTCGAGCAGCGTCGCGGTGTAGGTGACGCGGCGCACGCGCGTGACCTCCTCCGATTGGCCGCGGGCAAAGAAGTCGCGCCCCAGCTGGTCGCGCGCCATCAACCGGGCAGCCACGTCGCGCATCGCTTGCAGGCGTTCCAGCTGGAAGGCGAGATGTGCGGCCAGTTCTTCACCGCTTGGCCCCTCTTCGGTCGGGTCGGGCGGCAGCAGCAGTCGGGATTTGAGAAAGGCGAGCCAGGCGGCCATGACGAGGTAGTCGGCGGCCAGTTCGAGGCGCAACTGCTTGGCCTTTTCGACAAAGGCTAGGTATTGGTGCGCGAGTTGCAGGATGGAGATCTGGCGCAGGTCGACCTTTTGCGTGCGACCCAGTGTCAGGAGCAGGTCGAGCGGGCCCTCATAGCCATCCACGTCCACAATGAGCGCCTCGGCGGCGAGGCGATCCGAGACAGAAATCGTATCTTCTTCGAAGGTGTTTTCAGCCATCCAAACGCCCGCCCAAAAGCGCCTCAAGTTCGGCGTTCAGGTCGGCAATGTCAATGTCATCGGGCGTTTTGCGTGCGGCCAGCGCGGCGTCGGCCCGGGCCTGCGCGGCGTCGGTCATCCGGCCTGCGGCGTTTGCCACATCGATGCGGTCGGACAGCGGAGCGTTGCAGTAGAGGATCACGTCGCAGCCCGCCGCGAGTGCGCCGGTGGCGATGTCGGCGGGCGTGCCGGTGAGTGCCTTCATCCCGATGTCGTCCGTCATGATCAGCCCGTCAAAGCCGATGTCGTCGCGGATCAGCGCCATCGTATCGCGCGACAAGGTCGCAGGCGCCTCATCAATGGCGGAATAGACCACGTGGGCGGTCATCCCCATCGGCAGGTCCTTGAGCGCGCGAAACGGGGCAAAATCGAATTCCCGCAGCGTATCAAGGCTTTCATCCACACGCGGCAGATCATAGTGGCTGTCCAGATCGGTGCGGCCATGACCGGGGATGTGCTTGATCACCGGCAGGACACCGCCATCAAGGTGACCGTCCGCCACGGCGCGCCCGATCTCGGAAATGGCACCCACATCCGAGCCGTAGCACCGGTTTTCAAGGAAGGCGTGCGTCTGGTTCACCACCAGATCGACCATGGGCGCGCAATTGCTGTCGATGGTCAGGGCCTTGAGCTCGGCCGCGATCAGCCTATAGCGCAGATACATTGCGCGCGGCGCGTCATCGCGCGCCGCGCGCACGAAATCCAGCGGCGGTGCCCATTCGCGCCATGTAGGGCCGCGCAACCGTTGTACGCGCCCACCCTCCTGATCGATGGTGATCGGGGCCTCGCGCCCCACCGCGTCGCGCAGTTCCGAGCACAGGCCATAGACCTGATCGGGCGCGTCGATGTTGCGGGCAAACAGGATAAAGCCAAACGGATCGGCGTCACGAAAGAACGCCTTTTCATCCTTGGTCAGCGTCAGCCCATCCGCGTCGAGGATGGTCGCGCCAAAGCTCATCGTGTGACAACCGGGATGCAATCGGCGCCTTCGGCCACCAGCGCCGAGCAAAAGCGGCGCGCATCGCTGAGGTCGGTGAACCCGTGCGCGCGCAGGCGGTAAAAGGTGCGTCCACCGCTTTGTGCCTGCTGGATGACGCGGTCCTTGCCGGTCATGTAATCGCCAAAACGGGCCTGCATCTTGTCCCACTGGGTGCGGGCAATGTCGGCGCTGTCGAATGCTCCGAGCTGCACCAGCCGCGTGCCAGCGGGCAGCGCGCTGGCGTCGAGGTCCTCGGTGGTGGCGGCGGCAACGGGCGTGCCCACGGGGATGACAACCGCAGGCGCACTGCGCGGACGCAATTGCGGTCGGACAGAGGATTTGGGCCCGGGGCCCTGCACCGCCGCCGGCGCTTGCGGCAGTTCTGCCGCAGTGACGGAGGCCAGTACGGGCTGCACGGCGTCATCCGTCGCTTCGATGGTTTCGGCGTTGGCGGTGAGCTGGCTGACCAGCGCGTCGATTTCGCCTGCCTGCAGCGCGGTCGAAACATCGTTTGCCTCCGTCTCTAGGCTGGCGGCCACGTCGAGTGGTTCGGGCTGTTGCACGGGTGCAACCGTCTGGATCATTGGCGCGTCTTCTTCGGCCAACTCCATCGGTTGGGGCGCAAGAACCAGCCGATCGGCCGGCGCTGCGGCGGCACCGGCCCCGGCCACCTCGTTGACCGACAGGCCGGTGTTCTGGGCCAGCTGGCCACCCGGCTCGGCGGGGCGGATGCGCATCTCGCCCTCGGCGGCGCGCACCACGGGGATGCCGGACACGTCGCGCATCACCAGGTTGTAGCCCCACACGCCGACACCTGCGATCAAGGCGACGGACGCCACCGCGCCTGCAAGATTTGTCATTCTCTTCAAGGAGTTCGGGCGGGCAACAGGGTCACCCTGCTGCGCGCCCGCACCGACATATCCCACATCATGGGTATAGTGCATATCTGCCATTTTTGCCTCGTCGCCCGCGCGGATACGTGCCCGCGCAGATCATCTGGATGGTTCGCCTGTGGTGCCCTTATGGTGGGCGCTAGCGCAGCTCATTGGCTGGCGTTACACCCAAAATACCAAGGCCTGCCGATATGACAAGCATTGTGGCCCGCGCGAGGGCGATTTTTGCCTGACTGGTGGTGGCGTCATCCTGGACAAAGCGGAGTTCGGGCACGTCGTTGCCCTTGTTCCAGAGCCCGTGGAACGCGCCCGCGAGGTCATAGAGGTAGAATGCGACGCGGTGCGGCTCGTTCGTGCGGGCGGCCGTTTCCACCAGCCGCGGCCACTCGGCGAGTTTGGCGGCCAACGCCAGTTCGGCCTCGTGCGCCAGCAGCGTCAGGTCGGCGGCATGCAGCGTGGCGGCGTCGGTGGCAATACCGGCGTCTTTGGCTTTGCGCAGAACGGACGCGCCGCGCGCGTGCGCGTATTGCACGTAGAATACCGGGTTTTCGCGCGACTGCTCCAACACCTTGTCAAAATCAAAGTCGAGCGGGGCGTCGTTCTTGCGGGTCAGCATATGAAAGCGGGTGACGTCCGCCCCGACCTGATCCACGACATCCCGCAGGGTGACAAAGGTCCCTGCCCGCTTGGACATCTTGAAGGGCTCGCCGTTCTTGTAGAGCTTGACCAGCTGCGTGAGCTTGATGTCGAGCGGGACCTTCCCGTCCGACAGCGCGCTCACAGCCGCCTTCATCCGTTTGACATAGCCGCCGTGATCCGCCCCAAACACATCGATGAGCGCATCGAACCCGCGCTGCACCTTGTCGTAGTGATAGGCGATGTCGGGGGCGAAATAGGTCCAGGCTCCGTCCGACTTCATCACCGGGCGGTCCACATCGTCGCCATGATCGGTGGATTTGAACAGGGTTTGCTCGCGCGGCTCCCAGTCTTCGGGCTTCTTGCCCTTGGGTGGTTCCAGCACGCCCTCGTAGATCAGGCCCTTGCCCCGCAGGGCGTCCAGTGCCGCCTCGATCCGGCCCGTGCCATAAAGCGACTTTTCCGAATAGAACACGTCCATTTCGACGCCGAGGGCGGCAAGGTCGGACCGGATCAGATCCATCATCGCCTCGGTCGCAAATTCGCGGATCTCGGTCAGCCAGAACTGTTCACCCTTGTCGACAAAGGCATCGCCGACCTTGTCCTTGAGCGCCTGGCCCACGGGGATAAGGTAATCGCCGGGATAGGTGCCATCCTCGAAGGCGACCTCCTGCCCGTGCGCCTCGAGATAGCGGAGGTAAACGGACCGGGCGAGCACATCGACCTGTGCGCCGCCGTCGTTGATGTAGTATTCGCGCGTGACGTCATAGCCCGCATAGTCAAGCAGCGAGGCCAGCGCGTCGCCGAATACCGCGCCGCGCGTGTGGCCCACATGCAAGGGCCCGGTCGGGTTGGCCGAGACGTATTCGACGTTGACCTTGGCCCCCTGCCCGAGGGTCGAGCGGCCATAGCCGGTGCCTGCGGTTAGCACATTGCCCACCACCTGTTGCCAGACCAACGGTGCGAGCCGCAGGTTCAGAAAGCCCGGGCCTGCGACGTCGGCGCTGGTAATCCGCGGATCCTCGGCCAGCTTGGCGGCGAGGGCGTCGGCGATGTCGCGGGGTTTGAGACCCGCGGGCTTGGCCAGCACCATCGCGGCATTCGTCGCCATATCGCCGTGGGCCGCATCGCGCGGCGGCTCTACCGTGACATTGGCGGTGCTGAGCCCGTCGGGCAGCGTGCCGTCGGCTGTCATGTCGGCCAGCGCCTCGAGGACGCGCGTGCGGATGTCGGCAAAGAGGTTCATCAAGGTGTCCCGGATTGATCGGATGGCGGTGTAACAGGTGCGGCGGTCAGGTCAACGTCGATGTCGCGCAGCGGAAATCGACGCGGTTTTCGGCGGTTTTCCGACGCGCAAAACATACAGCGCTCGCGGCGGGGGAAACCGCGTCGGTTTCCTGCCGTTTTCCGGATCGGAAAATGGTGCGCTCAGCCAATGAGGCGGGCGTGCGCCTGCAAGGCGAAGCGGTCGGTCATGCCCGACACGTAGTCACAGACCATGCGCGCCAGTTGCGTCTCGTCTCCGTCC
>ERZ1740072.738-NODE-738-length-12905-cov-5.458755_pt1 | contig 12905 bp, 10 predicted proteins | sample MGYA00581733_ERZ1740072 | MGnify/ENA primary metagenome ERZ1740072 (study PRJEB43018, sample SAMN04849741) | marine metagenome | isolation source: floating plastic debris | place: Pacific Ocean | collected 2008-08-30 | study: EMG produced TPA metagenomics assembly...
CCCATTTTCTGATTTTATCTCTCAGAAAAAAGAGGGGAAATACCCGCAGTATAAAGCGCATATTAGCGGATTTTCTCGCTTCATTTATGATGAAGAAGAGCTAGCTGCTTTGAAAGAGGAAGAAGAAGCCTTTCAAAGAAAAACGCATGAAGAGACGCTCCAATCTATTCCAGAAGAAGAAATTACCGATGAAATGCGCGTATTTACCCCAAAAGGCTTTCCGGTAATTGAGCTTTTTTCTAGTAAAGACATCGCTTCTTTAGCAGAAAAACTCGCCAGCTTTTCACTGCAAATTGAACATTATGCGCGCGTTGATGCGCCGCTTTTCACTTTGCAGCTAGAAGAAGGCGAAGAGCCTTTATACAGCCTGCAAGATCTCATTGATTACCTGCGTAGTGTAGGGAGAAATGGATTGGATATACAGCGTTATAAAGGTCTTGGTGAAATGAACGCAGACCAGCTATGGGAAACGACTATGGATCCAGAAAAACGGACCCTTGTTCAAGTAAATCTTCCCGACGCTATTAGAGCAGATCAAATGTTTTCTATGTTGATGGGTGAAGAAGTGGGACCTCGAAGAGCTTTTATTGAGTCTCACGCTCTTTCTGTCAAAAACCTCGATATTTAATGTAAGGAGAAAAAGGCCCTCATATGAGCTATACAGAAAACGAAGAAATTATCCCAAGAAATGTAGAAGAGGAAATGCGCGAAAGCTATCTTCGCTACTCTATGTCGGTGATCATATCGAGAGCTCTTCCCGATGTAAGAGACGGCTTAAAGCCCTCACAAAGGCGTATTTTATACGCTATGAGAGCGTTAAACCTATCTCCAGGAGCCAAATACCGTAAATGCGCAAAGATCTCAGGTGATACTTCAGGTGACTTCCACCCGCACGGTGAAAGTGTGATTTATCCCACGTTAGTGCGTATGGCGCAAAATTGGGCGATGCGCTATCCCTTAATCGATGGACAGGGGAACTTCGGCTCGATCGATGGTGACCCTCCAGCTGCGATGAGATACACAGAAGCTAAGCTGACCTTTGCTTCAATGGCGTTAATGGAAGACTTAGATAAAGACACGGTCGACCATGTTCCCAACTATGATGAGACAAAAAAAGAGCCCGTTGTTTTCCCTTCAAAATTTCCTAATCTTTTGTCCAATGGATCCTCTGGAATTGCTGTGGGTATGGCTACCAATATCCCACCTCACAACCTTCAAGAGCTGATTGCTGCTACGATTTTAGTCATTGATGATCCAGATGTATCGATTGACGACATCATGAAGGTTATGCCTGCTCCTGATTTTCCTACAGGGGGCATCATCTCTGGCTACCGCGGTGTAAAAGAAGCGTATCATACAGGTAGAGGTAAGATCTTACTTCGAGGAAAACTCGATGTAGAAGAAAAAAAAGAAGGCAAAAACGCGATTATCGTTACAGAGATTCCCTATAACGTGAATAAATCCCGTTTGATTGAACACATCGCTTCTTTGATTACCAATAAAACCATTACGGGGATTTCAGATATCCGCGATGAATCGGATAAAGATGGCCTTCGTATCCACCTAGAGCTAAAGCGGGGAGAGATTCCTGAAGTGATCATCAATCAGCTGTATAAGTATAGCGATCTTCAGGTGACTTTTGGCTGCAATATGGTGGCTTTAGATAAAGGCCTTCCTCGCGTGATGAACATCAAAGAGTTTATTCAGGGATGGGCCTTACACCGTATTCAGGTGATTCGAAGACGTACCCGTTTTGAGCTGAAAAAAGCAGAGGCGAGGGCTCATGTATTAGAAGGCTATTTAAAAGCGCTTGATCATTTAGATGAAGTGATTCGTTTGATTCGTTCTTCTGCTTCAAAAGAAGAAGCGAAAAAAGAGTTGATTTCTCGATTTGGCTTCTCTCCGATACAAGCAGGAGCTGTATTAGACCTTCGCTTATATCAAATCACTTCATTAGAACGAGAGAAAGTTGAAGGAGAATACTCTGATCTTACGAAAAAAATTGCCCATCTAAAAGCGATTTTAGCATCGGAGCAGATGGTAAAAGATATCATTAAAGAAGAGCTGGAAACCGTTTCTATCAAGCATCGATCCGTTCGAAAAACCGCTATTTTTGCCGCGGAAAGCGAAATGCAAATGGAAGATTTGATCCGCGATGAAGCAGTGATTGTCACTATTTCTGATGATGATTATATCAAACGGATGCCGATTACCGCTTTTCGTGAACAAAGGCGGGGAGGGCAAGGAGTCATCGGTATGGAAATGAAAAAAGAAGACGCCTTAAAAATGGCGTATTCTTGCTCCACCCACGACCAGCTATTAATTTTCACCACATTTGGTAGATGCTACTGGCTAAAAACCTGGCAAATTCCAGAGGGTAGTAGACGCTCGAAGGGAAAGCCTTTTGTCAATTTACTCGATGATATCCAGCCAAATGAAAAACTAGCGGCAATTGTACGGCTAAAAAACTTTACAGAGCCTGGATGCATCCTTTTAACCACCTTAAAAGGTGTGGTCAAGAAAACCGAAATCTCTGCATTTTCTAATCCAAGAAGAAAAGGCGTCTACGCAATTAACATCGATGAAGATGATGAGTTGATTGCGGCATCTCGCGTAGAGGAAGGACAACAAATCATGATTTTTACCCGAAATGGTATGGCTGTGCGTTTCGAAGAAAATCAAGTCCGCGCTATGGGAAGAGTAGCTCGAGGAGTGCGAGGTGTGTCTCTTAAAAATAAAGAAGACCGCGTGGTCGGCTCTGCTGTTGTTAATGGTAACGAGTCGATTTTAGTTGTCTGTGAAAATGGTTATGGTAAACGCTCTAAGGTGGAGCATTTCCGCCAGACAAATCGCGGCGGGGTAGGTGTTCGATCGATCATCGCCTCTATCCGAAATGGCTTTGTTGTAGGTGCAGCAATTGCCTCTGACGAAGATAGCGTATTTCTGATCTCAGATTTAGGCCAAGGCGTACGTATCCGTATGGAAGATGTCCGCGTCATGGGTAGATCTACTCAAGGAGTGCGTCTTGTTACCTTAAAAGAGGGTAAAGTCGTTAGTATGCAGAAAATTTCTTCTGTTGTGGATGGGGAAGAGTCTCCATGAAAGCGCTGTTCGTTACCTTCGAAGGGGGTGATGGCTCAGGCAAAACCACGCTAATAGCTGCTTTAGAACGCAGGTTCAAGCAGCGTATGTCTATTCTTTCGGTAAGAGAGCCTGGAGGCACCAAACTTGGTGAAACTGTTCGAAGCGTTTTACTCGATCAGGATCTTACGCTATCAAATAAAGCAGAACTTGCGCTTTTTTTGGCTGCTCGCATTCAGCATATAGAAGAAGTGATCCGCCCTAGCTTATCTAAATATGACCTCATTCTTTGTGATCGTTTTCACGACTCTTCTATTGCGTATCAAGGAGCGGCTAGAGGACTTGGTGAATCATTTGTAGAAAAAACTTGTCTACTTTTGACAGAGAATTTCCAACCAGATTTGACGATCTATCTAGATATTTCTCCACAAGATGCAGAGATGCGTTTAGAGCAAACTAAAGATCGCATTGAAAAAGAGCCTAGAGCTTTTCATGAAGCCATTCGAAAAAGCTACAGGCGTCTAGCTTCTTGTTTTCCCAAAAGAATTCATACGATTGACGCTTCTTTACCTAAAGAAGTTGTAGAAAATACAGCGTACCTTCTTCTTTTGCAGTTCATAAAAGAGCGCGTGGATGTTTGAACAGATTTTAGGCAACCTACCCGTAAAAACGTATCTATCTTCTAGGTTAGAAAAGCAAGCCTTTCCCCAAGCCTGCTTATTTTTAGGGCCTAAAGCGGTAGGTAAAAAAAACTTGGTTGAAGAAATCGCAGAAACTCTTCTTAACGACGTAAACGGTTTATGCAAAAAACGGCAGCATCCAGATTTTTATGAGTTATCCACATTTTCAATGGAATCCATCCGCAGCATAATCGAAGAGGTACATAAACCCCCTTTTATGGCAAACGCCAAAGTCATTGCCTTTTACGATGCAGATCAGCTGTCGATTACTGTACAAAATGCGCTACTCAAAACGTTGGAAGAGCCGCCAAAAAACACCTATTTTCTATGGACAGCGCAGAATAAAACTGCGATGTTACCTACAGTACTATCTAGACTATTGGTCTTTCCTTTAGTGCGCGTATCTACAAAAGAGGCAAAAGAGCATTTACTCAAAGAAAAAGGTGCGACAGCATCTGCAGTAGAAAAAGCATTTTTACTAGCAGAGGGATCGATTGCCCACGCAAAAAAGATCTTACGAGGAGAAGATCCCTTAGTTTCTCTTACTGTTTCTTTGCTTACAGCAAAAGACTATTTTGCCTATCGACAGGTTGTCGAAAAAATCCTTACAGTAGATCACCAAGAAAGACTCTTTTCGTATATCCTTTTTTGGTGGCGAGATGTTACGGAAAAAGAGCGGCTCTGTAGGTATTTTCCCGAGGCAAAAACAGCTGTTTTACCAGATATTTCATTTAGTGAAGTTGAGAAGATAATAGGAAAATTATCTCACGCGTATACTCTGCATATTCCTTTGGAAGAGTGCTTAGATCAGCTATTTTTTGAAGTGTTTGAACGATGCTCCAGACCAGCCTAATTTTGTTCTGAGTGTATAAAAATAGTCTTTATCGGGAAACGACAGCAGGGGAAACGTCTTAGGCGATTTTTTGATTTTGAACTCTTCTTGTGGATGCATCATGAAATGATCGAGACCATCTGCACGCACTTCGATTGGCTCTGAGGCAGACTCATATTTTAGCGTAATCTCATGGCTTGCCGTTAATACAAAGGGCCTATTGGAGATGGTATGAGCGCAAATTGGCGTAATGACAACAGCATCTAGACCAGGACTTAAAATAGGACCTCCTGCAGCTAAAGAGTAGGCGGTAGAGCCGTTGGGAGTAGCGATAATGATGCCGTCTGCGATATACGTGTTCATATACATCTTGTCTACATAAATAGAAATTTCAACTAGACCCTGCTTTTGTCCCCTATGAATAGTAAAATCATTTACCGCTAGGTATTTTTTCTTGCTGGGAGAAGATCCTGTAAGAACAATCCTTTTATGGATGGTGTAATTGCCCTCAAGTAGATGTTCCAGTGCAGGGAAAATTTCTGCTACAGGTATATTTGCCATAAATCCTAGATGGCCTAAGTTGATCCCAAAAATGGCAGCTTTTGCTCCGCAGTATTTATTATATAGGCGAAGAATAGTGCCATCGCCGCCCATAGAGATCATAAAGTCGATATCATCGATTGAAAGCGTATCTAAAGAAGTGCATCCAATCAGGTGAGAGACGCCTTTTTCCGCTGCAACGGTAACGCCTTTTTCCGTTAAAAATGTGTTGATTTGTTTGGCGATTTCAAAGGATTGAGGAAAGTAATCCGTAGGAAATACGGCAATGATCATTTGATACCTGCTGTCTCTAAGGCAAAATGAGCGGAAATGGTTTTTTCAACAGAAGGTGCATCTAGTTGTAAAACGTTTAGCAAAATATCTCTTTGTCCATGAGGAACAAACCGATCGGGAACGCCGATGGAAAGCATATCGATATGTTGCTGTTTTTCCTTCATTAAAAGACGGCTGATAATCGCGCTTAATCCAGTTAATACGCAGTGTTCTTCTAATACCACAAGACGGGTATGTTTTTTCACCGCATCTAAAATGGTTTTTTCATCGAAAGGTTTGATGAAAATAGGATCGATGATGGTAGTAGAAAATCCTTTTTTTTCTAATCTATTAGCTACATCTACAGCGGTTTTACACATATGCCCAAGAGCAATAATCAAGAGATCTTCTCCTTCTTGTAATACCTCTGCTTGACCTAATTTTCTTTCGATTAAAGGGGCGTCTTCTGGATCAAGTGAAAAATCTGCAGGAAGATTAGGATAGCGAATAGCTGCAGGCGAATCCCACAAAAGGCTTTCACTGAGCAGCTCTTTGAGTACTTTACCCGATCTTGGCTGCGCTAAGATCATATGGGGCATGGCATATAAAAACCCAATATCGTAAATGCCATGGTGGGTAGGTCCATCAGGTCCTGAAAGAAAGGCTCTATCAATAGCAAAGACCACAGGTAAATTTTGCAGGCATACATCGTGAAATACGTTATCTAAAGATCGTTGTAAAAACGTTGCATAGATTGCTAAAAATACTTTTTGTTTTCTCTGATAGGCCATGCCTCCTGCAAAAGTTGCGCTATGGCTTTCTGCAATACCCACATCAAAACAGCGCTCTGGGAACTCTTGCATAAATGCGGTTAAACAAGACCCTGCAGGCATCGCAGGGGTAATGGCTACTACTCTAGAGTCTTTTCTGGCAAGCTCTAGTAGATGCTGGCCAAATACTTTTGGAAAACTTAAGGTTGTTTTTCCGGAAGATAGAAATTGTCCGCTTTCTGTATCAAAAGGTTTGACGCCATGATATGAAGTGGGATTAGCTGAAGCTACAGGCATCCCTTTTCCCTTCACTGTCATCACATGCAGTAAAATAGGTCTGTCCGTATTTTTGATAGCGGCAAGAGTCTGGGTCAATTTCTGCAGGTCATGACCATCTACAGGCCCTACGTAGTTTAGTCCAAACTGTTCGAAAAATACAGCGGGTGACACTAAGTTTTTAATCGATTCTGTCAGTTTTTTACCCTGTTTAGCAAGAGAGCTGCCATACCCTGGAATTTTTCCTAAAATGCTTTGGGTTTCATGGTAGATTTTATTGCAAAAGGGGCTGTTAATGATTCTGCTTAAAATATTTTTGATGTTACCAACGTTTTCTGAAATCGACATCGCATTGTCATTTAAAATTAGGATAAAGCGCTTCATATCTTTAGGAATATTATTCAACGCTTCTAATGTAACGCCGCAGGTTAAAGAAGCGTCTCCTAAAATAGGAATCACATGGTGCTGATTTTTTTGGATATCTCGGGTTTTAGCTGCGCCTAAAGCAAGCGATAAAGCCGTTCCTGCATGACCAGCATAGAAATGGTCGTGGGCAGATTCTGTAGGATCGGTAAATCCTGAAAGCCCGCCCCATTTGCGAATTTGAGAAAATCGGTCCAATCTACCGGTTAATAACTTGTGTACATATGCTTGGTGACTTACATCAAAAATCAGTAGGTCTTCAGGAGAAGAAAAGGTGTAGTGTAGCGCTATAGAAAGCTCCACAACACCTAAATTTGAAGAAAGGTGGCCTCCGTTTACCGATAAAACAGAAATGATTTTTTCACGAATCTCTTCTGCTAAAGCGGTTAAATCTTTTACAGACCAGGTTTTTAACTCATCAATTTTTTCTAAATAGCTCAAAAAATCCTCAATAATTGCATTCTTCTGTTTTCGGAGTAAGGGCTTCATCTACCTGGATGGAGCCGTCGCGATTTTTCATCAAGATGCGCACTTTTTCTTCCGCCTGTTTTAGCTCCTTAGAGCAGCTTTTAATCAACGTATCTGCTTCTACAAAAAGTTGTAAAGAGTTTTCTAACGAGGTAGTAGGCTCATTCATTTGTTGTAAAATAGCTTCTAAGCGTGCAAAAGATTCTTCAAACGATTTCATAATTTGTATCCTTATGGGTGACCTCTGCCTTTAGATCACCATCTTGTAATTTGGCAAAAATAGTATCTCCCACCTCGATTTCTTTTGATGAGACAATCACAGAGCTTTTGTTTTTTGAAAAAAGAATAGTATATCCTTTTTTCAATAGCTGTTTTGGATTAATGGCATGTAAATGATTTTGATAACTTTCTAATCTCTTTTTTTTCTCTTGGATTTGATGGTAGGTATTTTTTTGTTCCCATTTTTCCATCATATGACGCAGGCGCCCTTTTGTATGATCGAGCTTGTATTGAATAGATCGGTCTAATTGAGAGCTTTTTTCATCCAACATTTGTATTGATTTAGCGAGAAAATACGAAGGATCAGAAAAGTGGGGTAGCCTAGTTAAAAGAGCTAAGTTTTTCTTTTTCCCCTCAATAGAGTCCTGCATTTTTTGTTCCATTTTTCTTTGGATGCTCTGCATATATTCTATAAGAGACTGCGTTTCTTTTACAGCAAGTTCAGCTGCAGCAGACGGAGTGGGGGCTCTGATATCGGCTACAAGATCGCAGATGGTATAATCGATTTCATGGCCTACTGCAGAAATAATGGGGATATCGGAGTGAAACACCGCTTCTGCAACTATTTCTTCATTAAAAGCCCATAGATCTTCTAAGGAGCCCCCACCTCTTCCCACAATCAATAGATCGCAAATCTTTTTTTCATTGCATTCATAAATAGCCTGGGCGATTTCATTTTTTGCAGTATCTCCTTGGACTTTTACAGGATATAGAATCAGATGAAAGCCAGGTGACCTTCTCCTTAAAACATGGACAATATCCCGAATGACCGCGCCGGTAGGAGAGGTGATCACTCCAATTTTTTTTGGAAAAGCGGGTAACGGTTTTTTTTTCTCTAGAGAAAACCAGCCTTTTTTTTGCAGTTTTTCCTTTCTAGCTTGCAGCTCTAAAAGGAGCTTTCCTACGCCTACTGGCTCCACTTCTTTGACAATAATTTGATAGGAGCCTCTAGGTGGATAAACGGAAAGATCTCCCGAAACAATGATCTGATCACCGTGTTTAAACGTATTTTTTTCTTTACGAGCGTTTCGGAAAAAGGCGCAAGATATCTGCGATTTTTCATCTTTTAATGTGAAGTAAAGATGCCCTGAAGAATGCAACGTCAAATTGCTTACTTCGCCTTGCACCCGTACAGTAAGAAATCTACTTTCTAAAGTTTGTTTAATAGAAAAAGTCAGTTCACTAACGGTCAGAGCTTGCATAGAAAAACGCTTTGATATTTCAGTATATACTAAACAAAAGAGCGATTTTTATCGAGAACGGTCGAAAAAATCTATTTTTAGACGCTTATTTTTTTCCTGACTCTAAATGAACAGCTTGTCCCAGGTGATATAGAATTTTCGCGCTAAAATAAAAAATAGCTAGCAATGCTATTGCTTATTATAGCGCATATTTTTCCTCTATAACAAGAGAGCTGCTGTTTACTGGTAAATAAGTCATAAACTATCCTTTTTTTTATAATCATTAACTCATTAATATTTTAAATTAAATATAAAATATTAATTTGATTTTTTATTAACCTAAATTTAGGTGTTCTGTAGAAAAAGATCAGAGCCGTCTACTTTGCCTAAAGAGACATTCTTGCTAAAAGGTAAAGCTTTCTTTATGATAAAAGAAAAATATTTGGGTACTTACTTGTGAAAAAATTTCCTTTAATTATAGGCAATTGGAAGATGTATAAAACTAATACAGAAGCCAAAGCCTACGTCTCTTCTCTTTTATCCTTATTGGAAGAGGTGAAAACACCTGCTGGATTAGCCGTTCCTTACACTGCGATTTCTCTATGTGCAGATCTTGCAAAAGATCATAGCCTTCTGATTGGAGCTCAAAACATGCATAGCGCTGAAGAAGGCGCTTTTACAGGGGAAATTGCGGCAGATATGCTTGTAGATGCAGGTGCAGAATTTGTGATTATTGGCCACTCAGAAAGGAGAAAGCTGTTTGGAGAAAGCAATGCAGATGTCGCAAAAAAAGCCCAGAAAGCGTTGGAAAAAGGCCTTCAGGTCATTGTTTGTGTTGGTGAAGAAGAAAAGCATAGAAAAAAGGGAAGGGAAGCATTTTTAGAAGCGCAACTTAAAGAATCTTTACAAGGTGTAAAAAAAGATTTTTTGGCTTCTTTGTGTATCGCCTATGAACCTGTATGGGCTATAGGCACGGGGAAAAGCGCTAAGCCAGACGAAGTAGACCAAATCCACCAGTTTCTAAGATCTATCTTAGAAACCATGTTCACCAAGACGCATGCAAAAAAAGTAGCGATTCTCTATGGAGGTTCAGTAAAAAAGGAGAATATAGTATCCTATATGAAAAAAACAAATGTGCAAGGCGCTTTGATTGGCGGAGCTTCGTTGAAAGCTCATGATTTTGCCGATATGGTGCAATTGCATTAAATTCATGTTAAGCGGAGCTACACTTCAGTGATCGTATTTTATTTTTTTCTTTTCCTTTTCCTTTTTTTATCCATCATCCTTTCTTGTACAATTTTACTACAAGAATCGAAGACTATGGGCTTAGGCGCATCTTTTGGTGGAGATAATGGGGACTCTTTATTTGGAACGTCTACTGCAGATGTTTTAAAAAAATTTACCGCCTATTTAGCTGGTTTTTTTATGATCGCCTGTATTTTGCTTTCGCTGTGGACTTCTGTTATCGGTCGAAGCGGCTCGAAAAAAATGTCTTTTGTAAAACAAGCTAAACCCAAAGTAGAAGAAACAAGAAATGCCCCTTAGACTGCGTTTTTATGGTGATCCGATCTTGCGCAAAAAATGCGCTCCTGTAGAAAGCATTACGCCAGAGATCGTATCTTTGATTGAAGAAATGGTGGAAGCTATGGACGCTTACAAAGGGATTGGCCTCGCAGCCCCTCAAGTGGGCAGGCTACTACAGATTTTTGTTGTAAGAAAAGAAATACAATCTCCCGATGGAACCATTTCTCTAGGCGAAGCCAAAGCTTATATCAATCCTAAAATATCTAATCCAGATCCAAAATCTACAGAGATGTTAGAAGGGTGTCTATCTGTTCCTGGTCTTCAAGTTCATGTCAAAAGACCTATTGCCATCGATGTAGAGTATATGGATATACAAGGAACGATGCAAAAAGAGCGTTTAGTGGACTTCCCAGCTCGGGTGATTATGCATGAAAACGATCATTTACACGGTAGGCTGCATTTAGATCGAGCCGGTAAAAAAGAAAAAGATCGGTGGGAAAAAGAGCTGCGCGCTCTAAAGAAAAAATACAAGCATACCTACTAGCGCTAGACTAGCCTCGCTGCACCTCTAGGCCAAACGTTACCCGGTCATCTTTTTCTGTATGCTCATAGGTAAGGCGCATATCGCAATAAGATACAATCGCTGTTTTCGCTTCGAATTTCCCCTCTATGTAACGCTCCAAAAACCCGCAGCGAAGCTCTCCTTCTATACTTGATAAAGGCGTCATTCGAATAAACGCTTTTGTAATCAATGCCGATCTTTTTTTCGATAAAGGAGAGGATAAAAGCTCTTTCGGAGTGCGCGCGTTTTCTACAAAAAAATGAGACCGGTTGGCTTTTCTAAAAAACCACTTGGACCGGTACCAAAAATCCATGGAAAACGCAGCGTTTTGACTAGCTGTCCATTGCAAAGATAGCATTTGGTGATCGATCTGTTTTCTTCGGATAGAAAACGCTGTGGTAGAGCGCAGTAAAAACTGCGCATAATCTATGATCAAGTCGCTATGAATCCGCCAAGGAGGCTCTGCATCTTTTGCATAAGCAAAAAAACCTTTTGTAGATAGGGTATATTCGATCTGATTTTGCGCTATTTTTTGGTAGAAAAAGTTTTTTATTCCGATAGTCCACTCATGAAGAGATTGGATCCCATCTTTTGTAGAAAAAATCCATCTTGCATCAGCAGATGTGGGCTGAAAATACCCTTGCAGCTCTGCATAAGGCTGGATCAGGTGCGTTGTAGTAGAAAAGCGTTTTTTTCCTGAAGACTGCAGTAAAAAACCGTATCCTACCGATCCATAGAAACCTGGTTTTTTTGTCGGGCTATTGCTGTATCCTGTAGCTTGGAATATTCCTTTTGTTTGCCCCGATATCTTTGGAAAAAATGGCAAACGAAATGCTTTTATAATCTCTTCTTTGATCGAGGCTTTTCCCGAAGAAAAATCTTGTAAAGGGGTTCTTAAATTATCTGAGTAAGAAAACTTTTCATAGCCTCCTTCCACCTGAGTTTGAAAAATCCAACCCCACTTTTCAAAAGAATGCGTATTGATAGAAAGGAAAGGAAGCTGCTCGTATACGCTTTGAAACGAGTTCACCTTAGGATAAACCAAAGCATCTATTATCCAATACGGCTGAGTATTTTGGTATCGGAGCTTGGTTTCTTTTTCTGTGTTGATGGCAAAATCTGTACTGGTAAAATCTCCAGGCATCAAAGGGTCGCTATACTTATCCCAGGAAAGATCAACCACATGGTCCTTTAAAACAGCTTTTCCCTTTCCTTGTAGGCGGTATCTTCTTTCTTTTTGTAAGTTAGTAGGAATCACATCAGAGGCAATATAGCTTTTGGTAATCAAAAAGTTGGGGCTTTTCTGTGGGAAATATTCTGTTTCTACCGCGCCTCCAAAACCTGTGCCGATTCGGTATTCTCCACGTAGGAAAACGCCCAACTGTTTCCAGGAGTAAGCAGCGTAGCGAATAGATAGTCTGGGGCCTTTTCCCTTATCCCATGTCACGCTATAGCGGAATAATGGAGAGGAAAACGCCTTGCGGTTTACATGAAAAGAAGGAAGCCAAAGTGGTATTGAAAAAAAACGCGCTGATACTCCAGAAAACGCAAATAGATTGCCTGTTGGATCGATCAGGAGTTTACCGGTTTTAAGCTGCCAAGAGTGATTGCCAAGCTCTGCTGTAGTCAGTTGCACATGGAGCGCTTCGATCGATCGATCTTCTTTGAAATAAAGCTTTTCTGCATCTATGTAAAAAGGAGGGAAAAATGAGACGCTTTTTTCCAGCCATCCTGCACCTGTATCTAGATCGAAAAATAGTTTTTCTGCGGTAAATGTTTTGCCTTCGTACTGCAAAAGAATCTCGTTTGTAGCTTCAATAAAATGGGCATTTTCATCTTTTTTATAAAGGATGCGCTCTGCTTGTAGGCGGAACCTTTCCGCTTCAATTACCCCGCCATTTTCTGTATATAGGCTACCGTTTTGGTAGGTGGGATTGGCAAGGTCAAGCGTGATTTTTGATGCATCTACTGCATGCAGCGAAGCTGCACTTAAAGCGAGCAATAGCGCTATTTTCC
>ERZ1740072.740-NODE-740-length-12900-cov-4.368081_pt1 | contig 12900 bp, 13 predicted proteins | sample MGYA00581733_ERZ1740072 | MGnify/ENA primary metagenome ERZ1740072 (study PRJEB43018, sample SAMN04849741) | marine metagenome | isolation source: floating plastic debris | place: Pacific Ocean | collected 2008-08-30 | study: EMG produced TPA metagenomics assembly...
CACTCGCGATTGAGCGGGCGCTTTCCTACGCATGTTTCAATCCCTCGGCTGGCTAGTGCTGATCGAACCCGGTAGTTACGCGGAACGACGCGCCAACACCTACGCCTGGCAACTCCCCGACGGCTTTTCCGATGCAACGGGTGGCGCTGGCTCGCACGATGTCGCATAATCGAGACGGAAAGTGGATCAATGAGCAAAGCAAAGCGAACGAATCGACGCGGCAACGGCGCGGGTGGGCTGTTCAAACGAGCACCCGGCGCGAATTGGACCGCGCGCTATTTCGACCACGAAGGGCGGCGACTTACCCGATCAACTGGGACCACCGCCAAAGCCGCGGCCGAACGCATCCTCCGTGACTGGATCGCCGCGGCGGCGCTCCGGCGCGAGGGCGTCATCGACGCGAAGGCGGACGGATACGCCGAAGCCGACCGGCGGCCGATCGCCGATCACCTCGCCGACTACCGGGCGGACCTGCTGAACCGCGGCCACAGCAGCGGCGAGCTGGTCAGGTTCAATCACCGCTTCGACCCCGAAGGCAGTGGTCGATTTCATTCCGCTGCGATTGCCATGACTGGCGACAATGGCGAGTTCTTCCTCGCGGCTTGGATAGGCAAGGACATGTTTGAACAGGAACCGGTCGAGCTGGGCTTCCGGCAGCGGATAGGTGCCTTGCTGCTCAATCGGATTTTGCGTTGCGATGACCGTGAAGCGATCGTTCAGTGCGTAGGGCTCACCATCAATCGTCACCTTGCGTTCCTGCATCGCTTCGAGCAGCGCCGCCTGCGTTTTCGGGGGCGTCCGGTTGATCTCGTCGGCGAGCAGAAGGTCGGTGAAGATCGGGCCCTTGGTCAGGGTGAATTCATTGGTCGAGAAATTGAACAGATTGGTCCCAAGCACGTCGCCAGGCATCAGGTCCGGGGTAAACTGGATACGACCAAAATCGAGCTTGATGGCGGCGGCAAAGCACTGAGTCAGCAAGGTCTTCGCCGTTCCGGGCGGGCCTTCAAGCAGGATATGTCCGCCTGAGAACAGGGCGGTCAGCATCAGATCGACGGTGTCGGACTGGCCGATGACGGCCTTTCCGACTTCCGCCCGGATCTGACCCGCCAGGGTTTTGATTGCCTCAATGTCCATCTTTCATCTCCTGTCGCCAGCGCCACAGGGCGAGGGCTTTGTCTCGTAAATCATTGCGACCGAGGGCCGGCTGAGTCAGGGTCTGACTCTGCTCCGACCAGGTCTGTGAAACGTCTTTCTGTTCGGCGAGGCGATCGACGGTCCGGGCGAACGCCTCGGACTGGGTCTGCGGTGGCAGTCCCAATTGCCGGGCGAGATTGCGCTCGGTCATTTGCATATAAGGCGTGGCCATCTGGCCTTCGCGTCTGGCCATGGAAACGAGACCGGCGGAACTCTCCGCCAATGCCTTTTTCCCGAAGGCGATGACCCGGTCCTCAGGTTCCGGCGGTCCAAATCGTATGAACGCGGCCCATCCGATCAGGAACATGGTGGCCAGGGCGATCAGCGAGGCGCCGAGGAAAGGTCGGTCAAAAATGGCGCGCAACAGACTCTCTGATCGGGCAAACCCGTGCAGCGTCGCATCAAATGTGATTGTGCGATCGGAAAAGCCATCAAGATAGTCGGAATAGATCAGGAGCCAGTCAAACAGTTCCAGCGCTGCGCGGGCATTTTCGCGGCGCGCCAGGCCGAACGTGTTGAGCACGTCGGGATCACTCAAAACATAGATTTCACGGCCCGGAATCTTCGCCAGCAACGTGCCGCCGGGGCGTTCAATCACCGGTTCGAGACTGTCGCTCTCTATCACCTGCATCTTCTGTTCAAAGGACGGAGAGATCGATCCGAACGGGGTGGCGATCTGGTCGGGATTTCGCAGCCGCCAGATTTTAAGATCGGAATCAAAAGCGGATGCAATCGACTCGACCCGCTCGCGGCTCAGGAGGTCGGTATCCTTCTCCCAGCGCGGCTTTTCCCAATCGCGCAGGCCAGACCATTTCGGCAAGACATAAAGGGCCGGTTCAGACACAAAATTCTGCTCAAACTCATCTTCCGCCCGATTGAACCCATGGTCCGGAATCGTAATCACCAACAGGCCGGCTGTATAATTCAGCGAACTGGACAGGCGGGAAATCTTGACCGTATGGCCGTCAGCTTCGAGCAGATTGATCAGTCCGGCATATCCCAGGGAAGATTTTGAATAGGGATGGTCGCCCGCCCGGTTCTTGCTGGCCAGATCCGGTGACCAGGCGAGCAGGGCAAAGATGGCGATGAAGGCCAGCGTCCCGACGCCGATCATGATGATCGCGGTCAGGCCCGAAAAGGGGTTCGCATTGCCGGGCATGCGCTCGCTCATGTCCATGCCTCCCCGAATGCAAAGGATTCATAAGACTGCCGCGCCTGCTGCCAGCCCGCTTCGGTCACGTCCTGACCACCGAAGAAACTGCGCTCGACGATCCGGATAATCGGTGAGAGCGTGTCGCGAATCCAGTCCGGCAGAACACCTAGCGCACCGATTTCGCGGGCCGTGAGGGACCGCCCGATGACGCCGGTCTTTTTCTCCTGAATGTCCTCGATTGACCGGAATAGAAGCAAATGGACCGCTTCCGCAAACCGCCCCTCTGCCGCGAGTGCATCGGCATCCTCGAGCAAGGCCCGCGCGCGGGTGGCTTCGGGCCGGAGGTCCGGGACCGTTGAGACATCCGGATCGGCCCGTTTATCCTTCTGGCGTCCCCGCAGAGACAGGCTTTCGCCAAACACCATGTAAAGACCGGCCAGGATGGCGATGATAATGATCAAGGCCAGCAAATAGCCGAGCACCCCACCAATGGCTTCAAAGAAGGCCGCAATGGCGCGCACGAATGCATTGGGTTCGTTCGAGCGCCGTTCCTCTGGCTCCAGCGCTTCAGGCTCCCATTCGGGTCGGGTTTTCTGGAAGCTGGCATCGGCCTCAAAACCAGCCAGAGCGCGGTCCAGACGCTCATCACTGATGGCGATGGATTCACTTGTTGTGTCGCGGGCATGGACCGGTTCATCCGGGACGGTCTCGAACGTTTGCGCGATTGCGGCCATGCAGATGCCGCACGCCAGAAGCGGAAGTGTCAGATGCCTCAAAACCTTAGCTGCGCTCACGCAATATGCCTCCGATCCGATTCATCTATTTCAGAGCCAATCGCCCACGTCCATTCTTATCTTGTAGAATTCAATCTTCCGACCGATATGGAACAAACCTATGAAATCAAGGCAGAGTCATGGATCGTGCAGGGCAATACGAAGACTTGAAATCCGAAATCGAGAGCGTGGTTTCGGGTGAGACCTATGTTCCGGCCCGGTATGCCAGCGCGGCCTGCCTCCTGTCGCTGGCCTTTTCGCCGCGATTCTTCTGGACCGGATTCTATATTGTCGATCCGATCAAGCCGTCAGAACTGGTGGTTGGGCCATATCAGGGGACGCTTGGCTGTCTGCGCATCCCATTCGGCAAAGGTGTTTGCGGGGCCTGCGCCGCGCAGGGCGAGAGCATCATCGTCCCGGATGTGCACGCCTTTCCCGGCCATATTGCCTGCGACAGCCGCACCCATTCGGAAATCGTGGTTCCGGTCTATGATGCATCTGGTGCGCTGGCTGCGGTGCTCGATATCGACAGCGAACAGCCAGATGCGTTCGATGAGGTCGATCGCTCAGGGCTGGAAGCGATTTGCCGCACTCTCCTGACCGCCTGACGGCAACGCAGGTTCATCTTCTTCCGGCGCAGGGGTGATTTGCGGCACGGCTTCAGCGATGCGCTGGGTCAATGCCCGCTCCATGATGTCGAGTTTTTCAGCTCTGATATTGGCTTTTATCTCGATTGAGGGATTGAAAGTCATCCATTGGTCGCTGGCTGCGTCATAAGCAGGCCACTCGGGCAATCCGACGCCATTCGGATTTCCGGTCTTGGCGAAATTGGTCCAATACATGCCCATCGCTTCGGTCAGAGCTTCGTCCTCGTCCGTCAAACCGGCCAGTGGGCTGTGCGAACCGAAAACGAAGAAGATCTCAGCCGCATGAAAGGCGCCAATGGTCTGGGGCTTTGAGGGTGGCACCCGCGTGAAGTGGTAGAGATAAGTGGGTTCGCCGCTCGCCACATTGGCCTTGGCCAGATAGCGCATATGCACGCCGAACAAGTCATCGCCCAGCATGTCCGTCTCGGCTTTCTGGTACGTCTCCGGATCGTCCAGACCATAGAGGCGGATCAAGGCTTCAGCATCGGTATCGCCGTAAATTTCGCGGAGATAGGCGAGGCGTTCGTCCAGAGTTTCCGGAAAGTCCGGGACCAGAATGGTGGGTCGCTGAATGGAGTCATAGAACAGCGTTGCCTCATCTGCATTATAGCCGGCGAGGACGGGCACATTGTGGATGCTGCCATCACCTATCGCCTGGCCCATCAGTTTCGGGATCACCACGCCATCCAAGGTCGGCAGGGCATAGTCGCCGAGATGCATCTTGTTCGGAATATGGGCGATAATGTCCGCCGCCGGCAGCGCCCGAAGATCGGCTGCGGTGGCATCCGCGGGCACCAGACCGTCAAAGAATTCCAGCCCGGCTTCATGCATGGTCAGGCGGCCTTCAATCGCCGTGGTCAGTCCATTGCCATTGTAAGAGGATGATCCGCTTTGCAGGATCGCCTTGTGAAACAGGCCTTCGCTAAGCGGGCTCGACATGATTTCGCTGACGGATTGTGCGCCGGCACTTTCGCCGAAAATCGTGACGTTGTCGGGATCGCCGCCAAACACGGCGATATTTTCGCGGATCCAGGCCAGGGCGGCAATCTGGTCGAGCAAGCCATAATTGCCGGAAACCCCGCGCGGGTCATCTGCGCTCAAGGCCGGGTGGGCCATATAGCCGAACACGCCGAGCCGGTAGTTGATCGTGACCAGGACGACGCCATTCTCAACCAGCTGATTGGCCTGGTAGATGCTCTGCGATCCTGCGCCCGCCTGGTGACTGCCGCCATGGATCCAGACCATGACGGGTTGCAACCGATCGCCACCGGCATTGGCTGTGCGGACATTCAGAAACAGGCAGTCTTCGCTCTCGGGCGGGGTCGGGGCGCTCTCCAGAGCAATGGATGCGAGATGCCGTTGCACGGCGTTGAGACCCATCCCATTGAGCAGATCGTTCAGAAATTCGCCGCTGCCCGCCCGCGCCTGCATACATTCTGCGCCAAAGTCACGACCCTCGCGCACACCCTCCCAACCCGCAGGGGCGGTCGGGGGACGCCAACGATTATCTCCGCCTGTATCCCCGGCGAACGGGATGCCATTGATTTGCAGGATGTCCGGACTGTCGCGATCGATCCCGGCCTGGATCTGGCCTTGCTGCAGCGTCAAAACCGGACCTGCTTCGAGCGGCGGCGCCGGTTTGGTGATCATCCAGATCAGGCCGTAATAGGCCATGGCGAGCAGGGCCGCGATCGCGGCGACAATGATCAGAAGACGTTTCATGAAAGGGGTCCCGATTGCTTATTGTGCTTCGCCATGCAGCCAGACTGGACGTGTGACAATCAGCTCCTGGCACAGCAGTCCGGCGTCTCGATGACGCGACATGGATTTGTAATCCGGGTGATTTAACGTGGCAATAAAAGCCTGGCGGGACGGGAATGAATTGACCAGGACGCCATCCCAATTGCCGCCGCCGATAAAGTATCGCTCCGTCGTCGCCAGAAGCGTTGTGGTGCCGCCCACCTCCGCCGCGGCTTTGGTAAAGGCCTCCGAATAGCGCATATAGGCGGCCTCTCCGGAACACGCCTCGCCATGTTCCGGGTCGCCTTCCGCATATTCGGCTTTGACGCGGAATTTGAGCAGATTGACCTGGCTGATCGGGCCCTCATGCGGGTCATCGCGAAAGGCGCGGAACTGGTCAGCGGTGGGTTGAAAAGCCGGCATGTTGAATGCTCCTCCTCTATTCCGTCACATTAGCCTGATCCGACGGCCTGATGGCAAGCCTCACGGCGCGACAGGGCGTAGGTCCGGGTGTTTCTGAAAATAGCGTTCAGCATAGAATAGGCCGGTGGCGTGCAGCCCATGTTGCACGTCCAAATCCTCATAGGCCAGAAAGGTCTCATACGGCATTTCCAAGACTTCAATTTCCTCATTCGGATCCAGGGCCTGGCGCGCGCCAGGGGTGCAGCCCAGCGCCAGATAGAAATGCAGCTCATTATCCTGAGTGGCGGGATTTGGATAACAGGTTCCAATCGCGCGATACTCGCGGGCCTGATAGCCGGTCTCTTCCGCCAGTTCGCGAGCAGCAACCTGCACCCAGTCGGTTTCACCCGGGTCTGACACGCCGCCGGGCAGACCGATCATGACTTTGCCTGCTGCGTGGCGATACTCTCGCACGAGAACAAGATTGCCGTCATCGGTGACCGGAAGAATGGTGACCCAGGGGGTCTGTTGGATAACATGATAGGTTGGGACGATGTGCCCGTCTTCTCGCTGGCAACGATCCGTGCGCACGCCGAGATATTGGTCGCGAAACGTCTGCTGGCTATCGAGGATTTTCCAGGGCTTGATCATTTTGGGCGTTTCTCCGGGTGCGCTTTGAAATACCGTTCGATGTAAAACAATGCCGCGGCATGATGCGTTTGTTTTGGGCCTTCGAAATCATAAGCCAAGAATGCGGAATAGGGGATCAGTACGGGCTCGATGTCTTCGCTTTCATCCATCTTTTGTTGCCCGGTCGGAACGGCGCTGAAGCCGAGAAAATAGCTGATCTGATTGTTTTGGTTTGCCCAATTGGCATAAGCGCGGCCAATCTGGATCATGTCTTGAACGCGATAGCCGGTTTCTTCTTCGAGTTCGCGCCGCGCGGCCGTCGTATGGTCCGGGTCATGATCTTCAACCCCGCCGCCTACAAGGCCGAGCGTGACCTGATCCGCGCCGGCCCGGTACTCCCGAATCGCGACGACTTCCCCCGATTCTGTCAGGGCACAGAGGCAAACCCATTCTGTGCGCTCTATGATATGGAAAGGATCGACCATGGTGCCGTCTGGCCGTTCCATACGATGCGAGCGCACGGTCAACCATGGATCTCGATATGTCAGCGTGCCTGCACGTTTCTTCCAGGGTTTGATCACCGCATTATTCCGCTTCAATCACCATTGCCGGACAAGCCTCAAGGGCCTGGCTCAATCGGAACATGGTGTCGCGTTGCTCGGCGAACATACGACGTTGGAAGGCGTCCAACCCGGCTTGATCGCTCGACTGCAGCAATCGCGTTTCTTCCGCAAAGTCCTCGAATGGTAAAATCCGCGCCGCTGCGTTTGCACGGCATTCGCAATTTGGGCGGGTCGACCCATTCTTTATACAATTGGCCACACGTGTAGCGATGGTCCGCTCCAACACGGTGCGCGCCGCGTCCGATGACGCTTGTAGGGAGCCCGGCTCAGCGCCGTTATCAGAACAAGCAGTAGCCAAGAGACTGGCGCTTATCGCTACGAGCTTCCACCTCATTTCAAATGCCGATCCAGGAAGGTCATGCGTGATTTCATCAGATGCGTCCCCAGTGCCTGACCGCGAATGCCGTGGCGCTGGCCCGGATAGGTCATCAGATCAAAGACAATGCCGCGCTGCTGCAGCTCGGCCATCAGTCTTGTCGTATTGTCAAAGGTGACATTGTCATCCGCCATGCCGTGGATCAGCATCAGATGGGGCAATTCGGTTTCAAGCCGGTCGAGATGATAGAAGACCGAAGATTTTTCATACCCCTCCGCATTGTCTTGCGGCGTGTCCATATAGCGTTCGGTATAGAACGTGTCGTAGAGCGCCCAATCCGTCACAGGGGCCCCGGCCACGGCCGCCGCGAACGTGCCCTCCGGGGCCTGAAGGATGGTCATCATCGTCATATAGCCGCCATAGGACCAGCCCTGAATGCCGACCCGGTCGCCATCGACAAAGGACTGCGCCTTCAGCCAGTCGACCCCAACCAGCAGATCCCGCACTTCCGGAATTCCCATCTGGCGATAGATCACGTCTTCAAAGGCCTTGCCGCGATTGGCCATGCCGCGATTGTCCAGTCGGAAGACGACATAGCCCTGCCGCGAATAGTATTGGTCTGACAGGCGCTCCCAGTTCCGGTTCACGGTCTGCGCGTGCGGTCCGCCATAGGTCTCGACCAGGGCCGGATAGGTCTTGCTGGCATCGAAGTCCGGCGGCAGTTGGATGGAATAGTAGAGCGTCTGGCCATCTTCAGCGGTTAGCGTGCCATATTCCGGGACGGTGTGCTTTTCCAGATAAGGCGCATAAGGGTGCGTCGCGTCCAGCTTATTCTCCTCGATCCAGGTGATGAGCTGCATCGGCTCCGGGCAAGATCTTGTGACGCGTGCGGAACTTGGTGTGAGATCGACGCAGTCGGTCCCAGGCAAACGCGCTGCGCCGCTCTCCGCGAGCTCGCTATCCGACAAGGGCGCGGGAATACGATACAGACCTGTTTGTGGGGGTTGGTTCGGGCTTGAGCTGGTCCCAACAAAGGATCGGCCATCAGGCGCCATGGCGACGGACCAGGATTTTCCAGGTTCGGTCACGCGAACCGGATCGCCGCCATCAATCGGGATGGCATAGAGATGCCGTTCCAGCGGCGTATCGCCATAGCCGGTGAAGTAGATTTTTTCAGCGCTCGCAAACACACCCGAAAGCGATGAGACGACGAAATCATCAGGTGTCAGCGAAACAAATGTTTCTTGACCATCGGCGCGGCTGGCGAGGATTTGGCGCACCCCGCCCGGGGCTTCGGCGGTCAGCGTGTACATGAAGGCAGATGTGCTGAAATCGCTTTCCAGATTGATCCAGGTGTCATGCGTTTCTGTGAACACATAGGCCGGATCTGAAGCGATCGCGCCATCCGACCCATCAGGCATGCGGACCGTGGTCAGATCATAATCGGTCTGATCGCGATTGATCCGGCCGATGAACAGATTCTCGCCACCTGTAAGTCCGCGTCTGAAATAGACCCGGGCCAGGTATTGGTCGGTGGCGGGGCCCCAATCGTCTCGGCGCCAATTGATCTTGGTTACTTCGCCGCTCTCCATGTCCCGCACAAACAGATCCACCACAGCATTCGGACGCCCGGCGCGCGGATAGCGCTGATTAATGACCGTGACGTCTTCCGCCGCAATGTCGAAGCGCGGGATGATATCGACCGTGCTTTCATCGATCTTGGTATAGGCGAGATAGCGATCATCCGGGCTCCACCAATAGCCGGTATAGCGATCCATTTCTTCCTGGGCGACAAACTCGGCGACGCCATAGGAAATCGCCTTGTCAGGTTCGGCCAGCGGGGTCAGCAATTCCTCATCACCGGTCGCCAGATCGATCACATAGACGGCGCCATCGCGAATGAAGCTGACATAGCCGCCGCCTGGGGAGACTTTGGCGTCATATTCGAAGGCGTCTGTCGCTGTCAGCTGGCGCACTTTGACTTGGTCGTCGCGTTGATGCGGTTCTAAGACGACCACATCCAAAAGTGGAACAATGTCTCCCGTGGACGTTTCAATAGTCAAATCTTCAAAACTATGGTCCGGCGATAGATTCATGACCGCGATCGGCACCTCTTGGAGGCGAGGCAGTCTTTGTTCGTTCTGGCTAAAATATGCCTCGCGAATCACGCGTGAGACATCAGTGAGTGAGATACCAAGAGCTGCAGCACTCGATTTCATCTCAATTTTGACACTGGACTCGCCACTCAAAGAAGGCACCGTGACCAGGTGCAAATCGCCCCCCAGCGGTACCAGAATCGTATTCGCGGTGCCCCAGTCGTACGAGACAATGCCTTTGCGCCCGGCAATACGCTTGCGTTCCCGCAGGGCTTTTTCTTCTTCGGAAAGCTCGACCTCCTCCGGTTCCAGCAGCTTTGAGTCAACCAGCATGGACTGCTCGCCCGTGGCGACGTCGAATTGCCAGAGATCATATCGGCTGCCATCATTATCGCGGGCCTTAAGGAAGGTGACACGCTTGCCATCCGGGCTGTATTTGATCCCGCTCGGCGTAGATCCGGACAGGCTTGGGCTGGCAAAGAGGCGTTCAATTGTCAGAGGTTTCTGTTCGACCATGGCGCTTGTATTTTCCAGTGAGGTTTGGGCGAGCGACGCGGCGCATGCAGATACAAGCAGCGCAGCGGCAGGCAGGAATAGCGTTCTCAACATGGCGAAGGGCTAACCCGCCGCAGCGGTTTTGTCAGCCCTTGATCGCAAGCGCCTAAATCTCGTTTTCGTCGAGCAGGCTTTCGAGCAGTTTCTGGATCTCGGCATTCGAGTCGCCGCCGCCAAAACTCATCGCACCAGAGGAATAGGTCGTGCCATAGGTTTTCACCAGCGTCACCGTCTGCGCCAGGGCGGAGACAAAATCATCTTGTGTGAGCGAGGTCAGCGGGTGAATGAAGGTTGACCAGAGCTGGCCCTGCGCCACCGCATATCGGGCGTCCAGAGCGGTATCGAAATTGGCCTGCATCAGGCGCCGCAATTGCGGCCCGGAGAGCCCGTCGCTGGGCGCGATCTGGGAGACCAGGCGCATCCGGTCGGCATTGATGTCAAAGACCAGCGTCACCACTGTGTCGTCAATGGTGAAGGTCGCCCCATTGGCGGTCAATTGCGCGTCCTCGTCTATTGTTGTGACAATGGTGAGCAGCGCCACTGCCGCCATGGCGGTCGGGGGGAGTTCGGAGTCTTCGGATGGCGAAGGCTCAGCTGGGTCGGTCAGATCTGCCTGATCGTCCTGGCTGTCTTCTGGCGCTGATTGCGCCTGGGCAACTGAATGACTCGGCAGGGCGCCGATCATTGCGATCAACCCAAGGGCGGCGATGGATGTGAGGACGGGTTTCATAGGCGCTCCGAAAGGTTTCTTAGAACCCTAGCCTGGACGCCTTCGCAAACAACTCGCATTTCGCCAACACGGGATCATCTCTTCGTGATCGTGATCAATAAACAGATTGATCAGGCGATCCTGAGCTCGGCCCAATAACCTGCGCTCGTACCAGCGATAATCGCGACGATAAAATCGGTGATCGTTACGATACTGGCCAGAAGAACAGCGCGCCAAAGCAGGCCCCATTTGGAGCGGCGCCCCCTCATGCCGCGTGCATAAGTGAAGATGAAAGCCAGAAACCCGACCGCCAGGGCCAGCGTCGTCCAGACCCACATCATATTCGTGCTGATAAACGGCATGGCCGCGATAGACAGTACCGATATGGCAATCCCCAGCGCAGCGACGCCGAAATAGAGCCTTATTCGGGCCACCCAAGGGGTACCCGTCCCCCATACCAGCACCAAGGACCCAACCAGGCTGTGGACGAGCATGTAAGTGAATGGATAAATGAAATTATACCCCACGAACATCGCGCTGATAAACTCATTGACCGGCGGCGCATTCGGCTGCTCCGCGAACCCTTCGGAGAATATGTCGAGCAGCGTTTGATACAGCACGCCATCTTCAGCCGCCCAGAAGAAACTTAAAAGGCTGAATACGGTCAGAACTGAAAAGGCCAGCCGCATCGTGGGTGTGTATCGACCTTGCCAGTCATTCACCCGGGCGCTGGCAAAGACTTTGGCAGGCTGGGTCACCAGGTGAGCAAGCGTTTTTGCGCCGCGCACGTTCAGCCCGAACAGGTCTGCGACGAGCGCATCCGCGTCTGGTCGATCACCTGTGGAGAAGTCTGCGTCGCCGTCCAGTTTATCCCCCGCCAGTCCTAAAAGTAACGGACACGACATCCATAGGCCTGACCGCGAGTCCGCGCCAGCGCTTTTTCGATTGACCTAAACGCTCTTGAAATCGTCCTGATGGTCGAGATACCACTCATAAGTGCTTTTCAACCCGTCCTTGAGCGCGATGGAAGCCCGCCAACCGAGCTGCGCCAGCTTGCTGACATCCATCAGCTTGCGTGGCGTGCCATCGGGCTTGCTTGCATCAAACTCCAGCTCGCCGGTAAACCCGGTGACGTCTGAAACGGTTTCGGCAAGTTCGCGAATGGTGCAGTCCACACCTGTGCCAACATTGATGTGGCTCAGCATGGGATCAGTGTTCTGCTCATAGGTTTCCTGGTCGAGATTCATGACATGAATGCTTGCAGACGCCATATCGTCGACGTGTAGGAATTCGCGCATCGGTGTACCGCTGCCCCAGACCGTGACCGCGCGGTCATTCCGCAATGCCGCTTCGTGAAAGCGGCGCATCAATGCCGGAACAACGTGACTGTTCTCCGGGTGAAAATTGTCGCCTGGGCCGTATAAATTGGTCGGCATCACACTGCGATAGTCTCTGCCATATTGGCGATGATAGCTTTCACACAGCTTTATTCCGGTAATCTTGGCGATCGCGTATGGCTCATTGGTCGATTCCAGCTTGCCGGTCAGCAGCGCATCCTCTCGCATCGGCTGATCGGCAAATTTCGGATAGATGCAGGACGATCCCAGGAATAAAAGCTGCTGCACGTCACTTTCATGCGCCGCGAGAATGATGTTCGCTTCAATCATAAGATTTTCATAAATTAAATCAGCGGGGTAGGTGTTGTTGGCATGGATGCCACCAACTTTCGCGGCGGCGAGATAGACCTGATCGATCCGCTCGCGCTTGAAGAACGCATCGACCGCGGCCTGGTTCGTCAGATCAAGGTCTTGCCGCGTTCGCGTGATAATCTCACTTATGCCCTGGGCTTCCAAACGGCGCACCAAGGCAGACCCCACCATTCCGCGATGACCCGCAACAAAAACCGTTTTCGGACTCGCCATGATCTCTAATTCTCAACCGCCATCGGTGTGTCATACCCATGTGCTTTCAGGAATGCATGCCGCTGCGCGGTCTTGAGATCTTCAGCGACCATTTCTGCGCACATTTCCTCGACCGTGATTTCCGGTTCCCAGCCGAGTTT
>ERZ1740072.742-NODE-742-length-12864-cov-4.161683_pt1 | contig 12864 bp, 4 predicted proteins | sample MGYA00581733_ERZ1740072 | MGnify/ENA primary metagenome ERZ1740072 (study PRJEB43018, sample SAMN04849741) | marine metagenome | isolation source: floating plastic debris | place: Pacific Ocean | collected 2008-08-30 | study: EMG produced TPA metagenomics assembly...
CAGGCGGCATCGTCATGTGGCCCCTACTTTTGTTCTCCATTGCAACGTTGATTCTGACGGTAGAGCGTTCCGTATTCTGGCTTCGCATCAATCGACATCAGCGGCCAATAATTAAACAAGTATTAAATCTTTACAGTCAGCAGCCCTCTGAGGTCTTTCCCCTCTTAAAACGGAATCTTGGGTTTCCAATGGCGCGGATATTTTTAGAGGCGCTGGAGCTGGAAGACGCCTCCCCTAACCAGTTTCGGTTGGCGTTAGAAGGGGCCACCCATGCGGAGCGACCTCTACTCAAACGATTTTCTAGCGTTTTTCAAACCATTATTGCGATCGCTCCACTGCTCGGGCTACTTGGCACCATTTTGGGACTGATTCGTTCATTTGCCGCCGTCCGCATTGGTGAAATTGGTGCTAACGCCAATACAGTCACTGGCGGCATTAGTGAAGCACTGGTCTCTACGGCGGCAGGCATGGTAGTTGCCATTTTTGCCCTAGCGGTATTTAACATTTTTCGGGCGTTTTACCGTCGCCAAATGGATTTTTTGCAGGAATGCACCAGTCAGTTAGAGATTGTGCACGAGTGGCATTACCAACGAGCTAACCAGCAGGAGAACGTTTCCCATGCGCGGGTTCAATGAAGAGGCAGAAGATAACGTAGAAATCAATATCTTGCCAATGATCGACGTCATCTTTGCAATTTTGTCGTATTTCATCATATCCACACTTTTTTTGACTCGGTTTGATGGACTGCCCGTAAGTTTACCCGATGCCCAAACATCCGAACGTCAACCCGATGCTAACTTCACCGTCACCGTGGATGCCACAGGACAAGTTTCTCTAAATCGAGAGCCCATCTCGATTGAATCTCTTAAAAGCGCTATTTTAAAGCAAGTGAATCCTGGCCAAACCACTGTCGTCACTATCCATGCCGATGAAGATGCCTCCCATGGCAAAGTTGTCAGTGTCATAGACGAGGTTAGAACAATTGAAAATGCAAAGTTAGCTATCGCCACTCGTCCAAAAGGAGAATAGCCATTTATTTTTCCCTACGCATATTCGAAGTGGGGTTCATTAATGACTTCTATTTCTATTAATGGAACGCATAGAGCAATGCCTTAAAACCTTAAATTTCACTTGGAATTAAAGCTCATGCACTCTTGAGTCTGTAGTTTTCATCCATGTTATTTTTCAAAACCACTACTCCACAAAAGTTATAGCCTTCTTCAGACATCTCTACAAGCAAAACTTCAGCGATATAGAATAAAGATGAAAATATGACTTGGTTTTACTTTACGAAAACTATATAGTGCGATATTATTGAGAATAGTTCCGATCTTTCGCAACAATTGCTATCTTCAACACAACGAGCGGCTGCTAGTTAAGTAGTTGTCTAAAAGTTTCAACGGAAATATTTCTTCGATACATTGCTGACAGCAGCTGGTGGAGTTTAAGGCATATGGAACGGCATAAAGACTTTTAGGGTTACCCGATTGGCCAAAGTTAAAAGCAGTAGATGTATCCGATGTAGTTAGGCTGAGGGAAGTAGTAGGCAAAAAGCATGGCAAATCGACTAACACATACAGAGCCATTGCAAGTAGAGAGTCAATATCAACTTGGCACGCTGGTGGATGTGTTGCGATCGAGAGCGTCTCACCAGCCTGAGAAAACAGCCTGTCAGTTCTTGCCTGCTGGGGTCGATGATATTGACCAAGCAGCCCAAGCCAACCGATGGACCTATGCTAACCTAGAGTGGCAGGCACGGATAATTGCCAGTCAGTTAAGGGAGGAACTATCACCCCAGGAAGTTTCTCAGCAGCGAATCCTACTTGCTTTCCCTGCGGGCTTAGAATTTATAGCCGCCCTATTTGGCTGTTGGTACGCGGGGGCGATCGCAGTGCCTGTGCAGCCTGCCCGTCGTCATCAGGGTGGGGCACGCTGGCAACATATTTTGCACGATGCCCAGGCAAAGGGTATTCTAACCAGTCAAAATCTGTTGTCTGAGGTAGAGCAGTTAGTTGCAGCGAATAATAGTAAGTTCTTCTGTTTAGCCACTGATAGATTAGCTAAACAGAGCAATCAACCAGATATTCTAGAGACTCAGGCCTCACAGACGGTATCAGGTTCAGCCCTAGCACTGTTGCAATACACCTCTGGGTCCACTAATCATCCTAAGGGTGTCATGATCAGTCATGGCAACCTGATACATAATTTGGCGGTAATCTACCAGAACTTTGGTCACAATCCTGATAGTCACGGAGTTATCTGGCTACCACCCCACCACGACATGGGCTTGATTGGCGGTATTTTACAGCCTATTTACGGAGGTTTTCCCGTTACCTTAATGCCGCCGGAGTCTTTTTTGCGCCAGCCAGTAAGATGGCTGCAGGCAATCTCTCACTTCCAAGCCACCACCAGCGGTGGCCCTGACTTTGCCTACAACTATTGCCTACAGAAGATTACATCTGCCCAACGGCAAGAGTTAGATCTCGGCAGTTGGCATCTGGCCTTTACTGGGGCTGAACCTGTGCGGACAAGGACGCTAGCAGACTTTTCGGCCACGTTTGCCAGCTGTGGGTTTAAGGCCAAAGCATTTTACCCCTGCTATGGATTGGCAGAGACTACCTTATTTGTTTCCGGTGGTCATCGGGATGCTCCTGCTAAAATACGCAGTCTGAGTCGTTCAGATCTCAGCCAGGGAAACGTGGTTGAAATACCCTCTGTATACAAAACAGCCCTATCCGTTGTTAGCTGTGGTAGAGCTTGCAAGGGTACCGAGATAATCGTGGTTGATCCAGATAGTCAGCAACGCTGCTCAACGGAAAAAGTCGGTGAGATTTGGGTGAGAGGGGATAGTGTTGCCCAGGGATATTGGCAAAATTCTGACGCAACCCAGGAAAGTTTTAATGTCTACTTACCTGACGGCAGTGGCCCCTATCTGCGCACAGGAGATTTAGGTTTTTATGATGGCCATTCTCTCTATGTCACCGGGCGTCTAAAAGATTTAATAGTGATTCGTGGGCAGAATCACTATCCTCAGGATATCGAACAAACCATTGCCCAGAGCCATACAGATCTGAACCTATATGGTGCTGCTTTTAGCCTTGATGTAAAAGGGCAAGAGAGCCTAGTTGTTTTTCAGGAGGTAAAGCGTGAAGCATTACGAAGGTTAGATACAGAGGCTATTTTCAGGGCCATTCGAGCAGCGGTCTCTCAACACCATGGTCTACAGATATCGGCCATTTGGCTACTCAAGCCTAGCCACTTACCTAAAACCACCAGCGGTAAAGTGCAGCGGCAGGCCTGCAAAGTCGAATTCCAAGAGAAAACACTAACGACTGTAGGGAAGTGGTCCTCAGATCAAGAAACATGGGAACACGAGAATTTAAGTTCAAAAGAACGCAGCCTCAATGGGGTTGAATTCAGCTCTAAGTTATCGTCTCCTCCTCCTCTCAACAACAAGCTCCAATCTCTTCTCGCCTGGCTTCGCCAATACGCCAACGAGTCAATCAACTCTCGCCTCATGGACGAGCGGCGTTGCATCTCACCAGGGGTAATCCTAGACTTTGGCAACCAGGGTCTGTTGGGTATGCGGGTACCCCAGCAATATGGTGGTCTGGGGCTGGGCCATCAGGCTATGCTGCAGGTTTTAGAGCAGCTGGGAGCCATTGATCCCACACTGGCGCTCTTTGTTGGGCTGAACAATGTGCTGGGGGTTCGCCCGATTCTGCGCTACGCACAGCCTGAACTGCGAGAGCAGCTACTGCCGCAGCTAGCCACCGGTCGGGAGTTAGCCGCCTTTGCTTTGACTGAACCAGGGGCTGGTTCCCATCCGTTGGGTATGACGTCAAAAGCCACTCCCACAGGTGACGGCTGGAATTTGGACGGGCAAAAGATTTGGAGCGGATCGGCAGCCTGGGCTGGGATTATCAATGTCTTTGTTAAGCAGTATGACGCCGACGGCAATTCCATTGGCGTTAGCAGCTTTGCAGTTCGAAAGGGCTCACCGGGTCTGCGCCAGGGGCCGGAAGCTTTGACCATGGGCATGAGGGCCATGGTCCAAAACACGGTCTTTTTAGACAACGTATCGGTGGATAGCTCGCAGCTTCTAGGGGAGCCTGGAGCAGGAATGGAAGTGGCGCAAGATGCTATGATGTATGGCCGCCTGGCCATTGCAGCTGCCAGCGTGGGTGGGATGAAGCGCTGTGCCCAACTGATGCTGTGCTATAGCTCTCGTCGCAGTATCTCCACCGGGACATTACTTAGCAATCCGGTGACGCTGACCCGGTTGAACTGGTTGACCAATGCGATCGCAACGCTCCACGGTCTGGTCACCTTTATTGCCCAGCGTTTAGACCAAGACCTGCCGGTCCCAGAAGAACTGTATGCCGCCTGCAAGATTTTAGGACCGGAACTTTACTGGCAGGCAGCTGACAATTTGGTGCAATGCCTGGGGGGACGGGGCTATATCGAAACCAACATAGCGCCACAGATTCTTAGGGATGCCAGGGTTTTAAGGATTTTTGAAGGGCCAACAGAATCGTTGGCGATGTATTTGGGAGCGCGGGTGCTTAACCAGTCGGCCCCCCTCAGGGACTTTCTAACTGATTTAAATCTGCCCCCACTGGCCGATGCGTTATTTAAAGCGACTGATGAGATTTTGGCCTACTATCAAAGTTCCCAGTCGCCGTTTTCAGACGAGGTAATCGCTCGGCAGCAGGCTAATTTTGTTGCCGGGCAGGCAACAGCTTGGGGACTTGCGATCGCAGCCCTCAAATCACTACCGGCAGAATCTGGCCAGGTAACATCCTCCAATATTGAATGGGCACAACATTGTTTTGACCAAACAGTTGCCCAAATGGCTAATGCCAACCAGGCATCAACCGCAACAGCTTTAAAAGAACAGATTAGCCACTACAACAACAGTATTGGTGAGCTTGAGCAAACCCTTCCCGGTGCTGACGAGCAATTAGATGGGTGGCTCAGGGCAGACTCTCCAGAACAGCCTATACTAAAACAACCAGAGGACTTGTTGTCTGGCATCTATCAGGCAACAAGCGATATTCTCAGTAAGCCTCTGTTAAAGCAGAAAAAAGTAATTGAGCAGTGGCTAATTCAATGGTTGGCTCAGCGCCTGCGAACAGCGTCGGCTCAGATTGACTTAAACAAAGCCCTGGCTGACTATGGCGTAGATTCTGTCATGGCCGTTGAACTGGCTCAGAATCTAGAAGATTTTCTCACTTTATCGCGGCCTTTAGATGTCACCCTGGCCTGGAATTTTCCCACTATTGCAGCACTTTCCAAACATCTAGCAGAATTGTCCTCTCCAACTTTAGAGAATATTCAGAAGCCGCCAGTCAATGTATCTGCATCAGAAGAACCCAATCTTGACAACTTATCTGAAGCTGAAGTAGCAGATATGCTGGCCGCAGAACTCGCCGTGGTGCGCAGGAGGTAGCTATGATCCAATCGCGCTGGCCCACTAGTAACAATTCCTCTGGAGACAGCTCTTCAAACTACCGCGACCTGTTGCAAGAAGCAACGGTCCAAATCCGTAGACTGCGAAATCAGCTAGATCAAGTAGAACAGCGTCAGGTGGACCCCATTGCTATTGTTGGCATGGCCTGTCGGTTTCCCGGTGGAGCTAACACACCAGAAGCCTATTGGGAACTGCTGCAAAATGGCATCGATGCCGTGGGGGAGATTCCTCTCCAGCGGTGGGATACGGATACCTACTATGATCCAGACCCGGCGGTTCCCGGCAAAATGTATACCCGTGCAGGCAGCTTTGTGGACGCGGTGGATCAGTTTGATCCACAATTTTTTGGTATCTCACCCCGTGAAGCAAAAAGTTTGGACCCGCAGCAGCGGCTGTTGCTGGAAGTAAGCTACAACGCCCTGGAAAATGCAGGTATTCCCGCTTTTGACCAGCAGGGTTCGGCCACCGGTGTATTTGTGGGTCTCAGCTTTGACGACTATGCCCAGCGGAGCGTACGCTCCGGTAATCCAGATCAAATCGATGCCTTTAGCAGCCTGGGCAACACCCGCAGCATTGCCGCTGGTCGGATTGCCTATGTGTTCGGCTTCCAAGGACCAACAATGCAGCTGGACACCACCTGCTCATCATCACTGCTGGCGGTACATTTAGCCTGCCAAAGTCTGCGCAGTGGAGAGTGCAACCTTGCCCTGGCAGGGGGCGTAAACCTCATGCTTTCACCAGAAGCCACCATTGGTTTTTGTAAGCTGCAGGCCTTATCTCCCGATGGTCGGTGTAAAACATTTGACGCGGCTGCCGATGGCTATGGTCGCGGAGAAGGCTGCGGTGTAGTGGTCTTGAAAAGACTGGGGGATGCCATTGCCAACCAGGACAACATTCTGGCCCTAGTTAAAGGGTCAGCCGTAAACCACGATGGCGTTAGTAACGGTCTTACAGCCCCCAATGGCTCGGCCCAAACAGCCGTGATCCGTCAGGCTCTTTTAAATGCGCGACTAGAACCCCGACAGAGTCAGTATGTAGAAGCCCACGGCACCGGCACGTCCTTGGGGGATCCCATTGAGTTGATTTCTTTAAATCAGGCTCTAGAAAGCCGCTTTGAACCGCTTTTAGTGGGTTCGGTTAAAACCAACTTTGGCCACCTAGAGGCCGCTGCGGGTGTTGCTGGGCTGATGAAAGTGATTCTCTCATTACAACACCAGGAAATCCCCCCCCATTTACACCTGGACACACCCAACCCTTACATTCCCTGGGAGCGTCTAGCAATTCAGGTGCCAACAAAGCTTACCGCTTGGCCGAAAACAGTGGAGCCGAGGAGAGCGGGACTCAGCGGTTTTGGCATGAGTGGGACTAACGCCCACATTATCCTCGAAGAAGCTCCACCGTCAGAAAATAAGAGCCTGGGTGGGTCGCTGCCTTTGGAATCTGAGCGTCCTTTACATATTTTGACGCTATCGGCCCGTAGTGAAACAGCCCTACAGGTGTTGGTTCAACAGTATCAAAGCTGGCTCACAAAAACAGAACATCCGTTAGCTAACATTTGCTTCACCGCCAATACTGGCCGCTCTCACTTTAACCATCGTTTAGCCATTTTTGCCGCTGATACAGCTCAGATGAATCAAAGGCTCGGACAGGTTTTACGGCTGCCTAATACCAATCAACAGGCTCGGTCTCTGACTAACAAGAAGATTGCTTTTCTATTTACAGGTCAAGGCTCTCAGTATGTAGGTATGGGCCGGGAACTCTACCAAATCGAGCCCGTTTTCCACGATGCAATTAATCACTGTGCCAAAATTCTTTCTAAATTAGGAGTTTCTCTTTTAGAAATTCTTTACCCCAGCTCAGCTGTTAATTCTCAACCCTCCATTCACGACACCCTTTATACCCAGCCAGCTCTTTTCGCGATTGAGTATGCCCTTGCAAAGCTGTGGCAGTCTTGGGGGATTGAGCCTGACTATGGGCTAGGTCATAGTATTGGTGAATATGTGGCGGCCTGTATGGCAGATGTTTTCAGTCTAGAAGATGGACTAAAGCTGATTACGGCACGGGGGCGGCTGATGCAGTCCCTACCCGCAGGTGGGAGCATGGCAGCGGTGATGGCCTCCCAAGAGCAGCTTGCCGGGTTGTTGAACGGGGTTGAAATAGCAGCCGTAAACGGACCTCAAAATACGGTTATATCTGGTGAATAGGCAGCATAAGACAGCGTGGAAACGACGCTAGAAGGCCAAGACTGTAAGGTTAAGCGACTCAAGGTCTCCCACGCCTTCCATTCAGAATTAATGGAGCCCATGCTGGCGGAATTCAAACAAGTGGCTCAGACTGTGAGCTATGGCCAACCCACCCTTGATATTATCTCCAGTGTGACGGGGCAATCGGTAGCTACAGAAATGAGTCAGGCTGGCTACTGGGTAAACCAGGTGCGCCGCCCTGTGCAGTTTGCTCCGGCAATGGCCACCGCAGCTAAGCAAGGCTGCAATATTTTTATTGAGCTCGGACCTCGCCCCACCTTGGTATCCATGGGGCAGCTTTGTGTGCCTGAGTTAGAAGCTCTGTGGCTACCCAGCCTATCGCCGGGGAAAGAGAGAGGCGCTAGCCCGGATTGGCAAACTCTCACATCGAGCCTGAGCAGCCTGTATGAGGCCGGAGGCACCATTGACTGGGCTAGCTTTGACAAAGCTTACCCTCGGCAGACAGTCTTATTGCCCAACTATCCGTTTCAGCGCAAGCGCTATTGGCTAGAGCCAGCAGAGACATCCCCTAGCCTTCAGTTTACAGGAAGCCAGTATTCCCTATTAGGGAAACAGCTATCCCTGGCAGGAGACACAGCCCGGTATTACGAAACTCATTTGCTATGGGATGCCCCTCTAACTTGGGCAGATCATCGAATATTTCAAGCCGTGTTGTTCCCAGCAGCTGGCTATTTGGAAATGGCGTTGGCGGCAGGTCAGGACATTTTCAAAGAATCTGGTTACGAGGTAACCAATGTATCCTTTACAAAAGGACTGTGGTTGGATGAGGATACATCAGCATGTCTGCAGACAATCGTCACGCAGCAGACAAACAGCTATCGCTTTGAGATTCACAGTCGCCAAGAACAGGATTGGAGTGGCCATAGCACTGGCAACCTAGAGCTATCGTCTGCACGATTGACACCGCCTAGCCTTGAAGTCCCGGATATTCAAGCAAGGCTGATAGAAGCTATCTCAAGAGAACAGTTTTATCAACGCTATGCCGTCCGGGGGATCAGCTACGGTACATCTTTCCAGGCAGTTCAGCAGGTTTGGCTAGGGAAGGGGGAGGCCTTAGCCCAGGTCAAGCTAGTAGTGACAAACTCCCTATCTTTTCAGATGCACCCGATCCTGTTAGATGCAGGGCTGCAGCTGGCGGGGGCTACCTTAGAAGAGACATCTGCCAAATCATACTTACCTGTAGCGGTTGAACGGTTTAGCCGCCATCGGCAGCAGGACGCTGTATGGGTATATGCGCAGCGACGCTCAGCCGAGTCGCCGCCAGTGATTGATATTACCTGGACCGATGCTAAATATCAGGTGGTAACCGTGCTCACAGGGCTACGGCTACAGGCTGTTGAGGCGCCGCCGCATAGCTCCACCCAGTGGCTCCACCGGGTGGTGTGGCAGCATCAGCCGCGCCCAAGGATACCAGGGGAGTTTTTGGTAGCACCAGATAAGGTGAGGGATGCGATCTCACCCCAGTTTACCCAATTAATTCAGCAACCCGATTTTCTCACCTACCAGAGACTGCAGCCTGGGCTAAATAACCTAGCAACCGCCTACGTAATGCAGGCATTCTCACGGCTGGGTTGGACACCTCAACAGGGTAAATCGTTTTCTAGCGCAGGTTTAGCACAGACATTAGAAATATCGGCTAAACACCACAAGCTATTCGAGCGCTGTTTAGCCCTGCTGCATGAAGCTGACATTTTGACCCAGACCAACGGTCAATGGCAAGTTACGGGCAAACTGCTGCAAAGAAGCGTACAAGAGCTAGAACGGCAGCTGCAACAGCAGCCCTTATTAGAAGCCGAAATGGCCCTACTACAGCGCTGTGGTGCAAATCTTGCTACCGTTTTCCAGGGAGAGACTAATCCTCTCGCCCTAATCTTTCCCCAGGGAGATTTAACGGCTCTGACTCAGCTTTACCGCACTTCCGTGGGTGCCTCGGTAATGAATCAGCTGCTGCAGATGGCCCTCACGCAGGCCATCGCCCATGCGCCCCATCAGCGTCCCCTACGTATTTTAGAAATTGGTGCAGGTACCGGCGGCACAACGACTCAGTTATTGCCATTGCTGGCAGCCTTAGACCAAGCGATCAGCTACGTCTTTACCGATATCTCCCCTCGATTTACCACGGTCGCCCAAGAGAATTTAGGTAGATTCCCATTTGTTGACTACGCTCTGTAAGATAATGAAGCATCGCCTACAGAACAGGGCTTTCACGCTAATTTTGATTAAGTCATTGCGGCCAATGTTCTGCATGCCACCGCTGATATCCATCAGACGCTGGGCCATGTCAGCGAATTACTGGCACCGGGCGGTCAGCTAATGCTACTAGAAGGCACGGTCCCCGTCGGTTGGATCGACCTAATTTTTGGGTTAACCCCAGGCTGGTGGAAATTTACTGACCGAGACCTGCGACCGGATCATCCGCTTCTCGCCGTTGAGCCATGGCAAGCTGTTTTACAAGCTAACGGGTTTGACACAGTTACTGCACTCAAACCAGAGAACGATATAAAGCTAGCTCAGTCGGTAATTATTGCCCAGACAAATTCTATTAGAGCTAAGCGCTGGTTAGTCACAGGAGAGGTTTCAACGGCTCATATAATCAGCGATCTGCTTACAACTAAGGGACAGTTAGCGGAGATTGTGGCCTATGGCGACCTGAATCTCGATCAATCGTCAGATTTTGACAGTCTTGTCTATGTCTTACCTAAGACAGCTAGTGAAATTCTCGTCTTAACCTCGAACGACATCTGCCAAGAATTATTATCTTTGGTGCGGATGCTGAACCAGTTATCTCATCCCCCGCAGCTTTACCTGGTATCTGCCGACAATTCTCCAGAATCACAGCTGGCTTATGCACCGCTCTGGGGAATGGTGCAAACCCTACAGTTAGAACATCCTGAACTACGCTGCATCCGCCTTCAAACCGATACCTACGATACCCTCGTTAAAGAGCTATTGATCGAGTCTCTAGAGCCCCAGATCATCTCTACCAATCAGTCGCGTCAGGTAGCCCGATTAGCTCCATACAGCTCGGTCGATGCCCCTACACAGCTAGTCTCCAGCCAGCCAGGCACCCTAACCGGTCTCCGCTGGCAGCCCATGGCAGCCCGTCAGCCCGGTGCGGATGAAGTGATGATCCAGGTGCAGGCAACAGGGCTTAACTTCCGCGATGTGCTGATTGCCATGGATCAGTATCCAGAAACAGCGCCCCTCGGCTGTGAGTGTGTGGGTACGGTCACTGCTATGGGGGCTAACGTCAGCAATCTTAAGCAGGGTCAAACTGTTATGGCCATTGCGGGTGAGAGTTTTACCCAGACAGTGATCGTTCACCAAGATTTGGTGGCCCCAATACCAGAAAAGATAACCTCTAGTGAAGCAGCAACGCTTCCTGTGGCCTTTACAACGGCTTACTACAGTCTATGTCACCTGGCCAACCTACAGTCTGGAGAACGGGTGCTGATTCATGCGGCAACAGGTGGGGTGGGGCAGGCCGCTGTTCAGATCGCCCAGCATATAGGAGCTGAGATTTTTGCGACGGCCAGCCCTAGTAAATGGAACGTACTCAGGGAATGTGGTGTAACTCACATCATGAACTCACGCACGTTAGACTTTGCCGGTACCATCCTGTCAGCCACTGGAGGGCAAGGCGTTGATGTGGTGCTCAATTCACTACCCGGTGAGTTTCGCACCAGAAGCGTTGCTGTCTTAGCGACCAAAGGACGGTTTATTGAAATTGGTAAGGGGGATGGTTTAACACCGGAAAAAATCACCCAGATACGACCTGACATTAAACATTTCACGGTGGATCTGGCGGCACTATGTCTTCAAGAACCTAAGTTAGTTCATTCTATGCTGGGTCATGTAAGAGACCAGATCAACAGAGGCAGCTGGTCTCCTTTACCGGCAACGGAATTTAACCAAGACGAGGTGATTCAGGCATTTCGGACCGTACAGCAGGCCAAACACATAGGCAAAGTTGTTGTTACACAGCCGCAAGACGCCGGAGCACTGCCAGAAGTCCAATTTCAAGCAGATGCTACTTACCTAATTACAGGCGGCCTGGGCGGCTTGGGCTTAACTATGGCTCAGTGGATGATAGACCACGGGGCAATGCACATTGCTTTGCTAAGTCGTCACAGCCCCACAGACAAAACACAGGACACCATTAGAACATTGGAAAATCAGGGTGTTACGGTGAATGTCCTGACAGTGGATGTCACCGATTACAGTGCTCTGGAGAATGCCCTAGCGGAGATTATAGGAGAGGTAAGCTTCCCAGCGGGTCTGAGGGGGGTTATTCATGCAGCAGGTGTCTTAGAAGACAGTCTGATGCAGCAGATGACCTGGTCTCAATTTGAGCAGGTGCTCGCCCCTAAGGTCGCTGGAGCGTGGCATCTGCATCGACTCACTCATGAGATCAGTTTAGATTTTTTTGTTCTATTTTCGTCTGCGGCGGCTCTGTTGGGGTCCCCGGGCCAGGCTAACCATGCGGCGGCTAATAGCTTTTTAGATGGCCTTGCCCACTATCGCCAGCAGCTGGGGCTGCCGGGATTAAGCATTAACTGGGGAGCGTGGTCCGATGTGGGTTCAGCGCTCAAGTATCAGCGACAGGGTAGTCTCAAGCATTTACCAGGGGTAGATGTAATCTCCTCCGAACAGAGTCTCGCTAAATTAGAGCAGATTTGGCATACGTCAGCACCTCAAGTTGGGATTGTTCCCATTAACTGGTCAGAGTTTTTTACACAGGCCCTGGTGGCAGATTCCTCTCTGTTTGAAAATTTACGAGAAAATGTTGTTCTGCCATCAACTCAAGCGTTAACACAAACGTCTTCTAAACTCTTTCTAGAAAAGCTTAGGGATATGCCCCCAGGAAAACAGCGGCCGTATCTGGAGACCTTTGTTTGTCAGCAGGTGTGCCAAACCCTAGGTTTTCTATTAGATGAATTTGACCATCAAACTGTGTTCTTTGTCCTTGGCATGGATTCTCTCACTGCTTTTGAATTGATTAATAATCTTTCAACCGGACATTTGGAAGGTATTAATGCTTTGATAGTTTCTCTATTAAACTTATTGGGTATATTTCCTTTTATCTACAGTTGTATGGTGTTTATTGATGGTAAAGTACAAATAATA
>ERZ1740072.746-NODE-746-length-12779-cov-4.314367_pt1 | contig 12779 bp, 6 predicted proteins | sample MGYA00581733_ERZ1740072 | MGnify/ENA primary metagenome ERZ1740072 (study PRJEB43018, sample SAMN04849741) | marine metagenome | isolation source: floating plastic debris | place: Pacific Ocean | collected 2008-08-30 | study: EMG produced TPA metagenomics assembly...
ACTGATGGCGGTGGCCACTTTGCTGAGGACACCGAGGGGCGCTCTGATCCTGCGCGCACCAGAGAGCCCAGGAGCAGGGCAGAGCGTGATTGCGCCTTAAACAAAAGCCCCACCCAAGGTGTCAACAGTGCACCCTGAGCAGAGCTTGCCAGTCATTTCAATCTCTAAGTTTAGATCCGGGCCGTGGCTGCAGCCGTGATGTCATCATTTTGAGGATGAATTGCCTTGCCGCCTTGAAGGGAGTCATACAGCCGGTTCAGGGCCTTGAGATAGGCTTGGGTAGACGCCACCACAATGTCGGTGTTGGCGGCATGACCTGAAAACACGCTGTCTTTATGGCGAACGCGCACGGTGACTTCACCGATCGCGTCAATCCCAGCGGTCACCGACTGCACCGAAAATTCGCTCAGCTCGTTCGGAATGCTGACCACTCGGTGAACCGCCTTAAAGGCTGCATCGACTGGCCCAGTGCCGATGGCGACGTCAGTTAGCTCCTCGCCATTCGGAGTGCGCAGCGTAACCGTGGCGGTCGGGCGCGCATGGTCTCCACAAGAAACCTGCACATGCTCTAAATGATAGTGCTCAGGCGCTTGTTGGGTCTCGTCATTCACCAGGGCTACGATATCCCAATCGGTAACGACTTTCTTTTTATCGGCCAAGTCTTTGAATCGCAGAAAGGCGCGGTTGAGTTCCTGATCACCCAATTCGTGCCCCAGTTCCTTCAAGCGAGTGCGAAAGGCATTGCGCCCCGAAAGTTTACCCAACACAATCTGGTTGTTGTTGAGGCCAATCGACTCGGCATCCATGATTTCGTAGGTGAGCTTGTTTTTGAGCACGCCATCTTGGTGAATACCCGATTCGTGGGCAAAGGCGTTAGCCCCGACGATCGCCTTATTGGGCTGCACAAACATGCCTGTCAGGGTCGAAACCAATCGCGATGTTTGATAAATCTCCGGCGTGTTGATGTTGGTCAATGGGGCTTCTGACTCGGCTGGACGACCCAAAAACGGGTTGTAAAAACTACGCCGCACATGCAGGGCCATCACCAATTCTTCTAGCGCGGCATTCCCAGCACGCTCGCCAATGCCGTTGATGGTGCACTCGAGCTGACGCGCCCCGTTTTTAACCGCCTCTAAGAAGTTGGCGACGGCCAAGCCCAAATCGTTGTGGCCGTGTACAGAGATGATGGCTTGGTCGATGTTGGGCACATTTTCACTAATGCCGCGAATCAGATCGCCAAACTCGGTCGGTGTCAAATAGCCCACCGTATCAGGAATGTTGACGGTGGTCGCCCCCGCCGCGATCGCGGCAGTCAACACCTGGTACAGAAATTCTGGCTCAGAGCGCCCGGCATCCTCCGGCGAAAACTCCACATCATCGGTGAACGTTTTGGCATAGGTGACCATTTCTTCGGTGATGGCCAGCACCTCTTCGCGATTCTTGCGCAGCTTGTACTGCATGTGGATGTCGGAGGTGGCAATAAAGGTATGGATGCGACCGTTGGCTGCCGGGGCGATCGCGCGACCTGCTGCTTCAATATCCTGACGGGTGGCCCGCGCCAAGCCACAAATGGTGGGGCCTTCGGGGGTACCTACTTGCTCAGCAATTTGTTGAACGGCGGCAAAATCGCCAGGGCTGGCAAACGGAAACCCCGCTTCAATAATGTCGACCCCCAGTCGTGCCAGCTGCCGAGCGATCTTCAGTTTTTCATCCACGTTCAGCGTGGCTCCTGGAGACTGCTCTCCATCACGCAAGGTGGTATCAAAGATCAAAATCCGGTCGGACTGGGAGGGATTACTCATGGGGTTTCACAGTCAATCAATAAACAACAATCAATTTGTATCGACACGCACCATTCTAATTCCATCTCCCGACCATCTGTCCCTTTTCTAAATCAATAATTAGGGGTTTGCTGACTTTTCGGATGCGCGACGCAGGCGATCGCTAATCAGTCGCTGGGTCGAATAAAACGTTGAGCTGGTCGCCGATATTGGCTCCGCTCAATGAGCTAGTCAGACTACACGTAAGAGTTGAGCTGCGGTGTTTGCCTTGCCAGCGAGGCTACGCCACGCAATGACTTCGAGAGGAGCTACCCCATCGGCAGGACCTAGGCGTCTGTCGATTCAGGAGGCGATCGCCCCTGAAGTTGTTGACAAAGATCGTAGTCAAACCTGGGAATTTTAGTTCTACTTTGTGCCTTAGACGACTGACAACCCAGAAGTGACCTTGAGATTGTAAATGCTGGTATTGTTTCTCAGCAGGTTTGTGTGAAGCGTTTCTTGGGTTTGTTGGGTTCAGTGGGCTTGATGCTAGCAGCTCCGATGGCTGCTGAAGCGGCTCGCTTGTCTTTAGTCGGTAATGTGAAATTAGTAGCGGCCGAATTGCCAGTTGAAGATGCCCGCGTCACGGTCACCTTTCACGGCCATGAAATGGGCATTCACGAATATACAACCCAGCGCCGAATTCGAGTCCGCACTAATGCTGATGGTAGTTTTGAAGCTGTGGTGAAAGTGCCTGACGATCGCTACATCTGGACCCACGCCACAGTTGAGATTGACGAAACTGACATGAGTAAGGCTGCGATTGCTCAAACCCTGTGCCAAATCGATGAACAAGGGGGGGGCTACTGCAGCAAAAGCTTTAACGTCAATCCCTTAGGCAGCCAATAATCCTTGACTCGCTTCTTAATCTCTCCAACCAGAAAGGGCGCTCTGCAAAATCAGAGCGCCCTTTCTGGTTGGAGCATAATTGCCTGATTTAATAGGCGTCGGAGCGCGATAACAGATGAAAAACGGTTCTGAAGATGAGCCGTAGATCGTAAATGGGATTCCAAAGCTCTTGATAAAGCAAGTCAAGCTTGACGACTTCTTCAAAATCTTTGATTGAAGAGCGACCGCTCACCTGCCACTGACCGGTAATGCCGGGTTTGACGTTCAAGCGCTCCCAGTGGTGGCTAGCATAATTAGCCACTTCATCACCAGTGGGGGGGCGCGTGCCGACTAAGCTCATGTCTCCCTTGAGCACGTTCCAAAACTGAGGAAACTCATCGAGACTCGTGCGCCGCAAAAACTGACCCACTCGGGTAATGCGCGGGTCGTTTTCGTTCTTGAAAAGCTGACCCTGTACTTCATTTTTGATCAGAGCTTTTAACTCATCCGCGTTTTCGACCATTGAGCGAAACTTCCAAATGCGGAAGGTCGCCCCATGCAGGCCATAGCGCTCTTGAGAGTAAAAAATCGGGCCGCTACTTTCTAATTTAATGGCGATCGCCACTGGAATCGTGATTAAAGCCAGCACTAAGAGACCAATCAGGCTGCCCAAAATATCAATGCTGCGTTTGATAATGCAAGATGCTGAAGGATGAATAACTGGGGGAAGTTGTCTAGCGGTCATGGTGGCGGTAGCGGCAACGGTTGAGGTAGATGCGAGCGATTCCATAGAACTTCAAGGATTAAGTTTTCGGGAGACTTGTAAAACTGCGTATTTACACTCATGCACTCTGTTAAGGAAAATCTAACGAACTTCTATGTTTTCCCCAGTGCTAATTGAGGTGTTTTGAACAAATTTGCGGGATCTTTGCATTCGCATGAAGCTTTCATGAAGCTAATGCGATGGTCTTCGAGGGGAAACTGTTGGGTTGCTCAAGCACTTGATGTTTTGAGCGATCGCCGCCGCTGCTGTTGATGCGGAGTGGAGCTTTTGGGGTCAGGCATGACGGATAGATTGCCAGCCTGCACCGGGGGCTTAATCTCTGATCTTGTGCTCAGTAGCCGTTAATACCGGTTCTCAATTACGAAGTAATTTCTGTGGCAAGACGAAATAACCCCAGAACTCGGGACGCCCAAAGTAGCGTGGTCTCGCAGAAGGGTGGTCAGCACTGCGATCGCTCACAGATGCCCTAAATCGCCGCCAGGAGGGTGGGTTGGGTAAGCTGCCGTACTTTATCAAGCCTCCGCCCAGTGGCTGATGCGTTTTGCTCAACAAGCTGCGGGCATCGTTTGTCTGGTCGCGTGACCCCCAGACCGTTTGTGCGGCCAGGAGACGGGCGCGGTGATTCTCGCAACAGCGTGGGACACGTCATGGCAGCCGGGCACATTAATAGCGCCTATGGTTTGCGCTGTATGAACAGACCCTAGAGAGTTAAGAGCTGCCATCACTCGTTATGAATCTGCTGAAAGATGTCTTTATTTCTAACGGACGGGCCGACAGCCGAGAATTCGCCCAACACCTGTGCAATCGCTTGACCGAGGCTGGCTACACCGTTTGGTTTGACTACAACGACATTCCTCCCGGCAAAGACTATCAGCTGCGCATTAATGACGGCATCGCCAAAGCCGACAACTTTCTGTTTATCATTTCGCCCCACGCGACTAACTCGGCCTATTGTCGCAAAGAGATCGACCTCGCGATTGCGCTCAACAAGCGCCTAGTGCCGATCATGCACGTTGAGCAGATCAGCAAAGAAACTTGGCAGCAGCGTCATCGCCACAGCCGCGAGGCCGACTGGCAGGCTTATCAAGCGACGGGCAAGCATTCTTGTTTTACGCATCTACATCCTGAACTGGCCAAAATCAACTGGAACCAGGTGAGCTTTCAATCTGGCATCAATGATTTTGAGCAGTCATTTCAGGCCCTGGTCGGGCTCTTTGAGCAGCAGCGAGACGTGGTGCATCAACATACGGTGTTGCTCACACGGGCGCTGACATGGGAGCAGCAGCATCGGAAAACGCCGTCGTAACGGGTGGGTGATGCCTGCCGCCAGGGGATAGATTGGCTACAGGCTCGCTTTCAAGACCGGCAGTCTCCTGGCCAACCGACCGATCTGCAGTGTGAGTTTATTGCCGAGAGCCTCAAGAATGCCAAAAACTTGATGACTCAAGTGTTTTTGGCTTACGCCGAAACCGATCGCGCGGTGATGGAGCCGGTGCGCCGCTCTCTGTGGCGAGCCGGTATCACCGTCTGGACCAATACGACTGACCTGCAACCCGGAGCCGACTTCCCCCAAGCCATCCTGCAGGGGATTGAGCAGGCAGACAACCTGGTTTATTTGCTCTCCCCGGCCTCGCTCGAATCATCCTACTGTCAGCGAGAACTTAGCTACGCGATCGCCCTCAACAAACGCATCATTCCCATCTTGGTGAGTCCGGTCGAGGCGGCCACCTGCCCGCCAGAGTTGAGTGACTTGCACTATATCGACCTCACTGGTAACCCGCAGGTTGGTGATTATCAGGCTGACGAGAGCGAACTGCTGCGGATTTTGCAGACCGACGATGAATATTATCAAACCCACAAACTGCTGCTGGTGCAGGCGCTGAAATGGAAGCAGCAGCACCGCAACCCCAGCATTTTGCTACGGGGCTATAATCTGCGACAGGCGGACATTTGGCTCAAAACGGCGCAGACGCGCAGCCAGCACCTGCCCACCCCCCTGCAGGCCGATTTGATCGAGGAAAGTCTGCGGCAACCGCCGCCCAGTTCCTTAGATGTCTTCATTTCGTATTCCCGCGCTGATGCTGACTTTGCGCGGCAACTGAACGACACCCTGCAGATTTACGGCAAGCTGACCTGGTTTGACCAAGAAAGCATCGCCAATGCCAGCGCTGACTTTAAGACCGAAATTCGGCGGGGCATTGAAGTTTCCAACAACTTTGTGTTCATTTTGTCGCCGCGCTCTGTGCAGTCGCGCTACTGCGCTGAGGAGGTGGAATATGCTGCAAAGCTCAACAAGCGCTTCATCACGATTCTGCATCAGCCTATCGATCTAGAGGGTTTGCATCCTGCCTTGGCCCAGGTGCAGTGGCTCGATTTTACCCCAGCTGAGCGCGACTTTTGGGAAGATTTTAACCAGCTGGTGCGCGTACTTGAAACCGATCGCGAATATCTGCAGAGTCACACCAAATGGTCGCAGCAGGCAATCGAATGGCAGCAGTTGCAGCAGAGCCCAGACTTGCTACTGCGGGGCAGCGAGTTTGCGATCGCCGAAGCCTGGCTGCAAGCCGCGATCAAGGAGCATAAGCAGCCCGCACCGACTGAGCTGCAGGTGAACTACATTGAAGCGAGCCAAGCCGCAATTGCCGCAGAGGTGCGTCAAGAGCAGCGGCAGCGGGTCATCTTGCGATCGCTGCTGGGCATCATGACCACCGTTGCCCTGGTGGCAGCAGGCACTGGCGTCTGGGCTTCCCACAGTCGTCGCCAGGCGATCAAGAGTGAAATTCAAGCTCTCGCGGCCTCCTCAGAGGCGCAATTTATTACAGGCCAATCTTTTGATGCCTTGGTGACCGCCCTCAAAGCCGAAGACCGCCTGCGCGGTGCGCATTGGTTAGCTCACGACCGTCCCCTGCACGATCGCGTCACAACCGCCTTACAACAAGCGGTTTATCTGGGACGCGAAATTCATCGGCTCGAAGACTTTGAGCGCCTTGTCAGTGTGGCTAAATTTAGCCCCGATGGTCAGACGCTGATCACCGTTGATGAAGAACAGATCAAACTCTGGACGCCCGATGGCCAACGTCTGAAAAATGCCGCTGGTTTACCCATCGCACCGCTCGAACATGCCGGTCAATTCAATAGCGTTGTATTCACCGCCGATAGTCGAGCGCTAATAATGAGCGGTTGGGATCCCGTTTCGGGTCAACCCTCAATCCAACGGTGGGATTTGGCAGGCAATGCCCTGCCGACACTGTCCTCAGAGACTACATGGCAGTGGATTGCTCCTAGCCCCGATGGCCAAACCATTGCGACATCGGATGGCAATAGTATTCGACTCTGGCACCCCGATGGCACCCTGCGCACAGACTTGCCCAATAGTGCCGCTGTCGGCTGGTTGAGCAGCTTAAGCGAATTGGGACAAAACGGCTTTAGTGAAGACGGGCAAACGCTCGTGGTTTTTGAGGGCGATCGCCAATTAGTGAAGCTATGGCGACTTGACGGTACCTATCAAGAATTTGTCGTCCCTGACGAGTTGCAGTATCGGGCGCTCAGCCCCGATGGCTCTAGGCTGATCTTTTCTGGCGATGACCAACTGCAGGTTTATCAGCCCGACGGCACTCAGCAGGTCACCTTGGCACAGAGTCAGCTGCCCCAAAATGCCACGCTAGGCACAGTCGTCTTGAGCGCTGATGGCCATATTGCTGCTAGCTACACCTTTAATCAAGCCAATCGTGGCCCCTTCGTCCGGCTTTGGAACCCCGAGGGCGATCTCATCGCTGCTCTCGACGGTCATGATGCCTTCATCAGTACCATGAAGTTCAGCCCCGATGGGCAACTGTTGGCGACTGCCAGGTATGACAAAACGGTCAAACTGTGGCGCTTAGATGGCACGCTGGTCGACGATCTGCCCGGTCATGCCGACTGGATCAACAGCCTAGATTTCAGGCCGGATGGGGCGGTCTTGGCCACAGGCAGCTACGATGCGACCCTGCGCCTCTGGAGTGTTGATGTCAATCTGGCTAAAAGCACCCAAGTTGACCAGCACTTTGTAAACCCAGACCAAACGCAATTTGTCACAGGCATGACGAATGGACCGGTCAAACTTTGGCAGGCAGATGGTAGTCCCATCGCAACCCTAACCGAGCAAAATGCTGGAGTCGTGAATGCAAACTGGAGCGCTGACGGCAGCACCCTGGTCACGACGGCTCAGCAGGCTCCGGTCTCTTTTGGGCCGGTGCAGTTGTGGAGCGCTGACGGCCAGCGGCAAGCCACCCTGATTGAGCAAACCGAGACGACCCCAAAAGATACGACAAGCGAGCTAGTGACTCGCATCAGCTCCGATGGTCAGCGCATTATTACGATCGCTCAAACCCCAGAAACCTATGGCCCCGCCCGGCTCTGGACCCAGGACGGGCAGTTACTCGCCACGTTGATTGAGCCCCTGCCCAAAGCCGAGGGCTACACTGAAAACCACCATTATCACAATGCGATTGCCTTTACCGGCGATGGCCAGGCGATTGTTACCCAACCCGAAGGGGTGGAGGGGGATGGCCCCGTGCAGCTGTGGAATATTGACGGTGACCCCATCACGACCCTCATTGCTCCGATGATGCGAGCCGAGGCAGCCGCTGAAGCGGCTTATGTCGGCAGACAGGTATTCAGCAGCGAATCAGGCAGTACCCTCGTCACTCTGCCATATACCTCAGAGATCTACGGCCCTGTCGAGCTTTGGGATAGCAGCGGCCAGAAGCAGGCAACCTTAGTGGAGGCGATCGCGATCGCCGACGATGAAGAGAGAAGTTCAACCTGGATTGACGTTAAGCTCAGCCCTGATGGTGAAACGATCTCGACTGTGGTGAGATCACCCCAAAATCCTGGCCTTGTTCAGCTTTGGGACGCTCAGGGACAGGCCATCGCCACCCTCATGGCAATTGAGGAAATGGCTGAAGAAGACGATATCAACGTCTTATTCACCTTCAGTCCCACGGGTGATACGTTTGTCACCCAACAATATTCTTCAACCACTTATGGGCCGGTGCAACTGTGGCGTCAGAACGGCGAACTCATCGCCACCCTGATTGAACCGATGGCTAAATCTGAGGATGAGGCCCAACAAGCCATCGATATCCGGTTCGGTGAAGATGGCCAAACTCTCATCACGACCGTTCCCAATGGAGCCGTTCAACGCTGGCAGACCGAAACTGGCACCCTGATTAATACGGTGATGTCCAGTCTCGATTCGAGCAACCCTTGGGGCCTGATCGTCAGCCCCGATGAAACGTTGTTAGCCGTACCCATCGGGGCCAAGACCTACGAAATTTGGGACGTGGAAGGGCAGCGATTGAGAACAATTCAAGGGGATGGGGATGCTACAGCGCCGCAATTCAGTGCTGATAGCCAAATGTTTGTGGTGGGTAACTATGACAATCGGGTCAGACTTTGGCACCGTGACCAGAGCAGCTTGATTACCCTAGGGGGCCATGAATCGCCACCCACGAGCTTGTTTTTTGCCCCCGACAGTACCCAGCTCGCCTCAGCGGATAATCGCCAACTGATTTTGCATCAGCTTGATGGTCTTACGGATTTAGATAACTTGGTGCAGATGGGGTGTGAGCGAGTCGCGACGCATATCTTGCATAGCGCCGAATTCGGCGAGGGCGATCGCCCACTTTGCCAAACCGTACTCTCTGCAGGGCAATAAAGAGAAGGGGCGGCGATGACAGTGCTGATCGTCACAACGAAGAAAGGTTCCGGCAAGCCCCGAAACCTTGCAACTACACCTTATTGCACTCCCTAAAGTTCTGTCTCGCGAGCAGGGAATGATCGGCTAGATTAGCGCCAAGTGCGCTCGCCCTCTTCGTTGACGCGGGCCTGACGAATCACATCTGAAATTTCTTCGGCATCATCGACATGGTGTAGAGCTTTCTGTCCTTCTTCAGGATCGTCCACCACAAAATAAGTGGGTACTACGACGCGATCGCCCGTAATATCAGCAGTGTCAACGGCAACCTGCTGCGCCTTCTCTTCCACTGACTTCTCGGGGTGGCGTACATCGCCGGGGTTCAGGGGTTGGTCACTATGCTCAAGGACTTCTCGGTGGGCCGCCTTTTGTTCCGGAGACACCTCCTCAGGCGTCAGTGGCTGTCGAATTTTCTGCCCGTCCTCTTTAGAGTGTTGTTGAGTATCCATATATGACCTCTTCTCTTACTGCTACAGCCAGCTTAAAAGCCATCCTGGTTTGACTACATCGCTCTGCAGGGTCACATTTCGGCGCGGCGACTCACCCAAAAGCCAGAAGTTTCCCTACTGCGTTTGGGCCAGGGAAATGCCTTAACAGCGATCACCCTGATGTTCACTGCAGACGTCACGACACCCATGAGAAATTAGGCCCCGACAGTAATCGACTGGGGGTAGACCTTAGCTTTTCCGAGAACATTCATAACCAAAAAGTTGAAACGAAGCGATCGCTCACTTTGCCAAAACGGACTCTCTGAATTAAGAGATTTAGGCATAGAGCACTGCGACTGCCGTGTCGTTGGCCATCATTGAGCCGTCGCAAATAGCCCAGAGTACATACTCATCAACCTTTGCGGGCTTGTTGGTGTACCTTGGGGCCTTTATCCAGCGTCATCTTTGGCCGTAACTGGAATGTCAAAGTGCAGTACTTCTGTGCGAATTCCCAGCTTCGTATAAAGCGCGATCGCCGGTGCATCTTCCCTATCTGCCTGCACATAGATCACCGAGGCGGCCCGCGCTGCGGCAATCGTTTTGAGTTTTTGGATCAACGCTGTTGCAATCCCCTCACGTCGGTGTGCTGCGGCCACCGCCAGATCATAGATATAGATTTCGCTGCGCTCTTGCTCAAACTTTTGCAGTTCGTAGGCGGCGATGCCGCCAACTACCGAGCCCTGCTTTAAGGCGGCCAGAGCAATGAAAGAATCGCTGGCGAGTAAGCGCTTGAGATAGCGCTGGCTGGGACGAGCCGCTGTATAGGTTGCCTCATCCTCGAACGCTGCGCCGAAGGTGGTCATCATGTCTGCCATCAGCGCCCAGTCTTCAGCGGTCAGCCTACGAATACTGAAGGGAGAAGATAAAAATGACATAGGCTAACGTGAGGGCAAATTCAGCGGCGACGGCGGCCAACAGTTCATTTTGGCATTCAGTTTGAGGCACGCTCGATATTATGCTATCTAAACGCCCAGAATGATTCTCAACAAGCTACTGTAGGGGCAGTTCACACATGCAGCGTTACTACACCGGGGTATGAGGTCTTCCCAGATTTTGCTCATGATCATGACTAGCTGCGGGCTGCTCCGAGCACCCGCCGTCATGGCGCTTCCGCCCCCCACTGACACGCCGGAAGAAGTCTTGAGAACCGAGATTATTTTAGAAGCGCGATCGCCCCTGACTGGCGAACCCCTCAGCGCGGCTGAATATCTTGAACTCCAAGAAGACCTTCGGCAAAATCAGGAACCACTGCTGTCTTCGCAGGTGCGCGAAACGGTTTTTCTCCTGCAAATCAGACGAGTTCTAAAGCCGATCATTCCATTAATTCCCTAATGTCTGGGCCGAGTTGCCGAGTGCAAGCAATAAAAGTGACCGCTTTGACCCTGAGAACAGATATTCTTTACAAAGTTTTGTTAATCTATTCTCCAGATATTACATAAGTCACAGCCTCCCAAGTGGGGTGCCAATTTTCAATACATCGTCTGAAACGTCTTAATACAAGGTTATCTATGCCTGTTACAGTCGCCCCCGAGCAAATCGATCGCATCGTTTGGAATCAACACCACGACCCTTTTGAGGTGCTAGGGCCGCATTTGATTCAGCAAGACGGCAAGACGGTGTGGGCGGTGAGGACGTATCTCCCTAACGCGTCTCAAGCCTGGGTGGTGCTGCCAGAAACCCGCAGTGAGTTGGCGATGGCCGCTAGCCATAACCCTCACTTTTTTGAATGTGTTTTAGAAGTTCAAGATTTGCCCAACTACCAGCTCAAATATCAGGAAGGCGAACACGAACGATTTATTTATGATCCCTACGCCTTCAAAACCCGTCGGATCACCGACTTTGATATTCATCTGTTTGCAGAAGGCAACCACCACCGGATTTACGAAAAGCTCGGTGCCCACACCGCCGAACTCGAAGGCGTCTCAGGGGTTTATTTTGCCGTTTGGGCACCCGCGGCTCGCAACGTATCGGTGCTCGGCGATTTTAACTATTGGGACGGGCGCAAGCACCAAATGCGGCTGATTGGCAACGGTATTTGGGAGCTCTTTATCCCCGAAACTAGTGTCGGGGAGCACTATAAGTTTGAGATCAAGAATCACCACGGCCATATTTACGAAAAATCTGACCCCTACGGATTTCAGCAGGAAGTACGCCCCAAAACCGCTTCGATCGTCGCCGACCTCGATACTTACGATTGGCAAGACGCTGATTGGATGGAAAAGCGTCGCTCCACCGACCCGCTGACGCAACCAGTTTCCGTCTATGAAGTGCATCTAGGCTCTTGGCTGCACGGCTCTTCGGCAGAGCCTGCCCGGCTGCCTGATGGCACCGTAGAACCGTCAGTGCAGGTGGCTGAACTTAAGCCCGGCGCGAGATTTCTCACCTATCGAGAACTCGCTGCCAAGCTGATTCCCTATGTGAAGAAACTCGGGTTTACCCATATTGAGCTGCTCCCCGTCGCCGAACATCCCTTTGATGGCTCATGGGGCTACCAGGTCACCGGTTACTATGCCGCCACTTCTCGCTATGGCAACCCCGAAGACCTGATGTACTTTATCGATCAGTGTCATCAAAGTGGTATTGGCGTCTTGGTGGATTGGGTGCCAGGTCACTTTCCTAAAGATGGTCATGGCCTGGCCTTTTTTGATGGCACCCACCTGTATGAGCATGCCGATTCCCGCAAGGGCGAGCATAAAGAGTGGGGCACCTTAGTCTTTAATTACGGTCGCAACGAGGTTCGGAATTTTCTCGTTGCGAATGCGCTGTTTTGGTTCGACAAATATCATATTGACGGCATGCGGGTCGATGCGGTGGCCTCGATGCTCTACCTCGACTACCTGCGAGAACCAGGAGAGTGGATCGCCAATGAATATGGCGGACGAGAGCATATTGAAGCGGCTGACTTTTTGCGTCAGGTTAACCATTTGCTGTTTAGCTACTATCCCGGCATTCTCTCGATCGCCGAAGAATCAACCTCTTGGCCGATGGTGTCTTGGCCGACCTATGTGGGGGGATTGGGTTTCAATCTGAAGTGGAACATGGGCTGGATGCACGACATGCTGGACTATTTCCACATGGATCCGTGGTTTCGGCAATTCCATCAAAACAACATTACCTTCAGC
>ERZ1740072.747-NODE-747-length-12774-cov-4.421967_pt1 | contig 12774 bp, 11 predicted proteins | sample MGYA00581733_ERZ1740072 | MGnify/ENA primary metagenome ERZ1740072 (study PRJEB43018, sample SAMN04849741) | marine metagenome | isolation source: floating plastic debris | place: Pacific Ocean | collected 2008-08-30 | study: EMG produced TPA metagenomics assembly...
CCTGACAGCGATCCATCTATATCAGGCTTGGCAGGGGAGCAAGTGATATATCGAGCCGCAGTCAGGTTTGCACACTTTCAATCGCCGGAGCGCTCCTAGGTGCCCGAAGCACAGTAACTCGCGCTACAGAGGGCGGCACCCAAGACTTTCCAAGATGTCGCTAGGGCACACAGCCCAGACGACCATCAGAGAACAGCGCTTAATAATATTTCCAAGACAGGCAAGTTTCCGTAGGGGTTTGGGATTGCTCCTCCTGTGATCAGTGACACTATTCTCGAGCAAGCCTCATAACTGGCATCTAGACGTCCCATGCTGCTGCCCACAGTGTGTTTTGAGCTACCGTCGAACCCAGTTCTGCTTCGCTAGCGACATTGAGTTTGATCACGAGCCATCATCACACTCACAAAGTGAGTAGCTCAGCTGAGCCAACGTCTACATATATACAAGCCTAGAGAATCTGGTTCTACTCTTTAAGAAAGACGATAGAGAATCTTACTGGCGCCACCTAGCACCTTCGTTCGCGCAACATACATTCTTCCAGAATCATGACTACGCTAGCTTTTCAGGCGTACAGCCTCAGTAGTTTCGCTGATACGGAAATCCCAATCTCGGTTCTACATATCCTTACAAGCAAGGCCTTTACGATAAAGTTTACGTAAAAGCCTAGGTAAATTAATGCACATAAAAGTCGCATGCAATTACATAGATACAGGCGGGGATGATTCTTCTTGCAGTGGTTACACCCAATTGCGTTGAAAGGTTCCCTAGCATCCAGGGTTGCGTTGGCAACTTTGCCGAACGGTAGTCATTCTAAACATTCCTCAAGGTCATCCTGATATGAATATCAACAAAATTGCGATTTTACCCGGTTTGGTTGCAGGTGCAGCTGTTGCCATGTCCGTAGCTCCGGCCCATGCAGTTAGCTTCACGGTTACGGGAACCCAATGCCCCACAGCTCTTTGTACCGACTTGGCAAGCGCTGGTTACACTGTCGATGAGGGTCTAGTAACCTCTGGTTCTATTAAGAACAGCACTCTGACGCCAGGCTCCGACGATAAGACTAGCGTTGATTCTGTCGATGACTCGAGTTCTGTTGTTTCGTACAACGTTGCGAGCATCGGGGCTCAGCCGGTCGGGGTCACTAATCTCATTGAGGTTTCCGGTCTCGATGGTATGTTCGAGTTTTTCTGGGGTTCAGTTGATACTTTCAACGTGATCGAGTTTTTTGATGGCGGTACCTCTGTTGGTATCTTTGATGGAACAGACATCGCACAGGCTGTTGGGCTGTCTACAAGCGACGCAAATAAGCAAGGCAATTATCACTTTGATGCCTTTGTAAACTTCGCCGGTGTTTTTGATAGCGTCAAGTTGTCCAACCAGGTTACCGGTGATGCTGCCAAAGAAACGCTGATCGCTTTCGAGGTAGCCGCAGCATCAGTTCCTGAGCCTGCTAGCCTATTAGGCCTCGCAGCCTTTGGCCTAGTTTCTGCTGGCTCCTTGATGAACCGCAAGAAGCAATCTGCCTAGTTCGACGTTTCTCAAGCCTGAGACTCATTGAACCGATGAGGGTATCGAAAAGCTTCGATACCCTTTCTTTTATCCTGTCAAATTAATAAACACGATATTCTATCTATTTAGGCAGCAGCCTACTTTGGGACATTGCTGATTCAAAAAACATTCCTGAACGATCAAGAGCGATTCTGCTTTACGCTGCCTGTTGAATCCGTCAATCTTGGGGGTTGCGGCTGATTCGAGAAAGAATATAACTGATAAAAATCGGCGAAAAGAGTATCACCAATATAGCCTTCAGAAAAACCTTAGAGGTGGGAACAATTCCCCAAAGCTTGGGATTGTTTTCATAGGACTTCCGCCAATAGCGAAATGATTTAAGTCCGCTCTTGCGGTCAGTCATTTCTTCTAAAGTTCGAAAACAAAGATACTGATAAATTGTGCCTAGGGTTTTTGTTTTAATAGGTTGAAGCTTCAAGGGCGCGACTTGAAATGCCTTATGAACAACTTGTAAGCAGCCTTGTTCAATTTTGTCGACATTGGCAGAGCCAGAGCCTTTGACATTACGATATTAGACTTCTTGATGGGGTCTGACGGCGATCGGAGAATTAGCCGCTAGTCGGATAAATACATCCCAGTCATCGGCGCCATAAATTGCTTCGTCAAATCCGCCTAGCTCTATTAACTCTTTGCGACGGATCAGAGGATTGGAAGCGGTATGAAGGAAGTTCTTCATCAAGAGTTTTTCATAGGCATTTTCGGCATGGCGAATAGGCGGATATGTCCGAATCAAATTCCCTGCTTCATCAATTGTTTTTAACCAGCTGTAAGCAAATGCGGCGTTTGGTTTCGCTTTTAACACTTGCCATTGATTTTCCAACTTTTTCTCATGCCAGAGATCATCATGATCCAGAAAGGCTACAAACTCTGCCGTCGCATGCTGCAAGCCTCGATTGCGGCTTGCAGCGATTCCTGCATTAGCGTATGGAAATACTTTGATTCTAGAATCATTAACAGAAGAAACGAGTGTCAATGAGTGATCTTGTGATCCATCATCAATGACAATAAGTTCAAAGTCTTGGAAGGTCTGATTTAAAACAGTGTCGACTGTCTCCAAGAGGAATTGAGCACTATTATAAGTATTAAGGATGACGGATACACTTGGCATTATGACGTGGAATTGAACAGATTTCTTGGCTTGCCATTTCGAAACAAATTAAATCCTTAGAAAGTGTTGCCTTTTTAATTGAAGATGTCATGTAGCTGACACGGAATGACTCAACTCTTCTGCGGGCAATAGCTCACTCTAATCTCCACTTTTATAATTAAGCAAAAAATTCGAGCAGAAGTAGAAAGGGCTGAGAACTGTAGCCAAACGATAAATCAAATCGAAATTACCTAGAAGCTTTTTTTGAGGGGATGACAAAAAATGGAAGACGGACAACAAGAAAACGAAAACATCATTTGAAATATGGCATGGTGTCAGTATTATCTTTTGCCAGGATTCATAGCGAGCCATCCGAATATGATGGCGACAGAGACCCGTACCCCAAGCAATGCTCAGCAAATATTTTTTGTCTAGTCGATGTTTAGGAATTTTGTGATGAATAAGCATTTTGGGGTTATACCAGATTTCCCAGCCTGCTTTCTGGATATGGGCTAAAACTTCTAAATCTTCGCCAGCGACAAAGGAATTATTGACGCGACCCTTCAAAAGAGTTTGCTCTGGCACGTTATCAAGCCAAGCTTGTCGTCGAACGACTAATCCCGCACCGGGTGGTAACATCCGTTTTTGCGGTCTGTAGCAATGAGCTTGTTCTCCACGGTCTGTAAGTGCTAAGAACATAGCAATCTTTTCGAAGTTCTCAGGGGGAGGTGTTTCAAACTGCCCATGAACTTTACCACCAAAAGCACCTACTTCAGGATGTTGATGAGCAAAATCGGCAACATGCTTTATCCAGCTGGGTGTCGGAATATTATCATCGTCTAAGAAGGCGACAATTTTGCCCTCAGCCTCTGCGATGGCTCGCTGTCGAGCGAAGGCCAGTCCTTTCTTTGGCTCAGATATACAACGTAGAAGATAAGGGTAGGCTGTACTTTTTTGATATTGCTGGACAATCTCGCCAGTATTGTCTTGGCTGGCGTTGTCAATCACCAACACATCCCACAAGATTGAGTCGGTATCTGTCTGAGCACCTAGAGCATCGAGCACTTCTGGTACACGACTTTCGCCGTTATAGGTACAAATTGCCACTGTGATATCGATATTAGCCACGATATTGATTGTGCCTACAGGGAAATCTACGAGATGCGTTAATAGACTTCCCTATTTTTGACGAAAATTGATGAATTAATCGTTCTTTAATTTGAAGTTATCAACAAATAAATCACGGAAATTGTTTTTCTGAATGGCAGAGTAGATGCAGACTCTTTGGGCTAATTAAACCAAAGAGCAAAGAAGAGGAAACGACCGTCAAAGGCGGCCATCAGCTGCCACCAAAAATCAGGATCGGTAAGCGTCCCGGTTTCTAAATAGGGTGCAGCGGCCGTGCCTTGTGCCCAGCGAACGGCATCAAAGGTTTCGGGCTCAGTGAATATTCGCTGCAAGTTCAAGCCTACTGGCTCGGTGCCGCGCCAAAAGGGCAGCAATCGATCGCCCGCTAGGATGGTATCCGCTTCATCCAAAAAGGCCAGCCATTGGTCAATCATCTCCGGCGTTACCGGCACGCCCGGAATCACCCCTGTCTGGTTAGGATTGGGAATCCACTCGTGATCGTCGTCAGTCTCTTGGCGGTAAAGCTCCCAGGTTTGGCGACTCAAGGCCGTCACCTGCTGCAAATGACCCAGCGCCGCTGCCGGGCGATCGCGATCAATCACCGGCAGGGTAATCAGATGCACCAGGGCGATCGCATCTAAGAACGCATTCGGAAAGACGTCCTCAGAGGGCCGTTCTTGGAGAAAGGGGTAGGGAATCTCAGGATTTTGGAAAAATAGATGGGCCGTATGGTCGAACAGCATCGAGTCATCGTGGGCCAGATAAAAATCGAGCAGTGCCGCTAGCAAGTGGCAATAGCCCCGCAGCCACTGCACGTCGCCAGCATCCAGCGTGATCCGAAAGTTAGCGGCTTGCGCTTCGGTGATTTGCGTCCAGGTGAGATCACCATAAATGCGCCACAGCGCTTCGGGATCAGAGCCTTGACCATCGGCATCAAAGTCAAAATAAGCTCGTCCTAGATTGATCCCCAGCTTCACAGTGTCATCGGTGATTGGGGCCAGAGTGGCTTCTGCCAGCAGAATGTCGGCCTCAAACTGCTCTAGCACCTGGCGGGCCTGAGCATTATTGATCGGAGTGGGGATCGGATTTTCGAGCACGGGCAGTCGCAAGATCGGCAAGATGCCCGTCAAAGGACCTTGCGATCGCAGGCCATATTGATACCAAGATTGCCCCAGATTTTCGACCGCATTAGCAAATTGCAAAAAGCCGGTGCCATAGCGCAGCTCGTCATCTTCGACCTGATCGCTCAGCGCTTCGGCCAATTGGGTTGCTCCGGCCTCATCTTGGGCCTGCGCCAGAGCGATATTGACCCGCTCCTCAACAGTGAGAGACGTCGCCGGGACTTGCGCGTTGCCAGGGTAAATCGTCGCGCCCAGCGCTATGAACAATAGCGTTAGTGCTAAAAGACCCGCATTTCGGAAACGCTGATACGAAGGCATCTTGAGGAGTCCTGCTAGAGGGAAGTCAGGGTGCTGAATGGCATTGCCTTCTCACTGTGGCGAAAACCATTCTGCAATAGGTGGGTTAGCAAATATCCTTTACACATCACCCTGACCTAGCACCGGACATCTACGGGGCAAGACGAGCTTTCTTGAGACGATTTTCTTCATACCAGGCAGCGATCGCCGGTACCCATGCTTCGAAGTGGGGCCAAATCGCTTCACACATTTTCTGGGCTTCAAGTTGAGCGTCAGCCTTCCAGCGCAGGTCGAGCAGATGCATCAGCGATCGCGGATTGGCCGACACCACCCAATGCTGGCGCACATCAAAGGGAATCAGGCCCCGAGCATGTTCTTCGGCAAAGCCTGCTTCGATTTTTTCTTGATAGCGATGGCAGGCTTGCAGACACCAATCCAAATCGCGCTGGCGTTCTGCAGCAGTGTATTCATATTTTTTGCCCTGGCGATCGCTGTAAGCGCCGACAGGCCGTAAATAGAAAACTTCGTCCACCTCTCGTTTGCCCACCACCACATCGAGAATGCGGCTGCCCGTATAGCGAAAACTCTGCACATCAAAGCTCAGACCAACGCGATGGGTGCGGATCTGCTGCATTGTGCTGTGGGGAAACCAGCCCACATTCAACACAATTTGAGGATGCTCTAAGGGGCCAAAGTGACCACGCCCGCCCTTGAGCAAATTTTTGATCACGACATCACCAGCCTGCGCTTCACTGGGCCAGGTCTCTCGCTCGTGGGCGACAAACCCCTCAGCGTAGTCTTGGTGCATAGCAGCGTAGATGGTTTGCTGAGGATTGGGGGTTTGAGAAATAACCTCAACGGTAAAGCGATCCATGGGGCTTAGGAAATGTAACGACTAGAAACATGGCAACAGACGGTGACGCGATCGCCACCCCCAGTAAATGCTCCGCTAGACTACCCCTAATCTCGCCACAATCTGGGCGGCCCTCAGTTTCTCTTAACACCTCAATTTTCATTCAGGCGCGTGAGCGTGTTGCCCAAGCCAAGTGAACTTAATGTTAAAGGCTTTGTACAGGAGGCTTTAACATTGCGCCCATCTCATGCACCAGGCTGTTGCTATGTCGGGTGAGATTTGAGCTTGGCCGTGCGATCTCAGTTATAATCAGTGCTTCCGTGACGGTAGACGGTCATTTTTCAGCGTTCAACCGCTACACAGATAGATTGGGGGCGGTCGACAGATCTGCTCGCTACCATCCTCTGGCTAATCGATGACAGACCCTAGATTGGAGCCCCCCTAACCAAATAATTTTTGCACCAGCACACCGCAGTGTCGGTCTATTTTTTCTCTCACAAAGTCTGGACTGACATGCGCGTATAGATCAAAATCCTTGCTGGGATTTGTCCCAGACCGAGAAGCAGAGACATCGATCGTCTCAGGGCTGATATTCAAAAATTCGGCAATCTTGTCAATACTTTCCCGAATATCCTGAGTTCTCAGCACTAGCAGCCGATCGGCAGGTACAGATTTCAGAACGCATTCGTTATGGTCACGCCAGTAGCTCAAATAGCTAGACACTGGCCAGATTTCATCCAAATTTTTGAGCGCTGTCTCTTCCGGTTCATACTCAAAGTCATAACGACCATAACGAGCACGCTCTAGAGCTCGCCATTTGATAGTTGCCGAACGAGTCTTGAGGTTTTGATTGATCTCAGAAGCCAACCACGAAAAGGGTTCACGGACAGTATGAATAAACTTGGCTTCAGGATAAAGTTCAGCCAGTACGGATACCGTGTGATGTAAGTAGTGAGAAGCTTCCATCTCAAGACCGAGTTGGCGATCGCGCCACCGCAATAACGCTTTCCACTGACCTTCAGAGTAGTCCCCCGCCAGGAAGCGAAGAATGTGGGGAATCGTATCATCATCCATCGGCTCATGCTGAGATGAGTAATGAGCAGCAAACATATACCCGAGGGAGTGTGTACCACTACGCGGCAGACCGACACAATAAGCCTGAAAACGACGACTGTTTTGCGTCGGCAGAAACTGTGACCAAGAAGCCCAAAATGCTTGTTTCCGCATCAACTTTGCTTTTTGAGGCTTGGGTGAATAGCCGTACAGATTCATCGCAGGTTTCATATTTGTCATCAGTCTCAACAACCAAGCGCTTTCTGGTCACCCTGCAGAGTACCCAAAGCTTGAAGATTTCCCACCCCAAAATCACCGATTAGGTCAACCGGCGATACAATCCCGGCAATAATCTATGGCCACAGAGAGCATGTCATCTGAGATCCGATTGTCGGTTTCAAGGATGACTCAGCCTAATTCATGAAAATTGTCCGATCGGGTTCCTTATCTACTCTGTATAGAGTTACCGATTAGGTAAGGAGCTGCATTGCCGCCCTCGCGATTGGCTCAGACTCCGCGATTCCGAGCCTTTGTTGGCTCTCTAATGATTCACTACCAACCGATTCAAGACTCTCAAGACCTTTAAATTGCTTGAGGATGACAAAAATAGGTTGGGAAACCCACCTACTCTAAGCTCAGAAGGCATCTATCAAAAAGCTCGATAGCAGCGAAGGGTAAGGCCTGATTGACTGCCAAAAATCCCAACATCGGTGAGACTTTGGCAGTCAGCTTTGGCATGGCCGATCCTACAGTCGAGTTAGGGGTTGAAGAGTTTTGTTAGTCGAGTAGAGCTGAGGCACTTTGTCGAATAACTGTTCAACTAGAGGCCCGCAGTGTAAATTTACCTTTTCTTGAACGAAATCTAAATCGACATGAGCATATAAATCAAACTTTTTGCTGGAATTTTTGCCTGAATGGGAAGCAGACGTGTTGATTGTCTCTGGATGGATGTTCAGGAAATTGGCAATTCGGTCAATACTGTGCTTGATTTCATGGGTTCTCAGCACGAGCAATCGATCTTTAGGAATAACCCTCATGATTAATTCGTTGTGGTCACGCCAGTAGCTTAAGTAGCTCGCAACTGGCCAAACTGCGTCTAGAGCTGCCAGGGCTTTTTCCTCTGGTGCATACTGAAACCCATAACGTCCGTAGCGCGCCCGTTCTATCGCTCTCCACATGGGATTTTCACAGGTTTCGAGGTTCTGATTAATCTCAGAAGCCAGCCAGGAAAGAGGTTCACGGACGGTATGAATGAACTTCGCCTCGGGATACATCTCAGCCAATATTGCTACTGTGTGATGCAAGTAATGGGATGACTCCAGCTCAAGCCCCAGTTTGAGATCGCGGCATCGCAGCAATGCCTTCCACTGATTCTCGGTATACGTTCCACTCAGATGACGGAGAAGATGGCTGATTGTAGTTTTTTTCGCGGGTTCATGTTTGGACGAATAACGCGAGCCAAACATATACCCCAAGGAATGTGTTCCGCTACGGGGTAAGCCCACACAGTAAGCGTGAAAACGACGATTTTTTTGAGCCGGTAAAAACTGTAAAAGAGGAGCCAAAAATGTCTGCCTCTGAATTCTTCTGACTGTTTTTGGCTGAGGTGAATAGCCGTACATATTCATCTTAGCTGTCGAATTCATCATCGGGAAACCTCGAAAACTTTTCATGGTCGTTTCAACACGGGAACATAATTCTGAGGACTCGTGCTAACTGAATTTATTCAGCGAAAAAGATGCTGAAATTTGACAATAAGTCAATATCAGCTAGCGCCAAAAGAGAACTTTTTTGAACGTCTCGTTTAACTAATTTTAGAAAAATCTGTAGGCTCTCACTAAGCCGAAACTGGAAAAAATCCCGTAGAAATGCGAATCACTAGCTGAGCAATTCTCAATTCTCTAAGCTAAAGAATCTGCTCGCTGGGTCTTTTAGCTCGTCGGTGTTACCCCATGAGCGATGGCATAACACAGTTGAGCAACGGTAATGCCCTGCTGTTGTTCAAGATGCTGCTGCGAAAGCTTCACAACGTTGGAGATGAGTCCTAGGTAGATACAGGCCAGAGAACGATGTTCGTTCATGCAGTTGCTGAGACTTGAGCTAGAAGACAATGTTTTTGACGCAGGCACCGTTTCGTTGTTCCATAATTTCGAGGCAGAATCAGGAAAAATACTCTGCGGGAAAAATTTAGGATCGATTCATCAAGATCGGCACTGAAAACCGTATTCAGATATACAGTTATTGGCTTCTTTGATCTCATGCAGCAAAGCTCAACCCTTGATGTTGCTCACAAGATGCCTGCTCAAAAAACTCACCCACTCGTTGCTGGCAGCGTAGAGTCAGTACCGTCTGATTGAGCAACGGAGTTGTCGTTTCCATCGCTGCAAGTTGCCACACAAATCGCGGCTAGCTTTCAAGATATGGCAGGATTCGGAATGCAGAAGTCGGAATACCCTGCAGGAAGGGCAAGCCCTACGGAATTGAAAAAACTATCGAATGGTGATTTCAGCCATCTGGGGTGACCTAATGACCTACGGCTAGCTTTCAAGATATATCCTTGCCAGTTTCGAGCATCGATCAAAACTGATCGCTGCTATTCATGCTCGATCGCCCCTCTTCTTCCTAAGCGCGGTAAGCAGTGACCTAGGGTTCAACATATTCGACCGATCGCTGCACGGCTGCAGGCATCGGTTGCGGTTTAGCCCGTAAGGGTGAGATCGCGGGCTGGCCAGGCGGTAGCTGAGGTTTAGGATGCAAAGCCCGGAGCCCTTCAATCAGAGCCACGCGCACCAGTGGTTCTGATTCGTGAATCAGCATGAGCCGCAAGCAGTCCACCAGATGCGATCGCACCGTCACCTCAGTGCCGGGCAAATAGGTGGTTGAAGTTGCCGACTCGCTGAGACATTCCTGGAGCAACGATCGCACGGCCAGCAGGCGCTTAAGGGGATCAGCCGCCGACAAATCTTGCCATCGACTCTCAGGGGAGGCTACCGATGCAGCGGCCACCGGCGGCACGGCCGCCACGGAGTCAATCGAGCGGGCGCTCATCTCTCGGAGGAAAAACAGCAGGTTGCCCGCGCCGAGCCCCAGCAGAGTAATGGCGGCCCAACTACCACCCAATTGTGACCACGCCGCCGCAAAGCCATAGGTGGTGGCAAAGGCTAAACTGCTGGCCAACAGCGGCGTCTGCGCTAACCGAGCTAGGCGATGATGTAACTGTTGATAAACCGGCGCGAGCTTTTGCCAGGGGAGCTGCTGACCCGACAGCAGAAAGTGATAAGTGAGGGTGCTGGTGGCGATCGCGAGCAATAGCTTGCCATCGACAAGAGCCGCCAGCCAAGCGATCAAAAACCAGCGGCCATAGCGATTGTTACCGCCGTCATTTTGCTGATAGAGCGCGATCGCCGCTGGACTGGCCGACGCTTTCAACGACTTCGCCCCGGAGAGAATCTTGTTTGCTGATGATGCCTGTGCCACGGTTTCCCCAACCAATCGAGTTCTGACATGCTCACACAGCGTTCTGCGAACTGCAACTGATGTAGCCTGCCACCTTAAAGTGCTCCGAGAGTATTAAAGCAATCGTCGGCCTGACCCTAGGCAATTTCGAGCGCCATCAATACAAAACGCAAGACAAAGATGGCAGCAATCATCCACACTACCCAGTTGATTTCCTGCGCTTTGCCCTGAAAGGCTTTAATCAGCGGATAGGCGATGAAGCCAACCGCTAGTCCTTCTGCGATGGAATAGGTCAGCGGCATTAGCAAAATGGTTAAGAAGGACGGAATCGACTCAGCCGGATCAGACCAGCGAATACCCGCCACGCTGCCCATCATCAAAACGCCAACAATCACCAGAGCTGATGCCGTGGCATAGCCAGGAATCGCCGAGAGTAAGGGAATAAAAAAGATCGACAGCACAAAGCAGCCAGCCGTCACCACGGCGGTGAAGCCCGATCGCCCGCCCTCGGTGATACCCGAGGCCGATTCGATATAGCTGGTGACGGTAGAGGTGCCTAACAACGCACCAGCGGTCGTGCCCACCGCATCGGCCATCAGGGCTTGATTGGCTCGCGGCAGAGTCCCATCTTCGGCAATGTAGCCCGCTTGAATGCCGATGCCTGACAGGGTGCCAATGGTGTCAAACAGATCGACAAAGAGAAACACAAACAAAATTGCGAGAAAGTTGGCCCAACCAGCGGTCGCAATTTGCCCCATGCCCACAAAGGCCTGTCCGATCAGGTCAGCAGGCCAGATGGGCAAGCCCACAATGCCGCTGGGCCAAGGCGAAATGCCGAGCAGCCAACCCAACAGGGCGCTGGCCAAAATGCCCCACAGCAAGGCTCCTTTGACTCTTCTGGCCACAAAGGCCGCAGTGATGAGAATGCCCACGATCGCCATCAGTGTTTCGGGGCGTCCGAGGTTGCCCAGGGTAGTCGTGGTGGCTTCTGACGCGACGATAATGCCCGCGCCACCAAAGTCAGGGTTGCCAGACAGGGCAATGTAAGCGATGAACAGCCCGATGCCAGCAGCGGTTGCTCGCTTTAAGCATTCGGGCACGGCGGCAATGATGGCAGCCCGCAGGTTTGTCAGCGTCAGAATGATAAAAAGCAGCCCTTCGATAAAAACTGCGGCGAGGGCGACACGCCAGTCAATGCCCAAGCCCAACACGACCGAAAACGCGAAAAACGCATTGAGTCCCATGCCGGGGGCAAGGGCAATGGGATATTTGGCCACAATACCCATAATCAAGGTGGCGATCGCTGCTGAGATGCCCGTCGCCACCACCAACTCGCCGAACAGATCACCGCTCTCTTGTAAAAAAATTGCGTTCGAAAGAATGTCAGGATTCACCACCAAGATGTAGGCCATGGTGATGAAGGTGGTAGTGCCAGCAATAACTTCAGTTTTTAAGTCAGTTTTCAGGCCCGCGAAGTCAAAAAATCGGGCGATCGCAGTTGGCGCTGGCATTGAATCAGGCGACGAATTATTCATGGCGGGGCACTCGATATCTCAATCAGATAGTCGTCTGATAACCAATCGCCAAAATCTTATTACAGTCGGCGGCACTAGAACTGTTTGAGCACAACACCTACAACGCAATTACTGCAGTATCGTCTAACTCGCGATCACGGCTCCGGGCTGATTGCACTGATGCGGCCGTGCAGATGCGGTCTCATCAGTGGGTGCCAGCAGCTTGGTTGGGTACTTTATGGCTGACGAACGCACCGCAAGTCATGGATGAATCCCTCCGAGAGCTGTATCAGAATGGCGCTTTAGCCCTCAAACAGGCTCGCTATGATGACGCGATCACTAACCTCGAAAGATTTTGCAAAGCGGTCATCAATCGTCAGTCCAAAGAATTTTTTCAGGCTCAAATGTGGTTGATTCAGGCTTACCACAAAGACCAGAAAGATCTGCACGCGATCTCACTCTGTGAACAGCTGACCAAAAGCGACATTCCTCAAGTCAAGCAGTGGGCCCATCAAGCGCTGAGCAAATTAATGGATGCAGTGCCTCCAGCACCAGACGATACCGTCACCGTCTCCAGCGGCTCTTTGGGGGCGGCGCTGAGGGCCGACAGGGCAGCGCCGATGGCTGCACCTGAACCGATCGACAGCATTGTCCCAGCTGCAGCCGCTCCCACTAGCACTTTACCTAGACGGGCTA
>ERZ1740072.748-NODE-748-length-12772-cov-8.727216_pt1 | contig 12772 bp, 7 predicted proteins | sample MGYA00581733_ERZ1740072 | MGnify/ENA primary metagenome ERZ1740072 (study PRJEB43018, sample SAMN04849741) | marine metagenome | isolation source: floating plastic debris | place: Pacific Ocean | collected 2008-08-30 | study: EMG produced TPA metagenomics assembly...
CAACCTATGTAGGAATATTTAATTGTACTCTCTGTCACAAGCGAAAATACACCCCTACACATGTGTTCGTAGTACTGGTGCTCAGTGGTGGCAATTATTATGATATTCTAGCCAGCTCTGCTATACTAGGGCTGGCTACATTTGATATTTACAGCTTATTATGAAAGTGGATCCCATTCTGTTATTAAACCGATGGATAATAATCAAGATTTGAAGGATGAAAAATAACAAAACCTCTCATCCAACAGCAATTAGTGAAAACAGTTTCTTTTTCTTCATGTAACTGAATATGAATACATACCTGTTAGATATCATTTAATCATAAAAATAAATTAATTAGCAATACGATTATCAATGGCTGTAGAGTTTTTGATATTTGACCGGGGCTTTGTCTGTATTGTCAAAGACGTGGGTTTCCTAGGGTATGTCTAGGTATCCATGTCAAGGGCACAAACGTAACACAAAAATAACATAGCATCCCATCATTCACATCTAATCAGATACCATTCTCATTCAGTGAACGACCCATGCATGCAAGCAATTGGTATCCATTGTTTTGGCATTATCTGCTATCTTAAACATTGTAACGTCCTTAACAAAGAAGAAAGGGGAAACAACTCCTGACAAATAAACAATGAGGAACAAAGAAAGCGCTGTTTGATATTGTTTTATTGTTGTGATCCTGTCATGTAGTATCATATTCCCTCTCATCACATACTAAAAGAGGATGTTGTACATTGTGACATTTAATGCATGGTGCTTGCAGTGATATATTGGGCTGTCACATAGATATGACAGGTTGTCCATGTAGGAGTAGATACACATTTCACGTCGCTGTCAGCCCTTTCTCTCACGTACTCAGCTCGACCTTTTGACATGTGACTACACGTGGAATAGCCTTGTTCAATATTCAGTTGGAGGGTCATTTGACACTTTGAGGGGCTCTTGATTCAGTGTAGAGAATACTTGGATTGCCTTGTCAGCCTGATGTGCTTGTTGTGTGTACTTATGGGATTACAAGCCTTATTAATTTATACACAATGTCCCTGCCTCAGACACTTGTTTGTCTAACAGTGACAACAGTTAAAGGATTATCACATAATTTTCGTCTGGCCGCAGCTACAAGTTGTGACTGCGACGATTCCGTGAGAATTTTAATGATGGAGGAACAAGATCTCTATCAAATTTTGATAACACGCTTGGTTTGAGTTTCAGGCCTACAAACCCCTTTCGTTTCAGCCGAGAATAATGCGAATGCAGCAGCAAAATTGTCCAATGTATTTTGTCATGACATCAACGTGAAGATTAAATAAAACTGAGCATCGCTTGAATCAAATGAACAAAATGAAGGCATTTGGGGTCATTATTGCCACAATTGTATTAGTTTGAGTGACGAATTAATAAAAAATCCCAATTCATCTATTGCTAATGGTGTGCGCAGGAAAATGACTTGAAAAGAAAGATGTTATTTCAAAATAAATGCATATTTGCTTTTCTAAGGGAAAGCTAATATAGATTTCAAAGAATATGTTTGCTTCTTGACAAAGTTCATGCATATCGCGAACTAGCGACAAAAACTGAACTCATGGGAAAATTTCTTTTATTTTAGTTTCCTGAATTGTCAGTGCATTGTAAAGTGTAGACAAGGACAATGCAATCTTGAGATGTGAATTAACAGTCTGCCTATCACTAAATTTTAAAGCAGGTATCATAAAAACCCCACAATCGCTTTATGCATCATCACTCTAAACAAGTACCCACTTTGACTTCAAAAATCCTTATCAGTTACATGGCATTTTGAACAAGAATGAGTTTTGTTTTTGTTTAGTTTATGCAGTATTTTTAGTATCGTTCAGCCACAGTTCCACAAATTCTTGGTTGTGTTAGCCAGGGAGTCTTGGTGAATGCACTCGATAATGTCAAATATGCGCAACGACATTATTATACCAAATCCTTGTCTAGCCAACCTATTGATAATACATTGGTGGTATTGTTTACAAATATCATTACTGTGATGAATTTGAATAATTGCACTGTTTACCAATTAGGGATAATAGGTGGTTATTTCAGATATGTTACTTTGCAGGCTGTTATTATAGCGGCTATGGTGAGGTATAGAAGTGCAGACTGGGAGTTGGTGTGGCCATGGCCGATGTGTCTAACACCTTTAAATTTAATTACTATGTATAATAATATGATACAACATTTTATACTCTGTTTTATAGAAGTTCAGTACCAGTATTCACTAAGCAAAGGTGTGAACAACTCTATCTAAATCACTGAGGAGAACTTAGAGTAATGAACTGTGCTACTACTAACTGCAATCCCGGTGACACCTCAAGGTGAGAGATAGAGACACATTATTTACTTATTCAGTAGTATGTGTATCTGCTAGTAGCATGGTTAAGGTGTGAATGACGGTGAATTTACATTGTAAACGCTGAGTGAGTGGTGTATTAAACACTTGTGTTTAGGCTCTGCGTCTTATGAACGCTAGTCGACAGGTCTGTTCTGCTGGGTGAGGTTAGATTCTGATAAAAAATTTTATCTGCTCATTTTCCATCACCTGCTTCTTATTTTTTATCTTTGTATTCATCCATCCCATTAGCTATAGGAACAGATTTGTGTGCAGTTTTGGGGTTTTAATGACATCCAACATCTGCTTTGACAGGGCTTTTGTTTTGGCACGGGCTAACATGTGCTCCTTGTCATTGATACCATGCCTGAATGGTTCTTTATTACCTCTTACCTTTCAATATATCACCTCATCTAACAATAACATCACTCACGCATCAACAGTTAGAAATTGTGTCCCTTTGTGGTCCGCTGGGGCTAATGGGCTCCTGATAAACAATTTTTGTCATGGGCTTGTCAATGCCAAGTTGACATCATCCATCAGGTGCTATTCAAGGACAACCAATCACAATTGGACCATAAAATTAACACGCATGCAGGTCGGATATGAAGATAAAAATCCCTGATCAAAATTTATCAATAATTAAACAACTGGCACTGACAATAGAAAAAGTTTTTTTGACGAATACAGCCCTTTGGGAGTTACATATTTGTAAGTCAATTTGAAAAAGTTCGTTTTTTATCAGCTCTGTGCCAAGACGCATAGCCTCAAGCTTATAGATCTATCAAATATTTCAATGTCAAAGATTCAAAACACTCCCAAGCGAGCGCAAGTCATCCACTAATTTACACTGGCCATATTTTTCTTTACAATCCATAATATTTAGTGACATTCTCAATTGTTGACTTTCGTTTGAGGTGTCATGCGTCATATTTACACTGAGTGGCTGGCTTTTTGATTTCCTTTTAATTGCAACCGTTTTTTATCGATAGTCAGATGTTCGGAACACAATATGTCAAATCTCACAATCTCTCCATATACCTGCTGTATATTAGTGTAAGAATATCATCATTGATTTGCGCCTAAATCTAGGAATGCTTTGGGTAATTGATAATGAGCTACGAACAATACAAGAAAAGTTTGGCTTATTGGTTTTTGGAATAGGTCCTATATTCTGTCAATCAAATGTCAAGCAATGTACACTGAGGTACAAGACGTGCCTTGTTCCTTTAAACTAGTCGTCTAATTTTCTCCCCGCCTTTTTCGAGCCCATGTGCTGGCAGCATAAAGAAAATTGTACACATCATGGGCACTTGTTTATGTTCAGAGATTTAAATCACAGCAATATTAATTACTAGATCCTGGGAACATGACATTAGGAGACTGAGCACTGCAGATGTATGCATCATTTTTAAAAACACAAATATGACCGCCAAAACTAGCGAAAATGTCAGGATGAGAGACGGATTAGCTTTCTATTGGTCAGCTGACTGCATGTGTCACCACAATGAAGGGGAGACAGCTGTTAATAGTCAACGGGCCAGGCTAAAACACAGGCCTCTCTGGAGTAAAAAACAACCTGGGCACACGACCAGGTCTCCTGCTTATAGATTACACTAACCACAAAGTATACTCCATCTGGCCAAATATCACTTAGAGATAACCTACATCCTAAATTACTAACACACACATTTGATTTGACGACAGAGAATAACTAGGCGGCAGGCCGGTGTATAACATCTGCTGGAACGTGTGCAGTTTTGAGGCCTTTTTGAATATAATTTTAATATTTTGGTAGCTGTCTTTGAGTGCACTGGGAGCATGGGAATTTGGTGACAAATCTTCAGTTTTACCGTAAATTTGTCATGGGAAAATTATCAGTTTGACCACCTCACACCACCAGATCAAAAGATGATGGTTTTCCTGTAGTGGAAACATTGTTTGCCTTTGTTAAAATTAGCACCTGGTTGTCAAACTTGCCAAATATGTTTCATCTTGTCAAACATCAAACCCAAAAGCCGCTAAAGCGGTCCTTAAATAAACAGATCACACCATCAAGACAGATTGGCTTAACTTGTACACACAAACAGACAACCTGTGTAGTTTTAGGGTGAACTAATAATAGTGAATAAATTGAGCTTTTGTATTAATGTGATTATAACGGAGTTAAGTTTTTATTGACTATGCCCTGTTTAGTTTAATTGCCCAGGATTTTGGCCCCACATGGCACACTTTCATTACGGGATTAGACACCATCAATGAGATTTCACTCCCTGTAGCATATGTTTGCTTCATTATTTGAGGCTGTTTATCTTTTAGGTTTATAATGAGGTATTACTGGTTATAAATCGACTCAATCAGTAGCCATATGTGCATACTGATACATTCTATACGTCTGTTTTAGTTCCAAACCCCGGCCCCAGTCTGCTACACCCTCTAAAGATTAACATAATTTAGTAGCAGGTAAAAGTATTCTGCAGGAGCTAGGGTAGGCCTATATATCGGTTAGCCTGAAAAGAATTCTTGGAGTATTGCGGAAATAGCTCTACTTTGATCCTCTAATTCATTCAAGAATGTATGCCTAGAGACTTCTGGAATTTCATGATATTTTGGTTCATAGCCGAATAGATAGCAAATCTCATCATTGATTCATAGCGAACCGACAGCGTAGGCTACAGTAAAAGTTGAGGAATTAAACCTCCATGTCGCATTCACAGAAATTCAGAACATGCAAGCAAAAATGGATGTTTCATCGCGCCTTTGATTACCAATTCGCAAACTATGTTCTGCTCAGTAATGATTAAGTGAGAACAATGGACGCCCTGGAGTGTATATTTCTTTTTCAAATTGAAATAGAGGTGCGATGAGAATTAGAGTTGGTCCCGGGAGTTGGTTTATAAAACGCCATAAGGCAATGGCCATGTGTCTATCTTCATTTCCTCCAAAATTCACTTTCTGGTTATTGGCATAATGCCATATCATATAGAAGCAATGCCTACCATACCATCAGGATTGGGGCTAGGCCGGCTACGTTTCAGTATATGAGCCTCAATTTATTTTGTTTGCATGGCTTTTGTTGCACCCAATTTATGTGTACATAATGATCAGTCATTGCTGAAGCACTCCTTTGTTGTTTACTACAAGCTTGGCTCGTGCCAACATCAACATTAGCCAATCAGCATCAAGCTCTTTTGTCCTGAACCAATTAAAATCACTTTATATTAATATAGATACAAGTGTAGTAAATTTGGCTTCATTTACAATCAGGCACGTGCCATAAAGGGAAGACACAAGACTGGAGTAAGAGAAACTCATGGAGTAAATTTGTGACTGTGGATTTTTCTAATATTTATTGAAGTAAGTTGGGAAGGTACTTTATCACCTAGTAGTGTCTCCACTTTGTCATATTCCTTCTCCTTTGAGAGGATTTTTCACCTTTTTTGTCACTTCATCAAAGCATAGTCATCTACTATCCAATCCTCTCCTCTTGCACTGGTTTCATTTGAATAATTAACTAAAGTGTAGCTGGCTACTGGGATGCTCAGAGCACCCTTCAACACATGTGCATGGGTATTATTTTATCTTGTCAATGTATATAATGTGATCATTCATGTTTTTGCAAATTGTTCGTACAGTAAGTAAGTATCTCTCTATGAAACAACAACATCTACCACAACCACATGGCCACATGCCATGCATACAATATGATGCTGATGCAGAGCCTGGCGGTGTTGTTCAACTTTAACACAAAATGCATGTTATGCAATATGAAATGTGTGCTAAGACGGAGTACATTGTCAACCTTGGATTAATAGCCTACTACCCATCAAAGGACAGATTTACTAGTGTTGAAATTAGCACCTGAGCGGAAGCACTACACTTCTGCGGAATAGCAAGGCAAACTGATATAATGCTGCTACTGTTACCATACTGCCAACAGTTCGGGAGTACTTGGATATTATATTATTCTAGTGTATATTCATATAAATTGCAGTAGCGTAAATAAATTACAACCACTGACGGTGGCTCAGTCTAAACATGGATTATTATTTTACTTTCAGGTTATAGACGCGCAATCATGTGTAACGTCAAAACTGGACTAGCACTGCTCGTATTTATTATTTCACAGGTAAGACCTCTAAAATACATAAATTTACTTTGTATTCTCGAACTGTGGTGTTCATGGGAAAGTAATAAGCTGCTGCATATGAGAGCAAACTTGTCAGAATAGACAGCCAGCTGTGCACGTGCTTGATATGCCAATTTACCAGTACCTATAGAAAGAAAAAAATCATCTCTTGTTAAAGTTATCATTGTCCACGTCAACCAAACCAATCTCAAAAACGTTTTGTTTTACAGGTGTCTTCTACTGGAGTATTTAAATTGGAACTCTTACAATTTACAAATGACAACGGATTATTAATAGATCGGACTTGCTGCAATGGACTACTGATAAACGACTCTTGTACACAGCAATGTAGCACATATTTCAGGATATGTTTAAAACACTTCCAAAGAGAAATCACCCTTGATGATCCATGTACCTATGGCGAATTCGTAACCCCTATTATGGGTGGAAACAACATTCAATTTCCTCGTGAAATTGGTGCTTTTGTGAACCCATTGGAATTTAAGATCGACTTTGCTTGGAAGGTAAGAAGTTATCTTAGTACAAGTTTTGTGCAAACAAGAGAGAACTGGCGGGATTGCTGCTGCATGAGAGACAATGATTATTAAGCCGCTTGATTCAGCGAAAATGTGCAGCTGCATCTGTACTTGTGTGTTGGTTAGAATAAACAGTAAAAAGGCAGATGGCCTTGTAAGCTTGCAGATGAAAGCAGGGCACATTATTAGGTATGATTAAAAATAATTGATGAGCACTTTGAGTTTTTTTGAAGACCAACCACCACCCATGGTCTGATAGAATGTTGCAGATAAAGGATTTTACACTATTCGTTTGTGATTTGTAGGGTGATTTCAGTCTGATATTGGAGGCATACCATGAATCTGAAGGTAGGTAAAATCTATAGTACTTATAAGCCATGATGCAAGCTTTGGTTAAGGCATGCATGGGCTGTCTTGTTTGCAGTATCTATAACATTATATCTCTAGAGTGTAGCTATTTCAACACTCGATAGCCGTCAGCTATCTATAGATTTATTTTAATAAATTATTAAAGTTTCATAGTATTGGCATGATTGTATTTGGAGGGGTATCGCAATCGGTGGGATAGGTAATAAAGGCTATCACTGTGTGCAATATTACTCTTATCATGTATTTATGTAGGGTATTCATCCTCATTCCTGGCGATATGTATCCATCCAGGCTAGGAAAGGATTAGGATAGGTGGTGGCGCGTATTTCTAAGGTTATGTGAATTCAAGCAGATGGCACGTGACCCAATCGTTGGGTAAACATGTGAATGGCCCTCCAGTGATAGGATCGCTCTAATGTGGTTTTTCTGTATGTGCTGTCTAACCATGGCTAAGATAGGTTAGCTCTTTTATGAATTTTAATATTAAAGACTCTATTAGAAAAATAACCATTGGCTGGCCGGTGTGTTTAGCTGCAAAATATTGATCAGCAGAATATATTAATCTGCAGCCACTATTAATTATTATTCTGAAATTGCGGTAAAAGTTTAATATTGATATCTGGATTTCATAATCTTCGTCTCAGTCGGTGTGCTGTCTCAGGGAAGCCGAGCTTTCTTCTCAATTCTTTTCCTCATTTATTGGCTGGCAAAAATCATTTTATCATGAAGACATCTGCCTACCTTATTCAAGTAGCGATTATCGTGGTCTATTATACATTATTTGTTACTTTTGCTTGCTATCAAAACAGCGCTAAGGCGGGCAAAACACACAAACAGCTTTTGGATATATTCATTGTGTACTCGCTGGAATAATAAGTTTGAAGGCTTTCGATTGTGAGCTGTGACCGCCACAAGACAATTGTTAGCTCACACTAAAATGGTTTGTAAATGAAACACGTGCCTGTGCCTGGATAACAATGGCCCACCTCTTGGCCCTTTTAGTCTTTTGCTAGTTTTCACCACACACAAGTCAGGGTTGCGAGATCCTAACCCTGGTTAATACCCGGCCAGTATAGCTTCCATAATCGCTGCTAGAGCCTCTATTAGCATACCACAACAGCTCATCAAAACAGCATTACCTATCCATAAAGAAATGGAATAAACCTTAAATTTAGCTAACAGGGTAGTAAATTGAGTTCAGTAGCTTGGGAATGGTCTTTTCTGGACATTGAAATACAAGCTTTTACTGTGTAAAGCAGTTTTGAAAACTTTTTAAAATGTCAAAGCTTTTGTTTCAAGCGCAGAAGCATAAATAAAATTAGGTAACCGTTAGTCACTTTGGATTAGCTTCTGTTTGTTAAATCTGGCTAATTCCATTAACCCATTTGTTACCTTGTATCTGTTCATTGTTGCTAAATTTTAGGTAATAAGCCATAAGTTATTTCTCTAATTGCACCAATCTATTATGTTATTATTGTTTTTGTGATATGCAGGCATGGTGCATTAGTGAATCAGGTACAACAAATAAATAGCGAGATTATTATATAATCTTCCTTTCTCTCTGTTGACGTGGCTGACCTGACGTTATGTTTGTTTGTTACAGTGGCACAGCTCATCACCTCTCTGAGGGGTTCTAGTAGCCTGCTGCCGTCAGAGGGCTGGAAAAACCAGACATGGAACAGCTCCAATGTTGAGTCTCCACAGTCTATGAGATTTGGTTATAAGATTGAGTGTGACGCCAATTTCTTTGGAGATTCGTGCACAAAAATCTGTATACCAAGAAATGATGATCTAGGACATTATGAATGTGGGCCTAATGGTGAGACGATCTGCCGACAAGGATGGGAAGGACCCTTCTGTACTGAACGTAAGTGTGCCACTACCTTACAACAGTGTCTGTGAGAGCCGCGGCAGCTGATTACAACCGCTGCCAAGGATGTGTGTAGTTTAGCGGGTGGTGGCTGTATTTATTACATACACCATCCACTACCCTGGTTAAATAAACTGGCTGTTTATGATGATATGTTATCTGATGGGTAGTTCGTGAGATACGTTCACCTATGCTGCCTGGATTCATGCGGGTTCATTCAACTACTCAGCGTAACTGGCAAATCCATAGCCTACCTGGATCCCTCCCTCACTCTATCAGTGTGTGTATCAGCAATGCTGTGTATTCCACCAGCTAATCTTGCTGCCTCAGCAATGCCGTACATAGCCTCCATACACTCAACCCTCATTAATTAGGCATCAGGCCAATGTATCAAACTTTGAGAACAGAACACAATCATCAAAGCCTGGCCACGTCTGCTGCTGCTGCTGGCTGAGCCTGCTGCTGCCGTTTGAGAGTAGATAGCGCTGCCGTGACTGTACGTAACAGCAGCGAGAAAATATCAGACCAAACCTTCACATGTAAGAGTAAATCTGATCTGTTAGAATGGCCACGGCTGCTACTTCATCTCCTAGCAGACATTTACAAATGAGATATTCTAACATTGTATTCACCGCTAAATCCTTCTTCTAAATATCATGCCATCGTATCATAAAGTAGAGCTAGCTAGGGCGAATATGTATGATATGTGTATTCTGATGATTTAAAGCACGGATAAGATGCCTATCACCTAATTAATAATGTTACAAGTCTCACAATAGCTATTAAAAACCTTCAAGTGTCACTGGTTTAATTGTGTACCACTCATGTCAGTGGCAGGGAAGATCTGACCAGTTAGATTCAGGCCTCTGCACTGCTGCTCAGTTTATGGCCTTTTAGGGGGAAGTGGCAGGATAGAGCAGGTGCCTCTAGTCATCCAATAGAATACAACCACTGTGACATAGTAATACAGATATTGAGGTGAATTAATATTAGCTGGAGTTTTACTTCACATGCATATTTATAATGTCTAATGCTATGTTGTCACTGTTGAATCTTGAGATATCTGGCCATTGTCTGCCTGTTGCGGTGATTGAAGGTTTTCATTGTCTACTATGTTTAAGATGACGGATAATAAAGTGAAGATTTGGAAACATCTGTCTTGTTTTCAAATCATTACTTCCCCTCGATATAAAACTGATGCTGCATAGTGCTGCATATGTGATGGAATTGAGTGTTTAGAAGGACTATAGTGAGGACAGCAGCTGCTGTACCATACCTGACACTATAGCAACCAAGGATGACATACAATTCTTTCTCTGTTTGTTACCAGTACCGGTATTGATGATTATTCTATTCTCTATTTTCAGCCATCTGTCTGGAAGGCTGTCATTCCGAGCATGGCTACTGTCGCCAACCTAACGAGTGCAGGTAATAAAACAAATTGTTTTATGTTTGCTCGATATTCTGCATTCAACAGACTCTAAATACGCTCTTTTTATGTTGCTTAATTTGCCCCTGACATGGCCAAAATAGACTGTTTCTAAACTTAGTTATATCAAGTTTTCTGCGTTTTCCTAATAGTTATGTTGTGTATTTATGTATTTTTATAGCTGTCGAGTTGGATGGCAGGGGCGTCTCTGTAATGAATGTCTCACTTATCCAGACTGTCAGCAAGGCTACTGTGAGAAGGCATTCGAGTGTACCTGTTACGAGGGCTGGGGTGGTCTCTACTGTAATCAAGGTAACACAACTCTACCGACTATTAAAGCACTTGCTGAGAGAAAAAAATTCTCACAGTTTTGCTGTATATTATTAGCTCTCTCTTTCATGTACGTTGGCAGTAATAAATTATAACATTGTTTTATACACTGCCACGCGCTGTGTCAAAGATAAGCTGCATACACAATACTCTAAAGTGGGCCGGCTCAAGTGCCCATGTTGACATATATGTCTCAACTACATGCATGTGCTTAATATGAACTGACTGATATAATTGCTTAATAATCGGCCTAAGAGCAAACTGCACACGACACACAAGGCCAATTGTTGCATCTCCTTTGACCAGTTGTCATCATTGGATAAAAAGCGCACACCTGGCACATATTTTACTTGATAGCCGTGGGACCCGACTTCACACACAAGGTTAAGTGTACACATTGTGAAAAATAAGTGGTTTGTTTCTGCTTATTATGACCTTTAAAGTAAACAATCTTATGATAGTTTCAAAGCGTGAATAGCGGCGGCGCTAAGGCCTGTGTAATCTGTATTTCGAGCCTGGAGCACGCGCCTCTGTTGTATCGCCAGCAGACTTATTTCCTTGTTTTGACTCTGCTGCGAGAAAGCAGCGCTGCTCGACTTGTTATTTACCTGGCGGCGCAGAAGAACCAGTGGTCTCAGACTGCTGCAGGTATAATGACCGTAGCAGGATCTTTCATCAAAGTGTAGAGGCTACCGCTCCGCGCCGCCGACAATCAATCGCTGTGACAGTCAATCAATAAGTGACATGCTCTACACTAGAAGAAAAGCAGTGCCACAGTGGTATTGTGTGAGGCTTTGCTGCGTTGTCGACTTTCTGTCAGCCCCTTCCTCTAACACTAGCCGTAATTTGTTTGTTTTCTGAATATAAAATTACCTGGCCTGTAGGGTTTTATCAAAGATGCTACTTGAAATTTCCAATATTCTTTAGCTGTTCTGTGTCTTATATCATGCCGGCGACTACGACGTCCCACATGTTACATCCGACAAGGCTCGGCTCGTGTCAATACTGTGGTGGTAACAAATTCTCGTTAAATTTTAATTGTTTTATTTAACCATAGAAGACAATGTTTTAGGATAATTAATACAAGAAGTACCGAGTGCACCTGGTCTAATTGTATCAAATCGATAAGCTCTTTTCATTTCCACCTGAATAGATTGCATTTATATTGAGCCAGCAATGATCAGTGCTGTTTTATAGTTTATATTGTTGACTGGATTCCTGCTGACCATAATCATCACTACATACATACAACGATACCCAAACAAAATAACAACACAACTAGTAGTGTCATCCCTATGGTCTCCTCCGCTTGTCTTTTTTTAAAATAAAAATTCAACATTGTTCTTGGGAAGCATTTAACATTTCACTTAATAAAACCTCACAAATAATTAACCTTTCTCAGCAAATTAGTGGGGAGAGAAAGTGTGCCACTCAGCCAATCAGATTGTCAGGAATATAATCTGTCACTCAGCCAGCCATCCAGGGTATCAGCTACCGACATGCGCTGAGCAAGCAAGCGCTGTAATTTATATTACAATGTACTGTATCCACAGCAATGTCACAACCTCCACAGGGCGCTATACTAAAGCTAATCCGCATAATACAACGGGAGTAAATAAATCCCATCCTTGCGTAGCTCACACTAATTTATGTGGCAGATGGCAATCAAAATTCTGTAATTAGGCCTCGATACAAAGGCATTGCTGTTTAATCTCAAAATATGAACTAGAATCAGGCTAAATTGCCAGCGATT
>ERZ1740072.750-NODE-750-length-12743-cov-5.369956_pt1 | contig 12743 bp, 9 predicted proteins | sample MGYA00581733_ERZ1740072 | MGnify/ENA primary metagenome ERZ1740072 (study PRJEB43018, sample SAMN04849741) | marine metagenome | isolation source: floating plastic debris | place: Pacific Ocean | collected 2008-08-30 | study: EMG produced TPA metagenomics assembly...
GAGACACAGACCAATTTCATCATTGGATTTGACACCCTTTTGGCAAACGCCAGTGACCCGGACCAACCGCTGAGCGTGCAGAATGTAAGCTCCAATGATACGGACGTAAGTGTCGCGATCGTCGCCACAGGTGTCGAGGTCACTGTGCCAAACGCATATGTTGGAACGCCAGTGCTGACCTATGATGTGGTTGACAGCGGCGTGGTACCTGCAAGCACTGAAACGACTGCAAATCTGGACATAGACACCCTTCAAATGGAGGTCGTTGGTACCACCACCGATCCAGACTCGAATGTCAAAGATCTGCTTGGCGACGTCACTGGCGGATCGGGCGTTGGCGACATCGCCCTCGGCACCTCCGGCGATGACGGCGTCATTCTCTCAGCGTCCGCGCCTTATGCAGATATAGAAGGGTTTGACCTGATGGGCGGCTCTGACTTTATCGACCTCTCGGCGGCTACGCGCGGCTTCAAGATTACCCTTGCTGATGGCGAAGATTGGGCCATCGGCGGTGCCGGGAATGACGATATTTCCGGGGGTGATGACAACGATATCCTTCAGGGTGGTGGCGGCAGCGACACGCTATCGGGCGGAGCGGGGCAGGACATTTTCGTTTTGACCGACCTCACTGCATCCGACGTGATTTCAGACTTTGATGTACCGGTCGGTGCGATCAATCCAACGGGCGGTGATCAGATAGATCTGACTGCATTGGTTAGTTTGATGGCAGGTGAAATGCTGTCCGACCAGGTGGATTACGACAATACGTCTGGCAATCTGAACGTGAACGGGAATGCGGTTGCGAGTGTGACAGCGTCGACAGGCGGATTCGCTCCGGAAGTCGAAGTCATTTTCAACGATGCCAACAACATGCAGGCGACGGCGGTGATCTAACGTTCTCGCATTGCCTCAAGGCGGGCTTTGCGGAACGGCTTGAGCATGTAATCCAGAACTGTGCGCTCGCCGGGCAAGATATCAACTGAGGCAACCATGCCCGGTCGAATTCTTAATACTGTGTCACCACGGGTAAGGCTGTTGCCATCGGTTTCGACAATGATCGGAAAATAGACCTCGCCGGTTGTTTCGTCTTGTTCGGCGTCGGCACCGACGCGGACAACGCGACCACTAAGCGCACCATAAATAGTGAAGTCAAAGGACGTGAGTTTCACGCTGGCTTCCAAATCCGGTCTGATGAACGCGAAGTCTTCAGGGCGGACGCGGGCCTCGACCTGCAGCAGGTCGTCGACTGGAACGATACGCAGCACCTCTTCACCCGGTGCGATTACGGCGCCTATCGTGTGCACATTCAGAACTGAAACGACGCCATTCACCGGAGCCCTGAGAGCGGCGCGCAGAACAACATCGGATGCACTCTTTAGGCTTTCTTCAATGACACTCAGCTGATTGAGTGTATCGGAACGCTCGATATTGATTTCAGCCCGCCGTTGTAGCTCAGCCTCAACCAAACGTGCCTCGGCTTCAGACAGCGCAGTTTTTGCCTGTTCTTTTCGGCTCAGCAGGCCATCACGAACTTGCCTCTTGCTGGAACGTTCGCGTTCGATGGGTAGGATTTGGCCCCGAGGGACGATGCCGCTGTCCGTCTTGATCTGAATTTCCTCGTCCAGGAGTGCGATGTTTTCGGCGACCCTGTCCATGGCGGCTTCAAGCTCGGTTATCTCCTGCTCGCGTTGTTGCGCTTGCGCCTGAAGAACGACACGCTGACCAAGGTAGGATGCAGTCCGGCTTTCGAACAAAGCGATTTCACGAACCGTCAATGGACTATCAAGTTCGATGTTTGTGGTCGAAAAATCCGGAGGTTCAGTGCCGACGAGTTCAGCCGCCAAACGCAAACTGCGCGCACTCAAGGCCTGTTGCTGTGCGCGCAACTCCCCCAGATTTGCAGCACTTCCAGTATCGTCAAGCCGCGCAAGGACTTGGCCCGATGTCACTTCATCGCCTTCCGAAACAAGGATTTCGCGGACAATGCCGCCTTCAAGGCTTTGGACCGTGCGCGCCTGACCCGACGGGACAACACGCCCTTGGGCGCGCGCGACTTCTTCCAGTCTGGCAAAAGCAGCCCACGCTATTCCGGCGCAGACCATCAGAACGATCACCAGCAAAAAGACAAACAACGCACCCGACGAGCGGCCCAAGCGCGTTGCGTCGCGTCCGTCGGCAAAATCGATCAGGTCCCAATCGCGACTGCTCAAACCGTGGTTCTTTCCTCGTTGCGTTGCAATCGCGTCATCACATCTTCTTTTGTACCGTCCATGACCAACGCGCCGCGGTCCAACAAGATGAGCCTGTCGACAAGATCGAGCAGCCCCATGCGGTGGGTCGAAACGATCAAGGTCATCGGCCACTGCTCCAAAACCCTCGCCAGACTTTGGACAAACAGTTTTTCGCTTTGCGTGTCCATCGACGACGTCGGCTCATCGAGGATCAAAACACGAGGGCGGGGCAGAACGGCCCTTGCCAGTGCAACCATCTGACGCTGCCCGCCTGACAGGTTTCGCCCGCGCTCCGTGATCGGCATCGCAAACCCCTGAGGATGGGCGGCTGCAATTCTGTCTACCCCTGCCAAACGGGCGACACGCATCAGTTCTTCGCTGGAGGCTTGCGGCATGCCGAACGCAATGTTTTCGGCGAGTGTGCCCGAAAACAGGACAGCCTCTTGAGGAACGAGTTGGACATCGCGCCGCAAGCGCGCGGAACCGAGTTGTGACATGTTCAACCCGTCCAGCAACACCATTCCTTCGGTGGGTGCATAAAGCCCCGACAATGTGCGAACCAAACTTGTCTTGCCTGCACCGACAGGACCGACAATCCCAATTCTTTCCTGACCACCCGTCGTAAATGAAATGTTCTGAATGGCTGGCACCTTGGCACCCGCGTATTGCAGGGAGACGTCGCGCAACTCGTATGCGCCATCCTCAGTGATGGCTGCAACTGAAGTGTCTGGCACGGATTTGTCAGATGCACGTGCCATCAGCGCGTTCAGGCTGCGTAACGTCGAAACGGCAAATCCCGCGCGTACAAACAAACCAGCCAAGGCGGCCGTCGGCGCCATGGCGCGGCCAGACAAGATCATGGCCGCAATGACGGCACCCATTGTGAGGTTGCCTTCGAGAGCAAGGTAGACACCAATGATGACGATACCGATCGAAGAGACTTGTTGTGCCAATCCCGTTACTGTCGTCGCAAAATTTGCAAGCCGTTTGCTGCGCTCCTGCGCACGGGCACTTTCCGCAACTTGTCGTTCCCATCGGGCTTGCATGCGGTTTTGCCCTGAAATTGATTTGAGTGTTTCAAGATCGGTGATCGCTTCGACCGCCACGGCGTTCTTCACACCGCTTGTTTGCCGTGCCGCATTTGATGCAGATCGCAGAGGGGCGAGAATGATCAGGCCCATTACGATAACGACACCCAAGGCAATGGCGGGAGGCCACGCCAACGGGCCACCGATATAGGCGATGACCGCAATGAACAGGAACGAAAACACCAGGTCTGTAAGGGACGCCAATGTTTGCGATGAGAAAAAGTCGCGAACCTGCTCATAGTCTTTCAAATTGTTGATCATAGTACCGGCAGGCTGCGCTTCGGCATCCAGCCTGAGATCGGCGATGTGCCTGAAAAGCTCCGAAGAAACGGCAAGGTCAACGCGCCTGGACACCTTATCAACTACGCCGGCCCGAATCCATTTCAGGACTGCATCAAACGTCAGGGCTATCCCAACACCAAGAACTAGAGACCACAATGTGATGATAGCAGCGTTCGGGAACACACGATCATAAACGTTCATCGTGAAGATTGGCACAGCCAGCGCCAGTACGTTGATCAGCGCCGATGCGAGAATGACCTGTCCGAAGTCGGGCCAGAATTTGGAAACGACACTCCAGTACCAATGACGGATCGGCGTGTGGGAAGACGCTTCCTGCTCATGCTGGGCGTCCATCTGAAACAGCAGGGTGTGACCGGCGTATACGTCTTCAAGTTCGGAGAGCGGAATCTCCAAAACGCTGTCAGACCGCGTTGGCCAAATCACATTTGCTGTTTTGGAATTCTGGCTAACCAAAACGCATGCATTGCGGTCCGTGGTAAACAACACAGCAGGAAGCACGGAAACAGGCAAATCTCGGATCGCACGACGTGTGATATGTGCCCTGAAACCGTGCGCTTCCAACGCCCTCACGCCAGTTTTTGGGGTGAGACGACCTTCGCCATCTAAAGCCAAACCCAGAACCAAAGCTTGCTCGCCAACATCGCGGCCGCGCAAGCGCAAGCAAGTGGAAATAGCAGCCGCCAATGGATCACGCGGAGTTTCTTTGAAAGACCAGTCGCGTTTTGTGGCCGCCGGCGCGGCCTGCCGCACGACTTTAGGCGATACCGTTACACGTTTGCTCGGCTTTTTTTCTGGCGGGCTATCTTTCGCGATATGCGTTCTCCGATGGGTAGGTCATCGTGGATTTTTTTCAATCAAGAGATTTGCGCCAGTTTTTGAAAGACGTGGCATCCAGTCGTGAACGATCCCCGTTCTTGTCCAGATCCGGCGCCCCCTGAAGATCTCTTGCATAGGTCAAGGCATCCTCTGGCACCGGAACATCCAGTGAAGGCAACAGAATGCCAATAGATGCAAGTATTCTGTACCGAACGTAGTTTTCGAGCGACCGGGCATTGACCAAGTTGGCTTGGGCTTGGAACAGCGCGTTTTGGGTGTTCAGAACATCAAGAAGGGACCGTTGTCCAACGTCAAACTCTGCTTCATATGTATCGCGCAAGGCCAAAGCAATGTCCGCCTGTGCCTGGATCGTCTTTGTCCGCCGTTGCGCGGATTGCAGGGATGCCCAACTTTGGCGGACTAAGCGTTCAAAAAGGCGCGTCTGCGAAAGCAATCAGGAACGGAATTCGCCAACAAGACAGATTTGTTCTTGGCGCGCCGCACGTTTGGATGTGCCCTGAAACTCATATTTCAAAACCAAACCAACGCGCGCATCTGCAACGCTACCCTCGTAGCCACCAACGTCTTCACCCAAGCGTCCATCGGCTTCCAAAAACAGCTTTGGTGCTGCGTTTGCATCAACGCGTCTGGATTGCGCCTCAGCAGCCCCGATGTCAGATTTCATAAACAATAGGCTGGGGTTTTTCGTCCGGCCGATTTGCAGTGCGGCATCAAGCGTAGACGGAACTGACTCTCTGATGTTCGGAACGGTTCCCAGACCTTTTGCCTCAACGCCAACAATGGCCAGAAACAGGGCTTCGATGTCGTCCCGGTCCAGTTGAAACAACAAAATCGTGTCTTCTGCGAGCAGCAGTCGCTCTTCAGCTTGTTGCAGGTCGCCAAGGGACACAACGCCCTGATCGAAGGCACGTTTCACACGTTCCAGCACTCTGGAATGGTAGTCTCGGTTCTGTACAGCGAAAGACAGCAGCGATCTGACACGCAGCACGTCCGCATAAAGACGGATCGCTTCGAGCGAAAGAACTTCTGCTCGTTCCAGAACGCGGTATGCTGCGGCGTCGATGCGATATGCCTGCCGCTCGATCTCTGATCGCGTCTCGTATCCATCAAACAGCATTTGAGACACACGTGCGCTGAACTCGTACCCCTCTATCCAACTGTCGGCAGAGGACAGGTCAGGCGTGGTGGAGCCATCGTTGATACTGGACCCGGCAAAGGCTTCCAGTTCGAACCGCGGTGCGCGCAAACTGCGCGCCTGATCAAGTTCGAATTCAATCGCTTGTTTGTTGGCCTCTGCGGTCTTTATGTCCGGGTTCGTCTCAAGCACGTAAATTATCACATCCTTCAGCGACAGTGCCGTGGCCGAACTAGGAGCCGACAGAACGGCGGCTAGTAAAACTGCTGGGATAAGATACTTACGCTTCACTCAGGTGCCCCCATCAAGGGTTGCTTCGAAAACTCACATTACAATAGACTTGTCTACGATGGCTGGATAGTTCGTCAACCCGAAAGGGCCATTGCTCCTTGCACCTGCTAGAAAGACAAACCACGTTATGCAACCACAACGGTCAGAGCGCTAACATATGAGATATTTCCTGAATTTGGCGCTGTACGGTTTGGTTCTGTGTCTTTTGACACCGCTGCCCAGCATGAGCGCGGAAATTGGAACTGTTAACTTCCAGTTCGACTCCGACCAACTGGACACACAAGGCCAAGCACAAGTGGCGGAAATCGCGGAACGTCTAAAGGCTGTGAGCAGCTACAAACCAACTGTGGTGGTTGGCTATACCGATGCTGTCGGGTCGACCGGGTACAATCAGTCTTTGGGACAGCGCCGGGCAGATACTGTAGCAAGAGCGCTTGCGGCCGCTGGTGTTCCGGTTGATCGCATTGGCAAAACAGAAAGCCGCGGCAAAAACGATCTTTTGATACAGGTGGCATCAGCAGAACGCCTTAACAGGCGAGTGACGGTGCAACTGGGGGACATTCTGGGGGCTTGCCAAAGCTACCGCGACGTTGCCTTGTCCCAGTCTGCCGTTGGCGAAGAGTTGCAAAGCGACATTCGGGCCCGACTGTCTGAAGCCGTCATTTACTACGACCGCTTTGCCGCAAACGGGGCCAATGGACCTGCTTTTCAGATGGCTGGCGCTGCCAAACAAGACTGTGGTCAAGCAGTTGGTTACGGCAACGACTCCGTGCGAAAGCTCGAATACGCCAAGAAGTGTTTCTGCAATTCCGCGCGTCTCCAGACTGCGCTGGGAAACTGACTTGTGGCGGCCGTAAGATAGGCTTGCATCCGTTGCAGCTTGTCGAACATTACGAGAGTTCGGAATTGGATTAGGTCAGCCTGCCGTCTTGGAGTCCAAGTGATCTAATCACTTCGCGGGCCGCTGTTTCGACAGGATTAATTGTCTCTTTCAAAATCGTAACGCGGTCAAAACGATCCGGATCGCGATTGACCGCTTCGCGCATGGCAGCGCCAAAGGCCATACGCAGTTCAGTTCCGATGTTGAACTTGCAGATGGCGGAGTTGCGCCCCAACCTCTGGCGCTGCTCGACGGGTACGCCTGATCCTCCGTGGATGACCAGAGGGACGTCCGTCACGGCCTCAATCGCCGCGATGCGAGCCTCATCGAGGCCGCCTTCTTTGTCCTGCTGCAAGTGGACGTTGCCCACAGAGATTGCCATCGCGTCCACCCCGCTCTCACGGGCAAAGATCGCGGCTTCTTCCGGGTCGGTGCCATCTGATCCCTCGCCGCCGGAATATCCAACAAACCCGATTTCACCTTCACAGGAAATACCCGCCGCGTGGGCCATTTCGGCAATCGCTGCGGTCTCGTCGATGTTCTGTGCCAAAGGCTTGCGGGACCCGTCGAACATGAGGGACGTAAACCCGCTGTCGAGCGCCTCTTTGCAGTCATCAAAGGTATACCCATGGTCCAGATGGGCCACCACAGGGACCGAAGCGTTTTCTCCCAGATGCCGGAACATCTTGCCAAGGATCGGCAATGGCGTGTGTTCCCGGCAGGAGGGTCCGGCCTGAAGGATCACCGGGGCATTCTCGGCCTCGGCGGCGGCCACATAGGCCCGCATGTCTTCCCAGCCCAGCGTCACCAGCCCCGCCACGGCATAGCCATCGGCATAGGCGGGCTGCAAAACGTCCCGAAGGGTCACGAGTGTCATGGGTGTTCTCCTGCGTGTCGCGCACCTGATCTGACGGCCTTGGGCCGGTCATAGCAGAGGCCGGGACCGGGTTATTTGAACTTCGCGATCATGTCCTTGATGCCCGGGATCGTCTCGATCTGATAGGCGTGCGAGGGTTGGAAGTACTGCACCAGACTGCGCTGGGTCAGACCACCGAGGATCGTGAAATAATACATCTCGTAGCCCGGCAGCACTGCGCAAGGGTGATAGCCATTGTCGATGCAGATCGTGGAGCCATCGACGATGTGGTAGGCATCCCCGGCTTTGCCATCTTCGCGCTGCAACATCTGCAGGCCGGACCCATGATTGGGTTTGAAGCGAAAGTTGTAGGTTTCGTCATGGCGGGTTTCGTCCGGCAGACGGTTGGTGGCGTGCTTGTGCGACGGGAACCCGGACCAGCCACCCTGCCCGACCGTGAACAGTTCACTCACCAGTAGCCGACCCACTTTGTCATGCTGTTTCTGACCGAGGATGTGCTTAATCTTGCGGTGCGTCTTGGTGTCGTCCGAGCCGTATTGCACGAGGTCATGCGAACGCACATCAAAGGGCTCCAGCACTTCGTCATAGCGCGCGCCCGCGATAAAGGTTTCGCTGCTCTCCGAAACACAGACAAGCGTCACCTTGGCCCCGACGGGGATGTAAGCGCCCTCAGGTTCACCGTCCCATACGTCTTCGCCCCGGTTGCCAAGTGCGGCGAATGTCACACCCTCTACCTCGATATCCAGCGTGCCGGTGGCGGGTACAATGCAGGTCTCGTATCCGGGCACTTGGTATTCGAATGCTTCGCCTTTCTTCAGTTTGACGATGTTGAAATAGTTCAACGGCACCGTCGGGTTGTCGATATCGACGATGGGTATATTCTGGTTGTCAAATGGAGCGATATGCATGTTTCGGTCCTTTCAGGCCTCGGTCGGGCCAGCGTGATGAGAGAGAAAGTCGTCCAGTTGGGCCGTGGTGGGCATTGCCGGGGCACAGCCGGGCTGGCTGACGACGATGGACGCACATGCCGAACCGCGCAGCACTGCGTCCCGCAAGGAATGCCCGTCGGCGATGGATGACAACAGCCCAGCCATAAAGCTGTCGCCCGCACCATTGGGTTTGACGGCCGTCACGGGGTAAATTCCGGTTCGGATTTCCTGACCATCGGCAAAGGTCACGGCACCGCCTTCGCCCATTTTGTAGATCACCATTTTGTCCTTGGCCGCCAGTTCGCGAGCCTTGTCGAGCCCATGCTCGATCCCGCCAGCCATGAACCCGAACTCTTCGTCATTGCCGACGATCAGATCGCTTTCATCACCAGCGCGCGACAGAACATCAGACGCCACATCAGCAGAGGGCCAGCTGTAGGGACGATAATCGATGTCAAAAATCACCGGCAACCCGGCCTTACGCGCGTTTTCAAAGGCGCGAAAAGTTGCGCTGCGCGAGGGTTCGGAAGCAAAAACGGTGCCTGCGGTGATCAAAGCACTAAACCCGGAATAGTCGACGGCGTCCATGTCATCTTCGGTCACCTGAAAATCCACTGCGCCATTGCGATAGATCACGTTCTGAAAGTCTTCGATGCAGCTTTCATAAACCGCGAGCGACAAGCGGTATTCTCCACCCAGAACCCGAATAAACGAGGTGTCCACGCCGTAATGGGTCAATCGGTTGAGGGCAAATCGCCCCACTGCGTCGTCCGAGACCGAGGTTATCAAAGACGCGGCACTGCCCAGCTTAACCAGTCCAGCGCAGATATTGGCGGAAGAACCGCCCAGATCAGCACGAAACGTCTCGGCGTGCTCGCTCTTAGTGCCGACGGGGTCAGCGAACATATCCATTCCGGCGCGGCCAAAGACGGCGAAACGATTACCCTTAATCCCATCCAACAGCGCGGACATCAGACGCCCTTTCGCTGTTTGTTGCGGCTGGATTCCCAATCCACATGCGCTGCGCGCACCTTGTCGTTGTCGGTCACGTGAGGTGTGCCGACTTCCCACCAGGTATGGCCCTCAGTCGTCCAGCCTTCGTAAGGGTCGACTTTCATGACGATCACGTAGGTCTTGTCCGACGCCTTGGCGCGCTTGAACGCCTCGGCCAATTCGGCAGGGTTGGCCACAGTTTCAGCAGCAGCACCCTGTGAGGCGGCATGGGCCTCGAAGTCTACCCCAAACGCTTCTGGAACTGTCGGGGTATCTGCGATCAAGTTGTTAAAGCTTTCGTTGCCGGTGTTGTTCTGCAGCTTGTTGATGACGGCAAATCCGCCATTGTCCAGCACCAGCAGGATCATCTTTTTCTGTGTCAGAACAGAGGAATAGATATCCGAATTGAGCATCAGGTAAGACCCATCGCCACAAAAGCTGATCGTGTCCTGTTCCGGCTCGCGTTCGGATTGCGCGATCCGGGCACCCCATGCGCCTGCAATCTCGTAGCCCATGCAGGAAAAGCCGAACTCCACATCCACCGTCCCGATATCCAGCGTGCGCCAGTTGGCGGTGACCTCGGCGGGCAGGCCACCGGCGGCGGCGACAACGCGGTCGCGGGCGTCACACATCGCGTTCACCACGCCGATGGCTTGCGCATAGGAATTTGGCCGGTTGTCGCCATAGGACACATTGTCAGCGACGTAGGCATCCCATGTCTTGCGTTCGTCCTGCGCCATGGCCACCCAGTCAGAAGCGCCCTTATGGTCGCCCAACGCAGCATCCAAAGCGGCAAGAGACAGCTTGGCATCCCCAACCACGGGCAGCGACATATGCTTGCCCGCATCATGGCGGGCCGCGTTGATCGAGATGAACCGCGCGTCCTTGGCAAAGGCCGTCCATGACCCGGTGGTAAAGTCCTGCAACCGCGTACCGACGGCAAGGATCACATCGGCCTGTTCGGCGATGGCATTTGCGCTGTCAGACCCTGTCACGCCAATGGGCCCGATATTGAGCGGATGGTCATTCAGCATATTGGCCCGGCCTGCGATCGTTTCCACGACCGGGATCTGGTGGTCTTCGGCAAAGCGGGTCAGTTCGGCCACTGCGCGCGAATACTGCACCCCGCCGCCCGCGATGATCATCGGGCGCTTGGCCGATTTCAACAGGGCCGCTGCGTCCGCGATCTCATGCGCATCCGGGGTCTGGCGGCGGATGCGGTGAATTTTCTTTTCAAAGAACACCTCGGGATAATCATATGTCCAACCCTGCACGTCCTGGGGCAGGCCAAGGAAGGCAGGCCCACAATCGGCAGGGTCCATCATCGTAGCGATTGCCGCGGGCAGCGATTGAATAATCTGGGGGGGGTGGGTTATCCGGTCCCAATAGCGGGTGATCGGCTTGAACGCGTCATTTGCGCCAAAGGTCGGATCGTTAAAGTTCTCCATCTGCTGCAGGACAGGGTCGGGCAACCGCGTCAGGAAGGTATCACCGCACAGCATCAGCATCGGCAGACGGTTCGCATGCGCCAAGGCGGAAGCCGTCACAAGGTTCAGCGTCCCCGGCCCGGCGCTGGCCGTGCAGAACATGAACCGCTGACGCACCCACTGCTTGGAATACGCGGCGGCGGCGAATCCCATGCTCTGTTCGTTCTGCCCGCGATACAAAGGCAACGCGTCGCGATGGTCATAAAGCGCTTCGCCCAGACAGGTGACATTGCCGTGGCCAAAGATCCCAAAGCCCCCGCCGCACAGTCGCCATTCGGTCCCGTCTATTTCGATATACTGGTTGGCCAGCCAACGAATGATCGCCTGGGCCGTGGTCAGTTTTACGGTCTTGTCCGCCACGTGGTCGCTCCCCCCAAGAATGCGCTGATTTTGCGCAAAGTGAATTGCCGCTTGCGCGCGTTCGTCTCCCAAGTTACAGATTTTGCAATCGGTTGCAAATGCAATCGGCGCCGGTGCCAGGGAGGCAATATGGGCAAGATCGGAATCGGCGTTGTTGGCGGCGGCTATATGGGCAAAGCGCATTCTGTTGCCATGTCCTCTGTTGCTGCGATCTTCAATACCAAATTGCGCCCTGAACTCGAAATGATTGCCGCGTCCACGCCCGAAAGTGCCGAACGGTATCGCCAGCAGTTCGGCTTCGCGCGCGCTGCACCAAATTGGCAGGCCCTGGTCGAAGACCCCGCGGTTGAGGCGATTGTCATCGCCTCGCCGCAAGACACGCACCGCGCTATTGCAGAGGCCGCGATGGCCCTTGGCAAGCCCGTTCTTTGCGAAAAGCCATTGGCGGCCACCCTTGAGGATGCACGCGCCCTGGTCGCGACCGCAGATGCCTCCGGCGTGGTCAACATGGTGGGTTTTAACTACATCCGCACCCCGGCCAGCCAGTTCGTGCGCAAGCTGTTGGCCGATGGTGCCATTGGCGATGTCACATGGTTTCGCGGCGAACATACCGAAGACTTCTTCTCCGACCCGCAGGCCCCGCACAACTGGCGCTGCGATGGCATGGCCAACGGCAACATGGGCGATCTGGCCCCGCATCCGATCAATGCAGCCCTCGCGCTGATGGGTCCGATTGCCGAAGTCATGGCCGAGATCGAGACCGTGCATCGCACCCGACCCGGCGGCGCGGTCACCAACGACGATCACGCCCAGATCATGTGCCGCTTTGCCAATGGGGTGAAGGGGCACATCTATTCCAGCCGCGTCGCGACGGGCCGCAAGATGGGCTATGCCTATGAGATACACGGCACCAAGGGGTCGATCCGCTTTGATCAGGAAGACCAGAATGCCGTCTGGCTGTATCGGGCCGAGGGGCCAGAGGCGACGCGTGGATTCGCCAAGATCCTGACCGGTCCGGCGCACCCCGACTACGAACCCTTCTGCCTTGGCCCGGGGCATGGCACTGGGTATCAGGACCAGATCATTATCGAAGCCAAGGATTTCCTGACGGCGATTGAGTCCGGGCACTCCCACTGGCCGACCTTCCGCGACGGGCTGGCCGTGGCCGAAGTTGTCGAAGCCGCATTGATATCCGCTCAAAACGGGGCCTGGACCCCGGTTCCTCAGATTTAAGGAGACATATCCACATGACCATTCGCATCGGAAATGCCCCCTGTTCCTGGGGTGTCGAGTTTGCTCAGGATGACCGAAATCCCACATGGCGCACCGTGC
>ERZ1740072.753-NODE-753-length-12726-cov-7.001499_pt1 | contig 12726 bp, 4 predicted proteins | sample MGYA00581733_ERZ1740072 | MGnify/ENA primary metagenome ERZ1740072 (study PRJEB43018, sample SAMN04849741) | marine metagenome | isolation source: floating plastic debris | place: Pacific Ocean | collected 2008-08-30 | study: EMG produced TPA metagenomics assembly...
GTTAAAATCGCAAGTCTGTCTCTGTCCATAGACTGAGAAATATGGGTGCCTTAAGGGCAAGGCTGCCATTTGCGGCGCCAGTTTGCTCTCAGCTTGTAGGCAGGTCGGAGCACACCTGTGGCACAGAGGCCCAGTAGTCAGTAGACAGCAGCAGGATTTGAACTGTGCCATAAGTTAGCAATGTTTGGCTGCTGGATTCAAATGCTTCTCTGACCTTTTCTCATATTTACAACCATTCTACTCAGTGTAAACATGACAATCTCTACAAAATTCTTGAACTCAATCACAATCCAAACTATCATACCTGGCCAATCAAATAAGTTTATACATATGTAAATCTTTGGACTAGTTTTTATTATTGTACCATATTTTTCATTGTTTTATGATGTTGTCTGAATATTAATTTTTCATCACAATAATAAACAGCCACAAACCAAAAAACAGAAAACTAAAGTACAGCAATGAATGACAGGTAAACGAAACAATGGAACTTGGACTTAGTTTGCCCATGTGCTCGCAAGAGTAACCAGAGGCAATCAAGTCAAGAGTCACAAGTTATTCAGAGGTGGATTTTGGTAGCAGGCGTCACTAACTCCATCCAATTTGCATTCCGAGTAGATAGTCTATTCTTGTGATCGGTACGCCTCATTGTGAAAATAATAGCAATACGGGAGCGGATTTTTAGGTTTTCACACTGGGCAATAGTTCTTACAAGGATGGGGCCTCTTTACAGGAAAAAATCTGAAGCTTTTATAAAAACTGAGGAAATTTATCTTAGAAAGTATTGTTGAGAAAAATTCAATGATACCATCAACGGCCCCATTTGACCTGACAGAAAGTTCAACCTGCCTAGGCTTACCCCGCAACCTGGACAACTGAGAACCTTTGGGCATTCGTTCCTTGTTTCTGCATAGAGTGGTTCTCGCGTGAATGAGCGGTTAACCGCATACATAAAACATACACACATTAGCGTTTTATCGGTATAGGTAAGGTATGAGTGGACGGTGTTACTCCGTGGATACCAATTTTCACATTCAAGAGACATGGTGTCTCACTTCGAACGATAATTAAGTTCTATTATCTCGAGTCAGGACAATCTTTACATATGCTGCTCCATCATGGTTCTTGGAAGACATTAAAACCTGCGCTTGCGAGTGATATTTCCTGACCAACCAGCGTACATGGCAAGATTAGCTTCCAGCAAACCCACACCAATTAATTACTGAATTCCTTAACAGCCCTTAACAGTCTGTTCCAAAACTATGTGGACAAAATATCAACCAACCATAGCCTATTTCGTTGCATAACTCCAAGGTGCTCCAACTACCTTCACATAGCTGAACGACACTATTAGCACTAGCAGGAACCAGACTCAGAGCACACCCACAAACTCTAAATCGCTCTTTCAAAAAATCAAGGAGTAATTTTTGATGTTTTTCTGACCCCTGGCAACTTTTTTTATCTCACAATTATTTTTAGTATCATCATCATAGTGAATCACTATCTTTGATGATACCTAAAGAATTCTGAAACTTAAGTTTATGGTTAACGTATATATGAACAATCAAGCAAAAAGAAAGACACAGCTATAAGTTGTTGAGTGCGGACTGTTTTGAGTTTTGCTGACTCTTTTTGTTCAATCTCCTGAGTTGGAAGGGATTGAGCGATTGCTTGTGTTGATCCAACCCTTTATCAACCATCAGATCCTAGATCTTCCTGGCAAGACCTGACCTGCACCTCCATACTTAAACAGCTAATTACTGAATGAAATTTTATATGTTGTCAAAGTCTTACTAGGCTGACAACAACGCAGCATCTGAGCCCTCAGACCTCCGACCAACTATCTCGATAGTTTTGTACTAAATAATTAAAATATGCGGTATAGTGATTATATCACCACAAGTAGAGGAATTAATACATGCATAGGAGAGGACTGGCAAGACACCGAGTTTTTTCAAATTATCTTATCCCATTTAATGATGTAATGCGTGGAAAATTAAGTTTTGATATTGCAATACATTCATCTGCCACCAGGTCTAAATGTTTTACTCACTGGTCTCAGTAAGACTCAGTCTTTGGAATTTCCGATTTCCATTACGATGATAAGTCATTGACAAAACAGGAATTTCCATTACCAATGATCTCATGATCAATATGATTCGTTTCATAAACATGCATAGTTTGTCTGAGAGCGAAAGAAACAGGCTTGCTTTCCTTCAGTCTGCAGCGCAACACCATAAGAGTTGAATGTGCAGCACAGAAGTGTAAGTTACATTCTTTTACATTCTTTTACATTCTTTTACTTACTCTTCTAATACTGTTACTTTTACCGTCGATAATTTTGTATGCTCTCTCCACATAGGTATGTATTGTATGTCTGTTTCATGCAATTATCTTATATTATATTACTCCCTGATGAGTGGTTGGTTAAGGCTAGGGGCTTTTGGTATCAGGAGTTGAGGCAAGGAGTAATTTTACTCCTTGGTTGAGGTTAAGAGCATCGTTTCATCCAAATGAAGTCGACTGGCTGTCCTAGCTTATATTAGTCCTAGCCTGGTCTGCCGAGTGGGTATACGGTAGACCAGTCTATGGCTGTCCTGCTACATTACACTTCATAAACTCCTTAATCCGTAGTGGTTTGTCTAGAAAAAGCTTTTTCCCTTAGCCAGGATCATGTTGACAATTGACATACAAGAAAGTCAGCTCACAGTGTGAGCCTCACACTGGTACTAAGTCACATTAGCTAGCAAGTAGGCCCAAAACCTACGGTACTCTTCCTTAAGACACAATGTTTGTTTCCGCTTATTTTTGAGGTCTATATTTGAGGCTTACCTTTGGTCACATAGTGTGGACCTTCAAACTTTGGCTGTCCCTGCTTTTGGGCAAGAGAAAACTTTCAGGTCATGTACATTCATGCCCTGTACGGCTAAAGTTGACAAGCCCAAATAGTTTATCATTGACAGGATATATGTAGGCTTGGCACGAGTGTTTGCATTCTATACTGAAGTTTTGGCCAAACAATGAATGCGTGAAAACAAAATACATGTACATGTATATCACAATTCACAACAGTCTTTTATATCCATACACACAAATCCTATGTGAAAAGGTACCGTAATGAGTAGGCCATCTAGTAGCTTACTTCATCCCCATCTATCTATATCCATGATTGCATCATTCAACCAGCGTCATATTGAAAAAATGGTTTTTGGAATATCCAAATTCCCATTGAGTGTAAATGTATGAATCATTTCATCGTAAACAAATCTTGACACCTAACACAGCGATAAATATTCATTCGCTATAAAAACCGCTATATTCTACATACAAGACAATTAATGGGTCAATTATTTCATCTCATTTATTCATTCATAAAAAGAAACACACTTGCGATTTGTCAAGTGTTTGTTTAACAGCGAATCAGTCAGGCGATACTAATCAACATTATCATACAGTAGAAGATTTGATATTAGGCGTAATCGCCAGCATGTACAATGATTGTTCATCAAATGTAATCGTCTAACATGATTGCTCTGAAATATTTGTCACTGTGTTTCTATAGCTACCGATCATGCTTTTTCCGCTTTGATATAGGGGTGTTCACGCTACCAGATGATTCATATACCATTAGTTGTAACCAATATGTGTGTGTGCTGCCAAAGTGATTAAATGGTGTTTTATCGCTTGCTCCCCTTGCGTGGTCAGCCAAGTCTGAATGCTCTGACTACACTTTTTCCCTTTTGGTTCACAGCTCAAGCTCAAATATATTTATTTTCATCTGTTCTGTTATGATAATTGCTAGGTGCAGGCTACTCTTACATTGCTTCGACAGTTCAGCGTCAGCGACAGATCCTTTGGCTCAATAGGGACTAGAGCATGACCGATTTCCATCAGTGAGTAATTCAGTCATAGGGCAGCTTTAGCATCCATTTTTTAGCTAAGATATTTTGGCAATTTTTGTTTTATTCTCAATTTATTCATCATAATATGACTTACCAAATTTATGATCACGATATTTAAGGAAATACCTGTTCAGGATGGTGAGGTCTCATTGTGTCTTTCTTTCTTTCTTTATTAGTTCCAAGGTCTTTTGAATATGTAGACTGATACATGCACAAGTTTTTTTTTTGGTTTCGTGTAAAAAATCTACTACTTGTTATTTATTTCGCTGCAAGGTTTTGTGATGAATGTTACTAACCACAATGTTTTATTTTGAATTATGGTTTGTTTGGTGATCACTATACAATCTAGATCTTTTATAGTCTTCCTGCATCTTGCTCCCTGACCATGTGAATGTGACACACCTAGGTGTCTACAAAATGATTGTATCATGATTATACTGTCACATTTTTCCATAGTTCTAATAACTAACAACTTCACTAAGTCTTTATTCTCTATTTCAGATATCAGGTTCTTATCATTACTGCTTGTCTGGTTGCATTCGGTCACTCGCTTGTAGGCGAGCAAAGGTGAGAAATTGAGTAGCTTGCATATTCTTGTCACTCCTTGGTGTAAAGAAGTACACTTGGCACATGACTTTTTCAAAAAGCAACAAGCCAATTTTTAAACTGTAAATGGAAATCTGCATTTGCCACGTTCAATGATGCAAATATGGACACTGTGATTGAAATAAGCATATTTATTAACTTCATGATAATTTCTTTTCTGTAAGGTATATTTGCAAAGGGCCTCAAAGCCACCAAACAGATGCTAGCTGCCAGGAACTTGCGGCTCAGCTTACTGTAGGATGTTACAAGGGCGGCCTTGATGACCTCTGGGCTTCCTGTACCACACTCTGTGACGGAAGTTTTGTCATTGGCCAGAAAGGCAGACAGTGCCATGACAATTGCCTGGGTAAGACAAGACACTAGTAACCTTTGAAGGGGCCAATCCGTACGGCAAGAAAAACTTCATTTCATTTTGATTTTTGCTATATTGCTAATGGCAAAATCACTCAATTCAAATTACACACTACATTACACTACTCTGGAATTTACTTAATAATAATGTCTAATGAATATTATCTAAATGTAAAAGTTTGCTAAATGCCGATACTTAAACCTATGAACTTGCTATGTTCAACCAAAGTCTAGCCCACAAAGTCTAGCCCACAAAGTCTAGCCCACAAAGTCTAGCCAACAAAGATGCAGGCTGAATGGTCAGCCTGTTACCAACCAATTTAAAACCTTTTTTCCTATTTTGGCTAACCGTCTTTCTTAAGGCTGATAAAAGTTCTAACATCAACCAACATGATGGAGAAATGGAATAATTTTTCATCCCGTACTAAGCTGATCAATTTGGTTTAGTCTTTTTACATAAAATTTTATTTTGAAGGGTAGAATAAGAGCAGCGTAAATACAACAGAAAATCTAGGGATATGACAATAGTGAATACTCGGTTAAGGTGTTCAATTTTCATATATATCATATCATATGGTATATACGTTGTTCAATTTCAGGTTACATAAACTCACATTGTTTTGTGGGGGCCCAGGCCATAACAGCACCAACGTCAACGACAGCAACACCAACAACAACACCAACAACAACACCAACAACAACACTAACAACAACACCAACCACAACACCAGCAACAACAGCTTCGAAAGGACAAAGACACTCTGCCAGCGGTCTACCAACAGCCAGTTCTCAGCTGGAACCTCCTACTCCACAAAGAGAATGGGTTGTACCCTTGGCTTGTTCATTGGTTGCTATTCTAGTGGTCATAGTGGTCCTGGGACTTCTATCCAGGCTGGATCGACAGAGTCTGTCACAGAGATGCCTAGGAAGAAAAGGTACAGTATTATATTTTTATAATGATCAATCTTCAATTGGAGTGTATCTTCCAGAGTTGTAGATCACATACAAATACATGCAATAAATACTATTAGGCTTCCACTAAAAGGTTATTGGTAGTAGTCTAAGAGATCAGACTAGTTGGCACCATAACCTGATGCTATCTGGAATTCATATACACAACAATGTCTACACGAAAAATAATAATCTGTCGATTTGCAACATTAACATAGAGTTGAAACTTTATTTTTATTAGAGAACAAGCTTCAGAGCGATGCAAATGAAGCTGAGAAAGGGTTTGCCAAAGGCATTGAGCTTTCTGACTCTGGCAGTTCCAGTACTGTCAGCGCTGGTGCTGTAAATGATGGCTCCGATGAGGAAATCACCAAAGAGATCGAAACCAAGCAAACCAAACAGATTTTTCAAGCCACCGATGACCTGCAGGCCACCACAGCAGGTGTTTATCTAAATACTCGACTATTCATACCATTTAGGCCAACCATGGTAACAATATCAATTGTGTTTTGATGAATTTGAAACAATTGCTTTGGAAAAGCACCATCGCGTTTGTGTTTTATCTCTATCTATTTGGGCCTCGTAAGCTGAGGGCATGCACCGTACCCCGGAATGCCTAGGACAGCAAACCAGTCCGATTGAATTATAGGCTTTGTGTTATTGTTTGCACACACAAACTAAATGCATGCAACTTGCTACAGGGGTTACTACTGGTTCAAATCCAACTGCAGCCAAATAATTTGTTTTGTATTTGAGCATTTAATTTGGGAAGAGCTTACGGTGCCAAGGTTGGCCTAAATCTTAGTCTACAATATTCTGCTGCTTTATATACTTTAAGTTTATTATTATATCAGATTATGTTGGTTTTTTATTACATATTAACTACTGATATCGCTGAAATTATCAGATTCTGCTCATAGTTATTTGATCAGAGTCTGCAAGCAGATTTCAAATGCTACTACTCTACCTACCAGTTCTACGCTTGAAAGTACTTCGATTCGACACTGAGGGATTGATGAATGCTTCAAGATCTTTGCAATTTTGGTTTTCCATTGATTTTGTACTGTACGTAATTTTCTCTGCTCTTTTAGAAAACAAAAACAATAACAGTGGAGACGACGACGGTGACAACGTTGACCGCAACTATAGTCGGGAGGGTGACCATGAGGAGCAGCTTCTCGGACATGATGAGAGAGAGGGTGCCGAACTACATTAACTGCATCCATCTTCTAGACATATCCCCAACTCATTTCTTTGGTTACCTCTCTGTATTTCATTGCATGCATGTTCTTCTGAACCCCGATATCTCTTGTACTTTGCATTTCTGTATTCATTCTTTGCATCATAATTCGCAACCATCACCCGTCATATTTGCATCCTATCACATTCTCATCAGCTCAATTTTCTCATTCCCATTTAGCGCTGTTTTGAGCTTTAGAGTTACATGACATTATATAAATAAAATACCGTTAGTGACTTTCAATTATTCTAAATCCTTCAATAGATGGTATGCGTTTTAGCAGTACAGACTGATAGCTGTACAACTCAAATTTACTTATCTACATGTTGAACTGGTCCTTTAAAATTACTTAATACTATTATGGACGGTATACTCTTTCACTTGAAGAAATGGTTTCCGTAAACATCGGTACGTTTCAGGTTGTTTTCCATTGATGTGACCGCAGTAGATTTAGGAACAATTGCTATACAATGCAATACAAGAGGCATATCAGCCTGCTGCTTATTTGGGGTAGTCACATTTGTAAACATGCAGTTGTTGAGTAAGTGGATATTTTGACACAATTCTTTTGTCTCAGGTCTGGTTTTTATCCACCGTAAATGCAAAGAACCCAATTAGCAAAATATATTCATCCTTTGCTCAACACATCTGCTCAAACCGACACCGTGTAATTGTATGTTTGTACTACTGCTTTTGCAATGGGTTGTTGTTTTGAAGTATTATCATCTAATAGCAATGGTATTTTGATTTTATTGATTTGTTTTGTATTAGACCTGTTTCTTTCTGGACATTTGTTCATTTTCTTTTTATCTTTACACTATAATGACTAGATTTCATAGTCTTATTGTGAATATAACTATGTGCAATACTTTCTCACCCTCTTTTATGTTCCCACTTTTCCTAATGACTCAACATGACTATTTACAATTTCAAAATGCATGAGTAATCAATAATCAAACATTTGAGAATCTACATCACACAATCAATATCGTACTTATAATTGCTTTAATTTTAATTTTATTAGACTTTCTTTTTTTCCTTTTATTGTGAGTTTGGCACATAGTGAAATACATTTGTTTGTAGAAATGATAAAGCTGCCAATAAAGTATAGAAAAATCTATGGTATTTTTTTACCGAACCGAACCTTCCTGACAGTTGTCATACAATAATTTGTCCTCACTCACCAGTTAGGCTACTTAAGTACATTGTATACGTTCTTATGTATAGCCAAACCGGTGAACCATAGTTCCGCTATATGGAAGTTTCCAAATTTGTCATTGTTAAACGCTGGTAACTATTCGTTCCAGTTTGCAAGCAAAGCCAAGTAGTTCAGACAGTGATGGTATTAAATATGTACTAAATTTTTATGGTATTTACATACATGTAGGGTGCAAAGTGCTTGACTGGCTATCACTTTGTGATAAAAAACGCTAATATTCAAGTACCGGGTAGACATCACTCTGTTTTAACAGTTACAGTCACCAAGTTTTTCAGGGGATGGAATATGAATGTGAATCAAGCAAGAGAAATCATAGAGTCATTCAACTAGATATAGGAACCTCCTCCTCTGACAAGGGAATTTCACTCAGTTTAACTATCAATAGCCCAAAGAGTAGACTCCTAGTGGCCAATACTGCGGTCGAGTTTATGTTGGCTTGTATATTGATATACCATTTTGTCATGACGCCGATGTTGGCTAGAGAGTAATTGAGGCGCATATAGGAATCCCTCAATTATAACGAAAATGAGAGTTTTTGCTGGTCATTAATTTATTAGCTAACCACGTTGTACGTAAACTATTATATGTACATCAAAATAGTGCTAGTGGCTTGTTACTCAATTTTTTTATCCTAGTTTGAGTATGAGAGATCATGGTGGCCAATCGGTCATAATTGTCATTGTTACGATGACTAAAAAGTGAAGAGGAATTGGTTTTTATCATATCTGAAATTGTGAAGTCAAGCTTTAGAAAACGTGCACGATTTATGTACACTGTATGAGAGATACTCTGACCAAGAGTGATGCAAGAATTACAAAATCTGTTGCTGTGATAAGCGATTGATGCTGCATTTTTACGTCTATGTTTGTTTTAAAACCTGCTGTAGCAATATTCGTAACATAATGTACACCTATTCCGTTTTTACTCAACGGCTAGACCGTGATACATTGTAGATTGTTGATGAGATTGTAAAGATACATGTACCTGGTCTAATGTGAGTGGTAAAAAAACGGATAAAAAAGCCAATTTTGAACAATCTTGGAGCTTGAAAATGATACGGAGATAGTAGTGATAAACTGACACCCTCTGTCAAATTATCGACACTATGGGATTGAGACAGAACTCAGCGGCATATATTTTGAAAAATCTGACTGCATAGTTTCAACGAAAAACTGGGCGTTTTACCAAAAACCGGTGAAAACCGCCAGGTCAGATTTTGTACCGGTACTCCTATTACAACTACTTGTTTGATTGTATCTCACGGATTTGAATTTTCTAAATTTTTTGGTTTTAATTTTTAGTTGTTTTCCCCTTCCTATTGAAATCTCAGCACTTGGCAGTGGTTATGTCTCGCATATGCCAGAACTGGTATTGGCTGTTGCTATTTTGCACCTGTGGGCCAATGGCTTCTTAATGAGGTATAATTCATCTGTCATCTCATATTTATAATAATTGACAATCATTAGCCATAGCCACGGTGCTCTAAACCCTCTAACCTAACTCCTTGCTCTGAATGTGAGATTTATGACTTTCTCTGTGCACCTCCTTGGTGGACTATACCACTCAAAAGCAGCAAGTCAAAAAACCAAGCGTGTCATTATAATAGCTGATATTAACGCGTTAATAGAGTTAACCCATTAGAGTTATGCGGGGAAACCCATCATCAAAGGAAAGTCCAAATAGGCAATAATAAGGATTTCGCAATCGCATATCATCAGTTCACTAAATAGTATATAAACCGATAAGGGGATAACAGCCAGTCCCAGTTTTCATTTACCATGCGATATGCAAGGGTCGAAAATATTTTTATCAATATAATATTCTATCTCCCAGCTGAGACACCACAAGTCAAAACATGTCACCGAATAGGTACGTACTCAATTAATCAAAGCATTAATGCGGAGCTGCTATGTAAATTACAAGGAATGCCCGCCAATAATTCAACTACGATGATTGGTTTGCAAACGCTTTTATTATAATTATGAGTATTTTTATGAGGTTGTTTAGAAAATGTGGATGACAAATAAGACATGAACACATCATTTGAAGGATTTTGGCTCTACCGCTACTTACCGTGTTTGTGACTTTTATTGGGGCAGCAGTTTTGCTGGTATGGAAAATTGCTAGCAATTAAATTTCTTTCCATGTGGGCTCGATTTTTATGTACACTGATTATGCATATTGTAACACTAAACCTATTCTTATTTTTCAGAACATTCCAGCAGTGTCTAATAACTGGTGGCCTGATGATTGCGTTGTTGAGTTGTGTACCTGGTATAAGCTCACAAGTGACCGGCAGTAGGTACGCCTTGGTAAATATTATATCAATTTGTTCATGTTGTTTTGCACATCATAAATATAAGACCAGGTCAAGAATACAAGCCAGTCCGTCCACCTGTCAAAAACAATTCAACTTGATATGGTAAAATATTTTATGATGTCAATGTTGGAATCATCTAGTGACCTGATGTCTGGTAATTCAAAGCTTGGTGTGAAAAAATTATGTTTTGTGTATTTTAAAGCTGGCCTATGCGAACTACGACCATTTTTATAGCTGGTATACCTGGTCGGGGAGAGGGCTGATTTCAGCCCCCCTGTGTACCAAGCACCATCGTTGCCATGGTCATTGTTCAATCAATAGAGGTGTGAGTCTACACCAATACAGTGTGCCATCTTTTCCTCTTTTCAGTTACTACAACTGTTCCTGTCCGATAGGCCGGGTAACTGACTCGGATTGTGTGATAAGTAAGAACACCAGTTTCTGTCATAAAGACGATTATGACAACACATGGAAGTCATGTGTTTCAAAGTGTGATAACTCAACTCTAAGCAGTACTAACGGTCGACGGTGTAGTGCGTACTGTAAACGTAAGTTTATTACTTTATGCACTACATTTGTACTGAATTTTATTTTCATTGCTTTATTTTGCAAAATTCTGCTTTGAATGTGGTAGATTGTGCGCTATACAGCGTAATAGAAAACAACATGGCATAGAATTTAGAGAATTTCCCAAAAGTATTTTTCACTCTGACATTGGTCATACATGGCATATTCTATAATATTTTAGTTTACATAGACCAGTATTGTATCCTGACTAACCAGACTGCCAGTACGACAAAACCCACAACTCTACCTCAGAATCTCCAAACAACAACCACTCAAACACCGGCCAGTACTTCACTCAAAGCCAGCAGCACTCATTCTGCATCAAGAACAACTCACTCCGCAATCAGAGAAATGACGACTAAACCTACATCATTGCCTTCCATCAACACTGACCAAACAGACTCAAGAAGCAACAATCAACCTGGCAACATAGGTGCAACACTACTTAAGAACAAATGGATGATGATGTTTTTGTCTTTATTTGTTTTGCTCAATTCTCTTTTATTTTGATCTCCTAGAGCATGCCAGGGCAGTTAATTGATATTCATAAACTCTCATTATTTATTTAACACCTGTTGTGCATCCTGGCTCTTGCTCAAATTGATAATTTCTATGATTGTGCCAAAAGCAGACATTTTGACTCATGCATTCCAATGATGCGATCTCAAAGATGACAGGTACAAAAATGGTTTAGGTATAAATGACATAATAAATGGAAGCCGGTGTGGCGTCTAAAGCTACTGGGTCTGTGTTGTTCTAATAATCGCCCCAAAGTGGTGAGAAACTTTGGATATTCAAAATGGCTTGAGTTTTTCTCTACAATGACCAGACTGCTTTTTAGATTCATTTGACCTTGAGCATAGTGGCAACCATGACCTTCCTGTAGCCCTGAAATCTAGGCTTTGGGAGTTGTCCCCGGATTGAAAAAGGATACACGATTTCAAAGTCGAAATTTTGAATTATGTACCTCAGTTAAATTGGCAAGAGCTAAGTTTACGGGTGATCTGGATCAAGATATTCAATCTGGTAAAATTTATACCTTCAGCCTTTTTGGCCATGTTTTCGTCTCAGTATGCTATCATATAATATTATTGGAAGTCATCAGGCAGAACTAGGCAATAAGGTTTTCTACATTACATACCCCTAAATATGATCGCCTACCGGAAAACTTGTTGGAAACCACTTAGATCATGTATTCAATACCAAGTGGCAGAAGGACACTGAAGACAGTATAGCTCCAAATAGGCTAACCATGACGTAGACTAAAGGTGATACAGCTAGGAAATAAAATGGGGTAACAGGTTATCCAAAATCCCTAAAAGCAAACTTTGGTGATTCAATGAGAGGCAAAATAAAATGTGGAAAATAAATGTAGATTTATCGTGAATAAAGAATAAAACAAATGATGGATGATAATAGATGACTAATGTGGTAAATTTTGGGATCAGCAATAATGCGTTTCAAACAAACAACGTAGTTAAGTTAGTGTCTAATGTTGGCCAATGCTGGTTATTCATTATGTTCAAATAACCTTAAAATAGCTACCGCTATCATTGCCCAGCAACCTGTT
>ERZ1740072.754-NODE-754-length-12713-cov-3.909464_pt1 | contig 12713 bp, 12 predicted proteins | sample MGYA00581733_ERZ1740072 | MGnify/ENA primary metagenome ERZ1740072 (study PRJEB43018, sample SAMN04849741) | marine metagenome | isolation source: floating plastic debris | place: Pacific Ocean | collected 2008-08-30 | study: EMG produced TPA metagenomics assembly...
CAGCCGTGTACTGACGGTCAATGGGGAAGGTGGTACCCGCCAGTGCCCCGGCACCCAGGGGTGAGGTATTCACCCGCTTGACCACATCCCCAAGGCGCTCATAGTCGCGCTGAGCCATGTCTACATAGGCTAGTAGGTGATGCGCCAGGCTGAGGGGCTGGGCACGTTGCAGGTGAGTATAGCCGGGAATCAGGGTGTCTACGTGGACCGCCGCATGGTCTAGTAACGCCGTCTGAATGTCCCGTATCAGGGCGCGCAGGTGGTGGAGGTGCGATCGCAAATACAGGCGTATATCCGTACCCACCTGATCGTTGCGCGATCGCCCTGTATGGAGCTTTTTACCCAGGGGACCCAGCAGCTCCGTGAGCCGCCGCTCCACCGCAAAGTGGATATCCTCCTGCTCCACATTGGGGGTAAATGTTCCCTGGCGATACTCCTGACGAATTGTTTCTAGACCATCCACCAGCTGCTGACCCTCAGCAGCCGAGAGAATGCCCACCTTAGCCAGCATTTTGGCGTGGGCCTGGGAGCCGGTTAAATCATACTCAATCAGGGCAATATCAAACCCGATACTGGCATTAAACTCAGCAATAACCGGATGTAGTCCCGTCTCAAACCGCTGACTCCAGGGGATAGATGGTGTACTCAAACCGCGAAAACTCCTGCAGGTGGAAAAGGTGTAACGGTGTCGACTCACACCGACTGAGATGACGCTAGGCTAGTACGTAGTAATGCCTCGAATCACGTAGCCTACCACTACGCCAATTAGCAAAGCCCACAGCTGGCCAGACTCAACAAAGTCACCCAAAATCTCCCCAGATGAAGCAAAGAAATCCTGCTCAAACTGCTGAGCAATGATCGGGGTCGTAACCCCAGACGTTGGTTGCTCCAAGAGAGCTAGCGTTGTCTCAGTAGAAAGGGCTAAATTACTCTCAGAATCAGGATAGATATCAAATGTCATGGGGCTCTTAAAGATTGGTAGACAAACGTCGAACAGACAAATATTTCAGCAACCCGATCATTGCACTACGCCCTAATAACATCAAGCTGCCAAAAAATTAGAATGTACAGGCGTTCTATGGAACGCTGCTACAAACCTCATTTTTGGACGTTATGATACCTGTCCCTAAGCAGCTAGGCTTCAATTGTCGACAGCTGACGAAACTCAGCCGGTTTCGTAATCTTCATAACCACCAGCGTCGTGTCATCTTCCTTGGCACGATCGGGGCCAATAAAGTGACGCAACAGATTAAACAAATAATCTAAGACTTCTTGGGCGCTATCTAGGTTTCGACAGGCCCAGCAAACGGCCTTGATCAAATTTTCCTCATCAAACCGTTCACCGCGAATATTGGCAGCGTCCGTAAATCCATCCGTGTAGAAAATCACCACATCCCCTGGATGAAGCTGGGGTTGCCCTTCATGGTAGCGGGTATCAATGTCTAGCCCTAGCAGCATACCGTCGGCATCTAACCGACTGATCGTGTTGGTGGTAGCCTGCCACAGCAGCGGTGGGTTATGGGCCGCATTGCCATAGGCAAATAGTTGGGTCTTGGGATCGTATTCTGCATAAAACAGCGTCACAAATCGATTGGAACTCTCCAAGTCGTTGTGCATCACACAGTTGAGATTTTGCAAGATTTTTCCAGGCGAGTGATTGTTGAGCACTTCAGCCCGTAGCATCCCCCGCAGCATGGTCATAATCAAACCGGCAGGTACGCCTTTACCCATGACATCTCCAATGGCAATACTCCATGATTGAGCCGAGGCCATGGCAGTCGTTGGATTGCGCAGCTGGTCATAGGTAGTCGGAATAAAATCGTAGTAATCCCCACCCACTTTTTGAGCTGTCTGACAGCGGGCCGCCAGATCCACCCCTTCAATCACCGGACATTGACGAGGCAGCAGCTTCTCTTGAATTTCTGCCCCTAGCTCCAGCTCTCGATCCAAACGCTCTTTTTTACGCAGAGCCAGAGTGAGTTCATCATTTTCAATGGCTACGGCAGTTTGGTCCGCCACCAACCGCACCAGCTTTTGGCGAGTTTCTGTCCAGGCATAGTCCCCATCGTCACTGAAGACGTAGAGGCGTCCACGCTCAACGTTTTGAACAATTATTGAGGTGCCAAACAGCTGTAGCTCCGGGGCCAAAAAGTGATTCAACTGCTGATCGAGCGTGCTCATTGCCCGGCGAGCTGCCTGGTGGGTAAGGGCAGCTGTCCCATGTTCATGACTACCCATAGCCCCAAAAGAGGTGGCCAAGGAAGAGGTGATCTGCCGTGTAGCTGACTCCAGCGCGCAGCGTACCGTTTGGCAGGTGTCAGTGGTTGGGCAGTAAAGGCGCTCTAGCCGCAGCTGACCGTCGGGGCGAAACAGCACCAAAGCACCGCCAGTAGCGTCAGCGACCCGACTCGCAATCATTGGAATCAGTTCTAAAAACTGACTGATATTATTTAGACTCCTAAGGGCAAATCCCAAAGAACTCAGCAAATCTTGAATTTTGTACTGTTCTCGCTGCAGTCGTGCCACCAGTTCCTTGAGAGCAAACACAGGAGTCCCACCCGGTAGCGTGCTGCCCTCGGGAAGGGAATTGAAGGGTAGCGATGGGCTGGACGACATAAGCACAATCGACAGCATGGTCGATATCGAAGGTCAATGGGGCAACTAAAATTTACTGGCGAATGGAAGGCAATATAGCGGTCAAGGTCACGCTTGGCAACTAGGCAGCTCACGTTAACTATAAAGTCTTCAAACAAAAGAGCTAACGAAAAATTTTAGACACCAACATAGCACCTCAGCCATGACAGGCAAGGGGGATTTTTCTAAAGCTGGCCGGGGCCAATGATTTTCGCAGTAGGCCAATAGATACGTCGCTCCCCCTGGGCATCAAGAACACCTCTACACCCCCATTCGGCACTAATATTTCTGCAAAGAAAATTAGGGTTGTAAGTGAGCCCTGGTCACGAGCTAGCCCCACTGTACTCGGTACATCTGAAACACCTCACCTGCTGTCTGCTTAGTGACCTTAGCCCCTGCCGCTTTAATCAAAGTTCGCCACTGACTGAGCTCCACCAGTTCCACATCAGCTCCCAGATATGTTTCCAAGATTGCCCAGTTTTCCGCCAGATCTTCGGCTGGATTAATGACATCAAATACAAAATTACCGCCTGGCTTTAAGCAGGACTTCACAGCTGTCATCACCTGCTCCCAATAGTCTAGGGAGTAGTAACAGCTCACCCCAGTGGCAATAACAAGGTCAAATGTGGACGGTTCGTAGTCTAGCTTGTGGGCAGGGGCAAGCTGAACTCCCTTAAAAAGCTTTGAATCTAGCTGTGGCCCACGCTGATTAAGGGCGGCCTGAGCCACCTGACTGATTTCTTGGCCGACAAATATCGCCTGCCACTCCTTCCACGGATAGATCAAAAAGCTCATACCACAGCCAAGATCCAAACAGCGCTGTCCTTTTTTAGGACGTGCTATCTGCCAAAATTTGCTGGTAATACGTGGAGTTAGACTACCTGCAACCCACTCCCTGAAAACAGCCATCTCTTCGACCTCATCTGGCAGCTCAAACGCCTCCCCCCGATACTCTTGGTCAAATCTTTGAGCCACTGCCTGAAGCTGACCTATTCCCTTTCCTGATATTCCTTATTTACGACAGGTGGGGATTCCCCCGCAGCAATGATTAGCGGCCCTTGAGCGCTTTGGTAAAGTTCCGACGGTAGGAAGCGCTGAACATAAATGCGGGCCAAAGTAGTGTTAGATAGAGCTTCCCACTACTGAAGTTAGTACGGTTAAATCCGGTCCAAAATTTCCAAGCACCATATCCATAACCAGCTAGTAATAACAGTCCTAATACGTTGGGCATAGGTTTATCCTCTGAATCCGTCTAGGGTGTGTACATGTCAACAAGCAACGATGTATCAGGTCTTATCCTGTGGGTTCAACCATAGCAATCAAAATAGGATTGATTTAAATCCGCTGGTCAGGGATGGGGCGTCATGACTGCAAGATGTCGGCTTCCTAAGCTCGATTAGCAGCTGCGATGTGAAGATCGGCTTGACTAATGTGAAGGTCGGCTTAATAAAACCAAGTACAATTGACACTGACTAAGACTAAACACGGTAAAAACATTGCATCATCCAACAGTTAGTGCTGTGCGGGTGCATCTCACAGGGTAACGCTGTTGGTCATCCACAGCGAATATCCGATGGCAATTTTTTTAACTTTCACAAAACAGGAGGAATTATGCGCGCAGTACTCATGGCTGGTGGTTCTGGGACCCGGCTTCGACCCCTAACTTGCGATCTGCCAAAGCCCATGGTTCCTGTGCTCAATCGGCCAATTGCAGAGCATATTGTAAATCTGTTAAAGCGACACGATATTAAAGAGGTGATTGCCACCCTGCACTATCTGCCCGATGTCATGCGCGATTACTTTCAAGACGGGCACGACTTTGGAGTGCAGATGACCTACGCGGTTGAGGAAGACCAGCCCTTAGGGACTGCTGGCTGCGTCAAAAATATTGCTGAGCTTCTGGATGATACTTTCCTCGTTATTAGCGGCGATAGTGTTACTGATTTTGACCTCAAAGAAGCTATCCGGTTTCACAAAGAAAAAGGTTCTAAGGCGCCACTGGTCCTGACTCGGGTCCCTAATCCTATTGAGTTTGGTGTAGTGATAATCGACGAGGAAGGACGCATCAAGCGGTTTCTCGAAAAGCCCTCAACCAGCGAGATTTTCTCAGACACGGTCAATACGGGTACTTATATCCTGGAGCCTGAGGTTCTAGACTATCTGCCTGCTAGCCAAGAAAAGGACTTTTCCAAAGATCTTTTCCCTCTAATGCTTGAGAAGGGCGACCCCATGTACGGCTACGTGGCTGAGGGTTACTGGTGCGATGTCGGTCACCTCGAAGCCTATCGTGAGGCCCAGTATGATGCCCTTGACAGCAAGGTGCTTGTGGACTTTGCCTACCCTGAAGTGTCACCAGGGCTGCATATCGGCCAAAACACTCATATCGATCCAACGGCTGTAATTAAGCCACCGGTTTTGATTGGCCACAACTGCCACATTGGTGCGCGGGTTACCCTAGAACCAGGCACGGTCATTGGCGACAATGTCACAATTGGCAGTGATGCTGACCTCAAACGTCCCATTATTTGGAATGGGGCGATCATCGGCGATGAAACCCACCTCAGGGCCTGCGTTATCGCCCGTGGTACCCGCGCCGACCGGCGAGCTCATGTATTAGAAGGAGCCGTAGTGGGTGCCCTTTCTACTGTGGGAGAAGAGGCACAAATTAGTCCAGGGGTGAGGGTCTGGCCCAGTAAGCGGATCGAGTCTGGTGCCACCTTAAATATCAATTTAATCTGGGGTAATACCGCCCAACGCAATCTTTTTGGCCAACGCGGTGTAACCGGTCTGGCTAACATTGACATCACTCCCGAGTTTGCGGTCAAGCTGGGCGCGGCCTTTGGTTCCACCCTCAAACCAGGTTCCCACGTTACCGTTTCGCGCGACCAGCGTAGCATCGCTCGGATGGTATCGCGCTCATTAATTGCGGGCCTTATGTCTGTGGGTATCAACATTCAAAACCTTGAAGCCACAGCCATTCCTGTTGCTCGTACCATCATTCCTACTTTGGACGTGGCCGGCGGGATTCACGTACGACTCCATCCCGATCGAGCCGATCAAATCCTCATTGAGTTTTTTGATAAAAAAGGGATTGATATTCCCAAGGGTAAGGAAAAGAAAATTGAAGGTGCCTATTTCAAAGAAGATCTCAGACGCTCTCAAATTCATGAGATTGGAGCCGTATCGTATCCCGCTAACTTAGTGGACACTTATACGACTGAGTTTGAAAAGCGCCTGAAGGTAGGCTCCATTCGCCATAGCAAGTCAAAGGTGGTGATTGACTACGCCTATGCTGTTTCCGGCGCGGTACTGCCACAGCTCCTGGGCAAATTTGGCTGCGACGCTGTTGTTCTCAATGCCAGCCTGAGTCAAACGGCTCCTTCTGTGACCGAGCGTGAGGGGATGCTAGGACAGCTGGGACAGGTGGTACAGGCTTTGCAGGCTACGTTTGGGGTGCAGGTGGCTGCCAATGGCGAGCAGCTGGTCTTGATGGATGAGGTTGGGTCCCCCATTCGAGGAGAAATGCTTACGGCCCTGATGACCCATATGATCTTGACCGCCAATCCCAAAGGAACCGTAGTGGTACCAGTACACACCTCGGGAGCCATCGAGCAAATTGCTAGACGTCACGGCGGCGAGGTAGTGCGCACTAAAGCCAATCCCACTGCCCTAATGGAAGCATGTCAGGCCAGCGGTAATGTCGTTTTGGGTGGCAGCGGCGATATGGGGTTTATTTTCCCCCAGCTCCACCCTGGCTTTGATGCTATGTTCTGCATTGCTAAGCTGATCGAAATGCTAACCATTCAGGAGCAGTCCTTGGGACGTATCTGGGGGGAGCTGCCACGCATCTCCCATCGAGTGCAAACCCTACGCTGCCCATGGACTATCAAGGGAGCCCTCATGCGCTATCTGGTGGAAAGCCATCCTGCGGATACACTTGAACTGGTAGATGGGGTAAAAGTAATTGACCGCATCAGCGATAGCTGGGTACTGATTCTGCCAGATGCTGGCGATCCGCTTGTACACATCTTTGCCAACGGCAACGATCGCGACTGGGTCGACACCCACTTGCAGGATTACCGTCAGCGAGTGCAAAATTTCATTGAAAAAGAGCAGGGTATTCGGGAGGAACAAGTAGTATGAACCATTGCATCCTCATGGCAGAGATTGTCGAAGTACCGCAGCTGCGATACACCTCCGATAATCAAACCCCCATTGCCGAGTTTAAGGTCAAAATACCAGGGCTACGCTCGGAAGACAGCCCGTCACAGTTTAAAGCCGTCGGTTGGGGCAACCTGGCCCAGACCATTCAAGAATCTGACTATGGCGCAGGCGACCGAGTGGTGATTGAAGGCCGTTTGACTATGAAGAGTATCGATCGCCCTGAGGGGTTTCGGGAAAAGCAGGCGGAGATCACGGTGCAGCGACTGCACCGGGTTGCTGAGCTACAGTCCATGATGCTAGCTGAGGCTGCTCCGGTTGCTGAGGGTAGTAGCAACGTCAATGCCAGTAGTTCGTCAGCTTCGAAGCCACCACCGACCAACCAGCCCACTACCCCAGACTACGATGAAATCCCATTCTAAGGATTTGAGGGGATAGAAGGAAACGCCCGCTTAATGCCCATTTGCTATTTATATGGGGCGGGCGTTTAACCTGCTATATGTATCCCTTTAAAAAATCATAGGGTTCGTCTTCCCAGCAGGGTTCTGGACAGAGCTGCTCCAGACGGATGCAAATGTCTGTCAATCGTTCATCAATTTGAGTATCGTTGAATATATCCTCCAATGCCAACGCATCCCCCTCACGTAAAGGCGCGAGTGGTTCGGCATAGAAAGTAACCGGCTTTTTTAATAGGGAGCTAAGGGCAGGTTGGTACGCACGCAGGGTAAGCTCCCAGGAAGCTTGGGTAGGCTCGGCAAAAGATGAGAGTTTAGAGCTCTGTTTGACTCTAGTCGAGTTGCGAATAGATGAAGAATAGCCCTTAGAGAGTATGGCTTTGGGGGAACTATGTTCGGGCATGGGCTGGATCTTTGTAATGCTCTATTGTATTGACCCATAGCGTAATTCGCTATTCTAGACAGCCATCCCCACCCAATCTTTGGAAAAGGGCAGTTACTAGAAAACCAGCTCAACTAGGTCCCACGGATTTATTTATAGTTTAAGACCATAGGCTCTAGACCTTACTTAAATTTTTATATCACAGCCATATAGTTCAAGCTGTTAGTCGGATTCGCTAGGTACTAAAACGAGGTCAAACACCTCGGTAAAATGCTTGACTAGTGCAGGTTTAACATCAGCTACAGCGATGTCAGATAGAAATTGGCCCATGGACCCCACTGGCCGATTGGAAATGCCACAGGGGGTAATCAGCTCAAATCCTGATAGATCAGGGCATACGTTTAAGGCAAAGCCGTGCATCGTAACCCACCGACTTACCTTAATACCGATAGCGGCCACCTTATAGCTATCTACCCATACCCCTGTGAGCCCCTCAATGCGATACCCCATCAGGTTATGGTCAGCCAGAGTACGGATTATGACCTCTTCTAGCTGACGTAGGTACCAGTGCAGATCCTTGTGGTGGTAGTTCAAATTCAAAATGGGATATCCTACCAGCTGCCCCGGGCAGTGATATGTGACTTCACCCCCCCGTTCTGTGCGATGGATTTCATAGGCAGGATCGGTCAAATTAAAATGAACAAACCGGCTTTGGGAACCCGTGCCTAAGGTGTATACGGGCCAGTGTTCAGCGAGCAGTAGAACATCAGCTAGAGTCGGGTCCTGCTTTCGAGCGGCCAGGAGTTCTTTTTGTAGTTGCCAGGCGAACTGGTAGGCCATCAACCCAAAATCTCGAACAATAAGTTTTCTAGCTTTAGCGATCACAAACAATTGGTTCTATAGATAGATACAAGGGTTTTGCTAAGCAAAATTTCACCAACATTTAGAGTCAATTCCTGTTGAATAAAAGATAAAAGATCACCGATTTAAATCTGAACATTGGCAAGACATGAAGGTTAATTCTTAATTAAGAAAACAAGCTTTTTGGCTGACTTTCCTGTAGAAACCTGTCGATCGGTTGTCGGTAAAAGCCCTGACCTGAAAGGAATGGAGACGTTTTGAAGTGGAGATCATGTGGTTGTGGCAGGTAGACGATCCCGGACTTAATCTAAAGAATTATCAACGGATAAAAATGTTTTTAAACAGAAAAACCTCCCTGAAATTAAAGTGTTAGGGTGAAGTTAATCACTTATCTTCATATTGGTGGAGGCAGCTGTATGAAGCTTGTTATTCAAGGAAAAAATATTGATATCACCGAGGCTATTCGTGAGCATGTTTCTCAGAAAATCGAAAAGTCGGTCAGTCACTTTCAACGGATGATCAATGAGGTTGATGATCTGGTGGCCGATAAGATTAGCCGACAGCTGCGTAAGTATAAGGAAAAGCGGCAAAGCTCTGATCATGTGTCCCTACGCTCTATGGATGTTGATGTCAGCTCCAACGATGCGGATTTGCAGGTAACTGAGCTTTTGGAGCAGCGTCAGCCACAGCTACCGGAGGAAGTGGTTAGGACCAAGTATTTTGCAATGGCACCGATGGCGGTGCAGGAAGCGCTGGAAAATCTGCAGCTCGTCGATCATGATTTCTATGTGTTTCACAATGCGGAGACCAATCAGATCAACGTGATGTATGAGCGGAATCACGGTGGCTACGGTCTAATTCAGCCACGGCCGGCCACCGCTAACGGTCATAAAGAGGGTGACGTCGTCTTAAACCATAACGGCCATGCAGACCATGGCCACAGGCTACAGTCTGCCCCTGTTCGTCGATAGCTTCTAGCTGCTTCTTAAATTTCTTTTGCCTCGGTGCGGTGTTAGGTTTTATCTCCTGCTACTGCTCTGGGGCTTTGCTGTGAGACAGCCCAGGGATTTAATCTGGGTATGGCTGCTCTGAGTCGGAGCAGATGGCATAGGTCTGACCGGCAAAGGTAACCTGATCGCCTGGGTATAATTTGCGCCCACGTCTCAGTTCTGGTTCGTTGTTGACTAAGACATGCCCCGCCTGGATCAGGTGTTTTGCTTCACCACCGGACTGGACGAGATCATTGAGCTTGAGGAACTGACTGAGTTTTATAAAATGCTCGGGCATAGCTTTAAGCTTAGGGAGTGTAGGGCATGGCCTGCTATGACAGCTTAAGTGCGCTGATGGGCACTTCTTCCCAGGTTTCGACGGTGCGTAGTCGGGCAATCCAACCGGCTTCTTTTTGTTCATTGGTTAGGGACGCTTGAAAGGTGGCATGGCATTCTTCGGCAGCTGCGCGATCGCAACAGGCAATGGCTGAATAAATAATACCTGAGGGATCGATGTGCTCGTTGACCCAAATCATAGACATCAGGATGGATAAAGCGGGTATGGTCTAAACGGCGGCTGGCTCGTTCGACAGACTTTGAATCGTTTGCTGCATATCGGCAATGGCCTGCAGCTGATAGTCATTGACCTCTTGAAAGCGCTCCAATAGGCCAAAGACGCCGTCGAGCCTTTGCTGGGTAGCGTCAATTTTTTCGGTGGTGGTGCCCAACTGCTCATTGCGGGTTGCGATCGCGCTTTTTAACCCGGCCCAGTCTTTAACAGACTGTTCTAGAGATTCCCGCTCCTGTTCAAGACTCGCCAGCTGAGCAGACAGGCCAGTCTGTTTACCATCCACCTGCTGCTGCAGAGCAGCATGACGGTTTTGCAACTCAACAATCAGCTGCTCTAGATCCGCCGCCTGGGTCGCTAGCTGCTGACGCACCTGATCGATATGGGTCAGTACAGGTTCTAAATCCGCAGAATTTTCCACCGGACTCTCAGAGGTTGCCTGTCCCTGACGCCGTAGCAAAACCGCCCGATGCTGGCTCAAAACCTCTTCGCGCTCAAGCAAGTTGCGTCGCTGTCCCACCAGAGTTTTATTGAGCATGTCGTAGCGATCCTGCTCATCGCTAATTTCTGCTCCGATCTGCAACCGATCATATTCACTGGCCGCCTCCGCCTTTTGCCGTAGATCATCTATCGCCTGCTGTTGATAGGCCAGTTCCTCTTCCTGATCGCTCACAAAGCGAGACATCTTCGTCAAATCCGTTTCCATATTCTCAACCAGAGATTCAAGATCCTCAACGGACATCTCTTCTAGCTTGGTCAGATCAATCTTTTTACCCAGGCGCACCTGATCGCCGGTATTCAGCAGCTCATAAACTCTCTGGTAGACACCACTCTGCTGATTAATCTGCTCTGATACAAGCTGATTTTGCTGCTTTTTCTGAGCTAGTTCAACCGTCACCCGCTGCAGCTCTAAACACAGCTCGTTGAGTGCCAAGCGTTCCGCATCAGTTGACTGATAAAGCTGCTGAACAGACTGATTAAGCCGATCTACCTCACCCTCTTTTGACGGTAGCTGTCCCTGCTGCTCGGCTCCTGCCTGCTGCCAGCCCTGCAAAACAGCATGATGCTCGCCCAGCACCTCTCTTGTCCCATCCAGCTGCTGACGGAGATCCTCCATAGGCATCACATTCGCCATCAGCTGTTCCACCGCACCTCGTAGTTTTTGGGTCTGGGTCGAATCAAGTCCCGTTTGAGCCGATACAGCTTCACGCTGCTCTTCAAGCCTCTGACGCTCCCCATTCAACTGGGCCCAAGCCCCCTCCAATTCAGAATTCTTACGTTCGTAGTCCTGACGCTGCCCATCTAGCTCAGTCCGAAATACTTCCAACTCTTCTTTTTGGGTCTCAAGCTGAGCGAGATTGGATTCCAGCTCCTGTACTTGCTCTTCACGGGTATCCAGCTCCAACTCACGCTGGTTAAGCGCCTGACTCTGATACGTGAGCGATTCTTTCCACTGCTCAATTTCGTCTTCTTGAGTCTTAAACTTTTTATTGAGACTAGAAAAATTTTGCAGAATGCTGACTAACTGACGGCCCGCTTCGTAATGACGTTGAACCTGACGACCGTTGGAAAGCTCAATCAAAACCATGGCACCAGCACCATACCCCGCATCGTCCGGTGCTGGCACCAATTCGTCACCTGACACAGCACTCCAGTTTTGCTCCGAGCGCTCACAGGCCAGGAGTTTAAACTCAGACCTGCTGCTACCCATAAAACCGCTTTTTTTCTGAAATTCGGCCAAATAACGCACGCTGGCATCCCCTTCGTCTATACAAGCAGCTACTGACAATAGCTACTTACCTACACAACATCCACGTCCCGTTCAGTTAGTAATATAGAAGCCCAAGGCACTGTGGTATCAAAATATTCGAGCAAAATCAATGGCTAAGAACTTGTGTATTAGTCAGTGGTACCTCAAGTACTATCAAACAGTCTGCCTTGTTTATCTGTCTTAATTTGCTTAAATGGAAAATTCTATTTAAAAAAATCTATTAGTCACTTAAGTCTAACCATTTATCCCCAGGTATCAGCATCCTCCACACTTCGCCTAACTGTGTATAGGTATCTACATAATCAGATACTTAACAGGTAGAGAGCAAACTGATATCAGCACATGTCATCCCCATAGAAATGTCATTCGATAAACAGTCCCTAAACCATCTCAGCCACAAAATTACCCCATACGGAGACAGTATAGCCACACTTAAGTGCTAGCGATTGTAATCAATGCCATATTTCTATGTAGCCAATCTAGTTACCAACGGTTAGTTCCTGGTAATAGCCCTGTTAATCTATGATACGTCCATCTCCATCCACCCAAATTCCCCCTACTGCTGTTAGCCCGTCCACAGCAGCCGTTTTGGTGATGCGTCTCTATGTTTGGTAGAACAAACTAAGAAAAACCCTAGGACAAAATCTATGCAGGGCCAGTTAAGCGAGCTGGATATTCGCAGTATTTTTCAACTGATTGATATTGGACAGCAAACCGGTTATCTTTTCATTGAATCCTTCGATGGGCAAGCCAACTCATGGCTTGTGTTTTTTGCTAACGGCGGCATTCTGTATGCTGGGCGAACCAATGAACAGCTCAATCGGCTACGCGACATCTTACATCCCCTCGATCTTGCCATCGATTGGACTAACGTTAACTTATCTAACTTAGC
>ERZ1740072.755-NODE-755-length-12698-cov-6.778771_pt1 | contig 12698 bp, 9 predicted proteins | sample MGYA00581733_ERZ1740072 | MGnify/ENA primary metagenome ERZ1740072 (study PRJEB43018, sample SAMN04849741) | marine metagenome | isolation source: floating plastic debris | place: Pacific Ocean | collected 2008-08-30 | study: EMG produced TPA metagenomics assembly...
CTTGTGATTGGTTCTGGCTTCCTTGTCCTGTTATTGTTAACATTAGCATCAGTTAAATAATGCTTATCAAAGTTTTCACATGAATCTTCACTGGATAGCCACTAACGGGTCAATCAACAGTTAAAACCCTACACTCTGCAGCAACTAATTGGTCAGTTACATAAATACTCAACCAGTTAAAACAACCTACAGCATCATCAAAATTATTGCAACCCCACACTACGCAATGTAATCTGTGATCTAAATGTTAGAAAAAGTCCGACACAAAAACACTAAAAATAAACAAAACAGAGGGAGTCGTTTTCCTTTCTTACCTTATGTTGAAGTCTTTGGTGGAGCAGTTGATGTTCCCACTGCGGGATATCCTTACTCATAGAGAGTATGATCTGTGTTCCTTTGTTAATGGCTCCTTGAATCTCATCGATGGTGGGTTTGAGTGTCACAACAGGGATCTCAAGTACAATGTCAGCCTGTAATATTTAAAGAGCTCATATTGACTTGGTCTGGCTTGTATAGTTGTATTCGTTCATTGGCCCACAGACAGGGAAATCTGGACTCAAAATAACTTCCCAGGGGTAATATTCAAATAGAAACATGTAGTCAACTCAATAAGCAATATATGCATGTATTTATCTCATTGGCCACTAGCGAAAAGTATTACATGTAGTTGTCTGCACCTATTAAAGAATGGGACAACTTCTAATACAATATACTGGCACTTGAGTGATTACTTCAAGACAGTGGTTCACACAACTAAGCTGAAGATGGTTATACAGACCTTGAAGAAGGGAGGTGATTCTTCCTGGACATCTTGGTTAGTGTAAGCTTTCACAATGTATAGTCTCTTCTTCATCGCATCCAGAGACAGACGAGTGCCTACAAACACAGAAATATCATATCATGCACTAGTAAAAAGTTTCACACTTTAAAGTTTATCAGGTCAATAAGCTTTTTCTATTTTAGCTACTTTCGTTTTGCTCCATTATAACATATATAAAAAAGAGTGAAAATTAGCTAACTCAACTAGTAAAAATGGCAAAAATTTGTGTCAATGAATACTTCTTGTGTGTAGGGTAGTCAGTTTCTTTTCTACCACAGTGATAAGGTATCAGAAATAACTTTTCGTTTCAATAACAACATTATTATCTTAGAAAAATATCATTTCTCGATATTCAATAATAGTAGGGTATCATGTAAAAGCTGATACGCAAATGCTAAAAGCCCATATTGTACATAAATTACAACATTCAACAGACAACATTATTTCTTAGTCTGGCCCACCACACCCAACAACTTTACAATTGTGGATCTAGTTGACCAGACTTAATATTTTCAAGAGACAACATTTGACCAACCCTTACACAAAATGTTGTAAGAATTATGTTATCTTGTGTGGGCAACATACAACCATCACAACAGGTTACATACATTTGACGAGAGCCTCAGTATTCTTTTGGGTGACCATGTTAAGCATGGCGTAGTACGAGCAGGGTTGACATTCCTGGCAGCGCTGCTTCTTGGCGTCTAGATTGTTACACATGTAGTGTTCCTCAGCGCTCAGGCCTATCTTCTCCTCTTCAGTCAGGTTGTTCTTCAGAAGGTTTACCAGATCATACATCGCTGACTCCACCAGTGAACTTTGCCTGAGGGAGAGAATGAAGACTAAATTATTGAGAGTTCAGACCATTATGAGTTCAGAGCACTCGGATATAAGCTCAGAGTTCAGTCCACGATGATTTCTGACTCAGTCTACGCTCACATTCTACTTGATTATCCAATCCAAAATAAGACATTGGTGCAAGTCAATATGCTAATCATTTAGAAATACCAAAGCTACATGAGTTCTATTCACTGCACGATGTGTGGAAAGCCAAATTCACCTTGGTGACATAGTAAAATGTGGTGAAATAGTTTGATGATTGGCATCTTCTGAAAGTTTCAATAACAATAACTTTATAATCCAACAATGCATTATTTTGGAATTCCTAGGCAAACCCCATCAATGAGATCACAACCGATTTTGACGGAGTAATTTAAATTTACTGCAAAATTGCATTATGGGAATATTGTTCACATGCCCAAATATCTTTCCCTTTCAATTCCAATCAGCTTACTTGGCGAGTGTCTGGCTGGCAGCCTCACATGTAGCCTGAGTGTTAGCCTGGAACTGGTCTACAGTGAGTGGTTCCTCCTCGGGCAGGTCACACAGAGGTATAGATGACATCTCCTCCAGCACCGCCTCGATACGACAGTCCCATATGTCACTCACCGACTTAATCAGGTTAAACAGTGACAGCAGTGATGCCTTGATATTGGCAAGATCTGAAAATACGACACCGATGTATTTTTACAAAGTTTAATCTTTACATTTTTTTGCAAAATATAAATTATCCGAAATACCCTTTAATAACATACACTTGTATTTGTTGAGCATGTTTCACACACATCCTACACCAGAGCGGAGCAAGACTCTCACCAACGACACTACCATGGTAAGGATATTCCAGTAGATTAGGCCAAAAAAGGATTGGATACCCATAAAATAATCTGAATACTAAAGTAGATCTTATCTTTCATCAAAAGTGACCTCCGAGTATTTTATTCAAACAGACGTAAAGACAATTTTGAGCTTATAGTCAAAATCGACTTATTCCAAGCATTATCAATATCCTACAAAGACACTCACACTCGTTGATCTTGATTGAGCTCCAGGTAAGGGAGACAACTCCTGGTTTGATAGCCTCGTCTACTCTATCAGTGAAGGGTTTGAGCATCGGAGCCACAGGTGCAGGCAGAGGCGCTATCATGTTCTTATACTCACCCAACATAGCATTCAATCTGCGAGGAAGACATAAAAATGTTATACACAGTAATTGTTGCAGGACGTAAATAAAGCGGATTTGGCAGGTCCACAGAAAGATCCAAGAAGACTTCCTGCAAATAATAATGCCCATGCATCTGCCCTATCTATTTAAGTCAGAAGGTCAACTTATGTTCATGTAATTTTTTTTTTCGGACAAACGCTAGTATGTATCTGAATTCATGACACAGTGTAACATACTGTATCTACCACCAGGTAGGGATAACAAGTACATGTATGTACTTAGATTGGCATAGTTGGCAGTCTCGCTATCTCTACCTGAGTGGTACGGAGACAAGCAGCAACAAGAGTGATTTTAGCTGTTAATGTTTGATTCAAGCAATGTAAGAGCGTGGGATGTAAGAGTATGGGTCGGTCACTTACTTGGCGCTAGTCTCACCAAGTCTGGTCTCCTGGGTAACCAGGTTAGCTGCAGTGGTTGGTACCTCTAGATTTAGTTTCTGAAAATAAGACAGAGAGCCCTCAGTAAGTAGCGATGATCGGCCAATGTGCAAATCCTTATCGCATAGCATGCCCCAACCCTAAATAGTAGTGTATTTAGGGACAAATTTTGCTCTCAAGACGATACCAGGATGAGGGCTCTTAAACGAGCGGAGACAGGAGGGCACCCGTAAGCACATAAACCACAATACTGCATGAGATAACATTCAAAATGTCTGATCAGCTAATGATTATATCGAATAACTGGTGTTTTACAGGTGGTTAACCAGCTTCAAGCACCCAGTGACACGTTGTGACCGTCTCGTTTAAATCAGACAGGATGTCTTGTCCTGTCTAGTCTTGATAATTGAGGGCCCGTCTAATCCCGTCTGGACCCTAAATACATCGCTACCCATACTAGTTGAAAAATTTCCGGTTATCTGCGCTGCCATCTCGAAGAAACAGATTTGGTGTAGTCGCTTAAATATGTCTGCATTTTTGGAGGGCAGCCTGAGATCTCAATCACCGTAAATCTATGCTGATGCCGGCATAGGTTGTGCACATGAGCAACAAACAAAAAACTGACCACTGTTCAATGATGCACTGAAAGTCAATGGTAGTGCCTATACAGCACAAATTGAAGAAAGAGTACAACATTCCATGCCTAATAATATGACAAAAGCTATGACACCAGAAGGTCATCTGACCACAACAGCACTAAACTAATCACTAAAACAAACGGATAACGGAAAATTTTTAATCCACATGCGCCAATATCTAAAAAAGTTCAGCCATCCTTGCCTGCAGATATTTGGCCTCTTGGATCAGCTCTAGGATGGCGGGATCCAGGTTGACGAACAGTTCTTTAGTCTCGGGATGTCTGACGAGGAGCGCGGCGTGTATTCCAGACTTGATTGTCTCCACAGCTCGACACCAGGATCGGTGATATAACATTTCATATTCCATCAACACTGACGCCATCTTGTTAAAGTTACGAATTACTTTCTTAGCATCAGGAGTCTGTATTAACAGAAACAATGTACATGTATTAGAATATTCAGCAGCAGTTGAAAATGTGCCATATTGGATTTTTAACTTGTGATTGTTACTCGACAGTTAAAACGTTTTCTGCGCGTAGAAATGTTAAACTCAAGATCACTTTCATAAATGAAAACTGGGAGAACATGCTCAGTGTTTGGCGTCCACATATTACAGACTTAGATATATTTAGAATCATTACACCGTACAGGAACAAACCGGACACAATAAATCTGGCAAAAAAAACTCAATTCCATGTCTATAAACACCAATTATACATAAACAAAGCCCACTCACATTGAGGATCTCCTTGTGTTGTTTGAACACTCTCATAGGGGCATCAATCCTGCGGTACAACTGTCTAGCCCAGGCGATACGGCCGGCTACAGGGGGTAGATTACGAGCGCTTGGTGGCTCATTCTTCAGCTTCTGATAAAGCTTCCTTACTGACTCAAGATCACGGCCGTAGTTCCCGAGCAGTTTCTGATACTTCTCAGTAATGTTCAGCTGAGCACCCTCAATACGCTCAAACTTTCCCAGTAGCTCTAAGGCTTTTTCAGTCTAGACCAATGAAAGAAGATTTATGCAATGAAATTACTTTATTTCATCGATTACAAGCCATCAAATAGTAACATGATTGAGAAAATCTCAATTAATATCACTAGAGACATTCCAAAAGCTGTCTAGTAAAGCGGTAAAAATGGAAAAGCAACGTTGAGTTGAAATGAGGAGATAAATAAAGAACTGAAATAATGCACTAGCACAGGGATTACTGCATACGCTCAAACGAGATATAAAGGTTTTCTAGTAAAATTTGCCAACAAACCGTGTTTCGCTACAACATGGAATTAACATAGTCATGTATGAGAGGACTTATTTGAGATGTAATTTAGAATGTAGTTGTAAAATCTATATGTGTGCCACGAAACTAGACAGCAACATTGAATATAGGTCGATTGCTAAATTTTTATAGTTGTTTTAACAGGGTTTTTTCAATTATGTGTAGCCGTCACAGACCAATTTGCGCAGTACCAAGTAATGCCACAGGTAATATCAAAACTGAGACGGATTAAATACTTTTTGATTTGTTTTCTTTGCAAGTTTTGAAAGCAGTGCCAACACTGCTGATCAGGTCATCAGGCGACATGAAAGTTGTATCCACAGTAAATATTGAAGATAATTACCCTTGAAGGAGCTGTTTCCTTTATAGGGAGAGGAAGACAAATACTAAACAACAGCATAAAATAATTATTTTGTCACAAAATTTGTCTTTTTGACCATAGAGTCATGCATAAGAAATACCAGGTTTTGGGGTCAGAGTCACACATTCTACTTCATTGAGCAACATAACTCACCGAGAGATTTCTTGTAAACCAGGAGTCCATGAAACCCTGAAGGCTCAACTGTAGAGAATCGATTTGTGTTCTGAAGTCGACATAGTCATTGTCAAAATCCTGCTTTCTATGATCAAGTAGATCGTAGCTCTTCTTCTTGAAGGTGTCCACCATGGTCTTATATCTGAGGGCTATAGCATCGATGCCCTCAATACGTACATCAGCCAGACCTGGGAATAGTAATAAAACCTGGCTGCATTTTCATGCTACAGCGGAGTGAGCATTCTTTATGTCCCAGCGGAAAGCAAAATGGAAAAGCATCTGGATAGAGCTCAGGCAAAAGAAAACTTAAACCGTGTTAGGTATGCAACGATTAACTGAGCTTTATTTGACGTCTTGTTAGCAGTGCACTGTTTTGATCTATCGTATGATCTTCATTTGTTACGAGTGCTGGCAGTGGCATGGTGGCTTTTGCAGCTTTATATTAATATTGTTTGACATAATTTGCAGATAATATCATACCAGTGAAAGCCTCAATAGTGTTCATCATGTCTCTGATTTTCTCCAGTCTCTTGCAGAAAGTGTCAAACTTTCCAAAGATGTAGTTCTCAGAGAATTCAAACTGTCGCTCATTAGGATTCTGTCTCAGTTTCTCCTTTGTCTTCTGGAAGTTGTTCTGATAGGCTTCGTTCAGCTTGACACAGTCAGCAATCCTGGTCAGGAGTTCAGGTCTGCAACCGTAATCATAATAGAATTGAACAACATGCATCGCAATAACAGCAGCGGCATGGTTTAGCCGTAACATAAAGATCAAATCTTGTCACTACTGCAGAAAGATTGAACCATGTGTGGTGTTTTGCACATTACTCATAATTGACTGATGTACACTAAAAATTAATTCATGTATTAATTAATTAATCATGACTTTATATACAATTGATTAATTTTTAGTGAACATCAATCAATTGATGATGTATAAATCTTAGATATGAAAAAGGTGATGTTTCATGCTGTTTCATTTTGACTAAATTATGGGCGCACAAACCATGGAAAAAGGTAATACTGAAAGCGGGGCCAGAATAAGCTTTTATAGACTCCTTGTCTAAGCCTATTTATTTTTTACACCTATTGACATTATAAGTCTCAGGAAACTGTATGAATTATCTACATGTTTACTATAACTACACATACATGTACAGCAAACAACCCACCTAGGTAGCTCCCATATTCTGCTGACATCTCTTGTGATGTATGCCTTACACATGGTGATCATCTGATTTGTGACCTTGACAAAGAGTGAGGTCATTCTCTCTGAAGTGTTGTAATATCCGGAGATACTGTAGATCATGCGAATAGCATTCATCAATCCTGGTACTTGTTCTGTCAGCTCAGCCTGAAAATGTGAGCAATCAATTAGCTTGTGGACTCAGCTTTAGCAATGAGATCAAGGCAAATTCATCCTATTTAATCAGAGTTGTCCTCCTCCTAATCTTAAGAGGATAACTCTTCTACAAACCACATATTATTTTATACAATCAAGAAATATATGGATAAGGCTTTCAAACCAAATTGGCAAGAGAAAATCCACTGTGAAGAAGTTTGACAGGAATTTGACTGATTTGCTCTAAATTGAAAACGAATCATGTTAAACCGCATCAAGGAGTTTGAGTGAACCCAAAACTCACTGGGCTGCACTTGACAAGTGGTCCAAAGAACTTGTCCAGTGTGTAGAGATATTTCACATTGTCTTTGGCTTCATTGGCAGCATCAGTGATTCTGATGTCGAGCTGTCTCCAGTTCAGCAGTGATTTAGATTTTGCAGCCTGAAGCACTCCAACAACAGCTTTACACTTTGGGCTCTTGATCTGCTCCAAAAGGCTGTGAAATAAAGCGAGAGTATTTTGTCGATGTGAAGTCCGAATTCTCATTAAATATGTGATACCATAGTCTCAAATATGCAGAACAGCAGTTCAAAAATATCATTGCTTTATTACATGTGGCGCTGTGACAAATAATTGGAGCAACACTATCAAGATCTAGTTTGATCCTCATAGCTTGCAACAGGAAGCAACTCAGAAGCAAGCAATGTACCTATACCATATAATGCAAAGAACTGAAAATTGACTCCCTAAAAATTCCCATAAATATATCTAACATTTAGAGTTTTACATTTTATTTTAAAAACACTGCTTAATTGAAGAGTCAAGCCAATGGCCTGTGTTTTTAATTCTTACTTGTTGAACTTAGCCATTCGACTCTTCCAGTATGTGAGCTCAGCAGATGGGCCAATGTCATCAGCCTCCCGTCTCATCTGCTCACTTTCAGTAAGAACCTGCTCTATCTGCTTAGCCCACTGTGACAAAATCTCCTCAAGCTTCTCCACAAACTCTCCGTTTGTAGCTGTAAAACAACAACAGAGTTTAAAAATAAGCTAAGTGTCTTCCTTAAAAATACCAGAAATTATGGGTGTACTACTTGTTTGGACTTATGAAAGTTGATGGGGACTGCTATAGATTGTGCATTTATGAATTATCACTATAATTGAGTGCAATTGCCCGTGCTTCTGTCAGGCATTTAGTTTAGAGCGTAACTCAACAATGTCCGGTTGCAAACTTAGATACTCATAGACTTTGGCACAATCTGAATATTCTACTCCCAATGTTTGCCTGACTAATTTATCCCCATACTATGATTGAGTGATAGTTAGGTCACAGTTGTGTACAGATTACTTAAAGGTCAGGTGATAACGACGTATTGACCTAAAAGGTGGCTTTCAGATTCAGCCAATCAGACTATGAGTATCAATGGTATGAGAACGTACCCCACTCCTGATAGTCAGACATGGTTCTTATCTTAGCGAGAGCCGAGTCTAGATCACACTCCTGTAGGTGTATCTGATCTTCCAGACTGCCCTGAGCAGAGGTAAGTGTCTGTATAAACCTATCAATCTGCTCCAAGAAGTCACTGACCTGCCTGCCTGGGCTCGACAATGCTCCCCATGACTATAGAAAAGTAATAAAATTCATGAGATCAAGTCAGCAAGCGACTGATGGTAGCATTAATGGGCTTTTGCAGATGTTTTTGACAGCTTTCAGTGTATTATTACCCTTAAAGAGACAATACTTTAATTTAAAAAAAACTCTTCATCTACATTTTATTCGTCTAAGTGCTCAGACTTCTTATCAGGGGGAGTTAGTGGCGGGGGTGTTTAATAGTGGGCGTCACTAACTCCCCCGATTTCGAGTCTGGGCACTTACACTAACTTTGTTTATTCCAGGGGTTGATTGCCGCAAATGGCTATGTTCAGGAGTATCCCACAATGCATTATTTCAGAATTTCCAGACATATCAGTCAGTGATAGCATATAAGATGCTGACAAAGTATTTCTGAAAGTTCTGGTCGAAAGTTGCAACATGGGAATTTTGTTGACATGCCCTTTTGCATACAAAACACCATCACACACTCTACTCCTGGATTGTATTGTTGTATATGATGTGCTTACATCAAACACATGGACATTTTGAAGCATGGTCACTTTTTGCATGAAGTACCAAGTGAATGTAGATCACGAAAGATATGATGTATTATAACAATCACCTCTTGGGACTGAAGCAGAGGCAGCATGATTTTAGCGAGAGATTTCTCGAGTCCTGTCAGTACTTTACCATTAGCCTCCATAGATCCAAAGTAGATTTCATTACCGAGCATATTCGGTGTGATGGCTTTTTCATTGTTAACACGGCTAAACCACACACAGATTCCTGTTAGGACCTAGAAATTAAAATTACACATTCTGATTGATTATCAAGATACAACAGAGGGGGTTATTTGATATAATGAGGAAAAAATAAGGTGGAGAAGTTTGTGTAAATTACACAGTAAAATTGCTTGCATTTCTTGAGAAATTCTTTGTGATAAAGCCAAATGCCAATGTTCCCAGGAAACGAATGAAATGTCCCTTGATTTAGTAGGGCGCAATCTAACATCAACAATGTATATTAAAAACCTCATTGAAAAGCAATTACAACAAAACAAAAACTAGCACACCATGATCAAGAATTTATGTATTCCCTGAGCAGCAAGAATCTCGGCTCACCTCATGGCTTCCATCAGTGACAATGACTCGTTTGGCAGTAGAGCTTGTCGCTATACTTGAGGCATCAGACCTCATAGTAGGATCCTTTGCTGGGGGTTCCTGATAGTAAAACTGCAGTGTTCTCTGTCCTCCGGCTCCGAGAAACTTCTCAATCAAGTCAAACTACATAATAAATATCGGCATCATCAAAGACAAAAAATATGTCGGAAAGGATGCAATCAATTTGCATTGTCTATTATGTAGGAATGAATGATGGTAAATACTTCCTCAAATACACACAGAATCAGTGGATTTTGCAAATAACTTGAGAGGTGTCTTAACCAGGGATTGACAGGGCTTTACACTTTTTATTCAGTTTGTTGTTCAGATAAAAACTTACACTTTCACAGGAAGCAGCTTGATCTTCCACTGTCGCCATATCAAGCTTCAGATAATCAGCAGTCTACAACACAAAAAGTGCATTATAATACTGCAAAACAACAACGTTGTTCTTCAACATTGATAAAAAAAATTATTTGGCGGCAACACTTGTGAAGAGGTTGAGGAAGAAAGAGTTGAGATCAGAGATCTATGCACACAGCTTACCTTAAACCTGATCTTCTATCAATAATTGTAAATTTTTGCAGTTCAGCTATTGTAGTTAATATTAACATCAGTATGATTTCATGTAATGTAGTGATTGTAAATAACTTACGATGCCAAACAGAAACTTGTATCTCTCATCGACCTGTAACAAAAAAGATAACAAAAACTGTAGTACAAATCAGTAGCAGCAGACTATTTTATGAACAAACCAACGTCTTATGCCCATTCAAGGAAACACAACTCCTGCTTTGGCTATGGAAATTAAACTTACTTTAGAAAGGTTGAAAGTTTTGATGATATGAGCAGGTAGAAGCGGTTTCAGATCTTCAGACACAGTAGATGTTGATGTTTTCCTGCGGGGTTCGCTGACAGACCGCCTTCTGGCAGCACTGATTATTGACATCCTCCTGACAGATTTCTCATACATCTTTTGTGAGTCAAACATTGGCTGGTTGGAGGGAAGAGTGACTGATCCTCTTATTCGTTGTCTGACTTCCAGCTGTGAAGAACCGACAGGTTGAGGACGGGTGAGAACAGTTTGATTTTTGATGGAAACTGATGGGGTGCGTCTAAGTGGTCTTTTCTCATGCCTCTTTTGTGGTTGGTGTTGAGGTGGGATCGGCCAATCAGTCTCTGATGAGCTTGTCATATCAGGCAGCCTATCTGTCCCAGAAGAATCAGTGATTTCCAAGATTGGACTGGCAATGGATGTTGTAGGCAAATCTTGAACACTACGCTCCACTTCCAGTGCATTTCTCCTCGAGCCTGGCCTTGAACTTTGAGGACGAGACCTCAAACTTGTACCTGACTGTACTCTAGCACTGGCTGGCCTCATATGGGATGTTCTCCCAGATGAACTTTTGCTCATAGACCTTGTGGGCGGTGTCTTATCTTCCAAATCAAACGAATCAACGGAGGATTTGTCCGAGTAATCATCAGGTGGTAAAACATCTTCTGGAACAAAGTCGCGTATAAGGTCACTCTGAGTATCAGCCCTTTTAGGTAACGGTACAATCATTGGGTTTAAACCTAGAGCAGGAATACCAAGTTTACCAGAGGCATCAGTTCTAGTGAGTAATCTCTTTGGTGGAACTATTGTTACTGATGACGTAGGGCCAAATTCTTTGATTGTTCCACTCACTCGTTCCATGCGATCCAAGTCTTCATCGTCAAGCAAGCGTTCTTCACATTGATCCTCCTCAGTTAGAGTGAGGGAGATCTTTTTCGCATCTTGAAAAGATTTTGTCATTTTCTGTCTTGAGTCTGGTAGATTCTTTGTACCAGTGTTAAGCGTCAAGATGTCTGAGCTCAATTTTCCTCCCTCGCTTCCAGCATCACTGCCATCTTGGCTAGCAGTATCTACATGTTCTGCTGAGGATTGGTGATTGTCTGGTACATCATTCTGATCAGCCTCACTCCTGTAGTGATATCCATAATTTTCCAAAGTACCTTGCTGTTGAGCGCCGGATTCCGAGCGAGATCCTGATTGTGGTGATGCGTTTTTCATTGTCATCATCTCTGATTCAGACATTGAAGAATTGTGTCGAAGCATCTCTGCATCAACCTGTTCTTCAGACATTGTATATAACTCATTCCGGCTTTCAAACAGACTGTCCCGATCTACTTCTGCTATTGAATTCAGTGCAGCGGTGACTTTATTAATCAGTTGAATCTTTGAGATAGCGTTTTTAAACCTACGTAACGGTAGCCTCTCCTTGATAAATCCCGATCCATGAGTAGCTGATTGCGACCCGGAATGATAAGTTGTTGAAATGTGAGACTCTTCCGAGATGTCTGTGAGTGTAGGTTGAAATGGCGGGTAATAATTCTCCTGGCTGCTAAAGTTTTCAGCTGTGCTGCTGTCATGTGGCATGATGGTTTGAGAGGAATAACCTCACCCATCCAAGACATGAGAGATTGAAAATATGGGTATAAGAATGTTATCATTGGTTTATTATTTGTCATGATCATTAAGACAATATAATTATTGGACGAATGTAATTAGCCAGGTTTGAACATTTGTAAGAGGATTAAAAGTCACATCATGGCAACCATAGCGTGTATGCATGTGGTCAGCATTTCCAATCATCAAATTCTTGGGCTGAATGCAAAACAACAAAATACGGACATTCACTCTTGGTTAATGGTAGTTGAAATGTCCAGCTTTGAAGGTACAGTAAATGATAATACATGTATAAGAAAAAGTACAGTGAAAAGGTAATGACAAAATGTTAGCAAAAAACCTTAGTGTGGTTACTCAGCGGAGTTCAACACTAATGACCTTAGTCATTATGATATGGTTAAAATTGACTTAGTAGCGGGAACAGTTGTGATTTTCCTTCAC
>ERZ1740072.756-NODE-756-length-12693-cov-3.316348_pt1 | contig 12693 bp, 20 predicted proteins | sample MGYA00581733_ERZ1740072 | MGnify/ENA primary metagenome ERZ1740072 (study PRJEB43018, sample SAMN04849741) | marine metagenome | isolation source: floating plastic debris | place: Pacific Ocean | collected 2008-08-30 | study: EMG produced TPA metagenomics assembly...
CTGCAAGTTCATATAACGCCATTGAACCAGCCCAACCAGCTACAAGTGCAGTATGCATAAGATGTACAGCGATTAAACGACCCGGATCGTTAAGAACTACTGTATGTACTCTATACCAAGGTAATGCCATTTTATTTAAGTATAATTATTTATAATTTATTAACTTTCTTACTAGTTTTACTTATGTATATTATATACTTAATTCTTAATAGAAAAGTTAAACACCTCTAAACATATATATTTATGTTTAGAGGTGTTTAACTTTTCTATTAAAAACCTGGGAAATATAGAGCATCTGGATAAAAACGGTTGGCTTCGATTATAAACCCAGCGGTAAATGTCATCCATAAAGTAATAAGAACTGGTGCTGTAGATAAATATTTTGTAAAATTTTCCATTTTTTCTTTCTTAGTTGTAGATTTTTTAACGTGGAGAAACTGTTACTTCACTCTTTTTTGCCACTAGATCGCCTTCAACATACTCTTTCCATGCAGAAATTGGCCACATAAAACCAGAGCTCATAATTCCTAGAGCAAGAGGTACATCAATAATAATTTCGCGTTCACTAGGATTTTTTACTTCAGCTTTAATAACACGTAAATACTTTCGTCCGACCCAACCAATCCAACCAGTAATATATAAAAACAAAATTCCAGGAACTGTAAATTCTACAGCATGAGAAAAATTACCATCTGCTATCAAATGTGGTAAACCATCGCTACCGCACAATAATTGAGAGTTGCCGTAACGTTCAAATCTTTGTTTAGTTCTTGTAATTTGATCTTGAAGCGCAATCGCTGCAGGTGATCCTTCTTCATATTTTTTTAAACGACCTTCTAACTTTTTAGTACTATTTTGTAATCTTTTTTGAAAAGCAGCGGATTCTCCACATTTTGTTAAATTGCTATAATCTGCATAGCTAAAAGCAGGATTAGTAAACCAAATAAAGTTTATTGATGCTAAAGCTATTAAAATATTTCTTAATTTAAAAGTTTTCATCTCGAATAGGATAATTTTAATATTTGTTTTTACGATTCAAATCTCAAGATTTGAATTAAAATCATAAAGAATTCCATCTCAATAAAGATTATATATTACAAAATAACTTTTAACTTTATACTTATAGCATTCGTAATAATTTTGTTAATCTTATGAATTTATTTTATTGTTTCAAATTTTAAAGATTTATTGTTAAATGTTAAATTTACAGAACCAATTGGCCCATTTCTGTGCTTCGCTATTATAATCTCAACAAAACCAGGCGTTAAACTCTTTTTGTCATAGTAATCATCACGATAAAGCATTAATACAACGTCAGCATCTTGTTCAATAGAATTGTGTAACAACTGATGACCAAATAGATAGTTATTATTGTTAGAAATAGAAATGTCAAAAACACTTTCCACTCCTTTATAGACAATCTTTGAAACTATAGATCCGAAGTTTTGGCTCTTCAAAAATTTAAAACGACTTTTCAGAGACATATTTCCTAAAGCTTGCCAGCCTTTATTAGTAAAATTTTTATGTGTGGCCGTTACCGAAATACTTACCTTTCTTTTTAACCTGAGCTCGTAAGAAGGTTTTTGCCCAGTTTGAAATATTTTTGTCCCTTTTCTTTTGGAAAGTGCTTTTTTATTGATTGAGTCTAGAACTAAACATCCACTATCTCTCAAATCTGATAATATAGGTCTTTTATTTAAACGTGATTCTACTGTTCGGCTAAGTTGCGATAATACCAAGATCGGGATATCTAATTCCTTTGCAAGGACTTTTAAAGAACGTGTAATAATAGATAATTCTTGATTTCGATTATTTTTAGAATTTTTCAACTCCATTAATTGTAAATAGTCAACAATAATAAGACCAATATTTTCTTTACCTTGAAGAATCTGTTGACTCTTTGCACGAATTTCTGAAAAAGTTATGTATGAAGTATCGTCAATATAAATTGGAAGTTGAGAAAGAGATTTAATAGCTTCTTTTAACTTTTCCCAATCAAAAGAAGCCAAGTTACCTGACCTAATTTTCATAGAATTTATACCAGTTAATAAAGCTAAAAGTCGATAAATTAATTGTTGTTTCGACATTTCAAGACTAAAGAGTAAAACTGGCAATTTATGGTTTTTACTAATATTTGTAGCAATATTTAAAGAAAAAGCAGTCTTTCCCATAGATGGCCGTCCTGCTAAAATAATTAAATCCGCCTTATTTAGACCTTGTAAAATTGGATCTAAATCTTTGAATCCAGTTGCTAAACCTGCCAAACTTGACGTTTCTTGGAACTTTGTTTGTATATCAATTAAAACTTCATTTACTAACTCCGAAGTGTTCGACAAAGAATTACTAAAGCGCTTTATGGTTAATTTAAAAGTTCTTTCTTCAACTTCTTCTAAGATCTCACCCAATGAAATATTTGAGTTGCAAGTCATCTCAATAATTGATTTTCCAAGTAAAATTAAGAGTCGACGAAAATATTTTTCTTGTAACAATGCAATATATTTCTCAATATTTAGCGTTGTTGTAACTTTTGTAGTAATATTTGTTAGAGTTTGAATGCCGCCAATTGTATCTAATAACTTGTTTTCCTGTAGAGAATAAATCGTTGTAGTCAGTTCAACATTAATGTTTTTTTTGTACAAAGAAATAATTGTTTTATACAAAATTTTATGTTCAGGAAAATAAAATGCTTCTACAGAAAGCTGTTCTAAAATTTGAGGTAAGATTGATTTATCTAAGTAAATGCTTCCCAGAATAATTTGTTCCGCCAAAAAATTATTAGGTAGAATAAAATTTGCTGTTGGAGTTTTCATTTACTTGGTTAAAAATACAGAGTCTACCTTTCTTGAACTACTATCTATAATCCATTTTTTCTCTAAAGGTTCATAATTATTAGAATGCGTTAACTTTCCTGTATTCCAGTCTATTCTATTTTTTTTGATTTTCGGCTTTTCATTAGTTACATATATAAGAAAGTTATGGTATTTCCACCATCTAGATGATGGACTATTTGTCAAATAGTGAACTTTGAAGTCTTTTTTAAGATAGTTTAATCTATTAACTTGAAAATATTTAAGAAAAATTTTAGGTGATTCCTTTTCCAAATTCACAATTGCTGACGCTCTTAAATTTTTTCGTGAAAATTTTCTTGAAAGACTGGAAAGATTATTCCAATTAGTAAAAGTTAAATCATCGTTAAGAGTTTTAATTCTTGATTTTCCTTGACTCAGGCGACTAAAATTTTGCTTTCTTAATTCGCTAGGAGGGATTGAATCATATTTATCTAGTTTTAATCGTCTTTGTTTTTTTAGTAATTTTAGATAACTTTTAAAAAATGAAGTTTTTTTCATTTTTTTATTTCTACGTAAAATTCTTCTTTTATAATCGTTGTCCCAATTTTTAAGGTAATCAGGAATTGCTAAAGTCTTCCAGGTTTGAGAATAGGATAGATCATTTTTATCACTTTTAATTTTTTCTAGCTTGAAAAACGGCGTACTCTTATAAATTTTTCGAAAACGGAAATAAAAACTGGAAATAAAATTCTGATTTTTCTGAAAAATTGGTTTCTGATTTAGGGAAACAGAACTTTCTGAAGAGACGAAAAAATAATTCTGAGTTGAATTTGTAGAATTTTTCTTTATAAAAAAGTTTGTTTCAAATTCTCTTATTCTTACAAGCTTTTTTCCATAAAATCTAGAATAAATTTTCAGAGATTTAATCAGGTCATTCTTTGAAAAGCTCGCAAGAGATATTTTTTTATCACCTATAGAGAAAATATCTTGTTCTGTACTATAGATTTTTTCACCATAGCCTTCTTTGTTTGGTATTAGTACTAAATTTAAAAAATCGTTGTAATTGTTAGAGAAAAAATTGTCTAGGGCGACTGAATTAACTTTCAAGTCTGAGTCAATATATTTACATGTTTTTGAAAAATTTAAAGCCATTTTCTTATCAAAGAACCCCAAAACTGTTACTTGTGACTTTTTAGTTGAATTAATTTTATCAGATTCCGCGGATAAATATTTAATTAATTTATTGTTATAATCTGTAATTGTGTAAATTGGAATATTTTGTAAATTTAAGTAAGGTAAAAAGATTTTTTCTGAAGAACTAGAATTTTCTAAATCAGTTTTTAAGAAACAATAGTTTGACTGTGTAGTAACTAAATTAAAAGACTTTCTACTCAGATTTTCGAAAAGATCAATTAATAAATTTGTATTGGAATGGCTTTCTCCTTTAAAAAAGTTAGAAAAAATCTTCGCGTCAGCTTGTCTAATTAACTCTGTCGTTGCTGCCGAAGAAAAAATTAAATAATTAAGGTCTTCTAATTTTTTATTTAATTCTTCTTCTTGATAAATAGTAATCGTGTTATATCCAGATGATGGTAAATTCATAGATTAATTTTATTAATTTTTAATAAAAGTCTTTTATCCTCCTCCGACAATTGTAACAATTTCAATTTTATCAGAGTTTTTGAGAAAAATTTCTTCCCACTCTGATTTAGGAATAAAAATTTTGTTTACTTCGATAGCAATTGGATAGTCTTGTAAATTAAGATAAATAATTAATTCCTTTATATTAAAGTTATTAATTGTTTCTAATTTAAAACTGTTTAGTAAAATTTTCATAAAATTGCTTAAGCAATGATAATATTGTATTGTCAATTTAAGAGACAATTATTGGCGAGTGTAGCCAAGTGGTTAAGGCATCGGGTTGTGATTCCGACATTCGAGGGTTCAATTCCCTTCATTCGCCCTTATTAGATTTAAATATGTTACTAAATTAATTTTAACTATATCAAAATGGCAAGATATCGAGGACCAAGACTAAGAATTGTAAGAAGATTAGGAGAACTTCCTGGTCTAACTAGAAAAGTTGTTTCTCCGCACAAATCTTATGCACCAGGTCAACATGGAAAAAATAACAAGAAGCCATCAGATTACTTGATTAGATTACGTGAAAAACAAAAACTACGTTATAATTATGGGGTAAGTGAACATCAACTTTATCGTTATGTTCAAACAGCTCGAAAAAGCAAAGGAGCAACTGGCTCTGTAATTATTCAGTTATTGGAAATGCGCTTAGATACAGTTCTTTTTAGAGGCGGGTTAGCCCCTACTATTCCGGCCGCGCGTCAAATTGTATCACATTCTCATGTATCTATAAACGAAAAAAAAGTAAATGTTGTTAGTTTTCTTTGTAAGAAAGGAGACCAGATTAAAATTATTCCAAAAGCAAAGTCACATGTCAAGAATTTAATTACTAGTATTAAAGATACTGAATTTCCTGACTATTTAAAAGTAGACAAGGAAAACTTAGAGATAAAAGTTTTGGAAGTTGCAAACCCTCAAAAAGCTTGTATTAAGATTAATGAATTACTAGTTGTAGAATATTACTCACAACGTTAATTATTTTATGAACCGTGTTACTTTAATTGTTAAATTACTGGAAAATCCAAATCAAAGTTTTTTTGAAGATGATATTTGTGTTACTGAGGTCCTAGTAGAATTTACAACAAAACATAAAAAATTAAATCGAGGAAAAAATGTTATTCAAATTTCAGCGTGGGGTGAGCAAGGAAAAAAATTAGCGTTATCTTACAAAATTGGTGACTTTCTTATTGTCGAAGGTCTAATTTCTCTTAGACCTTTGTATCTAGAACATCAACAGACTTCTACTCAACCGAAAATTGTTGAAATAACAATTGTTAACTTCTATCCTTATCTTTTATTCCAAGAAGAAAGTGTTGAGGAAAAAAACTCTAATTCTTTTAAGCTTGAAGAAGATAATTTGCCTTTCTAATTTTAAGAAAATTAGAAATTATAAGTTTTTAACATATAATAAAATTGTAAATATCTAGCACTCTAATTCTATGCTTACGTTAAAAATTCTTGTTTATGCAACAGTAATATTTTTTGTTTCATTATTTATCTTTGGCTTTTTATCAAATGATCCATCGCGAAATCCTAAAAGAATTGATTTAGATTAGATTAATTATAGCGTATAGCCACGTAATGATTCGGTGTTAACGTTGGATTCTCGAGGCAGAGAAATTTTTCCTGTACGAGAAATTTCCAAAATTTGGTATTTATTCAATAATTGTTCAATTGCGACCATTTTTCCAGGATCACCAGTAACTTCAAAAGTTAATGAGGTCTCAGCTAAATCAACTATTTTAGCTCGAAAAATAGTCGCAATTTCGATTATCTCAGATCTTGTAGTTTTGTTTGCCTTAACTTTAATTAACATAAGCTCTCTTTCAACAGAAGGTAAACGTGTTATGTTTTTTACGGCTAATACATTTATTAACTTATATAACTGTTGAATTAACTGTTCAATAGTTTGATTATCTGTTGATAATACCATAGTAATTCTTGAAATTCCAAAGCTTTCCGCGGGTCCGACGGCTAAACTTTCAATATTAAAGCCTCTCCTAGCAAACAAGCCAGCAATTCGTGTCAGTACGCCAGATTCATCTTCTACTAAAACAGATAAAGTATGCTTCATAATTAAATTTAAACCTTTCTATATTATTTAATAATATTATTATTACTTAGGTTCAATATTTTTGTATTAATTAAAATAATATGTTAAGATAATATTGTAAGTTTTAGATAGGGTTTATTGTAGGATAACAAAAATTTTAGGTTAACATAAAAAAGTGGCAACATATAAAGTTCATTTGATTAATGAAGAAATGGGTATTGACGTAACTTTAGATTGCCCAGATGATCAGTTCATTCTAGATACAGCTGAAGAAGCAGGTGTTGATTTACCTTATTCTTGTCGAGCTGGTGCTTGTTCTACTTGCGTGGGTAAAATAACAGAAGGTACGGTAGATCAGTCAGAGCAATCTTTTCTTGAAGAAGAGCAAATTGAAGCTGGATTTGTCTTAACATGTGTAGCTTATCCAACTTCTAATAGTACAATTATTCCTCATATGGAAGATGAATTATATTAAAAAATTCTAAAAAGAATCAGACAAAACAATAATTGTTTTGTCTGATTCTTTTTAGAATTTTTTAATTTTTAAAGAAATGCCCGATGGAAGATTAACCTTTAAAAAAGTATCTAAGGCTTGAGTCGAAAGATCATAAATATCAAAAAACTTTTTATATTTTCTAATTTCTAAATGCTCACGTGAATCTTTGTTTACATGCGGAGATCTTAGTACACAATAACGACGAAGTTGAGTAGGTAATGAAATTGGACCAATAATTTTTGCGTCTAATTCAGATATTGTTTTTTGAATAGTTAAACATGAAAGAACTAATATCTCATGATCAAAGGCTTCAATCTTTATTCTAATTTTTTGATGCATACTTCTTAAATGTTTAATTGATGATGCTAGAAACAACGCCAGCACCAACTGTGCGGCCTCCTTCTCGAATTGCAAAGCGCATACCATCTTCAATTGCAATAGGTGAAATTAATTCTGCTGTCATTTTAATACGATCACCAGGCATAACCATTTCAACGTTGTCACCTTCATCAGAAGTAAAGGTAACAATGTTTCCTGTTACATCTGTTGTTCTAACATAGAACTGAGGTCTATAACCTGCAAAAAATGGCGTATGACGCCCACCTTCTTCTTTTGTTAAAACATACACTTCAGCTTCAAATTTAGTGTGTGGTGTAATTGTTCCAGGCTGTGAAATTACCATTCCACGCTGAATCTCTTCTTTTTGGATACCTCGTAAAAGAATACCAACATTATCACCAGCTAAACCTTCCTCAAGAGTCTTTTGAAACATCTCGATTCCTGTTACAGTTGTTGTTCTTGTTTCTTTAATACCTACAATTTCAATTGTATCACCAACTTTGACAACTCCACGTTCTACTCGACCTGTAGAAACTGTTCCACGGCCAGTAATTGAGAAAACATCTTCAATTGCCATTAAGAATGTTTTGTCCACATCTCTATCAGGCGTAGGAATATATTCGTCTACAGCATCCATCAAACTAAAAATTTTGTCATGCCATTTATCATCACCCCGAGTACTACTTGGATTTGAAGAAATAGCTTCTAATGCTAAAAGTGCAGATCCTGAAACCACTGGAATATCATCGCCTGGAAAATCGTAATTACTTAATAATTCACGAACTTCTAGTTCAACTAATTCCAGTAATTCTTCATCATCGACTTGGTCTTCTTTGTTTAAAAAAACAACAACATTTGGTACCCCCACTTGTTTTGCTAATAAAATGTGCTCTCTTGTTTGAGGCATAGGTCCATCAGCAGCAGATACTACTAATATAGCTCCATCCATTTGGGCAGCTCCCGTAATCATATTCTTAACATAGTCAGCATGACCAGGACAATCAACATGAGCATAATGTCGCGTTTCAGTTTCATATTCGACATGTGCTGTGTTAATGGTAATTCCACGAGCCCGTTCTTCAGGTGCTGCATCAATATCACTATAATCTTTAAACGCTGCTCCTCCAACTAAAGATAAAGTTGCAGTGATAGCAGCTGTAAGTGTTGTTTTGCCATGGTCAACATGACCTATGGTACCAATGTTTACATGAGGTTTGTTTCGGTCAAATTTTTCTCTTGCCATGATTAGATTTTTGGGTTTTAATTAATATAATGATTGTACTAAGACTTTTGGCGAATTTAAAATTAGTATTTAATGTGTGCAAAAGCTTTATTTGCTTCAGCCATACGATGCGTCTCATCTTTCTTTTTAATTGCGGCTCCTGTATTATTAGAAGCGTCTAACAATTCGTTAGCGAGACGTAGCGCAATAGTTCGCCCTGATCGTTTACTAGCCGCATTAACAATCCAACGTAAACTTAAATTTATTGAGCGATAAGAACTTACTTCTACAGGAACTTGATATGTAGAACCTCCCACTCTTTTTGATTTTACTTCTACTAAAGGCTGGGCGTTTTTAATTGCTTTTTCAAAAATTATAAGTGGATTTTCTTGGCTCCGACTTTCTATTATTGTAAAAGCATCATTAATAATTTTTTGAGCTAATACTTTTTTTCCACGACGAAGTAAACGAATGGTTAGCAAACTAACTAATGGACTATTGTAAACAGGATCGTTTTTTGGAAATTTCTTTTTGTTAAAGGTTTTTCTAGACATAAATCAATTGTTAACTTTACTTTGGTTTTTTAGCACCGTATTTAGATCTTCGTTGAGATCGAGATTTTACTCCTTCAGTATCTAAAGTTCCCCGAATGATATGATATCGGACTCCGGGAAGATCTTTTACCCGACCACCTCTTATTAAGACAACAGAATGTTCTTGTAAATTATGTCCAATCCCAGGAATGTAGGCAGTGACTTCAAAACCGGAGGTTAATCTAATACGAGCAACTTTTCTTACCGCAGAGTTTGGTTTTTTAGGGGTTGTTGTATAAACTCTGGTGCAAACTCCTCTTCGTTGTGGACAACTCTTTAATGCAGGAGACTTTGTTTTACGCTTTATTTCTGCTCGCCCAAATCTTAATAATTGTTGTGTAGTAGGCATTATTCTTGATTTACGTTATATTTTTTCTTGAATCGATCTACTCGACCTTCAGTATCAATTAACTTCTGTGATCCTGTGTAAAATGGATGATTACCCGACCATATGTCAACGTAAATATTTTCTTGTGTACTAGCAACAGTCATTACTACTTTACCATCACAATAAACTTTCGTGTTTGGGTACCATTTAGGATGAAAATCTTTTTTCATAATCAAATTGTTATAGTAAAATTTTTAAAATTAACGTTTTGAGAATTGTGAAGCTTTACGAGCTTTTTTCAAGCCGTATTTTTTTCGTTCTTTAATTCTTGAATCTCTTGTTAAAAGTCCTTGTTTTTTTAAAACACTTCTATTTTCCAAGCTTAGAGTTGCCAAAGCACGTGAAATTGCTAACTGAATTGCGTTAGCTTGCCCATGAAGACCCCCCCCGTTACCCTTTATCACTAAATCATAATCATTTGAAATCTGAGTAAGTTGAAAGGGAGCGTAAATTTTAGCCAAAAAATCTGAATTATACTGAAAGTAGTTATCACTCGGAGTACTATTGACTAATATACGACCAGTTCCCCTTTGTCCTACCAGATTAGCAACAGCACATTTTCTTTTGCCAATTGTTTTGAAGATTGGCGTAGTAATATTTAAATTTGACATCCTTATTTATTATATTTTTTTTATTGATGCGAGTTGAATAGGATTTTGAATTGTGTGTGGATGCGTAGAGTCCGAGTATACTTTTAATTTCTTGTACATAGATCTCCCTAATGAGCCTTTAGGCAGCATTCCTTTTACGGCTTTTTCAATAATTCGTTCAGGAATTCTTTCTTGAAGCATACTAAAAGTTTCGGTTTTCATTCCGCCCGGACGTCCCGAGTGTCTTCTGTACAACTTTTTAGTGTATTTCTGGCCACTTACACGAATTTTATTTGCGTTAATAACAATGACATAATTTCCGCAATCAAAGAAAGGGGTAAAATTTTTTTCATTTTTTCCCGTTAAAACTTTTGCTATCTCCGAAGCAACTCTTCCTAATACTTGATCTTCAGCATCGATTAAGAACCAATTTTTTTGCTGTTTTGAAGGTGTCGGCAAATAGCTAACATTGTTTGTCATAATTTAAGTTAAATTTGATAAATTAATTTTGTTCTCTTTTAATCAAAAACTAAAGATACAGAAAATTGTTTAATTAGAACTTCATCGATTTCTTCTAAAGATTTTTGGCCTAGATTCTTTAAGCTTCTTAATTTTTCAGCCGGATATGTTATTAAATCTTGAACAGTATTAATGGAAGCGCGTTTTAAACAATTGTAAGATCGAGCTGAAAGATTCAGGTCTTCAATTTTTACATTTTCAAAATTACTTTTTTCCTCCATTAATTTTACTTTACTTGATTGAGCGTTTAAAAACGGAGATAATAATGAGATCAATTGTTCACTAGCTTTCATTAAACCGTCTTTTGGAGAAATACTTCCATTTGTTAAAATATCGATAATTAAATGTTCACGAATTTGATCTTCGGGTATTGTTAAAGTTTCAATATTGTAGGAAACTTTTCTCACAGGCATAAAAACTGCATCTATAGCTAAAGAATCTACGTATTCATCTGTTAACTGATTTTCTACAAGATTATAACCTTTTCCTGTCCTAATGCCAAGCTGCATCTCGAAAATTATATCTTCTGATAAAGTAGCAATATATTGATAAGGGTTTAAAATTTTCAAAAAAGGAGGAATTTGCAAATCTTGTGCTGTTATAATGCATGGACCCTTTATTTTAAGAAATGCGGTTGCTAAATTCGCAGTGTAACCTTTAAAAACAATTTCCTTTAAATTCAGAAGAATTTCAAGAATATCTTCTCGAACTCCAACTAATGTTGAAAATTCATGCTGTACCCCGGATATTCGTGCTGTAACAATAGCACTAGCCTTAAGTTCACTTAAGAGAGTTCGTCTTAAACAATTTCCTAGTGTAATACCTTGTCCTGGATCTAAAGGGCCAATAGAAAAACTTGCTAAATGATTTGTAGGAGAGATATTTTGCTCTTTGAGGCATTCAATTTGAAATTGTGTCATAAAATTAAAATTATACTCGACGTTTTTTTGGTGGCCTGCAACCATTATGTGGAATCGGAGTAACATCTTTAATAGTAATGACTCTTAGATCCATCTTTTGAATAGCACGGATAGCTGTTTCTCGACCTACTCCTTGCCCTTTAATAACAATTTCTACTTTTTTAAGTCCATCATTTAAAGCTTTTGAAATAGCGTTTTCAGCTGCGACTTGCGCAGCAAAGGGCGTAGCTTTGCGAGTTCCTTTAAACCCGTTACTACCAGCAGAAGAATAAGCAATTGTATTACCATTTAAATCTGTAACTGTAACAATTGTATTATTAAAAGTTGACTGAATATGAACTATCCCAGCAATAATATTTCTCTTAACTTTTTTAGTTTTTGTACGCATTTCCTCTAATTAATTAATTTTTATGCTTTACGTTTTGTTCTCGAATTAGTTCGAGTTCTTTGACCACGCACGGGTAACCCAGTTTTATGTCTTCGGCCTCTGGTGCTTCTAATTTCTGTTAATCGCTTAATATTAAGAACTTTTTCCCTTTTTAAGTCTCCTTCTACCCGTAAGTTTTCTTCAATAACATTTCTTAACAATCCAACTTGTTCTTCATTTAAGTCTTTAGTTCTTGTGTTAAGATCAATATTTACTTTTTTTAAGATAAAGCGAGAAGTGTGTAATCCAATTCCATAAATATAAGTTAATGCATATTCTATTCTTTTATCTCTAGGCAAATCAACTCCTACTAATCTAACCATGTATTTTATCCTTGTTTTTGTTTATGTTTTGGATTGGTGCAAATAACTAAAACTTTTCCATGTCTTTTTATAACACGACATTTTTCACACATTTTTTTTACAGATGGCCTAACTTTCATATTTGAGTTTTATTTTATAATTTTTTATTTGAAAAATAAATTGATCTAATTTCTTGAACAGAATCTAAAATTGCCCCCATTAATATCATTAAAGACGTTATACCAAAATTTTTAAAAGATTGGACTCCAAAAACTCCTTCTGCCAAACTAGGCAAAAGAATTAAAATTCCTAAAATACAACCACCTACTAAATTTAATCGGAAAAGTGTGTTTTCTAAAATAATGGTTGTATCTGAGCCAGGTTTAACTCCAACTACTGTCGGCGAGGTTTTTT
>ERZ1740072.757-NODE-757-length-12687-cov-17.765754_pt1 | contig 12687 bp, 7 predicted proteins | sample MGYA00581733_ERZ1740072 | MGnify/ENA primary metagenome ERZ1740072 (study PRJEB43018, sample SAMN04849741) | marine metagenome | isolation source: floating plastic debris | place: Pacific Ocean | collected 2008-08-30 | study: EMG produced TPA metagenomics assembly...
CCCCATCCATCTCTGTCGCCAGGGTTAATCATGTCAACTGTGTCACATATTCAGGCCGCAGCTGAGTTAGGGGAGACAGACGTTTTAGAGATGCCTTAGAGACGATGTTTTATTACCTTTTAACCATCCCATAGAGCCGCTAACCGAGACCATAGGAGAAAATCATGAACCAAGATAAAACGCCACAACAAAACCCTAAGGCCGTTCCAGATAGATAGAACAGCCTAATGCGGTCTTCTCTTGATTGGGTTAGTCTTCAGCAATAAACTGCCAGGTCTCATCTAACTTAAAGTGGCTCCACAGATTAAACCGCAGATCATCTGGGCTTGATTTTACAAAGCCGGTATTTCCAGCGGGGTGCACGCCAGTCCACAGACGCAGTCCGTGCTGATCAATGCCATTAGGAGCCGGGCCGGGAGCTTCAACGCGTTCAACCCGAAACCAGCCAATGCGTCGGGGCGTTTCTATGGTTTCTCCTGCCATTACCTGTTCTGTTACCTGGTCAAAGGCAGGACGGGAGAACCCATAGGCTACTCTCAGCGGCCAGTTGAATACGGTGATAGAAACCACCAGGGCAAAGGATACCGCCATCTGTCGTCGAAAACGTTGAGACCGGAGCCCAGAAATTACCATCAGCGCCATCGCCAGGAATACCGCAGCAAAGCACCCGACCAAACGGATTAAGCCAATTTCTAGGGGTTTTAGGGATAGAAGAACAAGCAGGGTGGGTGGCAGTGCGATCGCACTCCAGGTCAAAAATCGTTTCATGCTGCGACATCCTTACAACGACGTGGGTTGATTCATTGTAAAGGCGGCACAATTTTGCAAATCCAAACCTGTGGCAATTAGGCAACTGCCCGATGTTAGACCTGGTCGTATCTCACTGCTCTCGCTGCCAGATTTTAATGGCTGGCGTAGTCCGACTTGCCGTAACAATTTGCTCAGATGGTGACACCACCACATGGTCAATCAGCATGCCAAATCCGGTCAATACTTGCTCGGCGTTTCCGGTTTCAACATTCCAAATACGAACGGTTTTATCCGCACTGCCGGTGCTGAGGGTGCGGCCATCTCGACTAAAGATCATGTCGTTGACATAGCTGGTGTGGCCCGACAACGTATGCAGCGGCTCACCGGTCTTGATTTGCCATTTACGAATGGTACCGTCAGCGCTGGCACTAAACAAAAACCGACCATCTGGGCTAATGGCCAGGGTGTTGACAAAGCTTTCATGCCCGGTCAAGGTCTTTTTCAATTCGCCCGTGGCAATATGCCAAATCTTGATGGTGCGATCGCTACCCCCGCTGATGATGTATTTTCCATCGGAGGTGACGACTAAGCTATTGACTGACCCCTGGTCGGTGACGAGCGATCGCTGCCATTTTCCTGTGCCCGCCTCCCAAATGTGAATGTCACCATCGGCTCCGCCACTGACGAGCTGCTGGCCATCGGGGGTGCGGCCCACCGTATTGATCGGACCATTGTGAGCCTTGGACTGTTGCCATCGCTGGGTTCCACTGGCCACTGCCCAGCTCTGGAGTGCCCCATCGGCATTGCCGCTGTAAAGATGGGTGTCATCGGGGCTGAGCAGCACCGTATTGACAAAGCTGGTTTGACCTTCCCAGGTTTGCACCGATTTACCGGCGGTCAAATCCCACAGGCGAATGGTCTTGTCAGCCCCGGCGCTGACCATGCGCACGCCATCGGAAAACAGCAGCAGGTCGTTAATGGAGCCACTGTGATCGGGCAGGGTCCGCTGGAGTTGGACCGGAACCTTGGCGGCGAGGACCGATGGAATGGGCGGTGGAGAGATGGAGCGTTGATGAAGTGCGATCGCACCGCCACCCACCACAATGCCCGCTAACGCGGCGACCATCCAGGGCCATCGCCGCCGCCGTCCAAACGTAGCCGTCTGGGGGAGGGTTTGCCACGATGGGGTGGTAATGCCCAGCTGGAGAGCGGTTTGTTGATCCGCCGGAGAAGTATTGCTGCCGAAGGGAAGGGTGGTCTCACTTGGCTGTGGCCCCAGACTTGGACCAGAATGTGAACCAAAACTTGGGCCAAGGGTGGTGCCAGACTTTGATGGCCCAACAGAAGAAACCTGCTGAGAAGACTTTGCCTGGGAGACCCCTGGCTGGGACAGCTGCTGTAGTCTCGTTAGAACATCCTGGGCCGTGGCCGGACGATCGACGACCCTGGGGGCGATCATACTGTCGAGTAAATCGGCTAGCCCCGCTGAGATTTGAGGGGCATAGGGTCGCCAGTCAAACCGGTTGTGCAGTGAGTCATAGAGATGCGTATCGGTGGGCGCTTTGGCCGTTAGTAAATAAATGAGGGTACGACCCAGGGAATAAAAGTCAGACTGGGGCACGGCCTGCCCCTGCTCCTGCTCGGGGGGGGTATAGCCAGCGGAGCTAATGGCTGTGGCCACACCGCCTCGGCTCATCTGGGTGAGATAGGTCTGGGTGACTGCGCGGGCCGCCCCAAAATCCACCAGGGCCAGCTGACCGCTGGTGCGAATCATGACGTTTTCGGGCTTAATATCCCGATGAAAGTAATTATTCTGATGAATCTGCTGCAGGATCTCCACCAGCTGGGTTAGCCACTTGACCGCCTGCTGCTCATGGATGGGATGATTACCCTGCTGCTTCATCCACTGAGCCAGATTAACGCCATCGATCTTTTCCATCACGATGCAGTGCAGCGGCACGGTCTGGCCGGGCGGCATAACCGTGAAATAGCCATCCTGGGTCATAAAGGGCACCCCCGGATGGTTCAGGTGGCTAAGGGCCTCGGCCTCCTGCCGAAACATGGCTAGCACCTTAGGGATTTCGGTGTGCTCCTGGCGTAGCACCTTTAGTAGCTTGGGCAGATTGCGCTCATAGGCTTCATACACAATGCCAAACCCGGTTTGGCTGCTGAGCAACCGCATGACGCGATAGCGCCCTTCTAATACCAGTGTGGTTCCACAGGCTTGACAGTCGTTCGCCTCACTATTGCCCGGATGGTCAGGCCGGGGACAGTTGGGATTAATGCATAAACTCATCAGCCACCCTGAAAAACGACCCTGGTGCCTCCGGTCATTCCAGACCTGAAGCCACAGGGAACGTAAACGCCCTCTTCTATCTTAGAAGCATCCCAAGATAGGGGAGTAGGCGTGTATTGACGCTCAACTTTGATAATGTACCATCCGTTACTTAGAAACCTGAGATGAAAACTTGAATTTGAAGAGTTTATTCACGATGACGGATCTAAAAGTGGGGGTGCTATAGCATGGTGGCGTCGTCGTTCCTGGCCATCACCATGCTGCGAAAATTGGGGGCTTTTTGCCTGGGGGTTACCTCCCTACTGCTGACGCTTTTGTTGTCGACGCCCCCGCCAGCATCTGCTGATGTCATCCTCCATGCCTTTGATTGGAGCTATGCCACCGTGGCGGAGCGGGCACCGGATATTGCGGCGGCGGGCTATGGAGCGGTACTGGTGACGCCACCGCTCAAATCCCCCATTACCCGTAGATGCCGCTGGTATCAGCGCTATCAACCCCAAGACTTTCGGGTAATTAGCAACTGTGATGGCGATAAGGAGAGCTTTGTAGCCATGATTGACGCCCTAACGGAGGTGGGGGTGCTCACCTATGCCGATGTGGTGGTTAATCATATGGCCAATGAGCGCAATGCGTCGACCACCTTCCCCGGTGCCTCTGCCCTAGCGGAGTATGGTGACGACCCTGACTATTGGGAACAACAGCGGCTATATGGCGATTTAGATGAGGGTTTGTTTAGCCCCCAAGATTTTCACGCGCCCAACTGCATTCGCAATTATGGCAATCGTCTTGAAGTGATTAAGGGCCGTATTTGCGGTGGGGGAAACGATCCGGGGTTACCGGATCTCAGGGATACGGTGCCGGATGACAATTGGGTGTTAAACCAGCGCCGACAGTATGTGCGGGCTCTTTATGAGTTGGGTGTGCGGGGGTTTCGGCTAGATGCGGCTAAGCATATGCCCAACGGTGCGATTCGGTATTTTATTCCAGATGACATTGCTAAACGCACTCAGATTTTTGCCGAGATTATTACGACGGGCGGTGTCGGAGACAATGAATATAATCTATTTTTAGAACCCTATCTCAGGGAGCTGCCTGTTGAGTTTGACGCCTATGATTTTCCCTTGTTAAATGCGATTAAACAGGCCTTTAGCTTGGGGCAGCCCCTGTCGGATATTGCTCAACCCTACGAGACGGGCAATGCGTTGGAAAGTCAACGGGCGGTTACCGTGGTCACAACCCACGATATTCCCTACAACGATGGGTTTCGCTATTTGATTATGGACCCGACGGATGAGGACCTGGCCTATGCCTACATTATGGGGCGAGACGGGGGCACCCCCATGGTGTTTGATGATGGAACGACGGCTGAGCCTCCCTTTGGGCAGATAGACAATGGTCGCTGGCAAGGGGTTTGGACTTGCGATCGCATCCTTCGCATGATCCGTTTCCACAACCAAATGCAGGGAACTAGCATGGAGGTGCTACACGCCGACCAATGCAGCCTGCTGTGGCGACGAGGGGAAGAGGGGATTGTGGCCATCAACAAATGTGGCGAACCCCACACCATTACCGTCGATACCCAATTTAAGTTTAAATGGCATCACCCGTACCAAGATGTTCTCTCGGACGATTCATCGATGGAAATCAGTGGCCCTGAGCATACATTTCAAGTACCCGGACGCAGCGCCCAGATGTGGATCGCTGCTGAACCCTAAGCCACCTTTCTAAAGCACCTCATTAATTACCAGCTCATCACTATTTAAAAGCTTTGGCAGATCCAAAATGTGCATCATCTGCTCCCCGTAGGGAACAGCCCCCTGAACACAGCTATGATCGGCTACCAGGCTAGATCCTGTCTTGATATTACTGGGATTAATATCAAACAAGGTATCTCGAATTTCCTCGATCACTACGGCCGCCAGCGTTTTTTCAAGCTCAACCACAACAGCCTTAAGATTTCTAGACAGCGTTTTGGTTGAAAGCCCTAACGATTCAGAAATATCAACAACGGTGACAACTTCACCGCGTAAATTGGTATTACCAATAATATGGCTGGGACAGCAGGGAACAGGTGTTGCTTGATTAACGGTGATGAATTCTCGAACACAGTCGGCATCAATACCCAACAGCTTATCATCCAGGGCAATTACAATCAGTGTTTTAGAAACAACGTTAGCCTGATCGCTCTCTGGTAGCTGTCTTAACTTGTCAGCCCGCTGACGGAAAATACTTTTTTCTTGGTCACTGGCATCTGGGCAAAAGGCTGTTGTAATACTTTCTTCCGATAGTGTTGTGTCAGAGCCATCCGCACGGGAATTATAAAAATCATCCACCAGAAAACGGGTGACCGAGATTACCTGTTGCAGTTCACCTGGGTTAAACCAAGATTGAGGCTCATTTAAGATAAAAATATCATCCTCATTCAACAACATACCGGCAAAGAAACGTTGGGTATCAGGCGTTATCCAATCCTCATGCTCAGGCAGTTCGGTCATCATCCCCTGGGTTGACAACTCTCTAATGTCCTGAACACTATTAGAAATAATGCCGACCCTCAAGTCAGCCTGTTTGAGAATAATAATGTTGTCGGTGAGCCCGTAACGCTGTGATTGACCGTCAGCGCTAGCCCGAAAGTCAATCACCGGTAGCACCTCTCCCTGGAGATCGATGACGCCCACAATACCTGATGGGGCATTGGGTACAAGGATAAGCTCTGGCAGTGCAAAGACTTCTTCAAGATAGTCTGCGTTAATGGCACTCACGTGCTGATGGACTTTAAAGAGGCAATAGGAGGTTTCCATAATTTTTTCTCTAATCTGTTTCTTTGAGGGTGTGTTCGAGCTGTAAAATTAATTCTGAGGCCGTACGATTTCCTAACTTGGCGATGCGGCTATCGCCAGGCAGCTGTCGTAACAAATTGAGCGCTACCTGGTTCATCCTGATATCGCTACCTTTGAACAGATCGTTAAGCTCCTGGTCGCTGCAGGTGTCCATGGCTGGCTCAGATGCTACAGGTATGGGCGGCGTCATGATAAATTCAGAGGCTGGCTGAGTTGCCTCATTCACTGGCCGCTGGTATGCGATCGATTCGTCAAACATTTTGATGTGCAGCTTGTTTGATTGTTGGCCATGGAGCTCCGTATGACCAACAAGAAGATAGCCTGAGGGGCGAAGGGCGTTATAAAATTTGTCTAATATTTTTCCAATAGCTGCATTGTTAAAGTAAATAAAAACGTTCCGACATAGGATTAAGTCCATATCTGTAACGTCTAGAGGGGGATCTAAAAATGAGCTGTCTACTAAATTTCCTATCTGGAAATCAACCATTTCTTTGATGACACCGTCAATTTGGTAGTGATTGTCAGACTCTTTGAAAAAACGTTCTAGAATGGCTGACTCAACCCCTCGAAACGACCAAGGACGATAAATCCCTGCCTTGGCCCTTTCAATGGCGGTTGAATTGATATCTATCCCTAAAATCTTTAAATCCCAGTCGTTTAAGTCTGGAATCAGGTCTGCTAATAATAGTAAAATAGCGATGGAATAGGGTTCCTCACCGGTTGAACAACCGGCACTGCAAATGCGCAGGGTCTTTTCACGCGATCTTTGTTCGATTAAGGTGGGTAAGATATAGTTCTTTAAAAGATTAAACTGACCTTTGTCTCGAAAAAAGAAACTCTCAATATTAGTGATGGTTGAAATTAACAGCGTCCACTCTTGATTACTTTGCTCTGTATTTTCATTGAGTAACAGATAGTATTCTTCTGGCACCTTAAACTCTATCGCCTCCAAGCGACTAAAGATAAAGTTCTGGAAGCTGGCCTGATCGTTTTTCCTCAAGGTCAACCCAATGCGATCGGCGATGAGTTGAGCAAATGCCTGTTGTAATCGTGGGCTTAGGGGCTCTGTTGATGACACGTGTGTTTTACCGTAGTTTCAAAATAAATGCCGTTGCTGATTTAGAGGATGAACCGATCGGTTAGACATGCTATTTGACAGTATCTTGCAGATAAAATCATCCCGAGGATCAGCAATGCCAAATAAGTAACTTATTTTGTTGAGTAACGCGATTCCTGGTCTACTAGCTGTAATACGGCAGGTGCGATCGCATCCATCGGTAACACCTGACTTGCGGCCCCCAAGGCAATGGCCTCCTTGGGCATACCAAACACCACCGAGGTGGCTTCATCCTGGGCAATGGTCATTCCTCCAGCATCAGCGATTGCCTTCATCCCATCAGCGCCGTCACGCCCCATACCCGAGAGCAAAACTCCGATTGCTTTACGACCATACACCTGGGCAACGGATGAAAATAATGTTGTCACAGACGGGCAGTGACCATCGCCAGGTATCGCTTGGGAATACACAAACCGACCGCGATGATCCAGGGTAAGATGCTGACGTTCCGGTGGAAAGTAAATAGTGCCAGGTTCCGGTCGTTCCCCCGCCAGGGCAATCCGGATTGAGAGCTTGCTCGTAGCCCCAAGCCAGTCAAGCAGCCCCTGCAAAAACCCCTGACTAATGTGCTGAACACAGACAATGGGCAACGGAAAATGTCTCGGCAGATTGTTAAACAGGTTTTGTAAAGCCAGCGGCCCCCCGGTTGAGGCACCGACAGCTAAAATCTTGTGATTGTTGTGTACACTGGCGGATACAGAAGTCTGTCGTCTAATTTGTCGATTGGCGGATGGCTGCTTTTTCTTAAAAACCTTGACACCCGATAAGACCTTAACTTTGTTGATCAGTGCCTGCTTGAGCAACACATTTTCTGCATCTAGGCCCGCCTTAGGTTTGGGTAATATATCCACGGCCCCGGCTTCGAGCAGTTGAAAAATCCGGTGAGTATCATCCTCTTGAACCGATGCACTCACAACCAATATGGGCCGAGGATACTCCACCATAACCTGGGCTGTGAATTCAAGACCGTTCATTATAGGCATGAAAAAGTCAGTGCAAATCACATCTGGTTGACTTGTCGGAATCAGCGCTAACCCCTCCTGTCCAGTACTCGCCGTACCGACAATTTCGATGTCGGGCGAAGAATCTAAAATTCGTTTGAGAATCGTCAGGGCAATGGGTGAATCTTCAACAATGAGAACGCGGATGGACATTTGGTATGAGTGGTTGCCAAATAAAATTTAAATTAATTTTTCTAAGGTATCTAAAAGCGCCTCTTGGTTAAATCGGCCTTTGAGAATATAGGCATTAGCTCCCGCATCAGCCCCTCGCTGTCGATCAGCATCAGAATCTAATGTGGTTACCAAAATGATGGGTAGTTCATTGTATTCCTGCTGCTGGCGAATTTTACTCACCAGTGAGAACCCGTCTAAAAGGGGCATTTCCACATCGGACACAACCGCATCAAACCCACCGGTTTGCAGCATGTTATAGCCCTCTAACCCATTGGTCGCCGTGACCACCGTATAGCCGGCCCCTTCAAACAGACGTTTTTCCTGAATGCGAACCGGTGGCGAATCTTCCACCAAAAGAATAATGGGTTTATGCTGGGCAGCGGCTTTAGGCGTGGATAAGGTTTCAGTGATGAGGGGCTGCTGCTGTAATGACTTGAGCAGATCTGACGGATTGAGAATCATACAGATATCTCCCGTCCCCAAGATAGTGGTGCCACTGACGTTGCGCACCCGCTTGAGTAGCGCCCCCATGGGTTTGACCACAACTTCCTGGTTATTGAGCAGCCGATCGACAAAAAATCCGGCCTGGTTGTTACCCACTTTGAGAACAACACAGGGACGGGCCGTACCGCTATAAGAACTGGGCTGAGCCACCCAGTTATAAATAGGAGAACTTGACAGCTCTAATGTCTTCACCAAGTCGGCAACAAGAATCGTTTGATCTCCAAGGGCAATCGTATCTTGCCCCTCTTGGGTGACCACCTGTTGGGGAGAAATCAACAGCGTTGTTTCCAAAAACTCAATGGGAATCGCAAAGGTCATCCCTTGACTTTCGGCCAGGACAACATTAGCCGTACTCAGGGCTGTACTGAGCTGCAAGCGAAAGGTACACCCTTGCCCCTGGACAGATTCGATCTGGATGGCTCCCTTAAGCTCTTCGACCTGAGCCCGAACCACATCTAACCCCACTCCCCGGCCAGAGATTTCAGTAATAAAGCTACGGGTAGAAAAGCCCGGCGCTAAAATCAAGCTGTGGATTTGGCTAATGGTCATAGCCTCTAGTTCTTCGGGGCTATGGAGCTTACGTTTAATCGCCGTCTGTTTGATTTTTTCAACGTCCAGACCCCGACCATCGTCGCTGATTTCAATGGTTAGGCTGACCGCCGTCTGCTGGGTTTTAACCTGTAGGGTGGCTCCGGCTGATTTACCGGCTGCGATCCGTTCTTCAGGGGTTTCAACTCCGTGATCGATGGCGTTGCGTACCAGGTGTAGCAGCGAGTCTTTGATACCCTCTAACAGCCGTTTTTCAGCCGTGGTTTCCTCCCCTTTAAGCACCAGGGTCACGTCCTTGGACTGCTGTTTAGCCAGGTCGCGCACCATTCGCCTTAGGGGCTGAAATAGGGTGGCCATGGGCAGCAGCTGTAGGCGACGAACCTGTTCCCTGAGGTCTTCGGAAATCAGCTCTAGCTTTGAACTGTTGCTTTGAACCGTCGATCTTAAGGTCAAGATCAGACGTTCTAACCGTTCTTCATAGGAAAGCTCAGAAGTAGGTTGTAAGCTGTCTTTATTTTCTCGCCACTCTTCCCACAGCGTAATCAGCTCCTCAGCTTGGGCCGAGGTCTGGGAAATTTGAATCCGGGTAACGGCCAGCTCTTCGGCCTGGGTGGTTAACGCATCCAAGTCACGGGTTTGAACCCGAATGGTGTCAGTTTGAGTGCCCGTTTCCTTCCTCGTCTCAAAGGTAGGTAGGGGATCTTCGGGGACGGGCAGCGTTGGCAGGGTGACGGCAGACGCCGCTGCAGGAACAGACGATAGGGTTTCCCTAAGCCCCTGTACAAGTTGCTCGGTATCAACATTGGCCGGGGTACCGGTTACGGCTTCTTGAACAAAGGTACCGATGGCATCTAACCCGTCATAGAGTTGGTCGCTAATGCTCGAGTCCAGCTCAAGGGTTTGCAGCTGGATGCTGCTGAGCACATCTTCCAGGGCATGGGCGAGGGTTTCTACCCCATCTACCCCCGCACTTCTGGCATCACCCTTAAGGCTATGGGCCTCCCGCAGCAGCGTAGACAGGGTGGCATCGTCCTTGGGATGTTGCTCTAAATGCAACAAACTGGCTTCTAAGCGCTGCAGTCGTTCTTCACTGGTGATGCGATAGATCTCTCGCAGCTCAGCGTCCTCAATGATGAAGGCACCGGTGGAGAGTGCTACTTCCGGTCTGTCGATGACGATAGATGAGGGCTCGGCCATAGGCTCGACTATCAAATCGGGCTCGGCTGTAGGCTCGATTTGATAGTCGGCAATGGGTGCGGCGATAGATGCAGCCGTGTCATCGGCCATCAAATCGACCATGGGGGCAGCCGCATCATCGACACCATCGGCGGCCAGCTCAATCTGCTCAATAAGAGAGTCTGGAATGTCGTCTGTTATATCAATGGTTGACACAACAGAGTCTGGAGCGTCTGACGCCGCCATCAAAATCGCCGCTGTTGCCGTTACCTGCGCCAGGGCTTGATCAACATCCACGCCACAGGGCATACCCGATGTGGCTGAGTACACTAGCTGAGTGACTGTATCTAATCCAGCTTGCAGATAGAGACCAACTTGTTCAGTGAACGGGATAGATTGGCGTTGGATTTCTTTGATCACATCTTCCATGGGCTGGATCAGAGCCGCCACAGAATCGAGTTCGACCGCCCTGGAGTCGCCTTTGAGACTATGGGTTTCCCGTCGCAGCACTTCTAGGGTGTCAGCGTCGGCTAACCCCTGCTCTAGCTGATAGAGCCCTTCTCCCAGGGCCTGCAACCGACCTTCACTGGTGGTGCGATAGATCTCTCGCAGTTCGTCATCGCTAATGTAAAACGAGCTGGATTGAACAGTGACATCGCCTGCTGTACTTTCTCCGGCAGCCGGAGCAGCCATCGCTGCGGTAATGGCCGCTTTGAGGGAACTCACGGTTTGGGCAACATCCATGTCACTGGGTTCACCGGTGACAGTCTCATGCATCAGCTGCTCAATGGCATAGATGCCCTGGTAAAGACAGTCGCTGATGTCAAGGGTAAACTCAACCTGTTGCTGTCCCAGGGCTTTGACCGCTACCTCCAGCTCTTGAGCGACCGTGCCAATCGTCTCTGCTCCGACACTATAAGAGTCGCCTTTAAGACCGTGCAGCTCTTGGCGAACGGTTTCGAGGGCTGTGGGATTATGGGGCCCTTGCTCTAATTGGAGCAGACCCATTTGGAGCTTTTGTAACCGCGCCGAGCTGGTTTCTTGGTAGAGATGGCGGAGTTCTTCATCTTGAATCATCATGGGCTTGAACCATCGGGTAGAACTATAGCGGGGGTCACATTGGTTAGGGCAAGTTATAGTCCCTAAACGTGTTAAGCGACAATGCGCATGCGCAAACGTCCTAATTTCTTAGGACGTTTGCTATATTGTCGGGCTATACAACTCTCTTCAGGTCCATGGCGGCCTCATTGAGTCGTTCGGTACCCTCTCTGGTTTGGTTCAAGCCGGTGGCTGTTTCCTTAGTGCCTCGATTGATCACTTCCATGGCATCGACAACTTGTTGAATCGCATCTACCTGCTGTTTTAGGTTGAGGGATACTTGCTGGTTGTTGAGCACCACCTGGCTGACCGCCTCTTTAATGTCGCTAAAGGCTGATTCTGTTCGCTTGGCGATTTGTACCCCTGTTTTTACGGTTTTGGTACCTTCTTCGGTCACCATTACCGTCTCGTTGATCGACCTTTGAATGTTGGACACCAAGTTATTGATTTTGTCGGCGGACTGTTGACTCTGGTCGGCCAGCTTGCGAATTTCGTTGGCGACTAGGGCAAAGCCTTTGCCGTGCTCGCCTGCGCGGACGGCTTCAACCGATGAGTTGAGGGCCAGCATGTTGGTTTGGTTGGCAAAGTCAATTACCAGCTGGGATACGTTGCTGATTTGGCTGGCCTGGGTGCTGAGGTTGACGATTTTTTCTGCGATCGCATCCACCTTCTCCTCTAGCACAAACATACCTTCCAAGCTTTCACCCACGGCTTGTTCCCCTTGCTCTGACGTGGTAAACGCCAGTTTAGCCGCATCCACCGCCGCCGTTGCCTGTCCGGCCGCATGGCGAGACGATGCCTCTAGCTCATCCATGGTAGTGGTGGTTTCATTGACCGACGCGGCCTGCTGGCTGGCAATACGTTCCTGTTCCACCATCGTGGACGCCATTTGCTGACTCGAGCTAGAGATATCAGCGGCCAGGTGCTCAAGCATGTCGATTAATTGCCGTCCCCGTAGAACCGCCAAGGGAATCACAATACCTAGGGAGGCCAAAACGGCTAACGCCGCCGAAGTTTTGAATGAGTTAACAGACTCTAAAACACTTTCCAATGGCACCTTAGTCACCGCAACCAGAGCGCTCGACTCATTGGCACCGGGGTAATAGGTCTCATAGGCCAGCAGCTGATCGTTGAGCTCAATCGTGCCCTCATCACCATCGAGGAGTTGTTCAGCAACCTCAG
>ERZ1740072.758-NODE-758-length-12682-cov-6.366358_pt1 | contig 12682 bp, 8 predicted proteins | sample MGYA00581733_ERZ1740072 | MGnify/ENA primary metagenome ERZ1740072 (study PRJEB43018, sample SAMN04849741) | marine metagenome | isolation source: floating plastic debris | place: Pacific Ocean | collected 2008-08-30 | study: EMG produced TPA metagenomics assembly...
AAAGGCAACTGGGCTCTAGACCGATGATCGGGATGCCCTGCTGGGCGTAGGGCAGCAGTGCGTCGACGAGGCGTCGGGCTTCTGCCCTAGCTTCGTCAATCAAGCCTGCCGACAGGAACGTGCGCCCGCAACACAACGGGCGTTCGCCCTCGGGGGCTTTCGCGACTGCCAGAGAGACCTTGGCGGCGTTGAGGACTTTAACAGCTGCGCGCAGGTTTTCAGGCTCAAAATGGCGGTTGAAGGTATCTGCGAACAAAACCCCCTTGGGGGTGTCGCTGGCAGCCACTTCATCATCGCGAAACGGTCGCGCATGCCATTTGGGCAAATCCCGGGTGGCGGTAAAGCCGGTCAGTCGTTCGGTCAGCTTCGCAAGACCCGGCACGCTGTTGCGCAGGTTCATCAAAAACGGCAACCGCGCCGCCCAGCGGGCATAGCGGGGCAAATAGGCGACCAGCCAGTCATGCAGGCTTAACCCGTGTTTGGCGTTGCGCGCGGCCTGCACTTCGATCTTCATGGCCGCCATGTCCACGCCGGTCGGGCATTCCCGCTTGCACCCCTTGCAGGACACGCACAGCTTCATCGACTCCGCCATCTGATCAGAGGTCAGGGCGTCCGGCCCCAACTGGCCGGAGATCGCCAGCCGCAGACTGTTCGCACGGCCCCGCGTCAGATCCTGTTCTTTTCGGGTGACACGAAAGGACGGGCACATGACGCCGCCCTTCAGCTTGCGGCAGGCGCCGTTGTTGTTGCACATCTCGACCGCGCCCTGAAAGCCACCGCCGCTGCCGGTCCAGTCCGACCAATCCAGACCCGTCTGAAACTCCGGCACCGCATAGTCCGGGCTGTAGCGAAACAGCGACCGGTCATCCATTTTGGGCGGATCGACAATCTTGCCCGGATTAAACAGACCGTTTGGATCAAACCGCCGCTTCACTTCAGCAAAACTCGCCACCATGCGCGGGCCAAACATCTTTTCATGGAACTCCGAGCGCACCAGCCCATCGCCATGCTCGCCCGAATGGGAGCCCTTGTAGGCCGCAACCAGATCAAAGCATTCTTCGGCAATGGCCCGCATCTTTTTGACGTCCTGATCCAGCTTGAGGTTCAACACGGGGCGCACATGCAGGCAGCCGACCGAGGCATGGGCGTACCACGTCCCGCGCGTGCCGTGTTTTTCAAAAATTTCGGTCAAACCGGCCGTATAGGCGGCAAGATCGGGCAGTTTTACGGCGCAATCCTCGACGAATGACACAGGTTTTCCATCCGCCTTCATCGACATCATGATATTCAGACCGGAACTGCGCAAATCCGCAATCCGCGCCTGCATATTGGGGTTGGGCACTGCGGTGACGCCGCCCCAGTTCTTTCCGGTCTTGTCCCAGGCAAAGCCAAGGTCGCCGACCATGTCTTCCAGGTCTTTTAGCTTCTGAGGGTGCGTGCTGGTGTCATCCTCGGCGAATTCGACCAGCAACAGGGCGTCAGGCTTGCCGCTCACAACGGCCTCGATGGTGTCGCGAAACATCGGGATGTCGCGGGCCAGCGCGATCATCGTGGCGTCCACCAACTCGACCCCCTGCGGGTTCAGTTTGACCAGATGCTGCGCGGCATCCATCGCCTGATGAAAGGTGGGAAAGTGGCACACGGCCAGCACTTTTTCCGTCAGAAGGGGCCACAGCTTGAGCTCGATGGCCGTGGAATAGGCCAGCGTGCCTTCAGAGCCCACCAGCAGGTGGGCCAGATTGTTGGGCCTGTCCGAGGGGACGAGGGCGTCGATGTTATATCCGCCCACGCGGCGCATCACATTGGGGAATCGGGCGTCTATTTCTGCAGCCTCGCGCGCGCCTAGGCCAAGCAGGTCGCCTTGCAGGGCCTTGAAATCCGCCGGTGCAGCGGCATCCAGAGGGCCAAACCGGTGCTTGCTGCCATCCGCCAGAAACGCGTCGATCGACAGAACGTTGTCGCGCATCATGCCGTAGCGCAGCGATTTGCCTCCGCAGGAATTGTTGGCCGTCATGCCGCCAATAGTGGCGCGGGACGCGGTCGAGACATCCACCGGATACCACAGCCCATGGGGTTTCAGGGCGCGGTTCAACTCATCCAGCACTATGCCGGGGCGCACGACACAGCGCATGCCTTCGACGTCCAGTTCAAGAATATCGTTGAAATACTGCGTGTTATCCAGCACCAGCGCGTTGTTGACGGTCTGGCCGCATTGCGAAGTGCCGCCACCACGGGCAAGCAGGGGAACGCCCTGCTGGGCCGCGATATCGATGGCTGCGGCGATGTCGTCTTCGGATTTCGGGGACATCACGCCCACCGGCATCATCTGATACAATGAGGCATCCGTGGCATAGCGCCCGCGCGAAAAGCTGTCGAACATGACGTCGCCTTCCACACGTCTTTTCAGTGCATCCGAAAGATTTTGCATGGGCCGCCCCGTGTAACTGGCATTTCTTTTCGTTTGACTTAATTATGAATTCAAAATTACGTTGCCACAATCAAAAACGCACCCACCGGGCATAAAGACAGCCCATGCGTGCCCTCGAAACACCTGATCGCGAGACGAAAGAACCATGAGAAAAGCTGGCCGCCACTTTCTGCAAATCCCCGGACCCAGTGCTGTGCCGGACCGCATTCTCAGCGCAATTGGCCAGCAAACCATCGACCACAGGGGGCCGGATTTTGCCAAGGTGGGCCTGCGCGCGCTTGAGGGGATGAAGTCTATCTTCAAAACCGAAGGCCACGTCTTCATTTACCCATCTTCGGGAACCGGCGCGTGGGAGGCGGCACTGGTCAACACACTGTCACCGAGTGATCATGTGCTGATGTATGAAACAGGGCATTTCTCGACGCTTTGGTGCAAACTGGCCAGCAAACTTGGCCTCAATGCCGAACTGATTGCGGGCGATTGGCGCGGTGGCGCTGATCCCGAGCAGATCGAGGCGCGTCTTGCCGAAGACAAGGAACACAAGATTAAAGCGGTCTGCGTGGTGCACAATGAAACCTCAACCGGGTCTGTGTCTCCAATTGCCGAAGTGCGCAAAGCGATGGACAGGGCGCAGCATCCGGGCCTGCTCATGGTCGACACGATCTCGGGGCTGGGCTCGCTTGACTATCGCCATGACGAATGGGGCGTAGATGTCACTGTGTCGGGGTCGCAAAAGGGGCTGATGCTGCCGCCGGGTCTGTCCTTCAACGCGGCAAGCGACAAAGCCATGGCCGCCAACAAGACGGCCGGGTTGCAAAGGTCCTACTGGGATTGGGCCGACATGGTCGGGCCCAACGCGACCGGGTATTTCCCTTACACGCCAGGTACAAACCTTCTCTATGGACTGAACGAAGCCATCGACATGCTGCACGAAGAGGGGCTGGACAACGTTTTTGCCCGCCACGCCCGCCACGGAGCTGCGGCCCGGGCTGCGGTGCGCAAATGGGGGCTCGACGTGCTGTGCGCCACCCAAGGTCAGGAAAGCGGCGTTCTGACAGCCGTGAAGCTGCCAGATGGTCACAGCGCAGACGCGTTTCGTGCAACGACGCTGCAACACTACGACATTTCATTGGGCAACGGGCTGTCCAAGGTGGCCAACAAGGTGTTCCGGAGTGGCCATCTTGGGGATTTCAATGACCTGATGCTGATCGGGACGCTTGCCGGTGTCGAAATGGGGCTGGCACGCGCGAACGTACCGCATCAGACTGGCGGTGTGCAGGAGGCGATGGCACACTTGGGTTGAAAAGTGCCTATAGGCATCTGAAAAATATATAAAAACACTGATCGGACTTCGGGGTGTACTTTTGACGTATTGGTGGCACCCCGCTTGAGTAGAACTTACCCCAGCACGGTATCCAACAGGCTGACACAGCTTTGCCGGGCCGTGTCCATCAGAACTAAACGCGCCCCGTTCTCAGGTGCGTTAGACAGCGTCTTGCAAGACGGTCCGCTTCACAAGGCTTCCGAAAATATGTGAGACCGTCGCGTCAGCGCTCCGACGGACTTGCGCTTTGCAGACACACTCAAACAGCGCGCCGTCAGAGTTTGGAAGGGCCAGCGTCACTTCAAAGCCCTGGCCATGCTCAAGCGCTGCGTCGAAACGCGCGCTGACCTCCTGACGCATAGCGACGTCGACCTTTTGCAGCAGGCTTTCGATGGAAGGGGTGTGGGTCAGCGCATCATAGCCCAGAAGCGCGTACATCGGGCCGTTCCAATGGGGTGCATTGTTTTCCACATCGAAAGAGAAAAAGCCGATCCCAAGGTCTTCCTGAACGGTTTTCAGGCTGGACAGACGGACATTGCGCTCTGTCTCATCTGCCGTGTCCCAGATAACACCGATCAATTGCACGGGGTCGCCGTCCGAGTTTCGGATCACGGTTGTTTTGCCGCTGATCGATACGATGTGCCGGCTGCTGTCAAAAACACGGTATTGCTGTTTAATGTTCCCGCCGTCCTCAATCAGTGTATCCGTGGCAGCGGTGACCCTTTCGCGATCTTCGGGATGGATCATGTCGAACGTCTCTTGCCATGTCGGCAGGTGTTCGGTCGCATTGCGGCCGTAGACGGTGAACATCTCCGGTGACCAGAAGAGTTCCTTGGTATCAAGGTTGTAGGACCAGTGTGCCACGTGACTCACATCGCTCATCATCTGCACAACCCGGGACAAGGGTTCACTGTCGTGCTGGGTGACAGTGACAGACAGGCCAATCAGTTTGCTGTGTTGATCGTGTACGGGCGACATCACCATCGAGTAGTAGTTGCCACGTGACAGGATCGGAATCCGACGCACTTCCTGAAGGCGCAACACAGTGTTGGCAACCGGGGCGAGGGCAGGGAACCCGACAGGCAAGTGGCATTGGCTCAGGTGAATGCCCGTCGGCGGGACATGCTCCAGACCGAAAAGATCCATCGCGACGCGCGACAGACGCCGCACCATAAGGGCCTGATCGGCCAACGCCACGGCATAAGGGGCCGTGGTCATCGTGGCTTCCAATTCGGACGCAAGGGCCTGGCGTTCGGCAGAACTGATCTGCAACTCTTCGTTGACTGTCATCAACTCTTCATTGCTGGATTGAAGCTCCTCGTTTGAGGTTTCAAGCTCTTCGTTGGTGGCCTGAAACTCTTCGTTTGTGGATTGCAGTTCTTCGTTGGCCGATTGCATTTCCTCGTTGGCGGTCTGCAATTCCTCGACGGTCTGTTGCAGGGCTTCTTGCGTGGCGCGAACCTCGTATTCCATGCGCTTGATGTAGGCGCGGTGGTCTGCATCCGTGAGCGCGTCGGAGTTCAGTTCTGTTTCGTCCTCGAATTTGGCCTCGATCGCGATAAGACAGTGCACTTCACCACCTTTGGAGCCCGCATAGGGATAGACCTGCAACTGAATGCGGTTGCCCACAGGCAAGGACACCCGGTGCCAACGCCCGGTGCGGCGGCTTTCCCTGCGCAAAGCGACGGCGATCAGGCTGCCGACTTCGGTGCGCAGCGGCTCGATCAGCATTTTGATATTCAGTGCCGTGGACGCGCCAGCACGGATTTCCATGAAAGGGCTCAGATCGCCCAGGACCTCGATGATGTTTCCGTTGCGTGTGCAAATCATGCCGTTGGGGGCGACGACGCTGGCCAATGACTTTTCCGACTGTTCCTCGGTATCGGTGTCGACGGCCTGTGTCGCGATACGCCCTGACCCGCGCAGCTTGTGCTGATACATCCTGCTTGTCGGGGCCGCCGACAACTCGCCCGACATGCCCCTGCGCTTGGCGTACACCTTGTCTGCGCCCTGACGCCCTTCAAAGAATACACCCATCTCGCCGACGGTTTCGGAGGTTCCAAGAAACAGCAAGGCGCCATTGCCCATGGCGTAGTGCAAGCGGCTTAACACGCGTTCCTGAAGGGCAAGATTGAAGTAGATCAGCAGGTTGCGGATGCTGACCAGATCGACGTTGATAAAGGGCGGGTCCTGAAACACGTTGTGATGCGAAAACAGGGTCACAGCGCGCAATTCAGGGCGCACCTTCAACTCGGTCTCGCCCACATCGAAATACCCTTCAAGCAGGTCGGGCGGCACATCCTGCGCGGCTGCAATCGGATAAACACCACGGCGCGCGATTTCGATGGCATTCTGGTCAATGTCGGTGGCAAAAATCTGCACGTTTTGCTTGGCCAACTCGTGGATGCCGCCCAGAATTTCGGCCAGAGTGATGGCGATGGAATAGGCCTCTTCGCCAGTGGCACAGCCCACAACCCAGACCCGGATGGGACCATCGCCGCGGTTTTCCAAGCTGTTGCGCAACTCGGTCTCGAGCGTGGCGAACTGTTCGGGATCACGGAAAACGCGCTTCTCCGAAATCAGCAGATAGCGGTGCAGGGCGTCCACTTCGCTGACATTTGTGCGACAGTAATCTACGTAGCCGTCATAATCATCGATATCGAGCGCGGTCATGCGCCGGGCAATGCGTCGGTTGACCGTATTTTCCTTGTAGTCTGCAAAATCGACCTGCGTGCGCGCCAGCAGAATGCCGAACAGTTCGTTCAGAGGGTTTGGGTTGTCCTGTAGGGCGCGCAATCCGTCAAAATCGCGTGGGCGCGCCAGAATTTTTTCCAGATGCGTTCCGATCTGCTCGGGCGACATTGTCAGATCAACGCAGCCGGTTTCCGTAGCGGATGTGGGCATGCCGTCATACTTTGCCGTCGTAGGGTCCTGAGCGATGGTGATGCCGCCGCTTTCGCGGATCGCTTGTATGCCGTAGCTGCCATCTGAACCTGTGCCCGACAAAACGATGCCCATACACTTGTCGCCACACTCATCTGCGATGCTTTTGAACAATCGGTCCGCCGATGGCTTGGGCGAGGCGACATGCCCGCTGGGGTTGCGCAGCCGCAATACTCCGTTTTCGAGGGTCACGTCAGTGTTTGGCGGAGTGATATAGATCGTGTCCACTTCGGGCACGGTTTCCTGTTCAAGTTCGCGCACCTGCAACTCCGTCTCCCGCGCGATCAGGGTGGACAGCACGCTCTTGTGGGTGGGGGACATATGCTGGGCCACCACATAGACCGCATTGGCGAACTTGGGCAGGTTCTGGGCCAGCAGTGACAGCGCTTCTAACCCGCCGGCAGAGGCTGCTATGCCGATAAAGCGCGGCAAGTCAGTGTCGGAATTTGTGTTGTCCTTGACGTCAGGCACGTCGAGAGGTGGCTGGTCGTTCAAGAGCGGATTCCTTGGCAACTGAGTGCAGATTGAGCCGCGTGCCGGTCGCAAACATAGCGCGTCAGAAAGCGTGTAAACGCGCTATCTTCGTGCAAACGCACCCTTCTTTGATCAACTGGCATGGGATCCCAACTTTGCAGTACAACCCAGAGTTATCAAGAAGCTGGTGCAGAAGCCATCCCTTTCGGGTTGCACCCGTGCGAGTGTTGCGCCGATCAACTCGTAATTTTCCGGGCCACTTGTCGGGCTGGCAACAGTGATCCAGCCAGGGATCGACATCCAATCAAAGGTTGATCTGTGCGCCGACAAAACGCACTGAGGCTGCAGTTGCGTTGTTCCGTTTCTGGCATCTGCAAAGCCACTGTTGAAAGGGTGTCTTGCCGGGCGTTGAACCCACGGCAGACATGCAACCCTGATGATCAAAAGCGTCCGCGGCGCGCGGGCCCGTGCTAAGCCTTTTTTCCTGCGACCTGCCTATCCCCTTGCACGTGCCGCGCGCGCTGCATAGAAGGGCGCGAAATTTCGATGTGCCCCATACGCTGGGGCCTTTTTGCTATGGGAGCACACATGCAGGTCACCGAGACGCTGAACGAAGGTCTGAAACGCGGGTACGCCATCACCGTGACCGCCGCCGAACTGGACGAGAAAGTTAACGAAAAGCTGGCCGAGGCTCAGCCCGGCGTCGAGATGAAAGGCTTTCGCAAGGGCAAGGTGCCCATGGCGCTGCTGAAAAAGCAGTTTGGCCAACGCCTTATGGGCGAAGTCATGCAGGAAAGCATTGATGGCGCCATGTCCGAGCACTTTGAGGCGTCTGGCGATCGCCCTGCGATGCAGCCCGAAGTAAAAATGACAAACGAAGACTGGAAAGAGGGCGACGACGTGAATGTCGAGATGTCCTACGAGGCGCTGCCCGCCATTCCAGATGTCGACATGGCCGCGCTCAAGCTGGAGCGTCTGGTGGTCAAGGCCGAGGATTCCGCGATCGAAGAAACGCTGACGTCCCTGGCCGAAAACGCACAAAACTTCAAAGACCGCAAGAAAGGCTCCAAAGCCAAGGACGGCGATCAAGTCGTTTTTGATTTCGCTGGCAAAGTCGACGGCGAATTGTTCGAGGGTGGATCTGCTGAGGATCACGCGCTTGTTCTGGGGTCGGGCCAGTTCATCCCCGGCTTTGAAGAGCAGTTGGTCGGTGCCAAGGCTGGCGAAGAAAAGGCGGTCACCGTCACCTTCCCCGAAGACTATCAGGCCGAACACCTTGCCGGGAAAGAGGCTGTGTTTGACTGCACCATCAAGGAAGTCAAAGAGCCGGTTGCGGCTGAGATTGACGACGAGTTGGCCACGAAGTTCGGCGCTGATGATCTCGCCACGCTCAAGACCCGCATCGCAGAGCAGCTGGAAGGCGAGTATGCTGGCGCTGCGCGCGCAGTGATGAAGCGGGGCCTGCTTGACCAACTGGATACGGCCGTCAGCTTTGAGTTGCCCCCGAGCCTTGTTGAGGCCGAGGCCAAGCAGATCGCGCATCAGCTGTGGCACGAGGACAACCCGGACGTCGAAGGGCACGACCACCCCGAGATTGAGACAACCGATGAGCACACAACGCTGGCAGAGCGTCGCGTTCGCCTTGGCCTGTTGCTGGCCGAGCTGGGTCAAAAGGCCGAAGTTGAAGTGACAGACGCCGAGATGAGCCAGGCGATCATGACGCAAGCGCGTCAGTATCCCGGGCAGGAGCGGCAGTTCTTTGAATTCGTTCAGCAGAACCAGCAGATGCAGCAGCAACTGCGCGCGCCGTTGTTCGAGGACAAGGTTGTCGATCACATCGTCGAAAACGCGACAGTGACGGAGAAAGAGGTTTCCGCGGACGACCTCAAGACCGCCGTTGAGGCGCTTGAAGAAGAGTGATCAACACACTGATATAATTGTAGAAAGGCCGCGCTGCCAAAGCGCGGCCTTTTTGCTTTGTCGGGCTTGGCTTACACCTGCCTTGACCACATTCTGTAGACATGGCGGTGCCCATTGCCCACCATGAATGGACTGAGTTGTTTCAAATGAGTTGCATGTGAGCGAACAGCCCGACATCTGGAAGACGAAAACGGCCGCGGCATTCTCAACACTGGCACTTGTGTTGGTCTCCGTCGGTGCTTTGATGCGGTTTATTCCGAGCGAAAGTACATTTGGCCCGGTTGCTCGCGTATTCGATTCACTTTCACCACAGATCCTTTTGGTGGCCTTGGCTTGCTCTGTGTTGGCTGCTGGTTTCGGCATGCGCCGCATCGGGGGTGTCCTGGCTTTGCTGGTTCTTGCCGCAGGGGTGCAGCAATTCATGGCACATCAAAACGTCAGCCTCCCGCTCGCGTCCGAAGAAACGGCTGACATCAGGCTTCTCTTTCTGAATGCTCTTGGCGAAAATGATGAAAACGGTGCGCTGATCATCGAAACAGCGTTGGGTTTTGATCCGGATGTCATCGTCTTTGCAGAAAGCGGGGCCGTTGTTGATCATCTTGAGCGGTTAGAGGACCTCTACAAGTTTGTGTCTCCTTGCGCTGCCGAGAAATGCGAACTGCTGGTCGCATCCAAGGTGCAGCCAAAACGATTTTGGACCCTCAAGCTGAACGCTGTCTGGGATGATCGGTATGCGGTTGCTGAACTTGAGGTGCCGCGTGGCGCGTCCTTTTTTCTGGCCGCCAGTCATCTGTCAAAGCCGTGGTTGTCCGGCATAGCGGAGTCAGAGTTGGCGAGGGTGATTGCGCAATACAATTGGCTTTCTGGGCCGTCGGTCGTAGTCGGAGACTTCAATGCAGCGCCATGGAGCCGCTCAATGTTGCACCTGTTGTCTTCAACCGAGATGCGGACACTGCGCGCACCGTCCGGGACCTGGCCAACAGGCGCGGGTGACTATGGCATCCCATTGGATCATGTCTTGGTCAAGAACGGGGCCCGTGTCGTGAGTATCGCGTATTTCGGAGAGAACCTTGGGTCAAACCACCGAGGGTTTGTGGCGGACATTGCGCTGCCATAGCTGTATTGTCGGGGCGCTTGCCGACCTTAAATGCGCCGCCTGAAACAGACGCTTAGTAATCGCGTAAATCGTCCAGCGTGTAAGACTGCTGCACAGGGAAATCGGGGTCGTCCTGATGATCAGGGTCCGGGATGAGGCAATTCAGCCCACAGATTTGATAGGCCACCTGCGCGCGCGCATCCACGTACCACATACGCCCGCCCGGCGTGGCGATGTAGCCGTCTGTGCCATCCTCGATGTCCGTGCGCATATCATCAAAGGAGGGCACTTCGTTGAAATACTCCGTATTGTATGACCCATGGGTGTGATAGGAGGCCAGCACTGTGAAATCCGCGAAATCCGGGTCAGGCGGCAGGCAGGTCGCTGTCCGACCCCGGCGGGGTTCAGTCGCGACGTAGTTGCCCGCATCATCAATCCCGATCAGGCCGCAATATTCCCGATCTTCAGCGATGGATTGCCCCTGAATGTCGTTAAACAAGCGGCTGGCAAAGGCAATCTCAGTCTGGGTCTGCGCCACCGCGCGTGGGGCCATCTGAACGGAGGCGACGTCTTCGACAACGCAGGCGGACAGGGCAAAGACAAGGGCGATGGTGACGGCACGCATTCCGCAGCTTTGCCGTGGCAGGCGGACAGTGTCAATTCGACTGTCCATCGACAATAAAAAACGCCGCGCCCCTCTGGTAAGGGGCGCGGCGTTGATGTGTTTGATAGCGACGACGCTTAAGGTTGCGTGTCGTCCGATGTTTCGTCTTCCGGTGTCTCAACCGGCGCCACACCGGCGGATTCGGCCAGATCTTCGTCTTCGGATGCGGCGGCGCCGATATCGTCGAACAGTTCCTGAATTTCGAACTCGGCGGCGGCTTCTTCTTCAGCGGCCAGTTCCTGGATCGATTTGCCAGACGCTTGCAGTTCCGCCTCTTCGGCCGAGCGCGCGACGTTCAGTTGAACCGACGCAGTGACCTCGGGGTGCAGAACAACATCCACGTCATGCAGGCCCAGTTCCTTGATCGGTGTTGGGATGACGACCTGTTTGCGGTCCACGGTAAAGCCTTCGGCTGTCGCAACTTCGGCAACGTCACGTGTTGTGACGGAGCCATACAGGTTGCCGCCGTCAGAGGCCTGACGAATCACGATGAACTGCTGGCCGTTCAATTTGGCCCCCAGCGCGTCGGCTTCTTTCTTGGTCTCGAGGTTGTTCGCCTCAAGCTGCGCTTTTTGGGTTTCAAAATGCGCGATGTTGGCCTGAGACGCGGTCAGCGCCTTTTTCTGGGGCAACAGGAAGTTGCGCGCATAGCCGGACTTGACGTCGACGACGTCGCCCATCTGGCCCAGCTTGGCGACGCGTTCAAGAAGGATGACTTGCATGTGCTTTCTCCTCTTTAGACGGCGTAGGGCAGCAGGGCGAGGAAGCGGGCGCGTTTGATGGCACGGGCCAGTTCGCGTTGCTTCTTGGCCGAAACGGCGGTGATGCGGGATGGAACGATCTTGCCGCGCTCAGAGATGTAGCGTTGCAGCAGACGTGTGTCTTTGTAGTCGATCGCAGGTGCGTTGTCGCCCGAGAAGGGGCAGACTTTGCGGCGGCGGAAAAATGGTTTCGTGGCCATGGTTTAGCTCCCTTTCTGGTTAGCGGCGTTCACGGCGTTCGCCGCGGCCTTCGCGCTCGTCACGCTTTTGCATTTGAACCGATGGGCCTTCTTTGTGCTCGTCGACCTTGATGGTCAGCACACGCATGACGTCGTCATGCAGGCGCATCAGGCGCTCCATTTCCTGCACGGCAGGAGCAGGCGCGTCGGTGCGCAGAAAGGCGTAGTGGCCTTTGCGGTTCTTGTTGATCTTGTAGGCCATGGTCTTGACGCCCCAGTACTCGTTATCCACGAGGGTGCCACCATTGTCCGACAGGACAGTTCCAAAATGTTCGATGAGCCCTTCGGCCTGTGTGTTGGACAGGTCCTGACGGGCGATCATCACATGCTCATACAGAGGCATGGACGTACTCCACTTGTTTCAAGGCGCATTTCAAAGAGCGATCATGTCACCCTGCGGATCGCTCACGAGAGACTGCGCGGCAAAAAGTATTTGCAGGGACAGCGCCGTATAGGAGCGCATGCCGCTTATGGCAAGGGAGAAGTGCGCAGGTGGTTTGTGTCGCACATGTGGCGCGCTGTCCCAGCATTACCAAACCCGTGCCGCATTTTGGTCCAGTTTGATTCGTTAACTGCAATTAACAAAGATACCGGGAGACGACGCTATGACTGCCATCACAGATATCTCGACCTCAACTGGCATGCCAGAAGCACCCCACATGATCAGTGGTGAACGTTGGCTGACCCGCAGTGCGCAACGCCTTGGCGGTATCGCGCTGGTGCTGGCGGCCATCGGGTTGTGGATAGCACCCGGTGCCGGAATGGACGCTGACGTTGCCCTGTTCAAGCTGGGTCTCTCTGACGTGATGGGTTTTGCCGGGCTTGCCGTCATG
>ERZ1740072.760-NODE-760-length-12673-cov-4.940957_pt1 | contig 12673 bp, 8 predicted proteins | sample MGYA00581733_ERZ1740072 | MGnify/ENA primary metagenome ERZ1740072 (study PRJEB43018, sample SAMN04849741) | marine metagenome | isolation source: floating plastic debris | place: Pacific Ocean | collected 2008-08-30 | study: EMG produced TPA metagenomics assembly...
TGGGCGCGGACTCCGTCACCGCGGCGGAAGACACGCTTTCGCTGGGCGACGCCGATAATGGCCTCACCCGCCGCATCATGAACGTCACCGATGGCGAACTCGATACCGATGCGGCCACGGTGGGCCAGATGACGGATGCGATCGCCGCAGCAACCATTTTCACGGATTTTGACACAACCTTTACGACCGCCGCGGCCAGTGCAACCGGGGCTGATTCCCTGGCAATCGGTCAGGACGCGACTGTCGACGGTAGATATTCGACAGTGATCGAAAGCGAAGGGCAGATTGGTTTAGCTGCGTCACAGGTCGATAATTCCGTCGGAGTCGGACGTCGCGTGCTCGTAGATTCCGATGATTCAATTGCAGTGGGGTCTTCGGCGATTATTGGTACTTCGGCGGATGGCTCGGTGGCACTTGGTCGACTCGCCATCGTGAACGCGGGCACGGATGGCGGAATCGCGATTGGCGAGAACGCAAACGTAGTCGGCGGCGATGTTTCCGGCGGCGATTTAGTGTCCGATTGGGCGATTGCGATTGGCGCAGACTCCGCCGTGGACGGCGGAGGGTCCATCGCGCTCGGTCGACAGGCGGGTCTGACTGGCGATGAGTCGCTCGCGCTGGGCGCCAATGCCGTGGTCTTTGGCAACCGATCCATCACTCTGGGCGCGACCGCCCTGGTTGGAGGGATAAATAATCCGATCGATGACGCCATCGCGATCGGTGGGGACACAGATGATGACGGTCTGGGTGCGCGGGCTCTTCATGCTGGCGCCATCGCATTGGGCGCGGACTCCGTCACCGCGGCGGAAGACACGCTTTCGCTGGGCGACGCCGACAATGGCCTGACCCGCCGCATCATGAATGTCACCGATGGTCAGCTTGACAGTGATGCGGCGACGGTAGGCCAAGTGACCGCTTTGGTCACGTCGGCCAATCCCTTTATTGACATTAACAGCGACGGGACCTTGCCGTCTTCCTTGGGAGCGGATGGCATCGCGATCGGGGAACAGGCGTCGATCGAAACAGATGCGGAAGATTCTGTGGCGATTGGTCGACTCTCCAGCGTGGCAGAAGGAACTGATCAGTCCATCGCCATCGGCAACGGAGCGGACGTTATTGGAATGGCATTGAACCAATCGCCTGGGGATTTCGATTTTGATCCGGACGGCATCGGTGGTCTGAGTGTTGCAATCGGGCACGATAGTTATGTTGAAGGCAATCGGTCTGTCAGCCTAGGCGCCGTTAATGAAATATATGGCAACGAAAGTGTCGCTCTGGGTGTTGGGGCCGAAGTGTTTGGAAACGGCTCTATTGGCTTAGGACACTCAGTCGATATCGAAGGATCTAACTCGATCGCAATCGGTCAAAACGCAGAAATTGTGGAAGGCAGTTTTGACACGGACGGAGCCGTGGCAATTGGCGGCGATTTGAACGGGAATGGTCACGGTGCTGTAGCGACCCATGAAGGCGCTGTCGCGCTAGGTGCTGACTCACGCTCCGCGGGCGAAAACACAATCTCGGTTGGGAATGCAAATACCGGTCTGACACGTCAGATCCGCAACGTTGCTGATGGCACGCTCGATACAGATGCGGCGACGATCGGTCAGGTCGGCGTCGCCATTGCCGATGCGACCACGTATGTCCAGATCGACAGCACCTTCCTGGGCGCAACGGCCTCCGGCTCACAAGCCGTAGCGATTGGGTCGTCGACGGAGGCAACAGAAATAGGGGCCACCGCAATCGGCTCCGGGGCATCCGCGCGCACAGACAGTTATGCGACAGCCCTGGGCTTCAATGCCGATGCGCACGCGCTGAATGCGCTGGCGCTCGGGCCTGCGGCAAATGCCGCACACACCAACAGTGTGGCACTGGGGGCGAATTCCACAACAACGGTCGCAGACACCGTCTCGGTCGGCGATGCTGATACGGACTATCAAAGACGGATCGTCAACGTCGAAGATGGTAGCGACGACACAGATGCCGCCTCCATTTGACAATTGACAGCGGCAATCGCTGCCTCGGGCGGATCGGGTGGGTCGACCTCGCCTTATCTCAATGTGAACAGTATTGGCACATTGCCCGGGGCTGACGGCACGGACTCGATCGCGCTGGGGCCGCGCGCCACAACCTCGGCGGACGCGACCAATGCCGTTGCGATCGGCGTTGACGCGTCTGCGACCGCAGAAAACACGGTCGCCCTGGGCGCGGAATCGGTCGCCGATGAAGACGATACGATCTCAGTCGGCAACGACACGCTGAAGCGCAAACTGACCCATCTAGCCGATGGCGAAGCAGATGACGACGCCGCCACCTATGGACAATTGACAGACGTCACACAGACCGTGTCGACGAACACCCAGGCGATTGCCGGCAATTTATTACTGATCCAGGCCAACACCAACTCGCTGACCACGCTGAACGGAACGGTCTCCGGTCATTCCGATGCGATCGATGACCTCACAGATCGGGTCGACACGCTGGAGACGTCAAATGCGGGGGGCGGTTCCGGTGGTACCCCACTCGTCAATGAAGGCGCCTCCGAAAATGCGTTAGAAGGCGGACCAAATGCCGCTGCGACAGAACCAAATTCGACCGCCTTTGGCGCGAGTGCTGCTGCGACAAATGAGAATGCCACCGCGATTGGGGCCAGCGCCCGGGCGGAAGGCTCGACGGCTGTTGGCGGTTTTGCCGAAGCCCTCGGCGAAGACTCAGCTGCTTTCGGCGTCGAAGCACAGGCGCATGGCGATCAATCGACCGCGATTGGTGAGTATTCCAGCGCCACACAAACCGGGTCTTCCGCATTTGGCACCAATGCCTCGGCCAGCGCATCGAACGCCGTCGCGCTCGGCGCGGCATCGATCGCCGATCGCGCTGATGCGGTCTCTGTTGGCAGCACGGGCAATGAACGACAAATCACCAATGTCGCGGCGGGCACGAGCAACACCGATGCCGTTAATGTCGCTCAACTCGACAGTGAGATCGCGACGGTGAATACGGCGATCAGCAGCAATAGCTCTGCCATTTCCGCCAATGGATCCGCCATCAGCACGAATAGCTCTGCGATCTCGAGCAATGCTTCAGCGATCGGCACGAACCAAAGCGGTATTGCCGTTAACGCCGCCGATATTGCCCTGCTCGAAGCGGGGGTCGGCGGCGACGGATCTCGCTTCATCGAACTGGAGGATGCCGTCGCCACCAATACCGGCTCGATCACGCCGCTGCGCGGCCAGGTCAGCGTCAATCAAACACGCGTGGCCCGAAACGCCACAAACATCACCGCAAATGCAGAAGCGATCAGCACGCTCAACACACAGTTTGAGCAACTCGACTTTCGGGTCGATGCGCTGACCAATCACATGCGCCGGGTCAATCACGAGATTGATGAGAACACGGCCGGTATTGCGATCGCCAATGCTCTGGCCGGGTCGACCTGGCTGCAATCGAATGAGCGCATGGCCTTCTCAGCCAATCTTGGTTATTTCGATGGCAATAGCGCGATTGCTTTCTCGGGCGCAGCGCGGCTGAGCGAACGGTTCTCTGCAAATATGGCGCTCGGCACAGTGCCAGCGAATGGCGATGTCGGCGCGCGCGCCGGCGTCCGGATCGGATGGTAAGGCGATGGGGGACACGTCAAACCGATCCGGGCCGGAGCGACCAGATCAAGCGCTCCTCGGTTCGGTTGCACTCCACCTGGATGAAGGCGCGGTGTGCCTGTATGGCGCCGCGCCAAAGTTCGGTCCAGCTTTCCAGCATATCCTCCCGCAAGGCCCCGTCCAGGCCGCGCACAATCCGCAAGCCGGACTGGACGATGCGCTGCGTGCCATCTTCGTCCCGCGAGCGTATGCAATCATCGCCCATGCCCGCAAACATCGCGACTAGGAAATCTGCTGCGGCTTCCGGGCCGCCATCCATGCCGCCAACGGCCTGTGTCATGGCGGCATAGTTCTGCAGCCCAGTCAGCCGCGCGGCGCGGCTGGCATGGGCGCGCGCCGTCTCACGTCCGACCACGTCGCTTAAGGCCGATACACCATTGCGGATATATTCCATTGCATAATTGCGATTGGCTTTGGCCAGCCGCTCGTCGCTCCAATCCTGCGTAGGCGGTGCGGGTTGCTGCGCCGGATCGAATGCTGGAGGCCGCTCATCCGGGGCAAAGACGAGGCGCTCCGCATCGGTCAGGTCGCGATCATATTCCTTGAAATAGCCGCACAATCCGAATTGTCCGGTGACGTCTTCCGACACGCAAACAAAGCCAAGCCGCGGATTGCCGAGGCTGACACCATTCTGGGCATACCAGCCGTGCAGGAACCCGCGTCCGGCTTCGATGGGAATGCCGCAAATCGCAGGACCAGCATACATCCAGCGTGGGTAGCGAAAGCGGACCCATGCTTTGCTTGCAGACTCTTCCATATATTCGACCGCCACACCGCCAATCCCGTTCGACAAGACGTGATATTTGGCGCAGGCGACCGCCGGTGGTTGATCCGCCAGACCGAGCTTTTCAAAACTGGACAGGAATTTCGCCTCATGCTGGCGGCGAAACAATCGGAACATCCAGTCAAACACCGTGTCCTTGCTTTCTTCGACGGCGACCAGGAGTTGCAGGCCCAGAAAGTACTGATGGTGCAGATGCGCCTGCGCAGCGATGGCGGCGGAGGACATCTCTATGCGGCCGCAGCGGCGTGCGGCGGGGCCGAGTCGTCGAGATGCGCTTCGACGACTTTGTTGAACGCGTCCAGAGCGCCCTCAAACTTTCCAAACAGCATGTTCTGATTGGCGCCTGAGGCGAGCGTGGATTGAATGCTCTCTCCGATCGCAAAATCCTCGTCCAGCGTCACACGGGTAATCTCGTGATTGCGTAGCCAATGCTCACTGCGATCCGCTTCAGCTTTCGGCACCAGGGTCGACATGCGCACGCGAGTCTCGCCGGCTGACAGGGCTTCCTGATTGATCCAGGCAATGTGATCCGACTGCACCAGGAGCGCTGTGTTCGGGAATAGCGTGTAGAGCACTTGCGCATGATCGCGCAGCCGCCAGTCCTGGCGAGTCTCAGGCGACAATTTGGCCATGCTGGCGCGCATCAGCACGGAGCGCATATGCGATCCGAGCATGCGATAGCTCGACAAATTATCCTCAAAATGGGGGCCAATCGTCTTCCGGTGCGCGATCTTGAAATGGTAGGCTTCAATGCCGCCCTCGACGAGTATTTTCCAGTTGGCTTTGTGCACGGGCGCATCCTGGTGCACGACCACCATATCGTCGATCTGCAGCGCGCCGAGCTCCGTCGCGATGTCTCCGATATGCTCGTCGAGGCTGATCGCGTCTGGACTTGCGCTGACCCAGACAAAGCCGAAGCGTTCTTCGCATGGCAAGGAGAAGAGCCCGAGATCTGATTTCTCCAGACCTTCAAATCCCTGATCGAAATGCGGTGCGGCAATCAGCTCCCCGGAATTGGCATAGGTCCAGGCATGATAGGGGCAGGAGAAGCGATGCTTGCACCCCCTCTCGTCATCGACCAGGCGCGTCCCGCGATGCCGGCAGGCATTCAGGAAGGCGTGGACGGCGCCTGATTTGTCGCGCGTCAGCAAGATGGGCAGGCCAGCAATATCCCGGCGCAGGAAGTCCCCGGGTTTGGCGAACTCGCTGCTATGCGCGGCGATCATCGGCACGCGTTTAAAAATCTGATCCCGCTCAATCTGAAAGCGGTCTTCACTGAGATAATGGTCGACCGGGTTTCGGGTGACGGTCTCGTCCAGATAGAAGGACTTGTCAGCCTTGATCGAAAGCAACTCGTCGATCAATTGCAGTTCTGTTTCGCGATCCATATCGACCTCCCTTTAAGCCAGTTCGCTACGCTTGCGCGGATGTTCAGATTTTGGCGCCTGGCTGTAGTCACCAAAGGGTCCGTCCCGCTTGATGACCGCACCCTTGACGCCGTCAGCCTGGGCATCTCGCACGAATTGGCGCCCTTCCGGCGTGTTGCGCATGATCCCATCCAGGATCGGGCCGAGCGTTTGCGTGCTTTGAAGCCCCATATTGTCATACGCTTGATTCACAATCAGCTTCATCGCCACCAATTGGGTGAGCGGAATGCTGGCCAGCTTTTCAGCTTCCTTCTGAACGCGGGCATCGAGCTCTTCCAATGGCACGGCGAAATTGATCAATTCGATCTCGGCCGCTTCCTTTCCGGAGATCCACTCCCCCGTCAGCGCGTAATATTTGGCCTTGGCAAGCCCGAGGCGATAGACCCACATGCCGGACAGGTGGCAACCCCAAACGCGGGAATAAGGTGTGCCGATCCGGGCGTCTTCGGAGGCGATGACCAGGTCCGCACAGAGCGCCATTTCCGATCCGCCACCAACGCAATAGCCATGAACTTTGGCGATGGTCGGTTTCTGCCCGCGCCACAGGCCCATGAAGGCGTGGAGATAGCTTGTGTACTGATTGGTGACGTTGTGCACGTCCATGCCAGGATCATACCCGTCTTCCTTGATGCCGCCATAATGTTCCAGCCCGTCCGAGAAATCGAACCCGCCGCAAAAGCTGTCCCCAGCGCCTTCGAGAATGATCACCTTGATCGCATTGTCACTATTGGCCTCACGCAGTGCCGCATCGAGGCCCTGGATCACCTCGCCGCGCAGCGTGTTGTATTTTTCGGGCCGGTTCAGGGTGATCGTCGCGATCGCCTCTTCGGTTTTGTAAAGCACAACGCGCTCAGACATGATGACCTCCTCCTGACAAATCGCAGCTGACATGAAACTTACCGCTTGGTAAGTCGATGTACTTACCATATGGTAAGTTGTCAAGTCTATACGAGATCAATCATGGCGAGCAACACACGAGAACTCTTACTGGACCGGGCGGAAAGCCTGTTCGCGGAACGCGGATTCTATGGCGTCAGCATTGCTGCCATCGCCAATGAACTGGGACTGACCAAACAGGCCCTGTTGCATCATTATGGCAGCAAGGAACGCCTGTATGGCGAAGTGCTCAAGCGGATTTCGACACGCTTTGAAACAGAGACGCCCGCGTCCGACGACCCGACGCAAGCGTTCAAGTCTTATATTCTCAAGCTACAGAACCCAATGCCGGGGCAGACCGATTCAACCCGGGTCCTGATGCGCGAATTGCTCGACAATAAACGCCGCGCGGACACGGCGGGCACGTGGTATCTGAAACCATTCCTGGAGCATTGCACGGCTATGCTGAAAGCCATCCCAAACTGGCGGGAGGCCAGCGATGTCGAGGCGTTTGCCATGGTCTATCAGCTGCTTGGCGCGATCAATTATTATGGCATTTCCGCCCCGACCCTGACCGGCATTTTCGGAGCGGAGACCTATGCCGAAATCGACCAGACGTTCCCAGGGCAAATGGAACGGCTGATCGATGCCGCGATTGATGCGGGGCCTAGATCGACAAAGTGATCTTGCCGAAATGCTGTTGGCTCGCCTGATGCGCAAACGCGTCGGCGATTTGATCGAGTGGGAAGTCCTTGTCGAGGACCGGCTTGATATTGCTTGCTTCGATCGCCGCGATCATGTCTTCCTGATGCGCGCCAGAGCCAACGGTGATGCCCGACATGGTCAGGTTCTTGGAAAAGAAGGCCGCCGTCGGCACTTCGCCGGACACCCCGGTGAGCACCCCAATGAGCGAAATATGCCCGCCCACCCGGCAAGCCTGGATGGATTGCGCCATTGTCCCGGGGCCGCCAATCTCGACGACTTCGTCGACGCCGCGACCGCCGGTCAGTTCAAACGCCTTGCGGCCCCATTCCGGAGTTTCCTTGTAATTGATCACATGATCGGCGCCGAGCGCGGTCATCCGCTCAAGCTTCTCGTTTGAGGATGATGTTGAAATCACCCGCGCCCCGGCGGCTTTGGCAAATTGCAGTGCGAAGACCGAGACCCCGCCTGTGCCTTGTGTCAGCACCCAGTCGCCGGGTTTGACCGATCCTTCGACAAACATCCCGCGCCACGCCGTCAGCGCGGCGCATGGCAGCGTCGCAGCTTCGGTAAAGGAATACCCTGCAGGCATACGCGTGAACGCGGTTTCCGGCATCGCTACCAGTTCCGCAGCAAACCCGTCCGCGCCATCGCCAGGCACACCGCCAAAACCGAGCGCATCGATCTCGCCTGTCAGCCAATCCGGAAAAAACAGGCTGAGGACATGGTCCCCGGGTTTAAACCTGGTCACCCCATCGCCAGTGGCGACCACTTCTCCCGCGCCATCAGACATCGGGATACGGCCATCATCCGTCGGGATTCCTCCCATCACCACAACGAAATCATGATAGTTGAGCGATGAGGCTTTTACCCGCACCAGAACCTCGCCCGGGCCCGCGACCGGGTCGGGACGCTCCTCAATGATCAGATTTCCCGGACCCCCGGGTTTCTTGACGGCAGCAACCTTCATTTCGCATCCTCTCTGCTTGTTTCAAACAGGAGGTGGGGCGGCGACGCTGGGGAAGTCAAATCCGGGTTTCGTGCGTTACAGCGTCAGCCGGATCCGCATCCGCAACTCAAAATCCGCCGCTGCCTCACTGATTCCGGCAAGCGCATTGACGCGATAGGAGAGCCGTTCAGACAGCGGCCCTTTCAAAACCCCGCCGACAGAATGGCGCTGCGTGTCAAACGCGCCAAAATTAGTGGTCGAGTTGTAACGATTAAATATCTGCGCCCCGGCGCGCGTGCCTTCAGCGATCTGCCAGGTCGCCTCACCGCGCGTTTCGAGCGCGAGCCCATCGTCCCGACCATCGCCAAACTCATGCGACGCCAGACCGATCAAGCGCAGCTCTGGTCCTGTCGCCGGTCGCCAGCGATTGAGCCAGGCCACCCGCACCCGCCCCGGCCCATCATTGCCATCAGGCAGGCGGCCGCGAATCTGGATCGCGCTGTTCCAGCCATGCCGGCTGGACGCAAACTGATGCATCGCCTCCAGGGCGAGACGACGATACCGATAATCCCCGCCGCGATCATTGAAGAAAACAAGCGTTCGCAGCCGCAGCGTATCCGAGACGGCGTGCTGATACTCCACGCGATGGGCCACACCGTCATCCCCTTCGTCCAGTGCGTAACCGCCCGCCAGGCTGATCGCCGCACCCGGTTTGATCACCGGGCTGGCCACGGTCCCGGTGCCCTGGGCGGTGGCGGCAGGCGCCATCATCATCGCTGCGAGCCCGTACCGCATCCACAAATACCAGCGGCGATGCATTTTGCCGAAACGCCTAATCTGCACGTCTCCAGCTCGGCACACCGCTATTCGGTGTAAACGGCGCCCCCAAGCCTTCGAGGCGATCCTCGATGCTTGCAATCCCGGCTTCTATTTGGCGCAACTCGGCCAGCGCGGTATCCAGTTCGACTTTTGCGGTCGCCAGCGCGTCAATATTCGATCCGGTTGCCGGGGCCTGTGTGAACCAGCCCCAGCCGCGTATCTGGGACACGCGCGACGCGACCGGCCAGAGTGCGGGCTCATTCCGGCTCGATATTGTGCGGTCGCCCGTCAGGATCACGTCGACATCATCCAGTCGCGCTTCCATGGCCTGAATTTCAGCGCGAAGAGACACGTTCGAAGCCTCGATGGTCTCGACGCCCAGTTTCAGATGCGCCAGTCGATTGCGAAGTTCAGACGCGGAACGGGTGGACCCCTCGACGACGCGATAGATGCGGGCCGTGTCTTGCTGGAACGCCAGCAGAGCCGCGCGGTCAGTGGTCGCTTCCGGGGTCTGATGCAGGGGCTTGAGCGTAAATGATTGCGGCTCGGACAGAGTCGTCACCACGCCATTTACGCGCTTGGCCAGAGTGACTGAATAGTGTCCTGGCACGACCAGCGGACCAACATTCGGATTGGCAAAGGGGGACGGCGTCGGGGGTGTCAGCTGAACGGCTTCAGGTGCCGCATAGCGCAAGTCCCAGGCGACGCGATGCAGACCCTCACTCGTCGGACCGGTGATCCGCCGCACGACATTGCCGGCAGCGTCGGAGATGATGAACAGGATCGCAGGCTCATCCTGACGATCTTCAGCCCGCAATGCTTCCCAGGCGGGATAAGGCGTATCGCCGCCCTCCTTTTCAATCTCGATCTCGGCGTCGCGGCGGGTCTTTGCCAGCGTCTTCAACCCGTCGCGCAGGACATACGTGAAGACCGCGCCGAACGGTGGGTTTTCAGCGAACCAGAAATTGTCGCCGTTAAAGGCCTTGGCCCCGCCGGCAGGCCCCCACAGATCGCCCTCAATATAAATCCAGCTATCGCGCACCGGGAACAGGGTCGCTTCGGTCTGGGCAAGCGCTTCGGTTGAGGTTCGTAGCGCGGAATAATCGTCCAGCACGTAGATCCCGCGTCCGAATGTGCCGACGACCAGATCATTTTCGCGGCGTTGAATCTCGATGTCGCGGACATCAATCGTCGGGAAGCCCGTTTTCAAGGCCTGCCAGTTGCGTCCGCCATTCTGGCTGTAGAACAGACCAAATTCCGTTCCGACAAACAGCAGATCAGGATCGATATGATCCTCTGCGATCGTGTGGACCGAGCCCCAGTCCGGAAGGTCGCCCGAAATATCGCGCCAGGAACCGCCGCGATTATCTGTCCGGAAGACATAAGGTTTGTGGTCATTGCGCTTGTGATTGTCGAACACCGCATAGGCGACATCGCCATCATGCACGGAGGCGATGATATCCTCGACCAGGGTCATGTCCGGCACACCGCGTGTCGTGTCACGCCGTCGCCAATTGGCGCCATTGTCTTCAGTGACAGAAATGACGCCATCATCGGTTCCGACATAGATCAGCCCCTCGACCAGCGGGCTTTCACTGAGGGCGATCGCGGCGCCAAAGATCGACGTGGAGTCATTCTTCGCAATGGCATCGACGCTCCACACCCGGCCCATCACTTCCAATGCATTCCGGTCGATCTGGCGCGTCAGATCCGGGCTGATAATTTCCCAATTATTTCCACGGTCATTCGATGCGAACAGATATTCTGCGGCATAATAGATGCGATCCGGATTATGCGGGCTGATCAGAAGCGGCGTGTTCCAGTTCCACTTGTAAGCCGGCTCACCGGAGGGCGGTTGCGGCGTCAGAAAGACGCGCTCATGTGTGCGGCGATCATAGCGCACCAGGCCGCCATACTGATATTGGGCATAAACGATATTGGGATCGCGAGGATCGATTTGCGGCTTGTAGCCGTCGCCACCCAGGACAATATGCCAGTCGGAATTTGTGATCCCATGTACCAGATCCGTTCGCGACGGGCCGCATAGCGAGTTATTGTCCTGCGTGCCGCCGCAAATATTATAGAAGGGTTCGGCATTATCCGGCTGGATCCGGTAGAATTGCACAATCGGAAGATTGCTGGTGTGGCGCCACACGTCGCCGCCATCCCAGCTTTCATAGATACCGCCATCACCGCCGATAATCATGTGATTGGTATTGTCCGGATCGATCCACATCGCATGATCATCGACATGGCGATGCGCGGCGTTGAGATCCGTGAAGGTCTGACCACCATCATCCGAACGCTTGGAGAAGGTGTCGAGCGAATAGAGCATATCCGCATTCTTCGGATCGACGACAATCTCATTATAATATTGCGGGCTGGTCGTCATATGGTCGGACCGTTTTTCCCAGCTCTGACCAAAATCGACCGAGCGATAGATCCCCTGCTCGTCGGGCTGCGCCTCGATGATGGCGTAAAGCATATCAGGCGTCGATGGCGCCATGGCCAGGCCAACGCGCCCCATATCATCTGTCGGCAAGCCTGCGCTGATCTCAGCCCAGGTTTCGCCGCCATCCGTTGTCCGGTGAATGCCGGATCCCGGTCCACCATTGATCAGCACCCAGACATGTCGCCGACGTTGATAGCTCGATGCGACAATCGTATCGAAATCGTCTGGATCGACGATGAATTCATTGATCCCGGTATGCTCGTCGACGCTCAAAATCGAGGTCCAGGTGGCGCCACCATCTGTGGTCTTGAACAGGCCGCGATCCCCGCCTTCCGACCAGAGCGGGCCTTGCGCGGCGACGAGGACCGTGTTCGCATCATCCGGGTGAATCCAGATCTGGCTGATATGGCCAGACTCCTTCAGCCCCATATTGGTCCAGGTCTGACCCCCGTCGCTTGACTTGTAGACCCCATCGCCAAAAGCGACCGACCGCTGAGCATTGTTTTCGCCGGTGCCGACCCAGATCGTCTTCTCATCTGAGGGGGCGATTTCCACGACACCGATCGCGTAAGTGCCTTCATAGTCAAAAACGGGCGTCCAGGTCGCGCCAGCATTTCGTGTGCGCCACAATCCACCAGAGGCCGTCGCGGCCAGATAGTCATGATATCCGGACGGGAAAAAGGCAAAATCTGAAATGCGCCCGGAGGGATAGGCGGGCCCGATCGCGCGCAAGGGCAAAGACGCGAGCGGGCTTGCCTTATCCTCTTCCGCGGACTGCGCCAACGCGGCCGGTATCACCGAGATTGCAATTGCCAGGACCATAAGTCCCAAGAGCGCAATCGCGCGTGTCATTATCACCATCATCATTTGCCCCGTAATCATCCCGTTTTAGGCAAACTTCGTGGATGTTGGTTGAAATGGCAACTGAAGAGTTTGCGTCACGGCCTCCCGAAACGAATGAAAGGGACGCTCCGATATTGTCTGTAAGTCTCAATTGCGGCGGCAAGGATT
>ERZ1740072.762-NODE-762-length-12653-cov-4.308224_pt1 | contig 12653 bp, 13 predicted proteins | sample MGYA00581733_ERZ1740072 | MGnify/ENA primary metagenome ERZ1740072 (study PRJEB43018, sample SAMN04849741) | marine metagenome | isolation source: floating plastic debris | place: Pacific Ocean | collected 2008-08-30 | study: EMG produced TPA metagenomics assembly...
GGCGTAGTCGCCGAGATGCACCGACACCCGCGATCCGCGGGCATGTGCCACTTCACCACCCGTCAGCCGTCGCGCACAGGTGTCCGCGCCCATGCGCCAGACAAGGCCACGGCCCGCAATGCTGTCGATGCGCGCGACGCGGCCGTCGGCGCTGACGGCGATGTGCCGCACTTTGTCGTCCGGATAGGCGCGCAGCCATGCGGCGCGCGCGGTCTCTTCGTGCAGTGGGTCGGCATCCGTCATGCCCAACAGGTGCAGCGCCAGCGCGATCCCCGCGATGCCGCCGACCACCAATATGAGCAGGATGTGCAATGGCACTGCGTGCGCCCCTTTCGTTGCGACAGGAGTTCACCGCAAGACCCTGCAGGGCGTCAAGCCCACCTCACGCGACGTCGCGCGGCGTCACTGCTCGGTCACGCTGACCAGCACCCCGTCCGGAGAGGCGTGGCGGACCAGCCCCGTTTCGGGCCGCGATGCGGGCCACCGGGCCTGCAAAAGCCGCGACTTGGGCATGCGCTTGATGTTGACCGCGTTGGACTGGTTGCCGCCAAGGCAATGGTAGTGCGTGTCATCCTCGGCCCAGTAAAAGCCCACATGCCCTTTCCAGCTGTCGGGGCTGGTGCGCCAGAACACCAGGACAGAGCCCAGCTGCGGCGGGACCTGACGGCCATACGCGCTCCACTTGCGGGCGCCGAGCGGATTGCTGGGCAACGGGTCTTCGGGCACGCCTGCGGTCACGCAATGGGCCACGAAAAGGCCGCACCAGGGCACCTCGTCGCTGGCATATCCGATATCGAGCGCATCCGCCCAGTTGTCGATCACCGCGTTGCTTTCGCCCGGGGCGGTGTTCTCGCGCACGCCGATCAGGCGCGCGGCCTCTGACAGCCATGTCATCTCTGACGGGATGGAGGTGTCGGCCTGCGGTGCCCGTGCGCTTTCGCCAAAGAGCGCCGCGCGGGTGTTTGGTCCGACGATGCCGTCGACGGTCAGGCCCGCGCTTTGCTGGAATGCCCGGATCGCGGCCCGGGTCATGGGGCCCATGGCCCCGTCAATCGGTCCGGGGTCGAAGCCCTTGTTTTTCAATGCAGTTTGGATCGCAGAAACGTTCATAATCAAAATCCTTCCTTAAAATAGGCAGGATGTTAGCAGATTATGTGCGTTTTGCTCACTACTATTACGGGTTTTGCTGGCGCCGGGGCGTGACGGCACCTCAAAGCGGGGTCAAACCATACGCTGCCGGATCAGCTGCCTTCGGCCCCGATCAGCGCTGTGATCACCGCTTTGGCGCTGTCGCTGGACCAGTCCGCATCGCCCCGCAGCCGTGCAATCTCGCGGCCTTCGGGGTCGATCAGCACCGTGATCGGCAGGCCGAACACGCCCATCTGTGCTGCCAGCTTTTGCTTGGGGTCCTGATGGCGGGGCAGGTTGTCCACGCCGATCTCGTCAAAGAACTTGACGATGGCCGCCGGGTTGTTGCGCCCGGTGGCGATGGTGACCACTTCGAACGTGTCGCCGCCCAGTTCGGTCTGCAAATCGGCGAGCATCGGCATTTCGTGGCGGCACGGGGCACACCACGTCGCCCAGAAGTTGACCAGAACATGCTTGCCTGCATAGTCCGACAGGCTGCCTGTGCCCGCGCCGTCCGCCAGATCGAACGTGGCGCTGGTCACCGCCTCGGGCGCGCTATGGAACACCAGTTTCTTCATGTCGCCGTCGCGGGCGGCAATGGCGGCCTCCACATCGGCGAGGGCAGGAATTGCGCCCAGGCTCAGGGCCATGTAGAGGGCAGCGGCAATCGTGTTCTTCATCTACTCTTCCTTAAGGGCGTGCGCATGACCGACAAATCCGCAAATACCATGTGGGGCGGCCGTTTTGCGGCAGGGCCAGATGCGATCATGGAGGCAATTAATGCCTCGATCGGGTTTGACCAGCGCATGGCGTCCCAGGATATCGCGGGCTCGCGGGCCCATGCCGCCATGTTGGGCGCCACCGGCATTCTGGACGATAAGGATGTCGAGACGATCCGGGAAGGGCTGCTCACGGTGTTGTCAGAGATCGAAGGTGGCACGTTTGCCTTTTCGACGGCGCTGGAAGACATCCACATGAATGTGGAGGCGCGGCTCAAGGACCTGATCGGCGAACCGGCCGGGCGTCTGCATACCGGGCGGTCGCGCAATGATCAGGTGGCGACGGATTTCAAGTTGTGGGTGCGCGATCAGCTTGATGCAGCGGATGGCGCGTTGCTGTCCCTGATCGCGGCGCTGCTGGACCAGGCCGAGGCGGGGGCCGACTGGGTCATGCCCGGCTTTACCCATCTGCAAACCGCACAGCCCGTCACATGGGGCCATCACATGATGGCCTATGTGGAGATGTTTGGCCGCGATCTGTCTCGCGTCCGCGATGCGCGCGCCCGGATGAACGAATGCCCGCTGGGGGCGGCGGCCCTCGCCGGGACGAGTTTTCCCATCGACCGGGACATGACGGCGCAGGCGCTGGGCTTTGACCGGCCCGCCGCCAACTCGCTCGATGCGGTGTCCGACCGCGACTTTGCGCTGGACTTTCTGAGCGTGGCCAGCATCTGCGCGATGCATCTCAGCCGCTTTGCCGAGGAACTCGTGATCTGGTCGTCGGCCCAGTTCCGCTTTGTCACGCTGTCGGATCGGTTCTCGACCGGCTCAAGCATCATGCCGCAGAAAAAGAACCCCGACGCCGCCGAACTGATCCGGGCCAAGGTGGGCCGTATCTTTGGCGCGAACACCGCGCTGATGATGGTGATGAAGGGGCTGCCGCTGGCCTATTCCAAGGACATGCAGGAAGACAAGGAACAGGTCTTTGACGCGGCGGACAACTGGATGCTGGCGCTGGCGGCGATGGACGGGATGGTGCGCGACATGACCGCCAACCGCGACAGCCTCGCGGCCGCCGCAGGCTCCGGGTTTTCCACCGCCACGGACCTTGCCGACTGGCTGGTGCGGGTGCTGGGCCTGCCGTTTCGCGATGCCCACCACATCACTGGCGCACTCGTGGCGCTGGCCGAAGCGGAGGGCAAAGACCTGCCCGATCTCACGCTGGAACAGATGAAATCCGCCCATGACGGCATCACCGCAGACGTGTTTGACGTTTTGGGCGTGGAAAACTCGGTAAACTCGCGTACATCTTACGGAGGCACAGCGCCCGCGCAGGTGCGCGCGCAAGTCGCCCGCTGGAAAGAGGTTCTGTCATGATCATTCGTGCTTTCGCCGTACTGTCCCTGCTCGCGTTGGCCGCCTGCGGTGCGGATGGCGAGCCTGTCCAGCCGGATGCGTCCATCGGGATCGGCATCGGGTCGGGTGGCGTGCATGCCGGCGGCAGCGTCGGGATCAGCCGCGGCCCCCTGCGCGTGGGCGTGAGCCTGTTCTGAAGGTATGAGCCCGCTGCGCGCACTTTATCTCGGCCTCGCCATCTGGGGCACGATCCACCCGATGTATTACTTCATCTCGTGGTTCAGCGAGAACAGCTGGAGCATCATGGCCATGGTCGATGCCTGGCATGTGAACAACGCGACCAGCGGGCTGGTCTGGGACCTGACCGTTGCCGCCGTCGCGCTGACCGTGTTCATCATCGCCGAGGTCGCAACCCGCCGGAACTGGATCGCCCTGATCGCCATTCCGGCGACGTTCTGCATCGGTGTGAGCTGCGGCCTGCCGCTGTATCTGTTTCTGCGATCGCGCCCGGTGACCTGATCGGTTTACCGAAAATCGGAAACAATCACGCCCCATTGTTGCCAAAATCGCCTCGTATCCATGTGCCAACGTGAAAACACGAGGTTAGGGCAATGACCGATACGAGCATGAACGCGCCAAAAGGCGCATTGCTGGACGGGCCAGAGGCGGCCAAGTCGGCACAGGCACCGGTGATCGTGCAGGTGGCAAAGACACACGGGGTCAGCCCGTTGCGCCAGCTGCGCGAAAGCTGGGCGATGCGCGGCGGCGCGCAGAAACTGGGCTCCAACGAGTATTACAGCCTCGGGCTGTTCGATCCGGCGATGCCGCGCGCAGCCAAACGCGCCTTTGTCGGCCAAAAGGGGATCAACGCGCTGAACGCGCGCATGAACCCGCCGGCGGCAGTGCCCACGCGCGCTTTTGTCGGCAACAAGCTGCTTTATACGCAGTTGCTGGCGCAGTTGGGCATCGGCACGGCCGAGACGCAGGCGCTGGTCAGCACGCACCGCAATGCAGGCCAAATGCGCGTGCTGCGTGATGCAGATGCGCTGGCGGCATTTCTACAGAATGACGCTCGCTACCCGCTCTTTGGCAAGCCGCATCACGGCTCGCTCTCCGAAGGGTCGGTGCGCCTGACAGGCTGCGAGAGCGGCACGCTGCACATCGCCAATGGCGACAGCCAGCCTGCGGCGGATTTCGCGGCGGAGGTCATGGCGCGTTATCCCGGTGGCTTCATCCTGCAAACGGCCCTTGATCCTCACCCTGACATGGCGGCGATTGCGGGCCCGGCGATTGGCTGCATCCGCGTGGTCACGGTGAACGACGGCACCGGGCCCGCGCCAGCCTATGCGGTGTGGAAACTGCCCGCACCCCGCGCGATGTCCGACAATTTCTGGCAGGCGGGCAGCCTGCTGGCCCATCTGGACCTGAGCACCGGCAGTGTGACCCGCTGCGTCATCGGCACAGGGCTGGACCAGCAGGAAGCCGCAACGCACCCCGTGTCCGGCGCGCCCATCGTTGGTGCCACCATGCCGCACTGGGATGACACGCTGCGCATCGCTTGCGACGCGCATGCCGTTTTCCCCGAATTCGGCATTTGCGGCTTTGACATCGCCGTGACAGAAGACGGCCCCAAGGTGCTGGAATGCAATGACAATCCGTCACACAACCTTTACCAAATCGGGGCGGGACAGGGCCTTTTGTCGCCCGACCTTGCACCTGTTTGGGACCGTGTGACGGAACGGCAGGCCAAGCAGCTCAAGCGGTTGCAGGGCAAGTGACCAATTGATCCTTCGCCTGCGCGGCTATATGCGCAGGTGATGGATCATTTTCTGTATCAGAACGGCGTGTTGCACGCCGAAGATGTCCCACTGCCCGAGATCGCGGCGGCAGTGGGCACGCCGTTTTACGTCTATTCGACGGCGACCCTGCTGCGCCACTTCACCCTCTTTGACGAGGCACTCGCCTGGGGCGATCACCTGGTCTGCTACGCGATGAAGGCGGCGAGCAATCAGGCCATCCTCAAGACGCTGGCGCAGGCTGGTGCGGGGATGGACGTGGTGTCGGGCGGCGAATACGCGCGGGCCAGGGCCGCCGGTGTGCCCGGTGACCGCATCGTGTTTTCCGGCGTGGGCAAGACGGCCGAAGAGATCCACGCAGCCCTGACCGGCGGCATCAGACAATTCAACGTGGAATCCGAGCCCGAAATGGCTGTGCTGAACCGCGTGGCGGGCGAGGTGGGCGTGACCGCACCGATCACCATTCGGGTCAACCCGGATGTCGACGCCAAGACCCACGCCAAGATCGCTACGGGCAAGTCCGAGAACAAGTTCGGCATCCCCATTGCCCGCGCCCGCGAAGTCTATGCGATGGCCGGGGCGATGGAACATCTGGATGTGATCGGCATCGCCGTGCATATCGGCAGCCAGTTGACAGAGCTTGGCCCGTTCGAGCTGGCCTACCAGAAGGTCGCCGAACTGACCGAGCAGTTGCGCGCCGACGGGCATGACATCCGCCGCCTCGATCTGGGCGGCGGCCTTGGCATCCCCTACACCCGGTCGAACGAGGCGCCGCCGCTGCCGATGGAATTCGGGGCGCTGATCCAGCGCACCGTGGGGCATCTGGGCTGCGAGATCGAGATTGAACCGGGCCGCCTGATCGCGGGCAATGCCGGGCTGATGGTGTCGGGTGTCATCTACGTCAAATCGGGCGAGGGGCGCGACTTTCTCATCCTCGACGGTGCAATGAACGATCTGATCCGTCCCGCGATGTACGACGCGCATCACGATATTATTCCCGCGGTTGAGCCCGCCCCGGGCACGGAACAGGCCCCGATCGACATTGTCGGGCCAGTTTGCGAATCGGGCGACACCTTTGCCAAGCAGCGCATGATGCCGCCGGTCGCCGCGGGTGAGCTGGTCGCATTCCGCTCGGCCGGCGCTTATGGCGCAGTAATGAGCAGTGAATACAACACAAGGCCTCTTATTCCGGAGGTTCTTGTGAAAGGCGATCAATACGCGGTGATCCGCCCGCGCCCGACCTTTGACGAAATCATAAATCGAGATACCATCCCCTCATGGCTCTAGGCGCTATGGTGCGTCTCGCCGTGCGAGGGTGCCGATGGCAAACCAGACACCGACCGATCTGCGCAACCACCTGAAGGGCGCGCGGCTCGCGCTGAACCTGACCTGGGCGGGGCTTTTGTCCGAACGTCTGACGCTGTCGCTGTGGCCGCTGATTGCGGTGGTTCTGGCGGTGCTGGGCGTGCTGATGCTGGGCCTGCAGGACCGTGTGGGCGGCGAGCGTGTCTGGGGGTTTGCCGTGGTCGCGGGCCTGGCGGCGTTGGCCGCGCTTGGCTACGGACTGCGTACCTTCCGCCTGCCCACACGGGCCGAGGCGATGGTGCGGCTGGACGAGACGTTGCCGGGCCGACCGCTGCAGGCGCTGATCGACACTCAGGCCACGGGCGACAACGACCCCGCCTCCATGGCGGTCTGGAAGGCGCACAAGGCGCGGATGCTGGAACGCGCCGCACAGGCCAAGCCCGTGGGCGGTGATTTGCGCGTGTCGCGCCGCGATCCTTACGCGCTGCGCTATCTGGCGGCGCTGGTCTTTGGTGTGGCACTGATCTTTGGCTCCATCTGGCGCGTCGGGTCGGTGACCGACATGGCGCCGGGCGCGGGCGCTGGACTCGCCACCGGTCCGGTCTGGGAAGGCTGGGCGGAAAGCCCGCGCTACACGGGACGGCCCACGATCTATCTCAACGACATCACGGGCGACACGCTGTCGGTTCCCGTGGGCAGCCTGATCACCCTGCGCATGTATGGCGAGGTCGGCGCGCTGACCGTGGCCGAAACCGTCTCGGGCCGCACGGGCGAAGTGCCTGCGGCATCCGACCCGGAACAGGACTTTACCGTCATCCAGTCGGGCGAGATCACGATCAACGGCCCCGGTGGCCGCAGCTGGGACGTTGCGGTGATCCCCGACACGGCACCGCAAGTCAGCATCCTCAATGCGCCCGAGGCCTCTGCACTGGGCGAGATGACCCTGCCGTTCCAGGCCATGGACGACTACGGGGTCGAGGCGGGCGAGGCCCGGTTTGCGCTGGACGTGACAGCGGTGGACCGCCGCCATGGCCTCAGCGTCAAACCCGATCCGCGCCCCGAACTTGTCGTTGCGCTGCCCATGCCCATCGCCGGCAACCGCGCCCAGTTCGAAGAAAGCCTGATCGACGATTTTTCCGAACACCCCTGGGCCAACCTGCCCGTCGCCATGACGCTCAGCGTGCTGGACGCTGCCGAACAACAGGGCGAAAGCGAAGCGCAGACATTCACGCTGCCCGGGCGGCGGTTCTTTGACCCGTTGGCGGCGGCGATCATCGAACAGCGGCGCGATCTGCTGTGGGCGCGCGAAAACGGGACGCGCGTGGCGCAGATGCTGCGCGCTGTGGCCTACAAACCGGACGACATCTTTCGCAAGGAGGTTGACCAGCTGCGCCTGCGCCGCGCGATCAACCGCCTCGAGACGCTGGCGAGCTACGGCCTGACGGATGAACAGCAGGAAGACATTGCGCGCGACCTTTGGGACCTCGCCCTTGGCATCGAAGAAGGCGATCTGACCAGCGCGCTGGAGCGGTTGCGCCGCGCCCGCGAGCGCCTGGAACAGGCGATGCGCGACGGTGCCAGCCAGGCCGAGATCGAAGAGCTGATGCGCGAGCTGCGCCGCGCCACCGACGACTACATGCGCCAGCTGTCGCGGCAGGCGCAGCTGGACGATGAGGCCAACGAGGAAAACCAGCGCGGGCAGAGCAACTCTGAAACCATGCAGATGAACCAGGACGATCTGCAGCGCATGATGGACCGCATCCAGGAGCTGATGGAGCAGGGCCGGATGGCCGAGGCCGAACAGGCGCTGCGCGAATTGCAGGAAATGCTCGAGAACATGCGCGTCACCCAAGGTGAAGGCGGCGAAGGCCAGCAAAGCCCGGGCGAACAGGCGATGGAAGGCCTCGCCGAGACGCTGCGCGAACAGCAGGGGCTGAGCGACGAGGCGTTCCGCGACTTGCAGGAACAGTTCAACCCGAACGCCCAGGCGGGTGAGAGCCAGAACAATCAGGGCCGCAATGGCGGGCAGGGCCAGGGTCAAGAGCACAGCCAGCAAGGCGGCCAGCAGGGCCAGGGCGAACAGAACGACGGCCAGCAGGGCGGCGAGGGTCAGGAACAGGCCGAAGGCGAGGGGGGCGGCGACGGCGCGCTGGCCGACCGCCAGCAGGCGCTCCGCGATGAGCTGCGCCGCCAGCAGGGCAACCTGCCCGGTGCCGGCACGCCCGAAGGTGACGCGGCCCGCGACGCGCTGGACCGCGCCGGCCGCGCCATGGACGGGGCCGAAGAGGCGCTGCGCAATCAGGACTATGCAGAGGCGATCGACAACCAGAGCCAGGCGATGGAAGCCCTGCGCGAGGGCATGCGCGCCTTGGGTGAACAGATGCAGCAGCAGGCGCAGAACGGCGAACAGGGTCAGGGTACCAGCGAGGCTGACCGCCGCGCCGAGGCACAGGATCCGCTGGGCCGCGAGCCGGGATCAAACGGCAGCACCGGCACCGAGGAAAGCCTGTTGCAGGGCGAGGATGTGTACCGCCGGGCGCGCGATCTGCTCGACGAGATCCGCCGCCGTGCCGGGGATGGCGAACGCCCGGACGAGGAACTGAGCTACCTCAAGCGGCTGCTCGCCCGGTTCTGATTACGGCACGCGCCGGTTACTCGCTTTGCGCTGCGGCTGCGGCGTCCAGCATTTGCAGCAGGTTCGACACCTGACCATCCAGCCAGCTGCGCAGCACATCCACCTGCGCCACATAAGCGCTGAGATACGGATCGGCCTGCGGCACAGCCTGCGCGATCTGCGGGGCGAACACGTAGACGGCCCCGAGGATCAGGCCAAGCACGACCATCATCAGAAACCCTCGGCGGAAGCCACCCCGTTTGGGCGGCGTTTCGACCATGTCGGGGCTGGGGTCGGCCACCGTGGGCTCACGGTCGCCCGAGGACCGCAGGGTCGAGTTTATCTCTTCGATATCCGGCAGCAGATCGCGGCGTGACCCGATGGCGGCGGCAGTGGCCGCCGCCTCAATCGCGAACACGGCCGGGGGCACAAAGGCAGCCCAGCCGGGCAAGAGGTCCCGGGGCAGCAGGCGGCGGCGGCGGCAGTGGCCGCGGCCTCTGTCGCGTCCGCGGCCGTGGGCGCTTCGCCGCGCAGGCGGGCCATGCGTTCACGGGCCTGCTGGGCGCGGCGTTCACTTTCGCTGTCGGCGGCATCAAGTCCCAGATCGGGCTGTGATTCGATCGGGTCTGCGGCGCGGGCCTGCGCCTCGCGCTCCGCCTCCTCGCGCAGGATGTCGGCCACTTCGGGGTCCACCCGGCGCTGTTGCAGGGCCGGCTCCGACGCAGGCTCCGGCTGTGGCTCGGGTTCGGGCTCCGGGTCCAGGTCGGGGGCCGGCGGCGTGGGCGGCACCGGCTCTGTCCGCTCCTCGTCGGCGACGGGCGCGTCGTCGGGTTCTGCCAGATCAGGCGGCAGGTCCGCCGGGTCATCGTCCTCGACCTCGGGGGCGTGATCGGGGTGGTGCTGGAACCACGTCTGGCCGCAATTGGAGCATTGGACGTCGCGACCTTCGGCCGGGATGACGTCGTCGACAACCTCGTATTGCGCATCGCAATTTGGACAGATTAACCGCATCGCTCGCCCCAACCCTCTTTTTCGGCAAGCATATGGGTCATTGGGCGAACAGAAAAGTGTGAACTGCCGCGACCCCCCCGCGGGCAATCAGATTGAAACGCGCCTGATGCTGGGGCACAACAGGGTCAAGAACGAGGGGGCAGGCGTGATTGAGCTGGACAATGTGGCCTACAGCTACGGCGGGGGTGAGCTTTTGTCGGATATTTCCGTCAAGCTTGCGCCGGGGTCATTTCACTTTCTGACCGGCCCGTCGGGCGCGGGCAAGACGACGCTGCTCAAGCTGTGCTACGGCGCTTTGCTGCCGACATCGGGCCATGTGCGGCTCTTTGATGCGGATGTGCGGGGGCTGGACCGGGACGAAGTGGCGCTGATCCGGCGGCGCATCGGCGTGGTGCATCAGGATGTGCAATTCCTCGACCATCTGCCGGTGGCGGATAATGTGGCGCTGCCACTGACCGTGTCGGGCCGGCATGCAGAGGCTGCGGGCAGCGATCTGGGCGAGCTGATGGGCTGGGTTGGGCTGAATGAGCGCGCCGCCGCGCTGCCGCCCGAGCTGTCGGGCGGTGAGCGTCAGCGGGCAGCGCTGGCGCGGGCCATCATCATGTCGCCCGAGGTGGTGCTGGCGGACGAGCCGACGGGCAACGTCGACTGGGACATGTCGCAGCGGCTGCTGACCCTGCTGGTGGAACTGAACCGGATGGGCAAAACGGTGCTGATCGCGACCCATGACCTGAGCCTGATCCGCGCCGCCAAGGCGCAGGTGCAGGCCCGTGTTCTGCGCATCGCGAACCGGCGCGTGCAACTTGCGGGGGCGGACCTGTGACGGCTGTTGCGCGGCTCCGGGCCCTGATGGCGGGCGACCGGCAGGCGGACCGTGTGGTGCCGCCCTCGGGCTTTACCGCAGAGCTGACCTTGTTTGCTGCCGGCGCCATGGCGTTTCTCGCTGTCTTTGCGCTGGCCCTGTCGCTGGCGGCGGGACGGCTGGCGGACCGGTGGGGCGCAGAGCTGGCGCAGACCGCGACACTGCGCATTGTGGCCCCTGCAGATCAGCGCGCCGAACAGACGCGCGCCGCCCTCGCGGTGTTGCAGACGACACCCGGCGTCGCAGAGGCACGCGCGCTGAGCGATGCGGAACAGGCGGCGCTTCTGGCCCCGTGGTTCGGGGCGGACCTGCCGCTTGACACGCTGCCCGTGCCGCGGCTGATCGAGATGACGACCGACCGTGGGTTCGACCCGACCGGCCTTAGTCTGCGGCTTGCCGCCGAAGTGCCGGGGGCTGTGCTGGACGATCACGGGCGCTGGCGCGCACCGCTGGTGTCGGCCGCCAATCGCCTGCGCTTGCTCGGCTGGGTGGTGGCGCTGCTGATCGTGGCAGCCGTGGCCGCCATGGTGACGCTTGCCGCCAATGCGGCACTTGCGGCCAATGCGCAGGTGATTGCGGTGCTGCGCCTTGTCGGCGCCACCGACAGCTACATCGCCAACGCCTTTGTCCGGCGGTTCACGTTGCGCGCCCTGTCGGGTGCCGCGGTGGGGGTGATCGCGGGCCTCCTGGCCGTCTGGCTGATGCCCGCAGGCAGCGCAGATGCGCCGGGCCTGCTGACCGGTAGCGGCTTTGAGGGGGCAGGCTGGCTTGCGCCATTACTCATTCCCCCGGTATCCGGGGCGGTGGCCCTGCTGGCCACGAACACTGCCGCACGGCGGGCCTTAGGGGGGCTGAGCTGATGCTGCAAGCGATCCGATCCGCAACCTTTGTCGGGCACATCTACTTGATGATGCTGGTCATCGGGCTGGCCTACGCACCCTATGCCATCGTCAGCCGTCACGGCGCGCGCGCAGCCTGCAAGGGCTACAGCCGCTACGTGTTCTGGTCGATGCGCTGGTGGGTGGGCATCCGGGCGGAGGTGCGTGGCGACGTGCCCGAGGGCGAGGTGCTGAGCGCGGCCAAGCACCAGTCCTTTCTCGACATAATGATGATCTTCACCGCGCTGCCCTCGGCCAAGTTCATCATGAAACGCTCGATCCTGTGGACACCCATCATCGGACTATATGCCAAGCGACTTGAATGCGTGCCGGTGGAGCGGGGCAAACGTGGGGCGGCCATTGCCAAGATGGTGGCGGACGTGGAGGCGGGCCGGGTCAACCCGGGCCAGCTGATCATCTACAGCCAGGGCACGCGTGTGGCCCCCGGGGTCAAGAAGCCCTACAAGGTGGGTACAGGTGTGCTCTATGAACAGTTGGGCCAGCCTTGTGTGCCGGTGGCCACGAATGTCGGTGTGCTCTGGCCCCGGACAGGGCTGCGGCGCACACCGGGGCTGGCGGTGGTGGAGTTCTTGCCCCCCATCGCACCTGGTATGGAGCGCGAAGAATTCATGGCCACGCTGGAAGAAACCGTCGAAGCGCGCTCGGGCGCGCTGATGCGCGAACTGGGGTATGATCCGGATGCAGTATATTGACGATATCGCAGCGCTCGAAGCGCTGTATGGCACGCCGGGCCAGCCGTCCCTGCGCAAGGTGGCGGATCATCTGACACCGCTTTATCGGACGTGGATCATGGCCTCGCGCTTTGCCGTGCTGACGACCGTGGGCGCGGACGGCACCGATGGCAGCCCGCGGGGCGATGATGGTCCGGTGGTGACTGAACTGGACCCGCACACGCTGGCCATGCCGGACTGGCGCGGCAACAACCGTCTGGATTCGCTGCGCAATATCGTGAGCGATGGACGC
>ERZ1740072.763-NODE-763-length-12651-cov-9.608923_pt1 | contig 12651 bp, 16 predicted proteins | sample MGYA00581733_ERZ1740072 | MGnify/ENA primary metagenome ERZ1740072 (study PRJEB43018, sample SAMN04849741) | marine metagenome | isolation source: floating plastic debris | place: Pacific Ocean | collected 2008-08-30 | study: EMG produced TPA metagenomics assembly...
TACCATCAGACTATGGTCTATTAGTCAAAGAGAAGAAATTGCCGTTCTCAAAGGGCATAAGATTTGGGTTCTTTGTGTAGCTTTTAGTCCTGATGGTCGTTTCTTAGCTTCAGGAAGTGCGGATAAAACAATAAAGATATGGTCCGTAAATCAGGCCAGAGAAATAAGAACTTTAAGAGGGCATGGGAGCGGAGTATGGTCGATAAATTTTAGTCCAGACGGTAGTACATTAGCATCGGGCAGCTCTGATAAAACAATAAAGCTGTGGTCTATAAATAACGACAAAGAACTCACAACTCTTGGAAATCACAAAGATTGGATTTTTTCAGTATCTTTTAGTCCTAATGGTCAGCTTCTAGCTTCAGGTAGCTCTGATAAAACAATAAAAATCTGGTCTATTGAGGATCAAAAAGAACTTTTTACTTTATTAGGACATCAAAGCTGGGTGACATCAGTGTCTTTCAGTCCGGACGGCAGTATGCTAGCTTCAGGTAGTGCTAATCAGAATATCCATCTGTGGGATACGCTTACAGGCAATTGCCTCATCGTATTTGATGATCGCCTTTGTGCTGGGCTAGACATCACTAGTGCAATTGGCCTTACTAATGCTCAAAGCACCGCTCTCCAGCTCCTCGGCGCGGTTGACGGCGACATACCTCTCTCTACAGCAACTTATAAAGGTGAAGACCATGAGTAGATTCAAAATCCTCACCCCGCTCAACTTCAGCGTTCGCACATCCGATGAGTACTGGCAGAAACTCATTATCAAACATCCAGATATTGCCGATCTTGCAGCTGAGGTTAAACAAGCACTATCAAGCCCTGATGAAATTCGTCGCAATGGCACAAGTAAAAATCTTCTATGAGCCAGAAATGGAACTACTCACCGTTTTCTGGCAATCACCTCGTAAAAGCCAAATTGCCACCGAACTAGGCGACGGCGTTATCCTGCTTAAAGACGAACACACAGGCGAACCCATTGGCATGGAAATACTGTCCTATCGTCCCAATGACAGCCGCTTTGATAGCGTCACTGTTGAAATGGGTCAAGCTCCTGGTATCCAATCAGCTTAATTCTCAAAAATCACTCTGGCATCATGACAGGCCCACGCACAAAAATATCCAACTCCTTACCAAAGTCATCCACAGCTTCTGCATCAAATGGCAGATAGCAGAGCTTTCCTGATCTCGGTTCTGTCTCCTACTCTCTTTTATCTGGTTCATGTAGAAGCTATCCTACACAACAAAATCAAACGGATTAAATACTGCCGTACCTGATTCTAGAAAATCTCTGATATTGCGTGTGGCAACACAGAGATCATGCTGGCTTGCTATTGCACTGATAAATAAATCTGGCTGACTAAACGTATAGCCTCGTTTGCGACCTTGCTCTACTAGCTGACGCCAGATTAAGATGGTGTCCTCATCAATACCGAGAAGACGCTCCTTGAACCATGGCCTTAGGACGTTATCTAGCCAGTACAGCAGCTCATCTGCAAAAGCAGAATTCTCTACTTGAGCAATACCAAAACGAATTTCTGCCAAGGTAACCGTACTTAAATAAAAAGACTGAGGCAACTGCCGTTCGCTCCACGCCTTAACCGCGAGATTGCAGTTTGTTTTTCTCAACTCCGAAACAATATTGGTATCCAGTAACCAACCCTTCAAAACTCAACTTCCCTCACAGGTGCTTCAACGCTGGTTGTCTCAAAATCCAGCTTATTCAGAGGTGATTGGGACAGAAGCCCATGTAAACTCGGTTGGACTAACAGCGGTATCAGCTTTTCAAATAGCTGAGATGAAATTATCACCACCGCATCTTCACCGCGCACCGTAATTCGCTGCGGCTCAGTTTGCTTAGCTAAACGCACCACTTCACTAAAGCGACTTTTCGCATCTTCTAGTTTCCAAGTCTTCAGCTCATCAAGCTGAACAAGTGCTCCATTTTGAGGACTTATAGAGTCTGCAGACATGAGCATTGGCCTCCTGACTAGTACTGGTCAGATCATAGCAGCCTATTCTAATACAGTGGCTCTGCTGGTCCTTCATATCCACATATACCGGTCTGTGGCGAATTCACAATAGGTAACGGTTCTCCATAGTTATCATGGGGATGATCTTCTGCAAGGCATGATTAGCCTACACTGGCTATCGTCGCTCAGGTTACACGACTGCTATGCAACGAGTTGCTCTGCTTTTCCCATTTCGACAACGGGTTCCTCTGGGGGACCGACTGACAACTCGTTATAGAAAAACCGCTGGAGAAGTGATTATTCCGCTGCATTTAGACGCCGGGGAAGACCTGTTAGCTCCGTTTGAATGTTTGCGATCGCACGACGGTTCCAAACCTCTCTCTCGAAATCTCAATATTGACCTGGTTGAATATCTATTTCGCCGCGTTGCCGAAGTGGATCAAGACAATATCCGGATCAAAATCTCTCTTAGTAGCCCATCAAGAGTCAAAAGTGTTGCCACTTTACCCAATGAACAGCTAAAAACAGATTTACAAAACCTGGTTCCTGAACATTTTACCTATCTAGAAACAGTTAAACGAGAAAACCTCAAACGCTTGGCTCGCGATTCTGTTCTACTGGCAATGTTAGGTTTTATGGCTCTGGGAATTTCAATTCCAATGGATGCTATGTCGTTTCCAGAAGATGCTGGAATCTCACTTCACCTAATCGGCCAGGGTATTACTGTTTTTGGCTGGCTAACGCTATGGGAGTCCTTGGTAAATCTTCTTTGGACATGGCAGCCTATCTATCGACAGCTGCACATGTGTCAGCGGCGGCTGCAGGCCAGCGTTGACGTCCAGTTTGCTGGCGATATGGGTGCCTGACAATTAATCCGCTGCTAAAGCTGATTCAAAAACGGTTTTGCCAAAAAGTAACCAGCAATAGATTTAGCATCTACACCGACACCGTCCGATACGGCCTTCTCAAACTCTTCAGGCGTCATCAGAATAACTTCAATATCTTCATCATCATCCTGTTCAGGGGCAGTTTCTAACGACTCTAAGCCGCTGGCCAAAAACGCAAAGATAAACTCATCAGAATATCCGGGCGCTAAGGGAAATTTACCCAGATTTTTCCACTCATTTGCCCGGTAGCCGGTCTCTTCTTGGATCTCTCTTTGAATCGTGGTGAAGGGGTCTTCGCTGATCTCGATTGTCCCGGCTGGAAACTCTAGCAATCTTCCTTGTACGGCAAAACGATATTGTCGCACTAACACCAGCTGTCCCTCAGGTGTAACGGGTACAGCCATGGCACCTCCGGGATGCCGAACGCATTCCCACTGACCTTCGACTTTATTGGGTAGCCGCAAACGATTGACCTCAAAGTCAAACTTACGTCCGGCATAAAACAAACATTTTTTTAGGAGCTGGGGGGGTTCTAGACCAAGAGACATAGGGTAAACGCTGTGGGTACCGAAAATTAGAGTACTACAGGATTGCCCCTTCACCATCTCAGGCGACTAGCGGATACACGCCTGATGTATCTACCTGCAGCAGCAGGTCGGCAACGGTTTGCTGACGCACAGGATGTTTCCAGTCTGGGGCAATGTCTGCTAAAGGTACCAGTACAAAAGCTCGCTCATGCATACGGGGATGAGGCAGCGTTAGCATCGGCGTATTAATCACCTGGTCACCATACAGCAGCAGATCGAGATCGAGAGTACGGGGTCCCCAGCGCTCTCGGCGAATACGACCAAAGCTAGCTTCAGTAGCTAGCAAAAGCTGCAGTACCTGAATGGGGCTAAGCGTTGTTTGAAAAACAGCACAGGCATTGATATAGCTAGGCTGTGGAGGTCCCACAGGCGCAGTCTTGTAGAGTTGCGATACGGCTGGTGCGTTAACACAATCCCTAAGACACAGTCCCTCTGCCTGGTCGAGTCGAGTCAATGCTGTTCTAATGGTTTGCTCTGAGTCTCCAAGGTTGCTGCCAAGGGCAATGGCACATGCCGTTTCCATACTATTTAGTCAGTCACAAATCCAGGAATACCTGGGGGCTCTCAATCATACCCGTTGCAACTGAGACGTTACATGTAACGTCACGACAGATTCGGCTGCAGCCGCTCGATCAGCTTGTCAGCAGACATTGCGCCTTCAATCCGGTCTACTACTTGTCCATCTTTAAATAGAACCATCGTGGGCAGCGCATGAATTTCGTACTGAGATGCCAGGTTAGGATACTTATCGGTGTCAATTTTTACAATTTGCAGCTGGTCTTGCTGCTTTGCCTTGACCTGCTCAAGGACTCCGGCCATCAGCTGGCAGGGGCCACACCATACGGCATAAAAATCTACCAGAATAGGCTTATCAGCGCCTTCTAGCATCTCTTGAAAACTAGAAAATTGTTGTTTGACCGCCATTGTTCTACATCCAGGATGGGTACAGCCTTTATGCTAGGCGAGCCCCACCAAAATGGCAGGTATTTAAGCAAAATCTTGGCTTTTTGATAAGGATTTGTAAGGAAATGATGCTTGGGCTAGAAGGATGGTCCAACGAGGTAGCCGCTGAGGGCAATTGATCCCCATCCCCCAAAAATAATAGAGTGGTCGAGCCGTTCAACCCTTTAAGCTCATCATGACTGGAGCCATGCAAGATCAGGTCGCCATTATTACGGGTTCATCCCGAGGCATTGGTAAAGCAGCCGCCCTCGCCCTCGCCGCAGAAGGGGCCAGCGTGGTGGTGAACTATGCACGCTCTAGTACGGCAGCCGATGATGTGGTTGCTGAGATTACTAGGGCAGGCGGTAGTGCGATCGCACTCCAAGCAGACGTATCCCAAGAAGATCAAGTAGATGCCCTAATCAAAGCCACCAAGGATAAATTTGGTCGTATTGACGTCCTGGTCAACAATGCAGGGATTACCCGAGACACCCTGCTATTGCGGATGAAGCCCGCCGACTGGCAAGCGGTGATTGACCTCAACCTCACAGGCGTATTTCTCTGCACCCGCGCTGTGGCAAAGATCATGCTCAAGCAGCGTTCGGGGCGCATCATTAATATTTCGTCGGTGGCAGGGCTGATGGGTAATCCCGGTCAGGCCAACTACAGTGCGGCCAAAGCAGGCGTGATTGGGTTTACAAAAACTGTGGCTAAGGAAATGGCGGGTCGTAGTGTGACGGTCAATGCGGTGGCTCCAGGCTTTATTGAAACGGATATGACCAATGAGCTACCCAATACCGAAGAAATTCTCAAGTACATTCCGTTGGGTCGCTATGGCCAGGTAAGTGAAGTAGCCGGTTTGATTCGGTTTCTAGCATCGGATCCGGCGGCAGCGTATATTACCGGTCAGGTGATGAATGTAGACGGCGGCATGGTGATGTAATCGATCAATAGGTAGGAACACCCCTACATGGGCGCCTGCATTTCGTTTTTGGATAACGCCGCCTGTACCGCTGCCTGCTGATCCCGGTGGGTCATCCAGCGATGGTAGGTACGGTTGTGGACCTGAACCGAGTGCCCCATCATTCTGGCGGCAACGGCGTCGGGTAGTCCCATTAGTATGGTGCGTACGGCCCAGGCATGACGGAGGTCGTAGGGGGAAAAGGGAATGTCGTAGCGGCGAAACTGGGTGGTGACCTGCTGGCCTACTCGCTGGAGCGTGGTAGTACTGAGGTCGGTATTGACCTTGGGCAGCTCGCCCTGGGCCAGGTTAAAGCGTTCGACCCATTCAGGGTAAAAGGGCCATACTTCATGACGGCCGGTTTTGGTGGTTTCATGAACGATAATTTCGCTGGTGGCTTTGCGATCGCAAAGCCGCTCCTTCGGAACATCGCAAAAAAACACCTCATGGTTCCGCAAACCGTAGGTGGCCATCATGCCATAAACATATCGCCAGCGCGGATTTTTGAGTCGGTCATAAACTTCAACAATCTGCTCATCAGAGGGCAGCTGCCGCAGCTGGGTTTGACTGCTACCGTAGCTACCCCAAAATGACTTTAGCTCTGTCGGTAGCTCTAGATTCAGAAACTCAGCTAGAGCTGCTAGAGCCGTACAGCAAATCTGACGGCTGCGAGAATTGGCTTTTGTACCTTGCACAGTGGCGTAAATAGCCTCCGGCAGACTCAGACCGCGATGGCGCTCAGCCGTCGTCTGCAGCTTACGCAAATAAGGAACATAGGCTTTTTCCCAGGTCGTTTGGACCGAAGCCATAGACGACCCAGAACAACGAGTCTCAAAAAAATGATGCTTAAACGCATCGATCTGCTCTGACAAATCGGCTCCAGCTATTCGTAACCCTGCCACCGGTCCAAGATAGTCGCGCCAATCAAAGATATTTTGCAATAGCTGACCGGCAATAATTTTGGCCGTTTGCTCACATTGCTTTAGACCGGCTTTTGTAGCAGGCAGCTTTAAAGGAATTCGCTGCTGGTAAGGCCGTAGTTTAGGGCTTCCAGGCCGAGGCGGCAGTGTCCCTCTCAAATTAAGTCGGTCACCGCGACGCTCGATTTGGAGGCCAAGCTGTGCCGATTTTAAGCGCTGATTTACCTGGTTTAACGACTTATCTAGATGCATCGCCGCCGTTTTACCCATGTCAATTGCAAGGAATTCTCAATTTCTACAAATCTGGTATGCCTATGAGAGTAGTTAGTTGTTACGATAAGTCAAGATGATTAAAACTTCGTTTAAAAGGTAAGAGCACCGTCATGGGTCGTACAGGAGTCTTGTTACTTAATCTTGGAGGTCCCGAGCAGCTGGAGGACGTGCGTCCTTTCCTGTTTAACCTGTTCGCCGACCCAGAGATTATCCGACTCCCTTTTCCCTGGTTGCAAAAGCCACTAGCCTGGTTGATTTCTAGCAGCCGCGCCAGCAAGTCCCAAGAAAATTATAAGGAAATCGGGGGTGGTTCTCCCCTACGCCGCATCACCGAAGAACAGGGTGACGCCCTTAAAGCGTATCTGCAGAAGCTGGGACGCGATGTCAAAATTTATATTGGTATGCGCTACTGGTATCCCTTTACGGAAGAAGCCGTTGCGCAAATCAAGCAAGACGGTATCGAGGAGCTAGTCATCCTGCCGCTATATCCGCAGTTTTCCATTAGCACCAGCGGTTCTAGCTTTCGTCTATTGGATAAGCTTTGGCAAGAGGACCCGGCTCTCAAAAAAATTAACTACACCCTGATCCCGTCCTGGTACAGCAGCCCTGGCTATGTGCAAGCGATGGCTGAACTCATCACCCAGGAACTAGATAAGCTTGCTAATCCCGAAAGCGGCCACATTTTCTTTAGTGCCCACGGTGTTCCTGTCAGCTATGTAGAAGAAGCCGGGGATCCGTATCAGCGGGAAATGGAGCACTGTATTGACCTGATTATGAAGCAGGTCAATCGTCCCAACGACTTTACCTTGGCCTACCAGAGTCGTGTAGGTCCGATTGAATGGCTACAGCCCTATACCGAAGATGCCATTGAGGATCTAGCAGAAAAGGGAATCGATCATCTTGTGGTTGTCCCTATTAGCTTTGTCTCAGAGCACATTGAAACCCTACAGGAAATCGATATTGAGTATCGTGAGCTGGCTGAAGAAGCCGGGATCAAGGGGTTTCATCGCGTACCCGCCCTCAATACCTACCCAGTGTTCATTGAAGACATGGGCAATATGGTAGTCAAGGCGCTGGAATCTCCCCGTAAGCTATTTTCTGATGCGGCACAGCTGCAAAAGCAGGTGCGTATTTATCCTCAAGATAAGTCCGCCTGGGGATTAACTCCTTTTGCCGAAGTGTGGAACGGTCGGCTGGCAATGGTTGGATTTCTGGCCTTACTGCTAGAAATGGTCAGCGGCCATGGACCGCTGCATATTGCAGGCTTAATGTAAGACCGCAGCACATACTGAGCGTGTCTACTGCCGGGCTTATGGTCTGCCTTTTCTTTGCCACTGCCGCCAAACAATTGAGCTACGAATAGCTAGCCATAAGAGAAACAGGGCGATCAGCCCACCCTGTTCGGGCGCATCAAATGCGAAAAATACCAGACAGATACATAGAGCATCTTCTAGAAACATGATCCATATGGGTGGATTATTAAAGCGATAAAGCCAGCCTACTTGGACCATTTGAATCAGCAGAGCCAGGGCACCACCGATTACAGCCAGCAGAGAAAGCAGCCAGCCATTGGCAATATCGGCAAATCGAGCGATCGCAGTTCCAGCGATTGTCCCCACAAATGGGCTAAAAAATAGCTCCGCACTTTGTAAAAAGCGACGGCTGACGCGGTCTTTAGAAATAGTCAGCTCCAACAGCGACCAGATCACGAGTATAGTGACCACTAATACCTGGGGAATATTTGCCAGAATAGGCACGGCCGACCACAGCTGATCCCCTGAAAACAGACCGATCAGCAATAGCGGTAACGCCAACCGCAGCCCTGTGGCGGCAGATATAGAAAGCACTGCAAGCAGTTCTGGAATGATCACGTCCTTAATGAGTAAGTGAAGAGAACACAACGTGAAAAGAGGTCGTTACCGGTTCGATGAACCGAGCCCTCAGAAAGGCTATGCACCGGTAAGTGGCAGATAAAACCTAACTAGGAGCAGCGACGGCAGTGACGCCAGGCCGGTAGATACGCAATCTTGAAGGACAAGCGAAGGCAACTTTAGAGCAGTTGGATTAACCTGGGGTTAGGGCCCTTTCTACTATTGTCTGCTTTCGCAGTTGCTGATTTAGAGGATGAACCGATCTGTTGAAGATGTCGTACATCGGCATTTTGCAGATGTACCCCTGCTAAGCATTGGCAACGCTCCGATTTAACTAGGCTGCCCAGTTCTAAAGTTCATGCCATCTCGATATATGTCATCCGATCGTCCTTTACTGTCTGAGCTAAAATCTGCAACGGTTGCTCGATTTCAGCTGTTGGGTATCGTCTTGATAGTCCTGTGGTCTATCGAAATTATAGATTTCTTAGTATTTGGAGGTCGTCTTAATCGATACGGTATTCGACCTCGATCTTTGAGCGGTATTTGGGGTATTCCCCTAGCTCCAATCCTGCACGGTGACTTTAGACATCTCATGGCCAACACGGTGCCGTTGCTCACCCTCAGCTGGTGGGTAATGATGCGATCTATTAGCACCTGGGTGATGGCAACCGTGATGATTACGCTGCTGGGTGGGGCCAGCACCTGGCTACTGGCGAGGGGTGGATCGGTTCATATTGGGGCCAGCGGTCTGGTATTTGGCTATTTAGGATTTCTGTTGGGGCGCGGTTACTATGAGCGCACGATGGGTGCGATCGCAATTTCCCTATTTGTACTCATTACCTACGGCGCTATGTTTTGGGGAGTCTTACCTAGCCAGCCCGGTATTTCCTGGGAAAGCCACCTGTTTGGATTTATCAGCGGCATCGCCACAGCCTATTGGCTCACATCCAAACCCGACATAATCTCGGACAGGTAGCTAGAGGTCGCCTCTACAGCAGCAATCGTATTCTCATAGAGCATTCGCGTCGGTCCCATGACCCCCACACTGCCCAGAGGTGTTGCATTCCGCTTATAGGTAGCCGAAATCAGTGCACAGCCCTGCATTGGCTCCAGCGGGCTTTCCTCGCCAATCCAAATTTTTAGCGGATAGTCACTGTCCGAGCACAGCAATGGCCACAGCTGTTCGCGCCCATCGGCCAAAAGCTCCACCAGATTACGCATCTGACTTTTCTCCGCAAACTCCGGCTGACTCAGCACATCGGCCATACCCGTTACCAAAATATGCGTCTGAGACTGACGCTTGCGCTGCGTCAAATCATTGATAGCCTGACACAGAGCCAGCACGTGATGCTCAGCCGTATCTATCTCATCCCAGTCCAAACTAGAAATATTGGATAGGGGTCTTCCTCGCAGCTGCGTAGTCAAAAAATTAGATAGGATTTGCAACTCACGGTCAATCGCACCATCGTGCTGCGCGCCTGCCCCCGTGGTGCCCCTGGGCAAACCTACAACCATTGACTCGGTGTAGTTATCCAATACCACTACTAGCAGCACCTGGTCAGTAGAAATTTGCACCAGCTGCAAGTGCTTGACCATCATATTTTCTAGCTGAGGCAAGGTCACCAAAGCGACATAGCCGCTCAGATGAGCCAAGATCTGAGTGGCTTCTTGAAGTAGCGCTTCCACACTCCAGCCCTGCCAGTTCAGCTGCTGTGTCAATACTCGATCAATCCGCTGAGCCGTTGGTTTAGAAGGCTTGATTAGTTCGTCTACATAGAGCCGATACCCAGAGTCCGACGGTACCCGTCCCGCCGATGTATGGGGCTGGTACAAAAAACCTGAGCGTTCTAGTGCCCCCATCACATTGCGAATGGTGGCCGCACTAACATTCAGGTCAAATGCATCTAAAAGCGCTTTTGACCCTACTGGCTCCGCTGTTGACACATAGTGGCGTACCGTGGCACGCATCACCTGTTGCTGACGGGAGTTTAGATTAATAGACTTCTCAGCAGTCATCGATTATGAAAAACGCAAGTAGTCAAATCAAACGCTAGCTCAATGTAAAACCGCTAGTCTGTGAGAGCTACCAATTCCTCATGCTCCATAGTCATTTTCAAAGAGCGGTCATATCCAATACAGCTAGAAAATACTGTCAGACCCCCAATGATCGGTAGGATGCGCGATCTTTTAATAAAAATATTAGATTGTATCGATAAGAAATGGGTTGATGCCCACCAATGTAAATATATCGTTACAGTTTATCAGTTCCCTTTATCCATCTATCAGTCCCCTTTATCCATATGTTCCCCAGTACAGCGTGCCAAGGCTTAATTACTGTGCTTGAAGTATTCATTGAAACTAAGGTCTTTGCTAGTCTCAATTTGGCGCATCATGGAGCGGGTAATCAGCTTACCCTGCTCAACCAAGACTTTACCCGTTAGTGGATGCAGTAAATCTTGGACAGCCCGTCTTCCAATCAATGACTCGATATCCTTAATAGAGTTGACATACATACCGGGCGGTAGCTCGACGACGACACCATTACCCATGACTCTGGCTTGACAGGCGAGTCTGGAATTGCCTCTACATGATGTGATAATTGCCAAAGTTCGCTGCTCTCGGCGACTAATCGGTGTTAGCGCCCCCATGCCGCCGTTTACATAGATATGACAGGTGGCACACATACCCCGTCCACCGCACTCCTTCAAGACGGACAGCTCTTGATGCAGCAGCACCGATAGCAGGTTGCCATTAGTTTCAACAGAGCTTTCCTGGGCAATAGGTTCTAAACGAACTGTTTTCACCATAGAAAAATTGTTCTATCTAAATAAATTCTAAAACCAATAAATGTTTCAATCTAATCAACGCAGATTCCGTGATTAAACGGAGCCATTACGGATGAGCCAAGGTAGATTTGCTGACTATTATTCATAGCAACACGCTGTCATCCCAATAGCGTATCGCTATGAATAGCTATAACGCTCCAGAGGCTTACCAACCATTTTATAGGTCTAGCAGTTATGGTTCTAGGTCAGATTTCTGCGTCTCCTCACCAAACAACAGCCATCGTTCGTGCTCAGGTAGCGCCTGCTCGACTAGTCCATCGTAGTCTCGAATAATACGCGTGCATCGTTGATGAAACCGTAGAGCCCAATGGCGAATGGCAGATAGCTGCTCTGGTGAAAGCTGCGACTCCGCACCTGCGGCACTAATCTTGCCGTCATTACCAATAGAAAATTTGCTGAGCTGAGGTTCTTGCAGCGTACGCCAGTGATTGGCTACCAGCGGTGTTCCTAGATATCGAATCGTCATCTGGCTCAGACTGTTCATAGCAGCAACAACTTCGGTTAAGTCTGCAGTGACCCCTGGGTCTGTAGTGATTACTGGGTCTAAAGACATTGATTGATACGCGTTATCGTCAGCTTTGAGCGTCTGAATACTATCCACTAAAGCGGCATAGTCCGCCTTGATAAACTGCAAAAGCTCACTGACAGCCTTTGAATGTTGGGTAGACGGCTGACCTTCACTCAAAACAAGCAGGACCGCATCGGTTTCTACTTTGTGTAGCTCCACTTGGTAAGGTCCAAATTGAAATTCACAAAATTCTAGAAACGCTGGTGTTGTAGCAAGAATCTGCTGAATCCCTCGCACCAGGAAAGACTGTTGCGAGGGGCCATTGCCTAGAGGAAAACCAATAGTATTGGCATCGCCTAGACCAGTCTCTAGATCCAAAGTCATCAGACTAAGGCCAATCACACCGGGCATATTTAGAAAATTTTGAATCAGCTGGCATTGCATATAGAGCTAAAACAGGTACGACATCAAGCTGCTGGTAAGGCCAACTTAGACAAGCGATAACTGCAACAGGGTATTGTCTTAAATCAGTTCTAAATCAGCAATGACAAATAAATCTCAGGCAGGGTCGCACCTAAATCAGACATGGCATTCTAGAAACGTTCTCCAAAAAGATTTCCTCACAAACAGATACTTAGTTAACGTTTTGAGTTATTCTCCCTTCATAAGGAATGATTAAACTACACATCATGTAGACTCTAACGTGCTGGTGATTTTGCCAGTTTGTCTGTTCGGTAGCAACAGGGTTACTCTATCTGGTTACGTGCAGATATCTTTCCTATGGTTCCTGCCCAATCGTGCCACGGGTTTGCTTAAAGTACCGGCGTTGACACCCTAACCGTTATGTCTGACCTTCCGTTTACGTTAGATCAACTGCGCATTC
>ERZ1740072.766-NODE-766-length-12634-cov-6.912314_pt1 | contig 12634 bp, 15 predicted proteins | sample MGYA00581733_ERZ1740072 | MGnify/ENA primary metagenome ERZ1740072 (study PRJEB43018, sample SAMN04849741) | marine metagenome | isolation source: floating plastic debris | place: Pacific Ocean | collected 2008-08-30 | study: EMG produced TPA metagenomics assembly...
AAAAAGGTAAACCTACCTTAAGGGTGATGGCTGCCACCGGAGAAGGTAAAGGTATCGCTGTTAAAAACCTACTCGCATACTTCGCGGAAATCGAAGGCTGGGAGATTTGGTTATCAGACCCAGTAGACGGAAGTGAGGAAGACCACTGGGATACACCAAAGATTGCAACAAATGCGTCATATGCAGGGAAAGCTTACGATTTATTCTTACGACTCCATAAAGAGCGTAAAGATTTAAAACAGCCAGGATTTACAGACCGCAGTGTTTTAGGTGTGTTTGACGAGTTTGACAAGCAGCACTCCAAGGAAGATAAGGAACAAGCTAAACAGATTATGACCGCGATACGCCACAGCAATCAGAGACAGATTTTAATCGGTCAGTGTGCAGAAGTCGGCTCTAATGGTTGGGCTTGGGATGACATGAAAAATTGTTCATTGTTGGTATTGGGTGCTTCAATTGGTTCTCTGGTTAAACATCTCAGACAAGATTTTGGTTGGACTACTAAAAAAGTCAATCAAGTGAAGCGCGAGTATGAGAAATTTTCGACATGGGCTGATAACCTTAATGTTGCTAACCCAGATATTCCCAACGAGAACCAAACCCGCATCGGATTGTTGGTAGTCGGAGATAAATATCAGTTTCTAGAGTTACCCATTGCTCACAAAGGAATTCTCAAGGATGATAAAGCGGTCTTTCGTACATCACTTACAGCTACTCCGCTAAGTACAAATACTCAAATTTATGTTTCTACTAATAGCAACTCTACCCCAGTTGTAGAAGCGTCTAAGCCAGTTTTGGAAGACAATAAAGAGCTTATCAGATGCCCAAAGTGTGAATCTACCAATATAGGGACTAAGGGTACTCAGTTCTGGCGCTGTAAAGATTGCGGTAAGTCTTGGAAGAAAAAGTAATTATTTACTAATACTAATGTCCATAAATATAAGCTATTGTCCGTAAATTGTCTGTTACCCCCTATAGGTGATTGTCTGTCCGTAATGTCCGTAAATTATCTGTAGCTGTAACCTATGCTGGAAGCTAATTACAGCCTTTATTTCAAAAGTAGCTGTCCGTTACGTTCTGTAAGCAATATATTAATGTCCGTGGTTGTCTGTCCGCAGACAGACAGTTACGGATAATCAATAAACTACTAAGTTACTGTTAGTAAATCACAGATTAATTTCTATTAGTAATCTAGCTAGTTAGTTTCTATTAGTAAATATTACTTATAAATCGGGGGTTATTGTTAATGTACTTTGATTCTAGTTAATGTTAGTTAAAAATTTATAACTATTAGCTGACATTTAATTGAAGTATTAAATTTAGTACCCATTCGTACCCATTTGGGTACATTTCATGTCATATTTTTCAAGTGACGCAATAATCAAGGTTTCAGACTATGAAAACATCCACTGTACCCAATTGTACCCAAACTAAAATGCCTGCAAAAAACCGTAAATTGTTCAAATCCGTTATCGACCTCGGCAACCACTGGATTAAAGCTTATGTAGATGGTTACGACTTTCTACGGGAACCTAGCTGGTTTAGTCGGTGCCTTACCAATACTTCAGATAAATTACCAGGTCATGTACGTTACGTCAATGGAATCCGAGAAGACTTAACTGATGCTTGCTGGTTAGTAGGTAATCAAGCCGTTCGTGCTGGTAGCTCCGACTTGATGAGATTAGTAGAAGACTACACTGGTAAATCTTCGCTCTGGCTTGAATATTTTTTAGGAACCTTAGCGCATCTCCCACAAATTAATTCTCAGATGGAATTAGAAGTTATCACCACCTGTAACGACGTTCAACGTCATGAACCCGTTATTAGAAAAAATGAAGGTATTCACACAGTACAATTACGCGGTATCCCTTGCGTTGTAAATATTAGAGTCAAATCTGTTTTACCAGAAGGTATCGCGGCGCTTAAATCTCAAAAGTTAGATGGTGCTGTTACCATCTGCGACATCGGCGGAGGTAATACTTCAATCACTCGCTTTTTCAACTCGGAACCTGTAGGGGAACCAATTGTAAAAGACTTTGGTGCAGAATACCTGATAGAACGTATCGCAGCTAGTTCAGACCTCAAATCCTTAATCAAGCAAGCACCAAGCAAAGTCATCATCAATCACAGTCTGGAAACAGGCATCCAAGGAACCAAGAAAAAACCCGTTCTCAATTATGGCGACTCTAACTTAAACTTTTACCCCGTTTACCAAACGGAACTAAAAGATTTTATTGATTGCAGACTCAGAGAAGTTATCAAACAATTAGAACTTTATAAACTTGGTGGCGACAAAGTTCTAGTTATTGGCGGTGGTTCCAAACTTCCTTTACTAAATGCTGCTTTAGAGAAAAAAGGTTTTCTAATTTCAGATAACGGCGCATTTGATAACCTCGTTGGCTTAGTTGGTGAGGTAGCGTAATGGTTGATAAAGTCAGGATTAAAAAATACCAACAAACTAAAGTTAAACAGTGGAGCAATGCATTAGAAGTCCCAGAAACTAGGTTTGTTGAAGACGCAGTTAACTTTTACCTCAAACATTTAGAAGGTAAATTACAACTAGACCTTACACCTACCGTTGTTAGCCAACCTACCACACCCGTAAAAATTGAGCCAGAAATAGCTGATGACGATGATAGTTTAGATGATTTCACCGGAGGTATTGAGTTATGAAATTTAACCTAGACAAATTACCACATATATTAGTCAAAAACCGCGATAAATTACCCAATCATACTGCTGTATACATAGTAGTGGCTGATGAAAAAGTTTTATACGTAGGCAAAGCTAAAGACTTAAATCAACGGTGGATGCAACATCACCGATATCAACAGCTAAATAAATTTATTGATTCAAAAATCTATTGGATTAACACAGAAATTGATGCTATTGAATCACTTGAAAAAACTTTGATACGAGAATTAAAACCAATCTTGAACAATACCAAAGTTCTAGATAGCAGAAGAATGAGGGCTGATATCTGGGTTAACTTGCAATCCAGGATTGAGAGCGAGATAGAGCGTACTGGATTAAGTGTTAATGAGGTAGTAAATATGGCTTTAGCTGATTATTTTGGATTATCACCGAGGGGGAGAGTACAAGGAATGCCACAACCAAATTTACCCCCGTCCACTTCGCATTATGCTAATTTACCTGCATCATTGCCACAACCCAATTTACCTCCGTCCGCACAACCACAAACCGTTGATGATGAAGATTACATTTGAGAGATAATTAAAAAGCTACTCTTTACCCGGAGTAGCCCAAACGATAAAAGCATTTGAGAACATTATACCCATGACTCAGACACTAAACAAAACAGTAACATTTGAAGAATTTGTCAAATGGAAACCAGAAAACGAACTATATGAACTACACAATGGGGTAATTGTAGAAGTGGCGCAACCAATTGGCAAACATGAAAATGTTGTAGGATTTTTAATTGAAAAAATCTTAGTAGAGTATGTGCGTCTAAAATTACCTTATTTCATTGCTTCAAAGGTGTTAGTAAAACCTGATGGCGAACAATCAGCTTACTATCCTGATGTATTGGTACTAGATAAGCGAAATTTAAAAAATGAACCTTTTTATGAGCGAGAATCTACTGTTTCTCAAAGTAAATCAATACCGTTAGTAGTAGAAGTTGTAAGCACTAATTGGGGTGATGATTATGCTGTTAAATTTGAGGAATATGAAAACATTGGTATACCTGAATATTTAATTGTTGATTATTTAGGATTGGGTGGTAAAAAGTTTATCGGTAGTCCTAAGCAACCTACTATTACTGTTTGTCAATTTATTGATGGGGAATACAAAAGTATTTTATATAGAGGTGATGATGTAATTGAATTAAAATCATTCCCCGAATTGAAACTGACCGCAAACCAGATTTTTCAAGAAGCGAGAGTAGAAAATTAAAAAGCTAGCTTCGTGACAGCTAGCTTTCGTTCATTTAATTAAGCATTTGAGGATATTATATGACTAATTCACAGCCGCCACCGGAAGACTTAGAAACAAGAGTAGCAACAGTTGAGGAACAGTTAGACCAAGTGCTTGAAAGTCTTGATTTAATCGCTACCATCCAGCGGGGTATTCGGGTAGAAGTCCGCGAGAATTCCCAGACATCCGCACGGCTAGAGCGCACAGTAAGACAACTCGCGGAAATATCCGCACGGACACAAGCTGTAGTGTTGCGACAACAAGACACAATTAATCAACAGCAAGAAAATATTGAACGGATTTTGACTTACTTAGAAAATCCGAATCGTGGAGATACAATGCCAAATTAAACAAGAATTAGCCGTTTAAATATAAAATGTTGCGATTGACCAAAAAGTTAAATCAGCAGTTTGAGAAGTCGGCTTCCGTTGAAAGTGATAATAAAAGAGAATTTACTCGGTTTGGGTTATGGGAATTAAAGAATTATTACTACCATTTCGGGAAGAGATATTAAAAATTGCTGCTAAATATGGAGCCTATAACGTGCGCGTGTTTGGTTCAGTTGCTAGAGGGGAAGCAAAACCAGATAGTGATGTAGACTTTTTGATAGAACTAGAACCAGGACGTAATTTGTTAGACCGTGTTGCTTTAATGCAAGATTTGGAAGAGTTGCTAAACCGCAAAGTTGATGTAGCAAAACCATCAAATTTACATGAATTAATTAGAGAAAGAGTGTTAAGTGAAGCCGTAGCATTATGAGAGATGAAAAACGTTATCTACTAGATATTGCAGAATGTATTGAAAGAATAGAAGAATACACTAAAGATGGAAAAGAAGCTTTTATCCAAACAAAAATGATTCAGGATGCAGTAGTAAGAAATTTCGAGATTATTGGAGAAGCCACTAAAAGAATATCTCAAGATTTAAGACAAAGGTATCCTAACGTACCGTGGAAGAATATAGCTGGATTTAGAGATGTGTTAATTCACGATTATGTACGAGTTGATTATGATGATGTTTGGGGAATTATTGAACGCGATTTAACAGATTTAAAAACAAATATTCAAATTATTATCCAAGAATGGGAAGAATAAAATGTTACGGTTGACGCTTTATTCTTGTCGGTTTCTTACAGATTGTATATAAACACTTGACACTACTGTAATCTAAAAATTATCAGTAAACGGGGTGTAATGGCTACAGGTGAAAGTAAATCGACACGGACGCGCTAAGATTCTTACGCAGTCAGAAATACAACAAATTTTCGCCGCTGGATTAACAAACGACCGGGATAGGGCATTATTCGCTGTATGCTTATTTAGTGCTTGTCGCATCCGGGAAGCTGTCACCCTACAAACTACCGACATTTACACCCCAAACGGTAAAGTTAGACCGGAATTAATCATCCGTAAAGCCAACACCAAAGGTAAACTAGCAACCCGCACCATACCAGTAATAGAAGACTTACGCCAAATACTAAGCGACTATTACCCACTTTCCGGAGAAACTTACCTATTCCCCGGTCGCAGTGACGGACATATTAGCCACGACTCAGCCGCAAGAATTCTACGTACAGCTTGTAAACAAGTAGGCATTATTGGAGTCAGTACCCACAGCTTTAGACGTACAGCCCTAACCCGAATGAGTAACGCGGGCATACCCTTACGAGTGATTCAAGAAATTTCGGGACATCGTAACTTAGAACAACTACAAAAATACCTAGAAGTCAGTGACGAACAGGTTTTAGGTGCGGCTTATTCCTTAGCGATGTTGTCACCTGTCGGGGCAGATGTCGGGAAATATGAGTTTGACGACATTTCTCATACCCAATCCCAATCTAATCAAACTAATCAAAATTTCTAAGGGATATTTTTTAATCCTTAATTACTTAGAATCTAATTTTGCACCGCTTTCTACTAGGGGTTTTGCTCATATCGCATATCAATACCTATAAACTTGTAAACATACATAAAAGTACAATAAGGCTTGATAGTTATGAAAGAAAAAAATAACTTTAGTATAAATAGCCCAAGTCCACTGTGGGTTATATCTCTTTTCGTGTCATTAGCAGAGATTGTAACTGGAATAGCAGTAACACAAGCAAGTGGAAATATACAGATAGCACTTACAGTTTTTGTAATTGTTTTTCCTCTCTTAATTGCAACACTGTTTTTTCTAACTTTATGGTATAAGCCTTATGTGTTCTATCCACCAAAAGAATTTGGAAAAGATACAACTGTTATTCAATACGTTGAGGCAATGCAGAAAAGACAAGAACAAAATATGAAATCTCAAAGATTAATGATTACAAGTATCAAAGAAGCTATTAATGATGCTTTTTCTTCTCCAGAAATTATTGATAGTTTTTCTGGTTTAATTACCAGTAATGAAAACACTATTAGTTTATTGAATACTACTGCTCAAAAAGTTGAAAAAGATATCAAAAAATCCTTAAGTGAAAAATTTATAAGTATAGATACCAGAGAAATACTTGGGAGTAAAGGTGAAGTTAGAATAATACCATATGAACCACTACAAGATGTGGGAGAATTTTTAGATAGTATTTGGTTTGACATAAATCAGATGGGTGTTAAATTACCATCTTATAAATATGGAGAGATGTGGATTTTAAAAGACGTTGATACAGGAAATTTTTTCTTGAATCTAGGACGTGATTCAAATTCAAAAAGTGGAACTTTAGATATATATAAACCAATAGGTGAATCTGAAATTCAACCCGGAATGAGCTTAATTGTTATTTTAAAAAATGGCAAAAATAGTTATCCGTCAAATGTCGCCAGACAACATGGTACTATTTGACGATGTTTGGCGGGGTTAGTTATGAATAAGAAGCAAGCAGCAGAATTTCTGGGGGTTAGCGTCCGCGCTTTGGAGCGCTACGTGCAGCAAGGTAAGTTAACTGTCAGGTATGAAAAAGGTAAAACCAGACCTACTGCTAATTTTGACCAAACCGAGTTAGAAGCTTTTAAGGAAGAGTTGAATCAACCCACGATTAAGCCCGCCGTAGAATCTCGCCAAATCACGACAGATGTTTATGATGTAACGGTTATCGCTCCTATAACTATGGCGGAGTTTGGCGAGTTTACTGTAGTGGATAGTTTAGCGGGTATGGTTGAAATGCTTATAACTCGTGGGGATAAAAAGCCGACTGTACCGATTGAATCTAAGATTTTGCTTACGTTGGATGAAGCCCAAGCAATGACCGGACTTTCTAAAGGATATTTACGAGATGCGATTGGACAAGAGAATCTTAAAGCTAAGTTGATTGGTAAAAGTTGGCGTGTGAAGCGTAGCGACCTTGATGAATTCGTTGAAAATTTATTTTGAATTACACCCTTATTTTTTATTTTCTGGAAAAAAGCGCTTGTAATTCAGCCAAGTAATAAGTTTCTTCTAAAAAATATTCTTCTGGCGAGGTCTGCCAGAGGAATAACGTCGTAAACTGTGTTCCCAGCACTGGCACGCAGGTGTATTACAGAATTTTCTATACTTTACCCGTTAGTGCTTTTATGCGAAGGGTTTATTTTTCTGTAGAGATATATGTATAGATAGTCGTATTTACGATATTTACTCAAAATTACTTGTATTACGTTGATTTGCGGGCTTTTCTTGCTCATTCTTACTTTTGTAATATCTTCTAATATTTATAATATTTTATCCTTGATAAGTTATCTAAGGTATTTTAGACACGGTATATAAGCAAATAATATCTAAGATATGTTGTTAAAGTATATCTTAGATATTATCATGGATGTAATCACTACAAAACACCCACATTACTATTATGAGACATACTAAAGCTTATTTAACCGACATCACCAAAAAAAAAGTATACGAGATTGCCCGCGATATCGCTACTGAAAAAGGTACTACCGGGATTAGTAAGTACAACAAAGATGAATTAATTGAATTCATTCTAGAAAATCAAAGCGAAAAGCCCGCACAGGCTGAAGTTGAGGAACAGAGTACGGAACAAACCCAAAACGAACAACCAATAGAATTTACTTCTGTTCCCACACCGGAAGAATTTTTCAATCTAGTTAAGGACGAGAACGACAAGGTTAAGGTTAATCAAGCTTGTAACGCTTTGTTAGACAAACTTGTTGAAGAAAAATATTCTACAGCTACTATTTCCAGAAAGCTATCTGGGTACAAAAAACCTTTTTACAACTATCAGCATTCAAATCCTAAACTCAACGAAACTGTAACCGTCAAAGGAGTAACTAAAACACAACATATTGCAGCAAATCTTCTCACTTTATCTGAGGAGCAATCATCTGAATTAGCTGAACAAAGACAGCAAACTGAACTGTCTAGACGCGGTATAGACGAAGAAGGCAATATTCGTGACGTTGAATTACCACCACAGAGAATTAAAAGTATTGTTGAAAAAGCTTGCAGTTTATTGTCTAGTACCAAACCCGTTGATATTGCTTGTGGTTTACTTCCGCTAACCGGACTAAGACGCAATGAACAAAATATGCCTGCCATTGAGTATGACAATGGAGTAATTACTCGTGAGTGGAAAGTAATCGGTGAGTTTTTAATTGCAATTAAAGGTTTATCTAAAAAAGGTGGGAATGATAGCTGGTTCGCTCGTGCTACTTTGGCACCCGCTCAAATGATTGTAGATGCCCAAAAAATATTTTTATCACATCCAAAAGTACAAGCTATTCCTAGTAACTATAAAGCTTATAGTGATGGAGCATTCCGTAAAGCTGTGGATAGAAGATTTAAAGAACTTTGGAATGAAGAATTTAGCACTATTGAAGCTTACGACGATAACGGTAATAAAATTAAGAATAACGCATCTACTCACAAAGCGCGAGCTTTTTACACTTGGGCGTTAGTTCCCGTACTTAAGGCTAATGGTTTTAACCAGAAACAAGCAAAACTTTACATCAAAGAATGCTTGGGACATGATGACGAAAAAGATACGTCAAAATACTTTAATCGTTACGATGAAGACCAATTTATTGCGGCAATTGATATAAGTATACCCACTAATTTTAAGGAGATAGGACAAATGTCGCAGACAACAGTTGAGCGATTAAATAAAGCTTATTACGATAAGAACGAAACCGAAGAAATACAAGCAGCCGAAACTGAAGAAACAACCGAAACTGAAGAAACACTATTGAAGGGGTTAGATATTGCTAAATTTCTTGATGGTATTCCCGAAGATTTGCAAATTAAATTTAATGATTTAGTTAATAAAGGGGTAGACATTACTACCGCGTTAATACAAATAGTAAATACGGCTAGAAATACCGAATCACAAACAGAAAAAGCACCACCAGTATCCGATAAGATAAGCGAGATTTTAACCGCAATAATGGAATATAACGGAGAACAACCGGAAATAAAAAACTACCTTATTCCAACTTATGCAGCTTGCAACCGTATCTCAAAAATAGCTTATGGTAAGGAAATAGCGCGGTCAACTTTTGAGGAGGTTTGGAGGCAATACGGACGGGATATTGTTGAGCGATTAGAAAATAAAGAAATACCCAACATTAGCCGCGAAGATGCCAAACAAAAAGGTGTGGTATCTCAAGAAATGTGGAATGGTAAGTACCACCGAAAGGATATGGATGTGATAATTAGTAAAGTAGTCAGTCTTTTAGATTATCAATAATAATTGGATGTGGTTGCTCCCATCTGTAAGGCTGGTTTGGGTGAGTTTACGTTCCAGGTTAATACTTGAAGGAGAATCGCCCGTCATCAGTACTAGCAGAATAAAAATAATGAGTAACTGTTATTAGAAAGTTGCGGAGACGGCATCTAACAGCTTTTGAAATTGATTATCAAAGCGAACAGTTTTCCTCTCCATTACAAGTATCTAAACCTGTCACGATTGAATTAAATGTCCTACCGTCGGTGGGATATTTTATTTTCTGCAAGTGTCTTCGTTTTGTAGTGTGACGGTAGTTCTTTGTAATTCACATTATTTTTCGTATTTGCAGGATAATTAAAAAATTTTGGTAGGGGCTATTGATTGAAATAAGCGTCTCTATTCATACCTTGTCCCAAGAGACCCCCATCACGATAAAACGGCTCGCTCGCAACGGATTGCAGTAATGCGACAGTAATGCTGAGGCAATGCTAGAGTAGTTAAAAAATTATAGAAGCAGTAAAATTTGGTAATTATATGCAATGCTATAGACATAGCATAGCATTACTGAGGTAATGCTAAAGTAATGTAAAATTACTTAGGAATGCATAGTTATTAATAATACTATATCAGGCAAAAAAAAGTATTAAAGATAAGTCCTCAGTAACAAAAATAATTGAGATATGTACCTATATATATGTGAGGAGTAAAAATAGAACTTTTTGTTAAATTGATATCAGTTTCATTGATAGCAGCTACAGTTTTAATTTGCTCTTGTTTTAATGTTTCTTCTGCTTGGTTACGCTTTTCTAATTTCTGTTCTAATTCAATATTCGCGACATCAAAATCAACGATGTTTTGCTGTACTTTAACTTCCTCAGTAACTCCTTTGATTATTGATGATTGGGCTTTATGGGATGACTGCTTAACCTTACCGACATCGGCAATGTACTTGTAGCCAGCTTGGTAAAGCTGCATAGCGCGGCTAGCGCTAGCGTACTGAGATAACCCTTGATTTAGCTGTTCGTGACTGCATTCTGGTAAGCCAGAGGGATTAAGCAGGTCAGTAGGGATAAGGCTGCTTAAATTCAATTCTGGGAGTGCTAAACCTCCGTAGGGGTCACTGTTGGTAGTTGTTTGGGAAAGTTGACCGCTGTAACCCTTCTCCCCCACAAGCGCGTTACGGGCTTGAATGCCATCGGTAACAGCTTGTCTGGCTTTGGATGCTGCTGTGGTGGTGGCGTTTGCTGTGGAACTGATAGCAGTAGCAGCGGTATTGATAGCAGCTTGTCCCGTGCTAGAAATTGTTGATTTAGCCGCGTCTTTTAATGCGGTCCCCGCTTGTTCTGCCATCTTCTTAGCGCGACTACCAGCGGAAGCTGCTTTCTCTTGTTTGACTCGTTTTGACCCGGTTAGGCTTCCAGGTTCCTTTCTTCTGGGCATCTTGATAGAATTCCTTTGTTGTTTACTTGGCGGTAGGCGACACATCCACGAGGCGAGTAACCCTTCGGGGGTTGCTTGCTTCATAAAAATTTACATTTATTTTCTAAAACGGGATTGTTTCTATAGGGCATCGTTCCGGATTGTTCAGCCCGCACTCAAAAGCCCGGTCGTAGTCTACGTTTTGGTGGCATCGGTAGCAATATTTTGAGCCATTTAGAAAAACATCGTTTCGGGTGCGGTAGCGGAATATTAAATCCCGAATTATTCGCGCTGGATTAATCAAAAAGAACTGTTTCACCATTAATAATCCTCGCTTCTACTACTGTTTTTTCTAATCGGCTAACCAAAGGTTCGTATTTTTTCGCATCTTTTGAATAGTAATAGTCACCTATAGAATTTAAGATTTGTGAATCCGTATAGCCATTAAATTCTAGGCTTTCCATAAAGGTTTTGACGATAGGCTCTAAAGAATCTTGTTTTACTTGACCAATCACTTCTGATAACCGTTCGGCTATGTAGTTGAAATCTGGTTCAATCTTTTTGAAGTTCATAGGACATAAGGAAGCTTCACGGGGATTGGGGTAGGGGTTCCCGTGGGGTAGGGGTTGCATGTTTTTCATATGGTGATAAGATATCAGTGCATCGATGCCTAAGTCAACCGATGCTTGCATCAACCGATGCATTATTATCCCTCTGCTTTAATTCACTAATAAACTGATAAATAAGTTTATTGGTTAAGAGGTGGCGTGGCACAAGGTAAAGCTTCGATTAGAGTTTATTTGTCTCCAGAGATAAAAGACTCATTTAAAACAACCTGTTTCCTTAAAGGATTAAATATGTCTGATATTTCAGCCGAACTTATTGAAAGTTGGCTCAAGGAAAATGCTGTAGGAATCGTAACTGAAGAAAATTCTCCATCACCCAGTAAAGGTAAGGGAGCGGCGTGAAAATTGAAGTTGGTAAAATTAATCCCCTAACTTTACCGTCAATGCCATTGGCTGAACGCTCACGTTTACCTAGTTGCCCAGCTATTTATTTTGTTCTTGCTGACGACAATATTTTATACATCGGTCAAACTGTTAACTTAACCCAGAGATGGGCAGTACACCATACACGTAATTATTTGCAGAGTCTAAGTTCTAACGTTAGGGTTGCTTGGCTAGAGTGCCAAGATAAAAAATTACTTCGCAAAGTAGAAGCTGCTTTAATTGACCAGTTTGAACCTGAGTTAAACGGGAATCCACGGGGAACTGTCGCTATTCGTGTGGAAATGCCAGATGAACTAAGAAATAAATTTAAATCGGCTGTAGCTAGAGATGGGAAAAATATGAAGGATGTTGTGCTTTCATTCGTCAAAGAATACGTAGCACAGCATGAGTCTAAGAAAGACAAAGGGGCAGCGTGACCAAATAAAAATACAGGAGAAACAATGGTTAGCCTCAAAGAAGCTAAAGACGCTTTAGGACAAGAAGTACATCAATTACAAGAAAAACTAGAACTACTAGAAAACCTTACACAACTAGAAGTACTAAACGATTCTTTCAACCTAGAAGCATTAGAACTAACTCATACTTCGGACGGCACCCAGGCTGTTATTCAAGGCGTAAGTTGGGACAG
>ERZ1740072.767-NODE-767-length-12629-cov-6.109591_pt1 | contig 12629 bp, 10 predicted proteins | sample MGYA00581733_ERZ1740072 | MGnify/ENA primary metagenome ERZ1740072 (study PRJEB43018, sample SAMN04849741) | marine metagenome | isolation source: floating plastic debris | place: Pacific Ocean | collected 2008-08-30 | study: EMG produced TPA metagenomics assembly...
AACAACGCGCTTGGTATTGCCAACAGCCTCGGCGGCAACGTCCCGGTTACAAACGAAAATGCGGGTGCAATCCTGTTTGGGTTTAACGCGGGCAACACGCAAATCGGCCTGCTGCTCGAAGCCCTTGAAACCAAAGGCGTTGTGCGCACGTTGGCCGAGCCAAATCTGGTCGCTCTGTCTGGACAAGAAGCCAAGTTCCTTGCAGGTGGCGAATATCCAGTCCCGGTCAGCCAAGACAACGGCGTGATCACCATCGAATTCAAACCGTTCGGGATCGAGCTGAACTTTATCCCTCGCGTGGTGGACAAAGACCTGATCAACCTCGAACTTGAGGCCGCCGTGTCATCGATCGACCCGACAAACGGGTTTGCGGTCAACGGGTTCGAAATCGACGCATTCTCGCGCCGTGAAACATCGACAACTGTTGAGATGCGCGACGGCGAAAGCTTTGCAATTGCAGGTCTTTTGGAAGACAACTTCCAAGACGACAGCAGCCAGTTGCCTTGGCTGGGCGATGTGCCGATCCTTGGCACATTGTTCCGCTCCGCGTCATACCAGCGTGACCAAACTGAACTTGTGATCATCATCACTGCGCATCTGGTGTCCCCTGTTCGGGGCGACGTCCTGGCGCTGCCTACCGATCGTATCAAACCACCCAGCGAAGCTGATCTGTTCCTTTATGGTCGTACCGCCGCCGGAACGCGTGTCCCCCGTGAGGGTGCCGCAGGCGAGGTTGCCAAACAGGACTTCTCCGGCTCATATGGCTACGTGTTGGATTAAGGACAGGGTTCTATGAAACCGATCATCTCAGTCGCATTGGTAAGCAGTCTGGCACTGTCAGCCTGCAGCACCTCTCAGGACCCGGTCTACACACAGTTCTATCGTGAAGCGGGATCATTGGTCGACACAGGCCAATTCGGGAACGCGACCGCAAGCAACACGCTGATCATGACCGGCGAAGAAGGCTATACCTTTGATCTGGCCAACCGTTTCGCCTCCGAAGTCATCACAACGGTGAATTTCTCGTTCAATTCATCGCAGTTGGACAGCGGAGCGCAAGACGCCCTGAAACAACAGGCCGGATGGATCCGTCAATTCCCCGAAGTTCGCTTCAAGGTCTTTGGACACACCGATGCCGTCGGATCATCGGGGTATAACAAACGGTTAGGCCTTGCGCGGGCCAACGCGGTCGTGCGCTATCTGGTCTCTCAGGGCATTGATCGTTCGCGCCTCGAGGCTGTCGCCTCCTTTGGCGAAACACAGCCGCTGATCGTGACGCAAGGACGCGCGCGCCGCAATCGCCGCACCGTGACTGAAGTGTCGGGTTTCGTAAAATCCAATCCAACGGTGCTCGACGGCAAGTATGCCCAGATCATCTATCGCGATTACATCAAATCAGCCGAGCCACCGAGCCAGCTGACTGGCATCACCGGGGCCGATTTGCGCACCGAACAGTAAGACCTCTACCTCTTTGCATTCAACTTGGGCGCGCAGACAATCCTTGTCTGCGCGCCTTATCGTTCCAAGAAACCAAACAATTGGAGTTTTTTAGCCCAAATCTCGCCTGAATTGACTGCGACAACAGCCCCCTAAGAACACCTATGTCCGATGGAAATTGGGCTCAGGGGCATCAGTCGGTCAGGCGCAACACCGCTTTGACCCAGACTTTTGTTCCGTAAATGAAGGACGAGTGGGCAATGAGCAGTGTAATGCCGCAACCAGAGACCGCACCGATCGTAGCCTGTACCATCAGCCGCGATGTGCAGAACTTCGATTTGCTGATCGAAGACATGGAACAGGCTCTTGGCGAAGCGTGGGGCGATCTGGGATTTGCCGAAGCCTTGGCCTTTTTCAATCAGCCCGAGGCTGAGGCGATGGAATTCGTCGCGCTGGCTCTTGATGACGCGGATGAAGACAACCTTGTCCTGATGGGCGAAATCATCAACCAGGCCAAAGCCCGGGATATCAAGGTCATCCTGATCGCCGAGGATGTGACGCCCGCCTCCCTGCACCAGTTGTTGCGGGGCGGTGCGGATGAGTTTGTCCCCTACCCTCTGCCCGAGGGTGAATTGCATTTGGCCATCGAACGCTTGCGCGCCCCGGCGCCTTCCCTGCCTGCCGAAGCAGAACGCACGGCCCAACTCAAGACAGGCGCCAACAAAGAAGGTGCAGTCTTTGTCGCCCACGGCGTCGCCGGTGGCACGGGATCGACCACACTTGCCGTGAACCTTGCCTGGGAACTGGCCCTGCTCAATCCTGGCGAGACACCGAACGTGTGTCTGCTGGACTTTGATCTGCAATTTGGGTCAGCGTCGACTTTCCTTGACTTGCCCCGCCGCGAGGCTGTGTTCGAAATGCTGTCGGACACCGAAGCCATGGACGAAGAAATCTTTGGCCAGTCGCTGCTGACCTTCGAGGAAAAACTGCAGGTGCTGACAGCACCAGCGGACATGATCCCTCTTGATCTGATCACGCCCGAAGACATCGCCCGGGTGATCGATATGGCACGCGCGCATTTTGACTATGTTGTCATCGATATGCCGTCCACTCTTGTGCAGTGGACAGAAACGGTCCTGTCTGCGGCCCACCTCTATTTCATCACGCTGGAACTCGATTTGCGTTCGGCTCAGAACACGCTGCGTTTCAAACGCGCGTTGCAATCCGAAGAACTGCCGATCGAAAAGCTGCGTTACGTGCTCAACCGCGCACCTAAATTCACTGATCTGGGCGGCAAGGCGCGGGTCAAACGCCTCTCCGAGAGCCTTGATATCGCGATCGAAGTGCAACTGCCGGACGGCGGCAAGCCCATCACACAAAGTGCAGATCACGGCCTGCCCTTGGCCTCTTCGGCCACCAAAAACCCACTGCGCCGCGAGATCGCCAAGCTGGCCGCGTCCATCCATGAATTGAGCGACGATCACGTCCAGGCGGCGTGATCTGACAACCCCGGGGGTTCTCGATGTTTTCGAAATACAAAAAAGACGCACCAGCCAAACCCGCTGCACCCGCGCCCAAAGTGGAAGAAGCCCCCAAGGCTGAAGCACCCAAAAAGATCGCGCGCAAGGCAAACGCGAGCGTTGCCGCTGTTGTCCCGATGGACAAGGAGCGCAAGAAAAAGGAGCGGATGGGCGAGATCAAACTCGAACTGCACCGCGCCCTGCTGGATAACCTCAATCTCTCGGCGCTGGAATCAGCAACCGAGAATGATTTGCGTCAGGAAATTCAGGCGATTTCCAGCGAATTCCTGCAGGAAAAGAACATCATCCTGAACCGCGAAGACCGCCAGGTTCTCAATCAGGAACTGTTTGACGAGGTGATGGGCCTTGGCCCGCTCGAAACCCTACTGCAGGACGAGACGGTCAACGATATTCTGGTCAACGGCCCCCAGCAGATCTTTGTGGAACGCTCGGGCAAGCTGGAACTGACCGACATCACGTTCAAGGACGAACGCCACCTGCTGCGCATCATCGACAAGATCGTGTCCGCTGTGGGTCGTCGCGTCGATGAATCAAACCCTTATGTTGACGCCCGTTTGCAAGACGGCTCGCGTTTCAACGCCATGGTGCCGCCGATCGCGGTGGACGGCTCGCTGGTTTCCATTCGTAAGTTCAAAAAGGACAAGTTGGGGATCGACGATCTGGTCAACTTTGGCGCCTTTACCGAAGAAATGGCCGCCTACCTTCAGGCGGCGGTGGCCACACGGCTCAACGTCATCGTTTCTGGCGGTACCGGTTCGGGTAAAACGACAACACTCAACGCCCTGTCGTCGTTCATCGACAACAACGAACGCATCCTGACCATCGAGGATACGGCCGAACTCCAGCTGCAACAGACCCATGTGGGCCGGATGGAAAGCCGCCCGCCCAACGTCGAAGGCAAAGGCGAGGTTTCCCCGCGCGACTGTCTGAAAAACGCCCTGCGGATGCGCCCCGACCGCATCATCGTCGGCGAGACGCGTGGCGAGGAAGTCATTGACATGCTCCAGGCCATGAACACCGGCCACGACGGATCGATGACCACAATCCACGCCAACTCGGCGCGCGATGGTGTGTCGCGTCTGGAAAACATGATCGCGATGGCCGGGATCGAAATGCCGCTCAAAGCGGTCCGCTCGCAAATCTCTTCGGCTGTGAACCTGATCGTGCAGGCCTCGCGTCTGCAGGACGGTTCACGCCGCATGACCTCCATCACCGAGATTACGGGGATGGAAGGCGACGTGATTTCGATGCAGGAAGTGTTCCGCTTCCAGCGCGTCGGCCTCACGCCTGAAAACAAAATCATCGGTCACTTCACCGCAACCGGCGTGCGTTCGCACTACTCCGAACGCTTCCGAATGTGGGGATATGACCTGCCCGCCAGCATCTACGAACCCATCGCTGCAGAATAAGAGGCCCGAGCAAAATGAGCGCAGAACCAATTATCTACGGGTTGATCTTTATCGGCGTGCTGGTGCTCGTCGAAGGGATTTATCTTGTCGCCTTTGGCAAATCCATCAGCCTGAACAGCCGGGTCAATCGTCGCCTTGAAATGCTGAACAAGGCAGGCGGACGGCGGGAAGAAGTCCTCGAACAGCTGCGCAAGGAAATGCAGCAGCACATGGGCGCGCGCTCCATCCCGCTTTATTCATTGCTGGCCGATAAAGCACAAAAGGCAGCCATCGCCTTTACCCCGCAACAGTTGATCATGATCATGGGCGGCCTCAGCGCCATTGCCTTTATCGGACTATCCGTGGGAACGGAATCAGAGGTGCCAGTGCGCATTCTTTTGTCTGTGGGCATCGGCATCGGCGCTGTATTCTTCTGGGTGTCGTCCAAAGCCAACAAGCGGATGGCGATGATCGAAGAACAACTGCCTGACGCAGTCGAACTCATGGTGCGTTCCTTGCGCGTTGGTCACCCATTCAGCTCTGCCATTCAAATCGTCGCCAAAGAGGTACAAGATCCGCTGGCGTCCGAATTCGGTGTCATTGCAGATGAATCGGCCTTTGGTCGCGATGTGGGCGAAGCGCTCAAGGCGATGGCGGAACGGCTCGACATGCAGGATTTACGCTTTCTCGCTGTGGCCGTGACGATCCAACAACAATCGGGTGGTAACCTCGCCGAGATCCTGATGGGTCTGGCCAAGGTGATCCGCGCCCGCTTCCGCCTGTTTCGCCGGGTCAAGGCGATCACGGCCGAGGCCAAGTGGTCCGGCAAGTTCCTGTCCGCCTTCCCGCTTGTCGCGCTCGTCGTGATCAACATCGGCGACCCGCACTACTACGACGAAGTGCGCGACCACCCGTGGTTCATCCCGGCCTGTTTCGTCGTCGGCATCTTCTTGTGCGTCAACCTTGTGGTGATGCGCGTCCTGACCAACATCAAAGTTTGAGGAACCAGAATCATGGACGCAATAATGCAACCGATTAACGATATTCTGGGTCCGCTTGGTCCGATCATCATCGCTGGTGTGCTGGGACTGATGATGATTGTGATCGTCGTTGTCATGATGATGCGACAGCCCGAAGATCCGCTGGCAAAGCTCAAGAAGAATACGCACGCCAAGCAAGGCGGAAACCAAAAGGAACGCCTGCGTCAGGGCGCGCGCAACGAACAGCTTGAACGGTTCTCCAAGTTCCTTGAACCCGAGGACGTGGCCGAGCTGTCCAAGCGCCAGTTGATGCTGCGCCAGGCCGGTTACCAGTCACGAGACTCGGTGCGCATGTTCCACGCGGCCCAGTTCATTCTGGGTGTTCTCGGGCTGATCGCGGGCGTGATCTATACCAACTTTGTTGTCGGGACCGACAACATGACGACCCAAAAGATCATCATGTGGACAGTTGGACCCGGCGGCGTCGGATACTACCTGCCCCAATACTGGATTACCCGCCGCGTCGAGGCCCGCAAGGAACAGATCACTCAGGGTTTCCCCGACGCGCTTGATATGATGCTGGTCTGTGTCGAGGCCGGTCAGTCGCTCGATCAGGCGATCACGCGGATTGCGGGCGAACTGCGCGCCTCCTTCCCGGCGCTTGCAGACGAGTTTCAGGTGGTCAGCTACGAGATGAAAGCCGGTAAGGACAAAGTTACTGTTCTCAACGACATGGGCGAACGCTGCGGCGTTCAGGACGTGGCTTCGTTCGTGACCGTTCTGGTGCAATCGGCGAGCTTTGGTACCTCGATTGCCGATGCCTTGCGCGTATTTGCTTCTGAAATGCGCGACAAGCGCGTGATGCGCGCCGAAGAGGCGGCCAACAAGCTGCCAACCAAGATGACGCTCGCCACGATGATGCTGACGGTTCCGCCGCTTCTGATCATCCTTGTGGGCCCATCCGTGCACGGCATCACACAGCTTGGGAATATGGGCAACTGATCCCACCGCGCCACTAGGCAGAGCGCCAATTCATGATAAAAGGATCGCATCGCGCGGGGTCAGCCTCGGGCGATGCAGTCGTATAAAAAGGTCGCAAAGGCCACAAAATGTCAGGCATCCGGGCCCTGCCCGCCCTCTTGGTCGCTCTCTGTCTTGCCGCCTGTGCGCCGGCGGATATCGACGTGTCGCAAACCGGCCCGTTCGCCCCGGGCATCGACCGTTCGGCCGAAGCCGTCGGCGGAGTCGAAGTGGGCCACCGCCTGATCGCCGCCGGAGAATTCGAACTGGCCATCAAGGCCTTCAACCGCGCGGCACTGGACCAGGGCGGTTTTGACGGTGAAATCCTGTCGGGACTGGGCACAGCAAACCTTGGACTTGGACGGTTGGGACAGGCCGAAACCCTGCTGCGCCGCGCCACAACCGAATTTGACCCCCTCCCCGAAGACCTCAACAACCTTGGCGTTGTGCTCATGGAACGGGGTGAAACAGCCGAAGCCGTACAGGTTCTGCGCCGCGCATTCGCACTTGATGACGGAGAAAGCACACTCATACGGGATAATTTACGCGCGGCACTCGCAAAAACAGAAAATCCTGATAGTCTGGACCCCAACGAGAACCAGTACAAACTGGTCCGACGCGGCAGCAGTGACTTTCTAATCCAAACTGCCAATTGAGTTTGAGGTGCGCCCCTGTGGCGCGTGGGATGCGACCGGGCAAACAAGTCCGGCGTGAATGAGCAGGAAAAAGGACGCAAACATGCGCCACCCGGTATTTTTGGCTGTCTCTGTGGCAGGGGCTTTGGCCTTGTCCGCGTGTGAACAGAAATCCGCTGACGAGACTGTCGAACGCGCGTTTCAGGACGTGAACGTCATCGACGAAAGCGATCTCAACGATGTCATGCTGACTGTTGCCGACCCGAACGAGGCTGTCGCCCACTTTCAACGCACGGCCAAAGCAAACCCAGACCGCATCGAAGTGCAGCGCAGCCTTGGCTCCAGCCTCGTGCGCGCCAAACGCTACACCGAAGCGGTACCCGTCTATGCACGCGTCGTCGAACTGGAAGGTGCAACCAATGATGACCGCGTCGATTATGCGGACACGCTCCTGCGCGCAGGCGACTGGGCGCGCGCCGAACAAGAGCTCGACAAGGTGCCACCTACGTTCGAGACCTTCAAACGCTACCGCCTTGAGGCGCTGATCGCCGACAGCAACAAGGAATGGAAAAAGGCTGACAGCTTTTATGAAACCGCTACGGGCCTGACCACACGGCCCTCCGGTGTTCTGAACAACTGGGGCTACTCCAAACTGACGCGCGGCGATTTTTCTGACGCCGAGCGGCTCTTTAGCGACGCGATACGTCAGGATCCAAGCCTGTTCACAGCGAAGAACAACCTGATCCTCGCGCGCGGCGCGCAGCGCAACTATTCCCTGCCCGTCATCCCGATGGATCAGAAAGAACGCGCTCAGCTGCTGCACACGCTCGGCTTGACGGCGGTAAAGCAAGGCGATGTGCAGATCGGCAAATCACTGCTGCGCGACGCCATCGACACGCATCCCCAACACTTCGAAGCGGCTGTCAGATCCCTGCGCGCGCTCGAAAACAGCGGCTGATCTGATGGCGTTGCCTGCGCTGGTGTCATGGTGGGTCCTGCCCTTCGTGCTGCCACTGTGCTTCTACGTAGCCTATACCGACCTGTCGCGGATGAAGATCACCAATCCAACGGTGATCGCCATTGCCGCCGTTTTTGTCGTCATGGGCCCGTTTCTTTTGCCCTTTGACGTCTACCTGTGGCACCTCGCCCAGCTTGGGATCGTGCTGGTTGTCGGCATTGTGTTGAACGCGGCAGGCGTAATGGGTGCAGGCGATGCCAAATTCCTTGCCGCAGCCGCACCATTTGTCTTTGCGCCGGACCTGCGCTTGCTCATGGCCCTCTTTGCCGCCGTTCTTTTGGCAGCCTACGCCGTGCACCGCATCGCCAAGGCAACGCCCTTGCGCAACATGGCGCCCACCTGGGACAGTTGGAGCACGAAAGGTCGCAAATTCCCCATGGGTTTTGCGCTCGGCCCCACCCTTGCACTCTATCTCTGTCTTGGTGCTGCGTACGGGTCTTGACGGCATATCGCCACATTTTGGTCCGAAATCACGGGTAAGTTCTGGCAAAGCAATCAATGCACAGGCCCGCCCGATGAATATGCAAGTCGCAGACGTAATCGCCCCTCCCGCCCCCAAACGGCTGGAGGAGATGAGACTGCCCGTCGTGATGATGCGGGATATTCTGCTGAAAACCATGTTCCGCAAGAACCTCGACATGGTATCGGACCTGTCGCCATCGATGTGCCTGCCGATTCCGGTTGTGCAGGAACTGATCGACATGTGCCGCGACCAAAGGCTGATGGAAGCCACAGGCACACTCAACGCCAACAACGGCAACGAAATGGGCTATCAGCTGACCGATGCGGGCAAATCCCGTGCGCTGGACGCGCGGGCGCAGTCCGAATACTTCGGCGCCATGCCAGTGCCACTGGATGTCTACCGCGAGCAGGTCAAACGCCAATCCATCCGCAACATCCAGGTCACACGCACGCAACTCACCGGGGCCATGGGCCATCTGGTGTTGCCCCCTGACCTTCTGGACCAGCTCGGCCCCGCCGTGAGCGCGGGCCGTTCCATCCTGATGTATGGCCCCCCCGGCAACGGTAAATCCTCGATCTCAAACGGCATTCGCGACGCGCTAGGCGATCAGGTCTATGTGCCGCGCGCCATTGAATATGCCGGTCAGGTCATCACGGTCTACGACCCGATCGTGCATGTTCTGTCCAAAGATCAGGGCGACACCGGCACGTCCCTGCGCAAACGCACGCCCCATGACATGCGCTATGTCAAATGCGAGCGGCCCACGGTGGTCACTGGTGGTGAACTCAGCCTGTCCATGCTTGATCTGGTATACAACCCCACCGCCAAAACCTATCAGGCGCCGTTGCAGCTGAAATCCACCGGCGGCATCTTTATCGTGGACGACCTTGGTCGTCAGGCCGAAAGCCCGCAGGCACTGGTCAACCGCTGGATCGTTCCGCTGGAAGAAAGCAAGGACATCCTCGCCCTGCAATCGGGTGAAAAGTTCGAAGTGCCCTTCGACACGCTTGTGGTCTTCTCCACCAATTTCCACCCCAATGAAATCTTTGACCAAGCTGCCCTGCGCCGGATCTTCTTCAAGATCAAAATCGACGGGCCCAGCCAGGCAAACTTCCTGAAAATCTTTGCCATGGTGGCCAAGAAGAAAGGGATGGCCCTCAATGAAGAGGCGTTGGTTTACCTGCTCAAGGTCAAATATCCGACGATTCAGAACATTTACGCCAATTATCAGCCGAACTTCCTCATCGACCAGATGGTGGCAACCTGCAACTTCGAAGGGATCGAACGGCAAATGACGCCCGAACTCATCGATCGGGCGTGGGCCAACATGTTCGTCAAGGACGAACATATCGTCAAATGATCGGCGTTGCAGGCTGTGGGCGCATGGGTGCGCCCATGCTTGATGCGCTGCGCGATGGCACAACCCATGCCATCGGCTTTGACGTGGTGGACAAGGGCGTTGATCACATCACAACCGACGTCAATGCATTTGCCCGACAGCTTGAGACGCTGTTCTGCGTGGTGCGCGATGCAGACGAAACCAACGCCCTCCTCTTTGACACACAGAAACTGGTGGCGGCGGCTCCCGCTTTGCGTCGCATATTCATCTGCTCAACCCTATCGCCACGCTACGTCCGCGCGCTGCGCGCCCGCGTGCCGGACCACATCACCCTAATCGACGCCCCAATGTCCGGGGCGCAAGTGGCCGCCCAAAACCGCACCCTCAGCTTTATGCTGGGTGGTGCACAAAGCGACATCGACGACGCCAAACCGTTGCTCGCACTGATGGGGCGGCACTTTCATCACATGGGCCCTTTCGGGTCAGGCATGCAGGCCAAGGTGCTCAACAATCTGCTGGCCGCTTCACACACGGCGATGACCCGGCTCGTACTGGATTGGGCGGATGCCGCAGGGCTCGACACCGCCCGCCTGCTGGCCTTGATCGAGACGTCCTCGGGCCAGAACTGGCTCGCCTCCGGGTTTGAGACAATCGAGTTTGCCAAAGATGGGCATGCCGCCGACAATTCCATCGGCATTCTGGTCAAGGACGTTGCCGCAGCCCTCGATGCCGCGCCGGAGGGTGCAGATACAACGTTGCCCGAAACCGTACAGGCCGCGATCCGCGCCCTCACGCCGCGCGACTAGGCCTGCAACGCTCGCTGCATTAACCACTGCATTTTGTGCACTATCGGTGCACGTTCGGTGCACAGGTTGTGCACGCCCTGTGCATCACTGATTTCCGCTCCTAACCTCTATAAACAAGGGATAAACCCAATATCAGCGTCCAAATTCTCTGACTTATAAAATCCTGGGGGGCGGCGCCGTAAGGCGACGGGGGGCTGGCCCCCAATCCCGCACCTGCTAGATGTCACTTCATGACCGCTTTGCCCGACATCTTTTCAAACTGGTTCGCTTCCAAGGGCTGGTCCATCCACCCGCACCAACAGCAAATGTTGGAACGCGCCAATGACCCCGCCTTGCTGCTGATCGCTCCCACGGGTGGCGGGAAAACCCTTGCCGGGTTCCTGCCCACACTGGCAGAGCTCAGCGACGGTTCGCACGAGGGTTTGCACACCCTCTACATCTCGCCGCTCAAAGCGCTGGCATCCGACATCAAACGTAATCTGCGCACGCCCGTGGCCGAAATGGACCTGCCCATAAGGATCGAAGATCGCACCGGTGACACTAGCCAGACCCAGAAAAAACGCCAACGCGCCGACCCGCCCCATATCCTGCTGACCACACCAGAAAGCCTTGCACTTTTAACAAGTTACGAGGACGCACCGCGCATGTTTGCGGGGCTCAAACGGGTGATTGTCGATGAAATCCATGCACTTGCCGAAAGCAAACGGGGCGATCAGATGTTCCTCGCCCTGTCGCGCTTGCAGTCGATGTGCCCCGACCTGCGCCGCGTCGGGCTGTCGGCCACCGTGGAAAACCCAGACGCCATCGCACACCTTCTGGCGCGCCACCCAGACCCCTGCCAGATTATCAACGCCGATCCCGGCCCGGCTCCGGACATCCAGATGCTCGTCACAGACGAGGCCCCGCCATGGGCCGGAGGGGGTGCCAAATACGCCATTCCAGCGGTGCTCGAACAGGTAAAGGCTCACAAAACCACGCTTATCTTCCACAACACGCGGGCACAGGCGGAACTCTATTTTCACAACATCTGGCTGGCCAATGACGAAGGGCTGCCCATCGGCATCCATCACGGCAGCCTTGATCGTCAGCAGCGCGAGAAAGTCGAACAGGCCATGGTCGCAGGTGAGCTCAAGGCCATCGTATGTACCGGCACGCTTAATCTGGGGATCGACTGGGGCGACGTGGACCTGATCATCCAGATCGGCGCGCCCAAGAACGTCAAACGGCTGGTACAACGGATTGGACGCGCCAACCACCGCTACAACGCCCCCTCCAAGGCCCTTCTTGTGCCCGCCAACCGGTTCGAAGTGGTCGAATGTGTCGCCGCCCTCGAAGCGGTAAAGGAGGGCGCGCTGGACGGCGACCCACGTGGCCCCGGCCCCCGCGATGTGCTGTGCCAGCACATTCTGATTACCGCTGCAGCGGGCCCATTTGACGCCAACGCGCTGTACCACCAAGCGGCGACCACAGGCGCCTACAGCACTCTGAGCAAAAAAGAATTCGACGCCTGTCTCGATTTCTGCGCGACCGGGGGATACGCGCTCAGGGCCTATGACCAATGGAAACGCCTGCAACAACGCCCAGATGGTCTGTGGCAGTTGCGCGACCCGCGCTCCGCCCAACGCATCCGTATGAACATTGGCACCATTCAGGACACCGACACGCTCAAGGATCGGTTCAAGGGGCGCGGCGGCAAACCTCTGGGCGAGAGCGAAGAAGGCTTCGCTGCCACACTCACGGCTGGCGACACCTTTCTGATTGGCGGCCAGATTGTGCGCTATGACTCGCTGCGCGAAATGACGGTGCAGGTGACGCGGGATGCCGCCAAAAAGCCAAAGATCGCGACCTTTCTCGGAACGAAATTCGCCACGTCCACGCAACTCAGCCACCGCATCATCGAGATGTTTCAACGCGAGAACTGGCCCGACCTGCCTCCACACACGTCCGAGTGGCTCACGCTTCAACGCCATGGCTCACGCCTGCCGGAACCGGGGCGCCTGCT
>ERZ1740072.768-NODE-768-length-12627-cov-8.907493_pt1 | contig 12627 bp, 10 predicted proteins | sample MGYA00581733_ERZ1740072 | MGnify/ENA primary metagenome ERZ1740072 (study PRJEB43018, sample SAMN04849741) | marine metagenome | isolation source: floating plastic debris | place: Pacific Ocean | collected 2008-08-30 | study: EMG produced TPA metagenomics assembly...
AGATCGTTGGCCATGGCCTCAGAGGTGTAGGTATAGCCTAGCAGCGAGCCCAGATAGCCCACCAGTAAATGGCTACCGTTAAGCAGTCGCACCTTCATCATCTCGTAGGGATGAACATCGTCGGTCATTTGCACTCCCACCGATTCCCAGTCTGGACGACCGTTACAGAAGTTGTCTTCAACTACCCATTGGATAAACGGTTCTGCAACAACGGGCCAAGTGTCTTGAATACCAAATTGCTCGCTGACCATTTGAATATCAGCGGGTGTTGTAGCGGGTGTGATGCGATCTACCATACTGTTGGGAAAAGCAACGTTTTGGCTGATCCACTGGCCCAACTCTGGATCTTGTAACGTGGCAAAAGCCGTCAGCATTTTGCCAGCAATGTTGCCATTTCCCTGAATGTTGTCACAGGATAGGACAGTAAAGGGAGGAAGACCATTCCGCCGTCGTTGCTTGAGTGCAGCGGTGAGAAATCCGTAAACGCCCATGGGCTGTTCCGGATGCTGCAGGTCATGCTGGATGGTGGGGTGTTGCGCATCAAACTCGCCAGTGCCTTCAATGACAAAGTAGCCGCCTTCTGTGATCGTGAGGGTGACAATGCGGCACTGTTTGTCAGCGAGGGTATCAATAACAGCTTGGGGATTATCGGGTGCTAGCAAATACCGGGTGATTGAGCCGATAATGCGGGCCGTGTCGTTTTCTGGCGAGCGTTCGACTAATGTGTACAGACAGTCTTGAGCGTGCAGAGTGTCTCGCATCTTCTCATCGTATTTGAGCAGACCCACACCGCAGATCCCCCAGTGGCTAGCGGGTTCACTGGTTGAAGCCCGCGCCATCTCTTGCTCTATATAGCTGTCTATGTAGAGCGCCTGATGCGCCCGGTGAAAGCCTCCTACACCGATATGGACAATGCCATGGGTCACCGCCTTTCGGTCATAGCGAGGCATGCGGGCTGTCTGCTGTGGCAGGGATTTTTCACTTAGGGGGATAGCAGTCTTTATAGTCTGGCTGCCAGAGTTTGGGCTGTTAGCGCTCATTCGTTTTTTCTAGGGTGAGATGCTGTTGTTGAATTTTTGGAATCGCGTTGTCATCGGCATCGAATAAATGACACAGATTGCCGTCGATATAGATGGGCACGCGATCGCCCACTGCGACGGGTCTATTACCCTCTGTTTCGACAATTAATGTGTCACCACCGGCAACTTTGACATAGAGATAAGTGACGTCGCCCAGGTGCTCAACAACCAGAATTTCGCCCATCAGCGTCGGGTTGATCGCATCGACCCGCAGTGATTCGGGCCGAATGCCGAGGGTAGCACGATCGCCCACCGACAACGTAGGCTGTACGGGCACTGTTACTGATGCATCGCCAGGCAATCTCAGCGTTGTTTGTGAGTCTTGAACGCTGATCGTTTTCACTGACAGAAAATTCATCTTGGGCGAACCGATAAATCCGGCCACAAACCGATTGCGAGGATGGTGGTACAGTTCCATCGGCTCGCCTATTTGCTCAATAACACCGCCCTGTAACACAACAATTTTATTAGCCAGAGTCATGGCTTCTATTTGGTCATGGGTGACATAGATCATGGTGGACCCAAGGCTGTTGTGGAGGTTTGCTAGCTCCAGTCGCATATCGCCCCTGAGGGTGGCATCCAAATTGGATAGGGGTTCATCTAATAAAAAGACTTTTGGGTTACGCACCAGGGCTCTGCCTATGGCTACCCGCTGTCGCTGCCCGCCAGAGAGGGCTCCGGGCTTGCGGTCCAACAGCGGTTCTAGCTGTAAGATACGGCCAACTTCTTTAGCGCGCTCATATCGTTTAGCTTTGGGTACACCCGCTAACCGCAGGCTAAAGGCCATATTTTCAGCCACGGTCATATGGGGATAGAGGGCGTAGGTTTGAAACACCATGGCCAATCCCCGCTCATCGGGGGGCACATTGTTCATACGTTCGCCGTCGATCATTAGATCGCCAGAAGTAATATCTTCTAGTCCGGCGATCATCCGTAGCAGTGTAGACTTACCACAGCCTGACGGTCCAACAAAGACAACAAATTCGCCATCTTTGATATCAAGGTCAATGCCTTTGATGATCTCGGTGTCGGTATAGGTCTTGTGAATGTCTTTGAGAACAACGGTTGACATAATGGGCTCGCTTTACTAAACAATTTTGAGAGAGTGACTTCCAGTAGACAGCAGGGTCTCAGTCCTATTTGACGGCTCCAAAGGTAAGACCGCGAACCAGCTGTTTTTGACTAAACCAGCCAAAGAGAAGAATGGGTGCGATCGCAAGTGTCGACGCCGCCGATAACTTGGCCCAAAACAATCCCTGGGGGCTAGAAAATGAGGCAATAAACGCGGTCAAAGGAGCAGCATCAAAGGTAGTCAGGTTCAGACTCCAAAAGGCTTCATTCCAGGACAGAATCACTGACAGTAACGCCGTAGAGGCAATTCCCGGCAGCGCCAGCGGCAGCAGTACATAGACCACTTCTTGATAGGTGGTGGCCCCATCCATGCGGTCGGCTTCGAGAATCTCTTTGGGCACCTCTTTGAAAAAGCTATAGATCATCCAGACCACGATGGGTAAATTGATCAGGGTGTAAATGATAATCAGCCCGATGCGGGTATCCAGAAGCCCCGATTCTCGACCTAGAATATAGATGGGCACCAGCACACCCACCGACGGCAGCATCTTTGTAGAAAGCATCCACAGCAGAGTGCTTTTTGTTCTTTTGGTTGGGAAAAAGGCCATGGCATAGGCAGCTGGAACCGCCAGCAGCAGCGCAAAGACGGTGGCCCCTAATGAGACAATAACGCTGTTCCAGGCGTAGTTAAAATAGTCCGCCCGCGCCTGAACGTCGATATAGTTTTCCAGCGTTGGGGTAAAGAAAAGCTGGGGCGGCGTAGCAACAGCGGCCACTTCTGTTTTAAAGCTGGTGATAAACATCCAGAAGATGGGAAAAAACAGAATACAGGCCACCAGCCAGGCCAGGAGTCCAATCAGCCACGAGCCGCGTTTTTGGGTGTTTGCCATGTTGAGTCATCCAAATCAAGTACTTAAATCAGGTCTCCAAATTAACTGCTTAGGCAGTTGTACATAAACAAAATCCTTAACATGAACGAGTGGTACAAGATTCTCCCCTTACCAAGGGGAGGTGCCGAAGGCGGAGGGGTCTTCGGCCATTTGCGCAGATACCGGAACCCCTCCCTAACGGTTCCCCTTGGCAAGGGGAACCAGATATCGCCAAGCCTCATAAAGGTGTCTTGTTTTCATACACATCCCTCAGCTATCCAAATTACTGGCCACGCTGCGGATGAGGAAAATCGCCACCAGGTTAGCCAGCACCACTGCGATTAATCCCCCTGCCGAGGCTCCGCCGACATCAAATTCCAACAGCGCTTTTAGATAGATGTAGTAGGCCAAATTAGTCGTTGCGAGACCCGGCCCCCCGCCTGTGGTCACAAAGATTTCCGCAAAGATTGTCAGAAAGAAGATCGTTTCGATCATGGCGACCACTGCGATCGCACGGCTCAGGTGGGGCAAAACCACAAATCGAAACAAGCTGACAGACTTAGCTCCATCCATACGCGCCGCTTCTAGCTGGTCCGTATCGAGAGATTGAATCGCCGTTAGCAAAATCAACAGTGCAAACGGCAGCCATTCCCAGGAGACAATAATAATGATCGACAGCAGCGGGAAATCAGCAAACCAGTCGATGGCCCCCAGACCTAGCCCCTGGGTAATCTGCGCAAACAGGCCGTTGGCCGGATGCATCAGCATATTTTTCCAAATCAGGGCGCTTACCGTCGGCATGACAAAAAACGGTGAGATGGCCAGCACTCGTGCCACTCCCTGGCCTGGAAAGTCTTGATTAAACAACACCGCTAGCAGAGTGCCTAAGCCAATGGTGATTCCCAGGACAGACGCTACCAGGATGAGCGTCGTACCAATGGAAATCCACAGCGACGGGTCGGTGAGAATAAAGGTGAAGTTCCGCAACCCGGCAAACCCGCGATTGTCAGGAGCTAGCAGATTGTATCGCTGAAAGGAGTACCAGACCGCCATCGCCAGCGGTACCACCATCCAGAGAACAAGAACAATTACTGACGGGGCGACCAGCGCCAGGGCCGGAATCTTGCGCTGTGATTTGGCGGCAGATCGCTTGGGCGGCGACTGTGTTGCAACTGACGTCATTATCCCATTTCCTCCATTGGCTGATGTACTCTGAATGGCCTACTCGATGTATCCGGTGTGGCGCATAAATCGCTCGGCTACCGCTTGCGATCGCTCCAGGGCCTGTTCCACCGAAACCTGATCGGCCAGGGCCGCCGCCATCCGCTGCCCCACCTGGGTACCAATGGCCTGAAACTCTGGAATATCCACGTACTGCACCCCTTTGTAGGGTGTGGGTGATGCCGCCGGACTCTCAATATCCGCTGACTCAATCGAACTCAGCACCGTTTTGGCAAAAGGAGCAACCTTTTGGTATTCCGGATTCTCATAGGTGGAGGTGCGTGTCCCCGGTGGTACCGACACCCAGCCCGACTCCTCGGCCACCAGCTGGATGTAGTCTTTGGATGTCGCCCAGGTAATAAACCGCTGGGCTGCTTCTGGCGACCTGGATGTCTGAGGAATGGCTAGCGCCCAGGACCACAGCCAGTTTGACCCATTAGGATAAGCGTCAATCGGAGCCGGGGCAAAGCCCACCTGATCGGCTACCTGCGACACATCAGGATTAGACAACAATCCGGCGGCAACGGTGGCATCAATCCACATGCCGCACTTGCCTGTTGAGAATAGCGCTAAATTCTCATTAAACCCGTTGGAACTAGCACCGGGAGGGCCATAGTTGTTGAGCATATCAACATAGAAATTGACCGCATTGTTCCACTCCGGTGTATTGAGCTGAGGCTGCCAGTCCATGTCAAACCACTGACCGCCAAAGGTGTTCGCCAGCGTTGTCAAGAATGCCATATTCTCACCCCAGCCCGGCTTGCCCCGCAGACACATGCCATACACGCCGCTGGCCGGATCGTTTACCTGGCTGGCCCACTCTCCCACCTGGGCATAGGTGGGGTTCTCGGGCATGGTAATACCGGCCTGGTCAAACAGGTCGCGGCGATAGTACAGCATCGAACTCTCACCGTAAAACGGCAGCGCATACAGGGTGCCATCCTGGGAAAGTCCCTGACGGATAGGCGTAATCAGATCGTCCACATCGTAGTCATCAGGCAGCTGGTCCAGGGGCTTTAGCCAGCCCCGCTTGGCCCAAATGGGGGTCTCATACGCGCCGATGGTCAAAATATCAAACTGACCACCCTGGCTGGCCACATCCGTTGTTGTCCGCTGACGCAGAATATTCTCCTCTGACATCATCCATCGCAGCTCAATGTCAGGGTTGTCGGCTTCAAATTTACGAGAAAGCTCTTGCATCATCACCATGTCGCCATTGTTGACGGTGGCAATGGTCAACCGCGTTTTTTCCGCTGCCCGTGGTCCAGCCCCGCAGGCATGTAGCAATTGCATTAAAAGGACGCCCACCAGGAACGTTGCTATGACCTTGGCGAAGCGAAATATACGCACCACTCAGCTCCTTTTGTAAGTAGACAACTCGGGCTCGCGCTTTTGATCAAATGCCTAATAGTTGAGCAAAAGCTCAATAAACAAAATATATAGTGCTGCCCTGACAGAAAATGAGAACGGGAAATAATTCGAAACATTTGAAGGCGTTAGCCCTCCTAAAGACATAAATTCAAGGGTTTTTACATCTGCTGTTGGGTAGATTTTTTCATTTACACTTTGTTTCAGTTTGAGACTAGCTGCTCAGTCTTGGGCAGCTAGCTATATATTGAGCGTATGTTCAAATGAAACCGACAATGTCACTTTTTGGTGCAATTGAAGCGGGCGGCACTAAGTTTGTCTGTGCAGTGGGAGCGAGTCCTGACGATCTGCGAGCAGAGATGCGGATTCCAACAACAGCACCAGCCGAAACGATTGCCCAAGTGATCGATTTTTTTCGGCAACAAATATCGCAGTTTGGACCGTTGGCCGCGATTGGGGTGGGGGCGTTTGGGCCAGTGGATGCGCGCCTTGATTCGCCCACATATGGCTGGTTTCTTGACACTCCCAAACCAGGCTGGCAACAGATTGACTTTGCTGGGGTGCTCCAGCGGGAGCTATCGGTGCCTGTGGGGTTTGATACCGATGTGAATGCGTCAGCCCTGGGGGAATACCGCTGGGGCAATGGCCAGGGATTTGACACGTTTTTATATATGACCATAGGTACGGGTGTGGGCGGTGGCGCGGTGGTCAACGGTCAGCTAGTGCACGGGCTGCTGCATCCTGAAATGGGGCATATTCGCATTCCCCACGATTTATCTGTCGATCCGTTTCCGGGGACCTGCCCGTTTCATCAAGACTGTTTAGAAGGATTAGCCTCTGGATTTGCCATTGAAAAACGGTGGCAACAGAAGGCGGCATCGCTGCCGGCTGACCACCCGGCCTGGGCGCTAGAGGCCCACTATTTGGCCGTGGGCTTAGTTAACTTTATGCTGGCGTTTTCACCGGAGCGGATCATTCTGGGTGGGGGTGTGATGGAGCAAAAACAGCTATTTCCCATGATCCGCTCGCGGGTGCGTCAGCAGATGAGTGCTTATCTCAAAGTGCCAAAAATCATGAACGACATTGATAGCTATATCGTTCCGCCCAAGCTTGGTGGCAAGGCCGGTATCATGGGTGCGTTTGTTTTGGCTCAGCAGGCCGCATCTGGCTAGCACAGATGTTTTAATAGTAGTTCTGTCAGTCCTAAGAGAGCATATGGGAGATTCGCGTGCTGGCCGACACTCACGCCATCGTAAACTTGATTTGGCTGCCCGCGCCGCGTGGCTTTACTATATTGCCAACAATACGCAAGAAGAAATTGCTACTAAGCTGGACGTATCTCGTCAGGCAGCCCAGCGTTTGGTGGCATTGGCCGTCAGTGAAAAGCTGATTACGTTTCGGCTCAACCATCCCCTCAGCAACTGTATTGCGCTGGCCGAAGCGTTGCGCGACAGGTTTAGCCTGTCTACCTGCGACGTGGTGCCGAGTACCCCAAACAGTCTGCGCACCGGTTTGGGCATCTGCGCGGCCAACTATCTGGAGACTTATTTGGTGGCTAAAGCCCCAGCCATCGTGGCATTTTCGTCGGGGCGGACGCTGCGGGCGATGGTGGAGCAGATTCCATCAATGAACCAGCCCCAGCACAAGATTGTGTCGATTGTGGGCAATATGTCTCACTATGGCCGCGCCGGAAGACATGAGGTGGTGATTCATTTGTGCGATCGCACCGGAGCCGCCGCTTACCCTGTCCCGACACCGGTTGTCGCCACCAGTATCAAAGAGCGTGAACTGTTGCAAACGCAGCGCTCATTTTTTGCGGTCAAGTCCCTGGTGGAGCAAGCTAAAGTCACCTTTGTCGGCATTGGCGAAATCGCCTGGAATGCCCCGCTTCACGAAAGTGGTTTTATCAACGATCAGGAAATCACCGAACTAATCGAACTGGGGGCCGTGGGAGAAATTGCCGGATGCGCCTACGACCAGCAGGGTAAATTATTACACGCTGGCACCAATCAGCGCCTTGCCGGCGTACCGCTCGAACAGCCGGTTAAGCGGCTGACGATTGGAGTAGCGGGGGGGTTACACAAAACAGAGGCTATTCTCGCCGCGTTAAAAGGCAAACTGATCAACGGGCTGATTACAGATGAAGCCGTTGCTGAAGCCATTCTTCAAATAGCATAGTCACCTGCAGTCTTTTCCGTACATGAACTGTGAGCGTTCGCCCAGAGCTTGCCCCCGTCTCAACAGATTCATTCCCAACGCCAGCTGGTCGGTTTCCCACGCCTTGAGCGCTTTTGGCACATTGTGATTGTGAGCAACAAGCGCGTCTGCAAGTGCGATCGCATTGGCTGCCGCCTTAGCGGTACTCGCCGCTGTATGGGGCCGAGGGATAAAGGCGGCATCTCCCACTAGCGCAATCCGATCAAATACCATCTGCGGCACGCTTAAGTCTAAAATCGATTGAACAAATGGCTCTTTAGTGGCCTCTACCAACCTTTGAAACGGCTCAACCAGCACCTGATTAGCATAGGCACGCATCTCTTCTTCAATAGCAGGAGCCATCATCCCCGGTGGAATAGAATACGGCCGCCGTCTGCCATTTTTATCCGTCAAAAGACGAGGTAGCTCCGTCTCTTGCTCATAGTTGACGTACCAAACCCAGTTAAATCTGCGCTCTCCAGGTACCAGCGACTCATTTTCTCCTGGAATCACATATGCCAAAATATGAGAGTTGGGAAAGTCATAAAACACAAAGCGCTCGGTAAAGATTTTAGCGGCTTCTGGTTCTAAATCTGACTCGTCAATCAAGCCTCGATAGGCAACATAACCGGCATACTCAGGCGTGTGAATTGGCAAAAGCTGCTGGCGCACTGTCGAGGTGGGGCCGTCGGCTCCGATCAGCAAATCTCCTGTTTCGCGAGTCCCGTCGGCAAAGATCGCCGTTGCCTCGTCAGGCTGAACCTGCGTTAACACTTTACCCTGATGATAGTGCTCATCTGGAAACTGTCGTCGCATTAGACTATACAGTAGGTTCCAAGAGGTCAGAGTCTGTCGCATTGGCATGCGTTCAATACGGCCGTCGCACTGCAGATAATAGCGTTCATTGGCAACAACGCCCAAAGCATCGCGGGGAATCCCCACCTTTTGAAACGCCATGACGACGTCTGGCTGTAGTACAATACCGCCACCGCGACTGTCTAACTCATGGGGAGATCGTTCATAGATATCTACCTGCCAGCCAATAGCCCGTAGGAGAGTGCCTGTAAACAACCCGGCTAGCGAGCCACCAATGATAACAGCCCGTTTGTCGATTAAGGTCATACAGTCTCCTTTAATCCGCTAACAGCTCTTTGCAGGATTGCCGCTAATGCCTCAACCGGCTGCGCCCCAGACACGATCTCATCGCCAATGCGAATCGTGGGAACGCTTTGAATGCCCAGTGCGATCGCACGCTGCTCTAACGCTCGAACTTCCTGGATGCCTACCTCCGATATCAGAAAGTCTCTGACCGCAGTCTCCTCTAAACCAATCTCCATCGCCAGGGCCGCCAGTGTGTCAGTATCGCTGATATTCTGACCTTCGCTAAAATAGGCCCGCAGAATTCGCACTGCCATCTCAGTCGCCAATCCGCTTTGGCCCGCAAACCAGGTCAAACGGTGGGCATTAAACGTGTTGGGCGTAATCTCCATCTGGTCATAGCGAAACTCAACGTCATCTGACTGAGTGGCCTGGATTGTTTGAGCATCCAGCTGCTGAGAATATGCCCAGCTACCAAACTTTGTACTGCGATAAAGCTTTCGATCTATCCCAGCGGCTGGCATATCTGGATTGAGTTCAAACGGGTACCAAACCCGCTCAATTTCGACAGCGGAGTCGAGCTGTTCAATCGCCTTGTTGAGCCTTGATTCGGCAACTAAACACCAAGGACAAATAAAATCAGAGGTAATACTAATTGTCAGGGCCATCGTTAATTGCCTCGCTTCAACAGAGATAGCCCAACTATAGTTCGACTCAATAAGAATGTTAATATGGCGTTTATACTAATCACCTTTGCAAAAAACGCAAAAGTCAAAGACCGATGGATCAGCTGGCGGCCATGCGCGCATTTGTAAAAACGGTAGACTCGGGTGGTTTTTCAGAAGCCGCTAGACAACTGAGGCTAGCTGTTTCCTCGGTGACCCGTCAGGTCAACAGTCTTGAAGCCTCACTAGACACTCAGCTGCTCAACCGTTCTACCCGTAGTATCACCCTCACCCCAGCCGGACGCAAATACTACGACAGAGTGGTCAAAATCTTGCAAGATATCGAAGAAGCAAGACTTTGCATTGCTGAGCAACAGGACATCCCCCACGGTGTTTTGCGAGTGGGTCTGCCGGTGGTCTTTGGGCAGCTCCATATCGCTCCGCTGCTTGCTAACTTTTTAGAACGGTATCCCGGTATCAAACTTGAACTGCAGCTAAGTGATGGATTAGCCAATCTTGTCGAAGAGGGGCTGGACTTAGTCATTCGCGTGGGCAATCTTGAGCGGTCAAGCTCCAAGCTTATTCTGAGTAAACTCGCTTCGTACACCCGTTTACTGTGCGGCGCACCTGAGTACTTTGAGCGCCACGGCATCCCTCAGCATCCAAACGATCTCACTCAGCATAACTGTCTGCTGTTTGCCTACTCTGCTGGGTATGGCACCACCTGGCGGTTTCAGCGAGCAGATGAACTATACGATGTGGGGGTACAGGGTTCTCTGTGTGCCAACAACTCAGCGCTGCTGCGTCAGATGTGTTTAGACGGAGCGGGGCTGATATTGATGCCAACCTGGCTAACGGGGGGTGATGTTCAAGCCGGACGGCTCCAGGCCGTACTTTCTGACTTTCAAGCTCAGCCTCACAGTGAGGCAGACACTGGCATCTACGCGCTTTATTTGCCCAGCCGAAGAGACTCTCTCAAGGTGAGCGTATTTATCGACTTCTTAAGTGAGCAGTTAAGCAGCCTCAGCTAACTTGCAACTGGTGAAGCCGCGTTGGCCCGCATCTTTTGACGGGAGCAGCCCCCTCTCAAAGGTCTAGCGCAAAGCCTGCCAGGCTCCAAGGATAGTCCGTAAGCCAGCAGGCAAATCCTCATTTTCAGCGCTAATCTCAACAACAGTTTCAGCATCAACAAGCGTGATGCTGCCGTGGGTCGCCAAATAAGGGTCCTCATTGATGTAGCTCATTTGATTAAAATTAGAAAAATTCTGTCGCTGTAACAGCATGCCAAATTCGGTGGCGGCTGAGTGAGATATCTGACGTGGGGGGAGAACTTCTGATGCGGAGTCATCGTTTGGATCAAGACTTATAATCTCCTCACTCAATGTGCCATCAGCTGTTAACGTTGTGATGAATACACGTCCTTCATAGTCATTACGCATCTTCGTTTGGAAAATAACTTGAGGATCTAGGTCCTCTCGACGTTCTAATGAACGGTAAAACCAGCTGGCTGTTCGGCCATTTTCATCACTGGCAGCTGTATTGTGAACAATCTCTGAGGCATCTTCATTTAGATGATATACCCATTCTCTTTGAAATACTCGATGCTCTGGCCAGCTGTCTCTTTGCAGGTTGCCGACCTGGTCTTTGGGTCCATCGTTGACCAGTACTCGAAATCCTGGAATCGCCTCTTGTGTGCAGGCCATGTCGAATTCGGCGATGCCAAGACAGCCATCCCAGGTGGCGGCCTGTACTTCTAGAATTTGTAGATTTTCGATGGGTTGCTCAACCTGTTGTGAAACCGTTTCGAGGAGCTTTTGGCTAATGTCTGCTGAGAAATCGCTTTGATTGAAGTCAGTGCTGTTGGGCAAGGGTTCTAGATACAGACGACGGGCAGTGCGATCGCTGCGATAGACCCACCGTTGCTGCGAGCTTTCTACCTCTATTCGCCATCCTTTTGTCTCTGTGTCTGTACAGCTTTCGCTCGGTTGCGTCAGCCCCAGACATTGATCGTTCCAAGCTTGAGGTGTCGCTGTTCCAATAATGATATTTCTAGCTGGGACATTAAGACGTCTGGCCAAATCTAGCTGAATGCGGCGAGCGACTAGACCCGGAAGCGTAGACGGTAAGGGCGCATCGGCAGGCAGGGACTGGAGAGCATAGGCTTCTCCATTGGCTAACACCATTAAACTGGCAACAAGGCTGGCAGCTCTAATAGACATCGTAAAAATAGTCTTATGTAATGCACTGATTCATGTCCTAACGTATGAAAGATAGCCAAAACGTTCACGCCGTAGGTGCTAGTTATTAAACTGGATACAAGAGGAGTCCTTTTAGGAGACCGTGTTTCATTTAACAAAGTGGTCAAAATTTTGCAAGACCCGATAGGGTTAATTTTCTCTTTGGAGCAATCCATCTTGTACATGAATGACACGGTGGGTTTGGGCGGCAATATCAGGCTCATGGGTGACAATGATGACGGTGATTCCCTGGCTGTTGAGTTCGCTGAGGAGGGCCATCACTTCGTGGGACGTTTGGGTATCAAGGGCACCCGTGGGTTCGTCAGCCAGGACCAATGCTGGCCGATTGACGAGGGCGCGTGCGATCGCAACTCGCTGCTGCTGTCCCCCAGAGAGTTGGCTGGGTCGGTTGCCCATGCGATCGCCCAGCCCTACACGAGCCAACGCTGATTCTGCCTGCTTCCGTCGCTGACGACGACTCACCCCGGCATAGACCATGGGCAGCATGACATTTTCTAACGCGGTGGAGCGAGCCAACAGATTAAACTGCTGAAAGACAAAGCCAATGCGCTGATTGCGAATATAGGCCAGCCCTTCATTGTTTAGGGTGGTCAAGTTTTGTCCTTCTAGAACATAGTGGCCTGCAGACGGGCGGTCCAGACAGCCGATAATGTTCATCAGGGTAGATTTGCCGGAGCCTGAGGCTCCCATAATCGAGACATAGTCCCCTTCTTCGATGGTTAGATCAATCCCCTTGAGTACGGAGACATTAACTTCACCGAGCTGATAGGTTTTGCGGATGTCTTCCATCCAAATCATGGCG